>JAABUX010003545.1_pt1 | contig 20590 bp, 15 predicted proteins | sample 5561851 | NCBI WGS metagenome assembly JAABUX01 (sample SAMN10711883, study PRJNA513361) | rock metagenome | isolation source: Antarctica rocks | place: Antarctica: Victoria Land, Richard Nunatak red sandstone | collected 2016-01-03 | reverse complement strand
AAGCTCGTCGTCGTCACAAACAGATCCGACTGGCGGGGAGAAAGTCCAAGGCTCATACCCTCAAGCATGACTTGAGGATCGGACGGAGCCGCCCGAAAAACACCAACCTCCTAGGGAAATGCAGCTCCGAGGGCGGTTCCATCCGCGACGACCGCGGGAGGTTTCGGCGTCCCCGGCCCCGAAAACGCGAGAAAGAGGCTCTCCGTCCTCGAGCCGATACCTGCGTCCGGGCGCGCTAGGGCTTTCGGAAGTCGCAGATCCGGGTGAGATGCATGCCGTCGGCGTTCATCCTCGAGACGAGGGTCGGCGGGAGGGGCGCGCCGGTGGCGTCCAGCTTCAGCGCGTTCTCGACGTCGCCGACGCTCCGGAGCACAGTGGTCGCCTGCGACGCGTTCACGGCAGGCAGCAGCTCTCCTGACAGATGGGCCCCGAGCTGACCGAGGGCGTTCAGCTTGCCGGCGAGGTCCTTGGCCCGGACGAGGTTGCCGGTGTCCTGAACGACCGTCTTGCAGGCGGCGGCGACCTGCGGGCTGGGTCTGGAAGCGCCTGTAGGGCTCGCGGTGTGGGTCGTGGCCGTCGGAGTGCTGGCGTTCGTGGCGTCGGTGTTGGGCGTACTGGCAATGGTGGCGGTGCCGGACGTGCGGGTAGTGCTCTTGCCAGCGTGGCTACTGGCGCCGCATCCGCTGAGCGCGATCGCCGCACCCAGCAGCGCGGTCACGCTCGCGCGGTGGATCAGGGCACGGTCGGCGATGGTCAATGCCACGACGGACGGCATCCTCTCGCAACCGGACTGGAGAGTCAAGGCTGGCGTTCGGCGTGCCAGCAACGCCATGCAAAGTATGTCGATGGGGGCGAATCCTGGCTTGACCAGGCTCTGAAATGGCGTGCGACCTGCCGGCACCGCTGACTACGTTCGCAGCCTCGCGCGCGACCGAGTTCGCAGCGTCGCTGAGGAGCATCTACGGAGCGGCACGCTCAGCGAGCTCCTTGGGCAGTTGGCCAACCGTATGCAGTCCCAGGCCGGCCGGAAGCGTTATCGCCGGCGGTCTGCGTGACTGCCGGGTCGGAGCGTCACCGCGAGTCATGCCACCAACCTCCGGGCAGCGGTGGGAGATCGAGTTTACGGCGCAAGCCGAGAGGTGGTACAAGGCGCTTAGTGCCGAAGACAGCAAGAGGATCACGGCCGCGATCAACAAGCTCAAGCGCACGGGGCCAACCCTGGGCCGACCGTTCGTGGACTCCATCAAGGGCTCGCGCCACCACAACATGAAGGAGCTGCGTTCGAGTGGCGGCAACCTGCGAGCGTAGTTCGCCTTCGATCCGCGCCGGCGCGCGGTCGTGCTCGTGGGAGGCGACAAGACCGGGGACTGGAGCGGCTGGTACAGCGCAACATCCCGCGTGCGGACAGGCGCTATGACCAATACCTGCGGAGCATGGGAAAGGAGGAACCTTGCCGTTCAAGTCCACGAAGAGCTGGGATGATGTCCGCCGACAGGAGCTCCTGAACGACAAGAGGGGGGCTACGTACGAGCGGCTGATGGAAGCCCAGGAGCGCATCGCGCAAGCGCGCTGCCGCCACGGCGAAAGCCCGGCGACGATCGACCAGGCGCTTGCGGCCAGCGAGCTGAGCAGTTCGGAGGCCGAGCAGGAGGACGACCTCTACCTCCTTACGTTGGGACGGTACGCCGCCGCCCTCGGCGGCCATCTCGAGGTCCTGGCAGTGTTCCCCAATGAGACGATCGCTGTTCGGCGCGAGCCAGGCAATCACGACGGGTCCTACCCTGCCCGATCCTCGAGGAGGGAGACTTGAAGCTCGCTGGCGCCGGGCCGCACCCGGCGGCCCGAGTCAACACGAGGCGGCGCGAGCCGGACCTACCGAGGCGGGTCCTGGGTGCTCCACGTCCATAGAGCCGAGCGCGCCGATCTACTGGCGGACGGCCTGGCCCGGACGCTGCTCGAGCCGCTGGAAGACCCGTTCGCGCCGGAAGTGGTAGCGGTTCCGACGCGCGGGATCGAACGGTGGCTGAGCCAGCGGCTGTCGACGCGGCTCGGCACGAGCGGGGGCCGCTTGGACGGGGTCTGTGCCAACGTCGAGTTCCCGTTCCCCGGCAGGCTCGTGCTCGGCGCACTGGCGAGTGCGACCGGGATGGATCCAGACGACGATCCGTGGCCGGCCGAGCGGTTGGTCTGGCCGCTGCTGGAGGTGGTTGACCAGTGCCTCGCGGAGCCTTGGCTGGCGAGGCTCGCTGCCCACCTCGATGGAGCGCGGGGTCAACCCGGTGATCCGGCTCGGCGCTTTGGCGCAGTGCGGCGCATCGCCGACCTGTTCGATCGCTACGGCGTGCACAGGCCCGAGATGGTCCAGGGTTGGGCCGCCCAAAAGGCCCACGAAATCCACGAGGCCCAAGAGGCCCGCGAGGCCGGCGAGGCCCGCGAGGCCCGCGAGGCCGGCGAGGCCGGCGAAACCGGCGGGGAATCGGAGGGCGCCTGGCAGGCTGAGCTGTGGACCCGGTTGCGGGAGCGGATCGGCCAGCCTAGCCCTGCCGAGCGGCTTGCCGTGGCGTGCGGGCGGATCTGCGAGCAGCCACAGCTACTCGACCTCCCGGCCCGAGTGTCGCTGTTCGGGCTGACGCGGCTGCCGCGCAGCTACCTCGACGTGCTCGCCGCGATTGCCGCTGCACGCGACGTGCACCTGTTCGTGCTCCACCCTTCGCCCGCGCTTTGGGAGCGGGTGCGCGAGGCGCTGCAAGCTGGAGCACCGGTCGTCCGCCTCCGCGAGGATCAGAGTGCCTTCCTGCCGGGCAATCGCCTGCTGGCATCGTGGGGCCGCGACGCCCGCGAGCTGCAACTCGTGCTCGCCGCCACCGGCGAGAGCGCCGATCACCATTATCCGCTCGGTAAGGCGGCTTCCGGCCGCATCCCGGCCCGGGGGCAGCCCGGTTCTTGGCCTGAGGAAGCGACGCCGCTTGGTCCGGAGGTCGCGACGCTGCTGCAACGGATTCAGGCTGACATCCGTGCGGACCGCCAGCCGCCGGGGCCGCCGCTGCCTGACGCGCCCGACACGCGCCCACCGCTCGATCCGTGCGACCGAAGCGTCCAGGTTCACTCTTGCCACGGGCGTGCGCGGCAGGTGGAGGTGCTCCGCGATGCGGTGCTGCACTTGCTCGCGGAGGATCGGACGCTCGAGCCGCGCGACGTGATCGTCATGTGCCCCGACATCGAGGCGTTCGCGCCGCTGATCCAGGCGACATTCGGCGCGAGCACGGTGCACGGGCTAGCAGGTGAGGATGACCGTGAGCCGGATGGCAATCGACCGCCACGTGAGGATGACCGTGAGCCGGAGGGCAAGCGACCCGCAAATGACTGTGATGACCGTGACTTGCAGGGCAAGCGACCGCCGGACCTGCGGGTCCGGCTCGCCGATCGCTCGCTGCGCCAGACCAACCCCGTGCTGGGCGTAATCTCGGCGCTGCTGGAGCTGGCCGATGGGCGGGCGAGCGCTTCCGAGCTGCTCAGCCTGGCCGATCGCGAGCCGGTGCGCCGGCGCTTTGGCTTCGACGACGACGACGTGACGCGGATGCAGGACTGGATCCTCACGAGCGGAATCCGCTGGGGATTTGACGCCGTGCACCGCGGTTCGTTCAAGCTGGACGTGCTGCCGGCCGGTACGTGGCGGGCGGGGCTTGACCGGATCTTGCTCGGAGTGGCGATGTCCGAGGAGGATCATCGATTGGTCGGGGGCGTGCTACCGCTGGACGACGTCGAGAGCGGCGCGATCGACCTCGCCGGGCGCTTGGCCGAGTACGTCGACCGGGTGCAAGCGGCGGTCGACGAGCTGGCTGGGGCGAAGGCGATCGACGGCTGGGTGGCGGCGATCGCGGGCGCTGCGGACGCTCTCACGGCCACGAGCGAGCGCAACTCCTGGCAGCGCGGCGAGCTCCAGCGCGTCCTGCGCGACGTGCTCGCGGAGGCCAGGCAGGATGCGCAGCTCAGCAGCGTGTCGCTCGAGCTGGCCGATGTGCGGGCGTTGCTGGCCGACCGGCTGCGCGGGCGCCCGACGCGGGCGAGCTTCCGCACCGGGCATCTGACGATCTGCACGCTCGTGCCGATGCGGTCGGTCCCGCACCGCGCCGTCTGCGTCCTCGGTCTGGATGACGGGCAGTTCCCGCGCAGGGCGTGGCGTGACGGTGATGACCTGATGCTCCAGGACCCGCAGGCCGGCGATCGCGACCCGCGCACGGAGGACCGGCAGATGCTGCTCGACGCGCTCCTGGCCGCGACCGAGCGGCTGATCGTCACCTACACCGGCAGCGACGAGCGCACCAACCTTCCCCGCCCGCCCGCGGTGCCGTCAGCGAGCTGCTCGACATGGTGGATCGCACGGTCAGCCGCGAGCAAGGCCCCGCTCGCGAGCAGGTGCTCGTCTCTCACCCGCTGCAACCGTTCGATCCGCGTAACTTCATTCAAGGGACGCTCCTGCCCGGGTGGCCCTGGGGCTTTGACGACGTGGCGCTGCACGGCGCGCGCGCACTGAGCGGCGCGCGCGCACTGAGCGGCCGGCGTTTGGGAGCTGGCCGTTTCCTCTCGGCGCCGCTGCCGGCGCTGGACGGGCAATTGATCGAGCTCGGAAGCCTTGTGCGCTTCCTCGAGCACCCCGTGTGCGCTTTCCTGCGCGGGCGGCTGGGGATCACGCTCCGCGAGCGTGCCGGCGAGGTCGACGATGCGCTGCCGATCGAGCTCGACGGACTCGGCGAGTGGGGGGTCGGGCAGCGGCTGCTCGACGGGGTGCTCGCCGGTGCCGCGCTCGAGGATTGCGTGCAGGCTGAGCTCGCACGCGGGTTACTGCCGCCGGGAATGCTCTCGACGCCGGTGCTGGCCTGCGTGCGGCCCGTCGTGCACCAGATCGCCGCCGCCGCTCAGGCCCTTGGCGACGGTGAATGGCACTCGCTGGACGTCAATCTCGCGCTTGCTGATGGGCGTACGCTCGCGGGGACGGTGTCCGGTGTGTGCGGGGAGACGATCCGCAGGGTCTCCTACTCGCGGGTAAAGCCGCGCGACCGGCTGGCCGCTTGGGTCAGGCTGCTCGCGCTGAGTGCCGCGCGACCCGAGCTGGCGTTCGAGTCGGCGGTCATCGGCCGTGCGTGGTCCGGTGCGCGCGGCGTGGACGTGACGCTTGCGCGGATCCCCGCGCTCGGTGAGGGACCGGTCGCGCTTAGCGAGGAACCGGTCGCGCGCCGGGAGGCCGCTCTCTCCGAGCTCGCCGTGCTGGTCGATCTCTACGATCGCGGGATGCGCGAGCCGCTGCCGCTGGCGCAAGCGGCGTCGGCCGCCTACGCGCACGCGACGCACGCCGGCGGTGACGCGCAGGACGCCGCCCGCGACGCGTGGGAGTCCACGTTCCGCTACGACAAGGAAGATCGGGAGCCAGAGCACGTACTCGCCTTTGGCGGCGTCGTCACCTTGGCGGAGCTGCTTCACGAGGCTCCGCGCGCGGACGAGCTGGGGGAGGGGTGGAATCAGTCCGAGCGGACCCGGTTCGGCCGCTACGCACTGCGGTGCTGGGACGGGCTGCTCGCCCGCGAGGCGATCAGCGACCGATGAGCAGCGCCGACCGCCATGTCGAGTTCGATGTCTGTGGCACCCTGCCCTCTGGGGTGACCGTGCTCGAGGCGAGCGCCGGTACCGGCAAGACGTACACGATCGCGGCGCTGGCGGCCAGGTATGTCGCGGAGGGCACGCCGCTACAGCGGTTGCTGCTGATCACCTTCACCCGGACGGCGACGGGCGAGTTGCGCGATCGCGTCCGGGAGCGGCTAGTCGGCTGCGAGCAGCAGCTCTCGCGGATCCTCGCCGGGGCGCCGGACCTAGGCGCCGACGACGTGGTCACGCTGCTGGCCGCCGGCACCGCGGAGGACGTGGAGCGCCGGCGCGATCGACTGGCTCGCGCGGTGGCCGATTTCGATGCGGCGACGATCGCGACGACGCATGGGTTCTGCCAAGAGATGCTCGCGGAGCTCGGCACGGTGGGTGATCTGGAGCCGGGGACGGCGTTCGTGCAGGACATCTCGGATCTGCGCGAAGAGGTGCTCGACGATCTCTACGTGCGGCGCTTTCAGCGTAGGGGCGGCGCGCCGTTCGATCGTACGCAGGCGCTCGCGGTCGCGCGGTCGGCGGTGCTCAACCCCACAGCGCAGCTCGAGCCCCGTGGCGCGCCGGCGCAGAGCACCGCAGCGATGCGCTACCGGCTCGCGAAAGCGGTTCGCGCCGAGCTGCAGGCGCGCAAGCGGCGGATGGCGGTCATGACTTATGACGATCTCCTCATCCGCCTGAACCAGACGCTCGGGGGGGCGAGTGGTGGCGCTGCGAGCGCCCGGCTGCGCTCCCGTTACCGCGTGGTGCTCGTCGACGAGTTCCAGGACACCGACCCGGTGCAGTGGCAGATCCTCAGCCGTTCGTTCGCGAGCGCGGGGGTGACGCTCGTGCTGGTGGCCGATCCCAAGCAGGCGCTCTACGCGTTCCGGGGCGCCGATGTCTACGCGTACCTGGTGGCCGCGAGCACCGCCTCGACACGCGCCACCCTGCGGGTCAACCGCCGCAGCGACCAGGCCCTGCTCGACGCTTACGACGTCCTCTTCGCCGGCGCGCGTCTCGGCCACGAGGGGATCGTTTATCGCAGGGTCAAGGCCGGCGGCGCCAATCAGAGGCCTCGGCTGATCGGCGCTCCGAGTGCCGCGGCGCTGCGGATACGTGTCGCCCACCGCGATGAGCCGGGGATCGAGCTGACCCCCTTCGGGTTCGCCAAAGCCCCCTCGGCGCGAGCGCACATCGCCCGTGACCTCGCCGCTGACATCGTCGAGCTGCTCTGCAGCGGCGCGGAGATCGAGCACCGCACGCCCGGAGGGCAGCCGGCAGGGCGGGACCCGATCCAGCCGGGGCACGTCGCGGTGCTTGTCCGCAGCCACAAGAACGCCGACCTGGTCCGCGGCGAGCTCTCCGCCGCCCGGGTACCGGCGGTCATAAACGGTGCCGGCAGCGTGTTCGCCGCCGCCTCCGCCCGGGACTGGCTGGCGCTGTTGGAGGCGATCGAGCGCCCCGCTTCGGCGCTCCCCGCGCGTAAGGCTGCGCTGACGCCGTTTCTGGGCTGGGAGGCCGAGCGGGTCGCCACCGCGCTTGAGCACGACTGGGTGCAGGTGCACCGCCGCCTTCACCACTGGAGCAGGATCCTGCGCGAGAGCGGCGTCGCCGCCCTGACCGAGACGATCATGCTCGGCGAGAACCTTTCCGCGCGCATGCTCACCGGCACTGATGGAGAGCGGCGGCTGACCGACGTGCGCCACCTCGCGGAGCTTCTTCACGGCGCCGCGAGTGCCGGCGGGCTGGGCGCCACCGCGCTGCGGGGCTGGCTCGCGCAGCGGGTCTCCGCCTCCCAGCGCGAGAGCGCGCAGGACGAGTGCACCCGCCGGCTCGAGTCAGACGCGCAGGCGGTGCAGGTTCTGACGTTTCACCGCAGCAAGGGCCTCGAGTTCCCGATCGTTTATTGCCCCTTCTTGTGGGAGCCCAGCTACATCCCGCCTGGCCCCGAGCCGGTCTTCTTTCACGATCCTGCCGCCGGCGACAGGGGCACGATCGACGTCGGGCTCGAGGGCCCCGCTTGGGGCGCGCACGTGCGCCAGCATCGTGCCGAGCAGCGCGGCGAGGACCTGCGCCTGGCCTATGTCGCGCTCACGCGCGCCAAGCACCAGGCGGTGATCTGGTGGGCAGGATCTCGAGACAGCCGTCACTCACCGCTCGGGCGGCTCTTGTTCGCGAAGGACGCGGCTGGCATCGTCGCACCGGACGGCAAGTCCACCCCTGCCGACTCCGCAGCGCAGGCGCGCTTCCAGCAGCTCGCCGAGCAAGCGCGCGGCGCGATCGGCGTCGAGCGCTCCATCCTCGGTCTTCCGAGCGCGTGGAGCCCGCCGCGCAATGAGAAAGTGGCCGAGCTGCGGGCCGCACGGTTCGATCGACGCCTGGACGTGCGCTGGCGGCGCACATCCTACAGCGACATCACGACGGGCGCACACAACCCCCTCTGTGGGACAGAGCCAGAGGAGCGGGTCCTCAGCGACGAGCCCGTGGGGCCCGCTCCTGTCCCCGGCCCCGGTCCCGCTCACGCTTCTGGTCAACCGCTCGTGCCGGGACTCGAGCGGGCCTCGCTGCTCGAAGGAATGCCCGCCGGTCCAGAACTCGGCACGTTCGTGCACCGCGTGCTCGCAGCAAGCGACTTCGCAGCGGCCGATCTCGACACCGAGCTCGCCGAGCAGGTCGCCGCGGCGCAGGCGTGGCACCCCCTCGACCTCGGTGACCCAGCGGCGATCGGCGCCGGGTTGCGCGCGGCAATCGAGACGCCGCTCGGGGAGATCATCGACGGCTTGCGCCTGCGCGACGTGCGGCGCTCCGACCGGCTGGACGAGCTCGAGTTCGAGCTGCCGCTGGCCGGCGGCGAGGAGCCAAGCGGACGCCTCACGCTGAGCTCGATCGCAGACCTGCTCCGTACCCATCTCCCCGCCGGCGATCCGATGTCCGCATATGCGCTGCGTCTCCAGGATCCGGCGCTTCGCTCGGGCGTGCGCGGCTTTCTCACCGGCAGCATAGACTTAGTCATCCGCTTGGGGGGGGCCGCGTTTTGCGATCGCCGACTACAAGACCAGCTGGCTCGCCCCGCTGGGCGAGCCACTGACCCTCGGCCACTATCGTCTCCGCGTCCTCGCGGCGGAGATGAGCCGTGCCCACTACGGGCTGCAGGCCCTGCTCTACACCGTCGCGCTTCACCGCTACCTGCGCTGGCGCCAGCCGGGCTACGAACCCGAGCGGCACCTCGTAGGCGTCCTTTATCTCTTCCTGCGCGGGATGGCCGGGGCCGGCACGCCGGCATGCGGCGTTTTTTCCTGGCGCCCGCCGGGAGCACTCGTGCAGGCGCTCAGCGATTCCCTCGACCGGGGAACGGCGTGAGCATCGGCGTGAGTGCGGGCGCGGCCGGCGGCGCGGGTGGCGCGGGTGGCGCGGCCGGCGGCGAGGGTGGCGCGGGTAGCGCGGGTGCGGCGACCTTGCGGGGCGATCCGTTCGACGCGCGCCTGGCCCGCCGCGCGACTGGGCTGCTGCGCGCCTTCAACGAGATCGGGCTGCTCTGCACCGCCGAAGTCCACGTCGCGACGCGAATCGCAGAGCTGGCCGGGGAGGAGAGTGAAGCGGTTGGGCTCGGGGCAGCGCTCGCCGTGCGCAGCCCCCGGCTCGGTCACGTATTCGTCGACCTCATGACGATCCGCGACACCGCGAGCATCGAGTCCGAGGAGCCGGTCGACCTCCTTGCCCTGCCCTGGCCCGAGCCCCGGGAATGGATCGGCGCCCTCGCCGGGAGCGGGCTGGTCGCCGCCGGCGAGCAGGACGCGCGCACGAACCGTCCCCTGCGCCTGCTGGGCACGAGCCTCTACCTTGATCGCTACTGGCGCGAGGAGCGCCGGGTGGCCGCAGACCTGCTCGAGCTGAGCGCGGGCGAGCAACCGGACACTCACTTGGACCTCCTCGCCGATGGGCTGGCGCGCATGTTCAGCAGCGATTCCGATGATCGGCAGCGGTTGGCAGCGGCCGCGGCGGTTCTGCGCCGGTTCGCGGTGATCGCTGGCGGTCCGGGCACCGGCAAGACGACGACGGTCGCGCGGATCGTGGCGCTACAGGCCGAGCAGGCCGCCGCGCTCCGAGCGCGCCCGCCGCTCGTGGCGCTCGCCGCGCCGACGGGCAAGGCGGCCGCGCGCCTGCAGGAGGCAGTCCACGAGGAGGCGGCGACGCTCCCGGTCAGCGATGAGATCAGAGCGCTGCTCCTGGGCCTGCGCGCCTGCACGCTGCACCGGTTGCTCGGCTGGCGCCCGGGGAGCCGCAGCCGCTTCGCCCACGGTCGCGAGAGCCGCCTGCCCCACGACGTGGTGATCGTCGACGAGACCTCGATGGTCTCGCTCTCGCTGATGGCGAGGCTGGCCGAAGCCGTGCGCCGCGGTGCACGGTTGATCCTGGTCGGCGACCCGGGGCAGCTCACCTCCATCGAAGCGGGTGTCGTCCTGCGCGACATCGTCGGCCCGGCCGCGCAGGGGCTCCGGATGGGCTCAGTGACCCGCGCGAGGCTCGCACAGGCAACGGGCGCGGAGGTTGCAGCGCAAGATCCGCCACCCGGTACGAAGATCGCAGACGGAATCGTCGTGCTCGACCGCGTGCACCGCTACGGTGGCGCCATCGCCAAGCTCGCGCAGGCGATCCGGCGCGGCGACAGCGACGGCACCGTCGGTGCGCTGAGCGGCGCGTCCAGGGAGATCACGTGGCTGTGCGTGGATGCCGAGCAGGCCGGCCCGCAGGCCGGCCTTCAGCTCGTGAGAGCCCAGGCGGTTGACGCCGGGCGAGCGGTGATCGATGCTGCGCGCTTGGGAGCGGCGATGGACGCGCTCGATGCGCTCGGCCGGTTCAGGCTGCTGTGCGCGCATCGCCGCGGCCCGCATGGCGTCAGCGCGTGGACGTCGCGAGTGCAGGCGTGGCTGGTGGATGAGCTCGAGGACCTCGATCCCGACCAGCGCGACTACCCCGGGCGCCCGCTGCTGGTCACCGAGAACGACTACGAGCTGGGGCTCTACAACGGCGACACCGGCGTGATCGTCCAGACCCCCACTGAGCGTGCGAGCGCCGTGTTCGAGCGCGCCGGCGAGCTGCTGAGCTTCAGCCCGCTGCGGCTCGGCGCCGTGCAGACCGTCTACGCGATGACGATCCACAAGAGCCAGGGCTCCCAGTTCGACACCGCCGCGGTCCTGCTCCCGCCACCGGCTTCGCGCATCCTCACCAGGGAGCTGCTCTACACGGCGGTCACGCGCGCGCGCAAGAGCTTGATAATCGTGGGGACGGCGGAGACGATCCGCGCCGCCGTGGCAAGGCCGGTCGCGCGGGCCTCGGGGCTCCGAGCCAGGCTCTGGGAGGCTCCTAGCTCAACGTGAGGGCTCGTCGCGAGGTGGTGCTTTCGGTAGCCGAACCCGCCCGCGGCGCCCGGCTCAGACCGAGCTGCCCGCGGCGGCGCAGCTCAGAGCGGCGCCCGAGTACGATCAGTGGCATGGAGGTTCCAGCGGTTTGGACGATCGCTCGCGGAGCAGATCGGGAGAAGGCGCAGGACGTGGTGAGCCGGCTTGGAGAGCGTCTTGGCATCGAAACGCCCGAGATCAGGGGTGAATACGTACTCCTGCCGGCGGACTATCCGAAGGTCGCCCGGGTTCTGGATGAGGTAGAGCCCGGGTGGAGGGATGAGGATTTGCTCATCCCTCCAGTCGCTTAGCACCTGCGCGCCTCGCCTTCGGCCAGGCAGCACGCCTCGATAGCCGTGGACCAGCCCTCCTTCGCCGAGCTTGCCGCGGCCCGGACGCGCCCCTCGATAACGGTGAGTCGTGGCCTGCCGATCCTACTTTCGGTGGCGTACGCCGAAGGCTCGCTGCGCGAGACCCTGCAGGCGGAGCTCCGGGCCCTGCAAGCGCGGCTCAACTGATGGTTGACCCGTCTGGGATGAGGCTGATCTCCGGGCGCCGGGAGCGGGATCTGGCGCGCCGCTCCGGCGCGCGTCAGCTCGAACGCAAGCCACCGTTCTTGGGGGCTGAGGTGTCCGGCATTCTCCTCTCAGGAGCATTCGCCGCCGCCGCCACGTATCCTTCAGCTCGTGCTTATGTTTCCCGAGCGGCAACTACGCCTTCGGGAGTACCGACTTCATCTGCCCAAGATTGACCCTGCGACCGATTACATGCAGCGCTTCAGCGGGCGCGATGGGACACCCTGCGTAGAAATAGCGCGCCAAGTGATGTTGGCCACGCTCACCGAGACCAGAGGTCACGGAGAGCAGGGCCGGGCGAGCCGTCCATCTGCGTGCAAACCCAATCAGAGGAGAACAATGACCACGCTCCGCAACGTGGACTACAGCGTGCACCTTCCCCCCAAGCATGTTCGCGACGAGCTCGATCAGGACCAGGAGTGGTGCGAGATCGAGACCGATGGCGAGCGCCGCCGGATCCGCCTGCACGACTATGCGGCGATCTACGCGGTGCCGGGTCTTTACGAACGCTTGTTCGCCGACGAGCTGGACTGTGATTCTCCGCGCATAGTCACTGATCTGCTCGGAGCGGAGCTACGCGCGTCCCGCGCCAAGTCCGGGGACCTGACGGCGCTGGACTTCGGGGCCGGCAATGGCATGGTCGGTGAGTTGCTGAGGGAGCTCGGGATCGGCGACATCGTCGGCGTCGACCTGCTCCCAGAAGCGCGCGACGCCGCGCATCGGGATCGCCCCGGCCTCTACGCGGACTACTTCGCGCTCGACTTCACGCAGCTTCAGCGCAACGAGCGGCGCGATCTGATGCGCTATGACTTCGACCTCATGACGTGCGTGGCCGCGCTTGGCTTCGGCGACATTCCACCGCTCGCGTTTGGCGAGGCGTTCAACCTCGTCGGCTCCCCCGGCTGGATCGCGTTCAACATCCGCGACCGCTTCTTCGAGGCGAACGATCAATCGGGCTTCAAGGGCTTGATCGCGAGGATGTTCCGCGAGGGCATCCTCGAGGAGCGTACGCGCGATCTCTACACCCACCGCGTGTCCGTCGCCGGGGAGGATCTGGAGTACTTTGCCGTCGTCGCCAAGAAGCACGACGACGTACCACTGGACTGGGCGCGGGAGGCGGGAGCCTGAACGGCCGTTCAGGCCGGGGGGCCACCGGCTGGGCGTCGTGAGCCGGGCTGGTGGCCCCAACTTGCAGTCCTCCGGAGCTCACCGATGAGCCTGGGCGCGAGCCGGCCTGAACGAGGTCACGCAGCGCCCTGGCCAAGCGCGACCGAGCTTCGGCGTCCAGGCGGCCCGCGAGGAGCACCACGGCTTGCGGTCCGCGAGCGTGAAGCTGGAGCGTCGGGATCGATGGCTCGTCGATCAGCGCTCGTCGCTCGTCTCTGGTGAGGATCGCGCGCTGCTCCTCCGGCAGCGACGCGTAGGGATCAGGTTTGAGTCCGGGCGTCGAACAGCTTCAGTAACAGCGCGTGGAGCGCGCGGCGTTCGCCGGGGTCGAGCCCGGAGAGCATGTCGTCCTCGATCGCGTCGCCGGCACGCTGTAACTCGGCGAGGACCAAGCGCCCTTGCGCCGTGAGCCGGATGAGGTGCCGGCGCCGGTCAGCCGGATCGACGTCTCGCTCCACCAGGCCCCGTTCGGTGAGCGCGTCGATGACGCCGACCGCGTTGCGCGGGTCGACGCCGATGATTGTGGTCAACTGCCTCTGGTGGGTCTCTCCGAGCTTGGCGAGCCCCATCAGGACGCCGAAATGATGGGGCGTGAGACCGCGTCTGGCCAGCATTCGCGCCCACAGTCCGCGCGAATCGGCGCCGAGCCGGGCGAGCAGGTACCCAGCGCTCAGCCGGAGCTCGGCAGGATCCTGTCCTTGCGTCATCTCATATCGCATGATAGACATAGAACATGACCAACTACACCGGCTCTCGAATAGGAGGCGCCCATAGCATGCGACTCAACCACTTGAATCTGACTGTCACAAACGTCGATGAGACCAGAGCGTTCCTCGAAGCACACTTCGGCCTGAGCGCCGTGCCGGGCGTGGGTGCCAGCAACTTCGCGCTTCTACACGACGACGATGATATGGCGGTGGCGTTGCTCGCGGGTGGCGCGGGAAAGGAGGTGCGCTACCCACCAACATTCCACATCGGCTTCATCCAGCCGACCGAGGATGCGGTTGACGAGATCCATCGACGCCTGACCGCCGACGGCTACTCCGTCCCGGCGCCAAAGCGATTTCATGGCTCATGGACCTTCTACGTTACGGCTCCGGGAGGATTTCTCGTTGAAGTGCTTTGCTAGTTGCTGAAGTGCGCCCGGTTTTGGGAGAGATTCGCGCCCCGGGCGCCGGCACGCTCGCGTGAGTCCCCTGCACGCGGTGGCGATCTTCGCCGCCGGGATCGTGGCGGGGACGATCAACACGGTCGTCGGCAGCGGGACTCTGTTCACGTTCCCGGTGCTGCTCGGCTTTGGCTATGCGCCGGTGGTCGCCAACGTCTCGAACACGGTCGGATTGGTGCCGGGCTCGGCGGCCGGAGCCGTAGGCTACAGGCGCGAGCTCGCCGGGCAGGGTCCGCGAATGCTGCCCCTGGCATGCGCGTCGGTGCTTGGCGGGATCGCCGGCGCGGCGCTGTTGCTGAGCCTGCCGGCGTCGGCGTTCAAGGCGATCGTGCCCGTCTTCATCGCGATCGCGCTGGTGCTGATTCTCGCCCAGCCCCGGATCTCGACGCTGCTGAGCGCGCGCCGGCCGCGCGCCCACGGGCGGGCGGGACCGGCGGCCACGCTGGGCGTGTTCGCGAGCGGCGTCTACGGTGGCTACTTCGGCGCCGCTCAGGGGATCCTGCTGCTGGGGGTCCTGTCGCTCGCGCTCGACGACGATCTGCAGCGGCTCAACGCGCTCAAGGTCGTGCTCGCGGGGCTCGTGAACCTCGTCTCGGGGATCGTGTTCGTGTTCGTGGCGCACATCGCCTGGGCGCCCGCGGGCCTGATCGCGGGCGGCTCACTGCTCGGCGGCGTGCTCGGGGCTCGTTTCGGCCGGCGCCTGCCACCTGAGATCCTGCGCGCCGTGATCGTGGTCGTCGGGATCGCGGCGATCGTGCACCTGCTTGCTTGAGCCGCGGCGCCCGCGGGCTCGGCGCCGCGGCCGTCGACCTGCGGCGGGTCTGCCGCATGGCGCATCCCTGGCATAGTCGGGTCCGTGAACATCGAGTGGGGTCCGATGGCGCCGGCCTCGGTGCTCAGCGGACCGGATCGGACTGCATGATCGAGGCAAGCGCCGGCCGCTCGAGGATCGTCACCTCGCGCATCTCGACAGCCACTTCGTTCGGTCGTGGGGGCAGTGCGATCCGGCCGGGTGGGGGGGCTGGGGCGAGGCCGCTGTCCTGCAGGCGAGCCGCTGCGGCGACGATCACCGCATAGGACATCGCGCTGAGATCGCGCAGCGACTGGTGGCGGTTCTGGCGCTTGCCGAGCTCGACCTGGGCAACGGCGTCCATCCCCGCGACGCTGGCGGCGTCGATCAGGTTGGCGATCTCCACGCCGTAACCGGCGGGGAACCGCAGGCCCCGCAGCAGGCCGGCGCGCGCGGCCAGCTCGCCGGCCAGCGGTTGATCGAAGCCGGCCAGGTGCGGCGCATAGAGGTTCAGCAGTGGACGCGCCACCAGCTCCGTCACCCGTCCGCCTTCGCCGGGGAGCACGCCGCCCGCTACGGCGAGCGGGCGCAGGAACGCGCCCTTCACGAACTGGATCTCCGGGTGGGCAAGGAGCGGCCCGAGCAGGCCCACGACGAAGCTCGGTCTGAAATCGCTCGTATCGGCGTCCAGGAAAACGATGATCTCCCCGCGCGCGACGCTCAGCGCACGCCACATCGCGTCTCCCTTCCCACGCGCGGGTCCGTGCTCGACCAGCAGCTCGTCCTCCTGCAGCACGGTCGCCCCGCCCAGCGCAGCGACCGATGCTGTGCCGTCGTGCGAAGCGGCGTCGATCACGAGGATCTCGTCGACGAGCCCGAGCTCGCGCAGCGGGGTCACTGCGTCGACGATCGGGCCGATCGTGCCGGCCACCTCGCGCGCCGGCAGGATCACGCTGATGCTCCCGGTCTTTCGCTCCAGCAGCGCCTCTGCGCTGAACTGCCCGGCGTGGAAGGTGCGCCGTGCGCGCCAGTCGGCGAGCGCGAGGTCACCGGCGAGCCCTCGGACCCCGTGCCCGTTGGTCCGAGCCGAAGTCGTGACCTGCACCCGGTTGCTGCGCAGGATCGGGATGCCGCTGTCCCGGAGCGCTCGTTCCAAGGCCTCGTCCTCCGCTGCCTCGCCGGTCGGAAGACCGCCCAGCGCACGATACACCCGGGCGGTCAGCGCTAGCGACGCGCCGCTGAACTGGTGGTGCTCGCCGGTCGCGTCCCGCTCGCGGGTCGCGCCCCAGCCGTCGATCGCGCCCCGGCCGTCGATCGCCCCCCGGCCGTCCCCCGCGTCCCGCTCGCGCACCTGGGCAAGGCGCAGCTCGGCTTGTGCGCGGCGGGCCTCTAGCACGGCAGGCGGGAATGCCTGTGCCTCCTGAGGATCGAGCTCGATCCGGCCTCCGATCGCGAGCGCACCCTCGCTCGCGAGCGCGAGCTGCGCCGCGAGCCAATCCGGGGCGACTCGTGAGTCCGCATCGGTGCTGGCGATCAGCCCGTCCGGAGCACCGCATTTGAGCAGCCGCTCACAGGCAAGGTCCATCCCCAGCCGCCGCGCATGCCCGGCGCCCGAGCCGCTGGACTGAAGGACGAGCAGCGCAAGCTGCGGGGTGGCTGCCGCGGCTCTCAGCGCTCTCTCGTGGGTGGCGTCGCGGCAGTGGTCAAGGACGAGGATCACCTCGAAGGCGCCGGGCTCCAAGCCGCCCTGGCCGGCCAGGGCGCGCAGGCAGTCACCGATCCGCTGCTGCTCGTCGCGGGCAGGCACCACGACGATCGCCCGCAGGCGCGCGCCGGGCAGGCGCACGACCGGGCCGGACGCCCGCGCGACCGGCTCGGACGCCCCCGCTGCCGGCTCGGACGGCCCCCCGCTCACAGCCGCTTGCCCTGCGCGATCAGCTCGCGCCCACGCTCGTAGTCCTTGTCGCACTCGTGCGTGAGTACGCCGACGGCGACACTACTCTGCGCGTACCAGACAGTGAAAGCGCCGCCGTCGTGCTCGATCAGCCGAGCTTCTCCGAAGCCATCACCCCAGGCGGCGTACTCGAGCGTGTGCGATCCGATCGTGGACCAGAAGCCCGGAACCTCGTCCCATTGCGCCCGTTCTCCCGCCAGCGTGTGTCCGCCCACCCCAACGACGATGACGCCTTGCGGAGCCATCAACGTCCCCGGAAGAGGTCGAGACGATACTGCTTGCGGCGGTCGTCCATTACGTGCCACTCGCCGAGCTCGTCAACCAGCCGGTCATGCACCTCGTCGCCGCGCAACGGGTACGAAGCCGTCGCTGGGCGCCAGTGCACCGCGAGTACGTCGCCGCCATCGAGGAGAACCGCCCGCAGGCGCTCGAGCGCCAAGTCGAAGGCGCTGGCGTCCAGGTAGTAGAGGACCTCTGAGCAGACCACCAGATCCCAGCGGCCTGCGGGCATCTGCTCGGGAAAGCTCATCCGGGAAAGAGTCACGTCTCCTCGCTTGCCCAGGCGCCGCAGCGCCAGGGCAAGCGCCCGATCGGATACGTCGATGGCGACCAGCTGCGTGCACAGGGCCGCGAGGCGCTCGGTCAGGACTCCGATCGAGCACCCGACTTCCAGGCCCCGCTCGAAGCGGGCGGCGCCCAGCGCGGCAACTGTGTGGGCGTACTTCTCGCGTTCATAGTCGCGATCGGCAAAGCCCCACGGATCCTCCTCGCGCGCGTATAGATCCTGAAAGAACTCGCGCCCGATGCGCGGGCGCGCCGTGCTCACTTGGCGGCGTCCCCGCCGACCGCGCCAGCTCCATGGCGCGCCAGCAGCGGCTCCAGGCGATGCTGGAGCAGGAACAGGTCGAGGTCGCGCCGCCCGCGCGACAACGCGCCCCCGGTCGCCAGCAGCCGTGACCCACACGCGAGGGCGCCGTCAGCCGCGATTTGGCGGCATGCCGCGGCGATCGCCCACCGAGCCTCGATCGCCGTCCCTGACAGCGGTGCCCCGGACTGCGCTCGCTGCGCGGCGTGCTCGGTCCACAGCTCTACAGCCCGCAGCGCGACGCACATCCGTCCGGCGGCCAAGGCGACGATCTCGCTGGGCTCCTCGCGCTCGTGCAAGAAGCGGAGCGCCGCGCTGGCGACGCTCTGCGCGATACCGGCCCACGTGGCGCTCGTGCGGATCGCGTCGCGTGAGAACCAAGGCTCGCGCAGCATTTCCCCCGGACCGCCGAGCAGTGCCAACACGGTTGCTCCGTCGAACACGACCCGGTGACTCTCCGATGCGCGGAGCCCTTCGCCCCGGTACCAAGCGCGGTCGACCGACACGCCATCGTCGAGATCGACATAGGCAAGACGGCGCTCCTGCGCCTCGTCGCGCGCGACTACCAGCGCGCGCCGCACCCCTCCGGCGCCGGAGCAGTAGGTCTTGACCCCATGCAGGAGGAGGCCATCCGGCGCCCCGAACAGCCGCGCGGGCTCGCCCTCGCCGGGGGCAGGATCGGCCCCCCAAACGCCGAGCAGCAGCTCGCCTCCGGCGATCGCGGAGCGCTCGCCGGCATCGAGCGCGTCCGGGCAAGCGACGCTCAGGCGCTCGACGGCGTTGAAGTGGCCATCCAGGATCCGGCCGACCGAGCCGTCAGCGCGCGAAACCTGTGCGAGCAGTGCCAGCTCTTCGCCGAAGCCGATCCGGCGGCCATCGCTACCGGGAAGGGTGATGCCGAGCACGCCGGCATTCGCGAGCGCTCGGAACGCTCCAACCGGGAAAGCGGGATCGCGATCGAGCTCGTCGGCTCCGCTGGCGATTTGCTCCAGCGCGGATTGCAGTGCGTTCGGGGGGATGGGGACCCCCGGGTCGGCTGTAGCTGTGGAACCGGGTTGCGTGCCGCCAGCCGGCGGCGTGAGTCCGGGCTCGGAAGGCTCGGAGGGCTGCGGGAATCCTGACTGGGGCTGCTGGGCCGGCGTGAAGAGGGCGTGCCCGGTCATGCCGCGAGCTCCGAGAGCGGCGCCTGCCGCAGGTCGCGCCGGCGGATCGTCTCCAGCAGGCGCGGGATCAGCTCCAGCGTCGCGCGGCAATCGGGCCGGCGCGCTCCCGGGCCGATGCCGTCATGCAGCAGGACGATCGCACCCGGTTCGATCTGCTCCGCAACGCGAGCGTGCATCTCCGCCGCGCAGTCCCCGCGCCAGTCTTCGGTGTCCGCGCTCCAGCCCACCAGCTCGAGCTGGTGGGCGTCTGCCACGCGGCGACTGGCCTCGGTGACCACGCCATACGGCGCCCGCCAGCGCTGGGGGTTCACACCAAGCTCTCGCAGCGCGCGCAGCCCCTCCTCGGTGTCCCGGCGTAGCGCTTGCTCGTCAAGTTCGCTGTGGCGCACGTGGCGAACGCAGTGCAGCTCGGCTTCGTGACCCTCGGCGAGCATCCGTTCGATCAGCTTGGTGTGGCTGCTCGCCCGGCCGGCCATCACAAAGAAGGTGGCGCGCACCTGCTCGTGACCAAGGCAGTCCAGGACTCGTGGCGTCCACGCCGGATCCGGGCCGTCGTCGAACGTGAGACTGCAGGTGTCGATGGCCATCGCCGCTGTCACCGTACAGTCATACCGTTGCCTGAAACGTATGCATCTGTTTCATGCAGCCTCGGATTGCTCGGAGGCGGTGCCCGTCTGACGCGCCGGCTGGCGCTGCGGGCTTCGCGGGCGACCCACCGCCCGGCGCGAGGGCCGGGTCTGACACGGGTTCTCGGTACGCTCGCCTGAGGGCGGGCGCGACCGCGCTTTTACTGTCGACCCACCACTCGGGGCGACACTGGATGCGAGCGCTGCGAGGTTCAGAGCGGCGTTCAGATCCCGGTCGAGGACCAGGCCGCAGTGCTCGCAGCGGTAGGTGCGCTCGGACAGAGGCAGCTTGGCTTTCACCGCTCTGCAGCGCGAGCACGTCTTCGAGGATGGGAACAGGGTCGGCGCTTCGATCAGCTCGCCGCCCCGCCAGAGAGTCTTGTAGGCGAGCTGTCGTCTGATCTCGGCGAGCGACGCGTCGTGCAACGCGCGGCGCAGCCCGCGATTCCCGCTACGGCACAGGCCCTTGGCGTTCAGCTTCTCCACCACCACGGTCCGATGCTCGCTGGCGAGAGCGGTGGTGAGCTTGTGGAGCGCGTCACGGCGAACGTATCCCGCGCGGGCGTGCAGCCGGGTGATACGGCGCTCGGTCTTCACCTGGCGGCGGGAGCGCTTCACGGGCCGCCTGCCCTCGATCGCCCGTCCGCGCTGGTCGTAGCAGCCGGGATTCCCAGTGCGGCGCTGACGGTCGAGCTTGCGCTGATAGCGACGGAGCCTGCGCTGCGCTTCCGCGAGCGCGCGCGGATTGGCGAGCGCCTCGCCGGTCGAGAGCACCGCGAGGTGCTTGACACCCACGTCCACACCGACCACGCTCTCAGATCGGGCGGCGGGCTCGTCGGAGCGCTCGACCTCGCAGCACAGCGAGCAGTACCACCGGCCGTTCTCCCGGCACACGCTCATCGACAGCACGCGCGCTCGGCCGTTCTTCAGCCTGCGCGCGAGCTTCACGGTCGGTTCATGGGTGCGGACATGCCCGACGCGTGGAAGCTGGACACGGCAGCGCCCCGACACGCCGAAGCGACCGGTCGTATACCGAAAGCTCTCGCGTCTGCGGCGGCGTCCCTTGAAGCGCGGAAAGCTCACGCGCGGCCCCTTGCGCTCGCCGCGCCTGGACTTCGAGAACGAATCCAGGCCCTTCGCAAGGTCCGCGAGCCCGGCGCTGTAGGACTCCTTGCTGTTCTCAGCCCACCACGGCGCGACCTCGCCCTTCACGGCGTTCCACTCGCGTCTCAGGCCCGCGAGCGTCCACGGC
>JAABUX010003543.1_pt1 | contig 20595 bp, 21 predicted proteins | sample 5561851 | NCBI WGS metagenome assembly JAABUX01 (sample SAMN10711883, study PRJNA513361) | rock metagenome | isolation source: Antarctica rocks | place: Antarctica: Victoria Land, Richard Nunatak red sandstone | collected 2016-01-03 | reverse complement strand
GCGCCGTCGATGTGGTGCAGCCAGGCCGCAATTGGCAGCGCGCCGTACTCTATCACCTCGCGCCGGATCGTGGCCTGCGGCCCAGGCTCCGCATCCATGCTGGACGCCATGGCGCCCGCGCCGTGCCACTGCCTGCAGACCCACGCCCAACGCGCGCACACGGGCCCGCAGCAGCCCGCAGCAACCCGTTTGCGCAACCAGTGAGGTTGCTCGGGCTACACCGCCCTGCGCTGCGGCGGGTGGAGAGACTGGCGGCAGCGCTGCGGTTGTCACATCCCCCTTTTCTGCCTGAAGCCAGCACACGCGCTATGCGGTGCTGGGCCTGGTAATGCCTGCTGCTATGCCGCACGACAGCAACTTGTTGTGTTGGCCCACAGGTGAGCGGTCGCGTTCAGAAGCGCCTGGTAAGCAACCCAGTGACCTCCACACTGTCAGCAGCACAGCGTGCTGGTGTACAAGCAAGCCTTGCGCTAAGCCTGCCAAGCAACCTCTTGGCCTCCACACTGCGGGCGAGCAAACTTGCTCAGCAAAGGTAGGCGAGCCCTTCTCAGGTTCTGCAAGTGACGCTCGCTCGCTCTCTCAACAGCTCCTTTTCTGCCTGCCCTCCCTCACCTGTAGCCTGCAGGCCCCTTAGTGTCAGCTGAATCCTCTGCGTGTACATATCACGGTTCTGCGTGCGAGCAGCACAACACTTGCACGATGAGCGCCTGCCAAGTCAGAGGCTCTCTCTGTCCAGAGGCGCTCTCTGCAGCGCGCTTCCACAGCCACTCCGCCGCCAGCTGCTCTGGTCGTGCTGCGAGCGGGCGAGCGTGCCGGCGCAAGCGCAGCTTGGCACAGGCCCGAGCGCAGGCTCACAGCACGGTTGCAGAGTCGTCCGCGCCGAAGCCTGTGCGCTCCACACCGCGGCTATTCCTGTGCTTTGCCTGGCGCCTGTGACCACTGGCGCTGGAGGGGTCCCACAACGCATGGTTACACACTCACGGTCTGCGTGCCATGCAGGTCCCCTTCGCCACCAAGGAGGTGTACCGCGACGGGCCCTTTGCGCAGCTGATGATTGGCATTTTCTCGCGCAAGATGTCCAAGCTGCTCGGGGGTGGGCCCCTTGAAATTGAACTGGCTGAAGGCCAGGTCTATAGTCCTTCTATTTGCAGTCAAGCGTTATTGCGTGCTCCTCTGACCGCAACCAGTGTCCGCATGGCCTGCACGTTCACAAGTGCTCTAGGAGCTCAGGAACATGAGGGCCCTGCCGCGCAGGCCGGGGGCACGGGCGCGGCTACGACGGCTTCGTCGAGCTGTCGCACGCGATGGTGAAGGGCCGCGACGCGCGCGGGCAGCAGCTGGCGGTGCTGAGTGTGCTGCGCTCGCTCATGCCTGACCTTGCCGCGGAGCGCTTCCGGCGCTGGTTCCCGCTCAGCCAGGCGCGCTGGCGGCCTGCAGGCGGCCTCCCTCTGGGACCAATGAATGAATGAATGAAAATCGTGTATCAGCGAACTTTGGCTGCTTACGGGCTGCTTACCAAGCGCAGCAAAGAATAAGCCGCATATACTATATTCATATCAGGTGAAGGCCTGCTTTGCTGTCAGGCCGACCTTGATGTTTGATGAAAAGCTTTGCTTGTATGATAACCCCAGCCTGTTTCTGTCATGCATGCTCACCATTCGTGCTAGGTTGGGTAGTAATGTGCTATCTCGACATTCATACTCATGGGGCTGCTCGGACAGCAGACAGCGGCAGCATGACGCTCTTGGGGAAAGCAGCTCAGTCTGGTTCTTGCCACGCGCAGTGGTCAGCCGAGGCCAACGCACTGATCACGACGTTCTTCTTCGCGTGGCTGGTCGGCCCCCTGGAGCGAAAGCCTGTCGAGGTGCGGCGAGGCGGCCCTGACACCATGCGCATGGGTACACACTACCCTGCAGTGTCAGGGACCTGTGGCCGCGCTGCTCATCATGCGCATGGGGGGATGCTGCCCTGCAGCGTCAGGGGATGCGGGGCAGGAGTGAGGAGCAGCGTGGCTGCCGCGCAGGTGACGTTTGAAGGGGAGCCAGCTACCTGGAACAGCGGCGTGCAGATCAAAAAGTGCCGCTATCTGGAGGCCTCCGGCTGCGTCGCGCTGTGCGTCAACCTGTGCAAGGCGCGCCACAAGCGCGCTCGAGCAGAATGAATGCAATCAATGGTTCGGTAGGCTGCGGCCACACGGCCTTGCAAGGCTGTGCTCGTGTGGCGTCCCTGCGCATCCGCTGCGCATCGCGTGAGGGGCTGCATGTGCAAACGTGGTGGGTAACCACCCGGAACTGACGGGCAAGGTGTGCCTGCCGTGCAGCGGCCCACGGAGGAGTTCTTTGGCGAGTCATTCGGGCTGTCGCTGACCATGAACCCCAACTTTGAGGACCTGTCCTGCGAGATGGTGTTTGGCCAGGCGCGCGCAACCTGTTCGTCCTCCCTGCCCATTGAGTCTGTGTGCTTGTTTGTCATACAGCGGTGGTGTGCTAGCATGGCTGCAGGATTTTTTTTTCATAAAGTCTGCGCGTGCATCCTGCTTCGCTGCAAGAGCGACGATCACAAAGTAGGCCTGGGGTAGCGTGCGCGAGCGCGCTGCCGCTCTGCTCCAGCTGGGCAGCGGCACAGCCCGTGGCGGCCGCCCGGTGCGGTGCTACGCCGTGCTGACGGCGCGCGTGCGCGCGCGCGCGCGCGCAGGCGCCGCCGCCGGTGGAGGAGGACGCGGCCTTCCGGCAGCCCTGCTTCGCCCGGCACTGCTCGCTCGCGGAGCGCGACCCGGTGCCCTGCCCCAAGCTGGGCGTTCGGCTGCCGGCGCCGTAGTGTGCGCGCCGGGGGCGCCTGTCCCCATCTGCCATGTCCGCGGGACCTGTGCGGACCTGCTGGCGCTTCTGCCGGAGTGTGGCGGCAGTGGCTGCTGCGCTGAGCTGTGGCCCTGATCTGGCGCTGCGTCAGGGTGCCGTGTGCCGCGCCCCGGCCCGCATGCCAGTCCTGTAGAGTATCAGCCCAGCGTGTGCAGTTTATTCAAGCAGGAGCAGGTGTGCATGTGCGGCCTGTAGGCATGGCCCTGGGGCATGCACATGGGGCCCAGCTGCTGGTGGCAGCCCGGCGTGTATGGCTCTCTGCGTAGGTGGCGCGTGGCACGTGCGCCTCCGCAAGAAGGCGGGCTGCATGGCGCCCGGGCGTCTGGTTGGGAGCTTGGGCCGCCGTGCTGTCCTGGGATGCTTGGGTTTGCGCACGTGGCGTCCAGCAGTGAGGTGGAACCTATTTCATGTGTGGTGTGAGGCACCACGGCATGGGCTGCAGTGGCAGGAGTGGGCCCTGCACTCGTTTAAGGACGGACAGATAACTCCTGGTTGGCTTAGTGCATGCAACAATGGGGATGCGCTGCGCCAGCAACACAGGGGTGTCTGCATATTCGCCGCCATACCTGGACACCCGCACTTTGCCCTGCACCCTGTAGCTCGCAGAGAGGGCGGAAGGTCCGTGGGGCACACAGCGAATGCGCAATTGTCTATTCATAGATGCCGCGAGCAGCTTGCAAGGAACGCGCACAGTACACAACGCTACTGCGCATGGCGGAGCTCAGCGGAGACCAAGCGTCGGGCCCCATGGCAGCCGGGAAGCCTAGGCGCACTCAGGCACCTGCAGGGCAACCAGACTGGTACGTCACGTCAACCACCGCGCGTGGACGTGCGGCCGGCTAGCGCGCGAGCAGACCGGGGCAGCGCGCTGCGCCCCGTGCTCGAGGAGATTGAGCTGCGCCTGCAGCAAGTGGGTGCCTGCAGCAAGTGGGTGCCTGCAGCGTCAGTGCCAGCCGCAGCGCGGTCACAGTGCAGGCTGCGGCTGCGCTCCCCACCCGCTTAAGCATAGCACTCAATCTCCTCGCGCACAGTACGCGCTGCCCCGGTCACCTCGCGGGCCAGTCAGCCGCGCGTCCATGCGCGCAGGTTGGCGCACAGCACGGCCTGGTCGCCCTGCATGTGCCTGACGATCGCCTAGAGGTTCCGGGCTGCAGTGAGGCCCCGCCGCTTGGTCTACATTTGCGAAACACCAATGCAGGGTTGCTTTGCAGGCAGCGCAGGGGGCGCTGCTCCTACAGCCATGTTGGTCATGCTGGCCAAACACCACAAGAAGCCCTCCTTGGCGTTAAGGCCGTGCCCTAAAGCCAAGCTAGACATCCTGATGCAGAAACGCGGCACCCCTGATGGACAGCTCGTGGCGCTGCCTGCGGGGCGCTGGCAGGCAGGGCGTACACAGTGGTCATCCCAGCCCAGGGACCAGGCGCAAGGGCAGCTGACCTTTAGCATCGGCTGCACACACATGGTCCCATGCTGGCATGTGCACGAATACGTGGCCAGACACTCTCGCGGCAGGACACAAGGCCTATAAAACCAGAGCAAGCTCATATCAAGTGTGGGCGCCCCGTCCAACTGGTGCAGTAACGCAATCATACTCGTCAGTGCGCCGCCTGCATACTTTTGCATTGGACATGTGGCGCAGGCCGCCGAGCTCTTCCTCGTGCCGCGCGACCAAATCACTGAGGAGCGCCTCATGGCGGCTGGAGCTCTCGCGCGGCCGCTTCGACCGCGTCGCAAGCTTCAGGATATACCGGCGCCCTGTACCCCTACACGCGCGTGTAGGGGTACAGGGAGCCTACCACCGGACGACCAGCCGGATATCCTGATACCCACAACGCGGTTGAAGCACTCGATCGGGCGCTGCACCGCTGTCGTGAGGTGCTCCTCGATGATCTGGTTCCGAGGCACCAGCTCGGCAAGCTGCGCGCATGACCAGCATGTCCAGAGCGGGGCGCTCGCGACAAGGAAAGCGTGCGTGCGCGGCCTCCCCGGGCGCCAGCGTGCGCGCTTTCTCAACGCGGCCGGCCGGCATGCAGCCCCGCCAAGCATGGCCAAGGCCGTGAAAGCAGCGCAGGATGCCCAAGGACGGCCGCTGTGCAGCCTACGAAGCCGCCAGTTGTGGCGGCTTGCATGCCTCTGCGCAGGGCGACATGACATAACACGCAAGAGCAACGACCTTGCAGCTTCACGCATGAGCCAGGTTAGCAGTGTGTCCAGAGCAAGGAGTCTTGACGCCCAGCTCCAAGGCCAGCTTGGCAGCCTGCGCTCTGGGCGTCTGAGGGCGCAGCTGCGCCTGCATGCACAATGCAGCAAGAGGCGACGGCCTTGGCAGCCCTGCTGTTGGATGTCGACACTGCTGGTAAGTATAAAGCGTCCAAGGGAAGAACTTGCACACATCTTTGGATTGGATGATACAAGAAGGCTCTTGGTGTGCAAGTTCTTCCCATGGACGCTATATATAGAGCTCCTGGGGGTCTTGAAACCTGTCAGGGCTCCACACCCCAGATCCATGCAGCTGCAGGACATTGGCCCATTTAAGCACCGACCTGGCCAAGGAGACAGCTCGATTTCAGATTTGTGCGGCCTCTTACAGCCCGGCGGCGCCTGCAGATGCCTGCATATGGGTGCGTCCTGCGGGCCCACTGCACGCACGCCTACAAGGCTTTTACGCCGCCCCGTCATGAACTTGACACGTCGTACCCAGCAGCGGCGTCGCACGCCGAGCGCGCGGCGCCCGCCGGCCCCGCAGGTGCGGGGAGCAGGCAGCTGCGCTGGAGCATGCTGTCGCGCCGCCTCAGCGCCAGCAGGCGCTCCTGCGCGAGAGGAGCATGATTGCGATTGGGATGAAACGCAGCAAAATCTCACGCGATCTCCAGGAGCACCTCGCGCATGCACTGCAGCGCCCGCCCGGCGGGGCAGAGCGGCCGCGCCCCACCATGCTCCCATGACCTTCATGCAGGGTTTGGTGCCCCATCACACGGAAGGGCATGCAGCGCGGCCGCCCGGCAGCCTGCTGCATGGTGCTGCCAAGCAGGGAGCCAGGGGCAGCTGCACCGTCTGTGCGACATGCAGCGCTGCTGTCCGGGTGGCCCCTGGCCCGGACGTGGCGCGCGCAAGCTGTCCCAGCCGGAGGCGACGGTTGTCAGCGATTCAAAGGAGCGCAAGAGCAAGTACTAAGGCAGCAAGGCAGTCTGCCCTTTTAACACCAACTCTGGACAGCATGCAGAAGCCGTACTGCAGGTATTTTGTCCATCAAGGTGTGCGGGGCTCTACGCCCAGGAGCATGCCAGGAAGCTCCTCCGAGCACTTCCCAGCACTCCCGCCGGGCGACAGCACCGGCAATGACATGCCATGCTTTCACTCAGTCGATGCGTCTGTTGCGTTCACCTCCCACTTCTCTGCGCTCATGCATGCAGCACCGGCGCAGTGCGGCTGCCTGCAGCCGCGCGTCCTGATGCAGCTCCGGGGCCCGTCCTCCTGCCTGACGGCGCCCAACAGGGCTGCACCTGCGCGGTGAGCCCCGCCGCAAGCGCAGCCTCGCCTGCGCGCTCGACAGCTGCCGCGTCCGCGGCGATCTCGGCCTGCCCAGCGCGCACGCTCGCGGCGGCGCCAGCCGCGGCCGCCAGGCCCTCGCGCAGCCGCGCGGCGTCTGGCGTGGTCGGCCGCGTGCCTGGGACCCCCGGGCACGGGTCATGTTAGGTGACAACTGGTTGACATAAGCTATGACACGGTGGGGTGCGTGATGCATGAGCCGCAAGCGTGTCAAAGCATCGTCCGTCGTCGCATCCATGGCACCACCCACTCCTGTGTACATCTTTCTGGCGGTGCGCCATCACCTCTACTTCAGCGGTCTGCAATCAATCGACCCACAACGTGGAGGCCATCATGCCAATGGCCGACTCCTGTGCGCTCTGGTGCGGTGGGCTGGATGTGGGCGCGCTGCGGGCGCACCCCTGCGCGCCAGCTTGGCGGCCACGGCCGCCCAGGCCGCGCCCTCCAGCAGCTGCGGCAGCGCGGCCGCCTCCAGCAGCGCGCCGCGCTCCGCGGGCGCCAGGCCCTGCAGCAACCCTAAGCCTGCGGCCCCGCCAACCCAGCCCCCCGCCGCCGCCCCGGACGGCGCCGCCGCGGGCGCGCCCGGCCCCGCCGACGCGCCTTGCGCGTGGGGTACTGCTGCTCCTCTGCTCTGCGCTGCGCCCGGGTCGGCTCCGGGGGCTGCTCCGCCCGGCGTCGGTGTCAGCGCCGACAGGCCGAGCGGCTCCAGCACCGCGTGCACGCATGCGCGCACGCGCGCCGCAAAGCCGGGCGTGCCGACGGCGGCCGCGGCCAGCAGGCGCTCCACACCGGCCCTGCGCGTGTGGCAGGGTGGCTCTAGGTTGTAAGCCCTAGATAGGGTACATGTTTGGGCGTGGCCATTGCATGATACGGGGGGATCAGCACAGACATACACGTGCCCTGGACTTGCATTCCACCTTGGCAGGTACATGATAACAAATGACCTCCTGGTGGGGACCGACAAGGTGATGCCCAGGCACAGTGCCTGGCACCTTCTGTGGCACTGCGCGTGCCGGGGCTGCGCTGCCACAGTGCGCACGCCTGGGCTGCAGACAGGAGCTGCCGAGCTCTGCAACACCTGTTAAGTACCTGTCTATAGCTGCCAGGTGCCAGGCAGGCGTGCAAGGGGGGCGCACCGCCCGTCAGCGCCCAGGTGCGTCAGCGCTGCGGCTGTGGCCGCCATGTCCATCGCCCAGCCGCCGCCGCCCTCGGTGCCAGGGCTTGGCAGAACCCTCTGGTCCGGCTCCTGTGAGGGTGCCGCTGCGTCCCCGGGTGCTGCCTGGCCCTGTAGGTCCGTGCCGCCGAACTTGGCTGCCAGAGCGCGGGCTGCGTCCAGGGTAGGGCAGGGCCCCGCGCGGCGCCAGATACGCAGCACGAGCGCGGGCGCGGGCGCGCCGTCGCGTGCCGAGCGCCAGCCCAGGAACGCGGCGCGCGCGGGCGCATGCAGCCAGAGCCAGTCTGGCCGCGGCCGCCGTGTCAGCGCCGCAGCTCGCTGCAAGGCGAAGAACATGCAGCAGAGGAAGAGTCCGCATGCGAGGCTTTGCGAGCTGCCGAGGGGTGGTGTGCTAGCGCTTACAATGAAAAATCAAAGTCGGGAGGAGGATGCATTGTGAGCCGTGGTCCAGCAGTCGGAGATTAGAACCACGCAGCCATGCGGGGGCGCCGCAGCACAGGAGCAGGCCATCTCGCCATGCTCTGTGCTTCATTTGTTGCAGGCAGGCCATTTTGTACATTGTATTGTACATTGTATTTTACTTTGCGTACCGGCGAGCGCGGACAGCGCGAGCGGCAGCAGCGCGGCGTGGCAGGCGCCGTCCAGCAGCGCCAGCAGCGCCTCCAGGCCGCCCGCCGCCAGCAGCCCCGCGGCGCCTTCCTCGCTACGCGGCCCCGCGCACAGCCCCGTGCCGTCAGTAGAGCGTGAGGCGTGGGTCGATTACCCTAACCCTTATGCAACCAGGCGCTGTATAGCCGCTGGCCGATGGCGCGCGGGCGGCGGAGCGGCGCGCCCGTGCCGCGCGCCGCCAGCGCAGGCGCAGGGTCAGGGGTAGGGCCTCAGCATCACTGGGCGCATCAGTGTCACTCCCGCACGCCGTGCACGTGAAGCAAGAGAGGCGTGACCGCCGGCTGCCTGACCTGGGCACAACGGCGCGCCAGGCTGCCATGAGTGCTGCCGCCAGGCGGAGCGACGGCAGAGCCGCGGGCGCGAGCGCGACGTGGCGGCCCAGCTCCGCGGCCACCGCGGCCGCGCCCTGTGAGGCACGGGGCGTTGAGGGCCAGCGGAGCGGCGATCCGCTTGCAAGGAGCTGCCAGATGTGATTGGCTTTCTTAGCACGTCCATGAAAACCAAAGTTGGAACAGGAACGACTGCATGCGCTGCGCGCATGGCCTGCCAGCGCGCAGGAGCGCTCTCGCTGCCCATGGCGCCATGGCGCGCCAGGCCAGGGGCCCGCGCGCGCACCCCCGCGTCGCAGAGCTCTGCACGCGCGCGCGCGCTGCCCGCGCACAGCGCGGCAAGTGCCAGGCAGGCCACCTGGCCGGCGCCGTCGTGCTCCGTGCGCGGCCGCGCGAGGAGGGCCGCGCCGCCGCCCGGCGGCAGAGCCGCTCCCGCGCAAGCAGCCCCTCCTGACACAGGCTGCCGTGACTGCATTGCCGACCTCGGTTTCGAGCATGCATGTGGCTGCCGGCTGGGCCGGCTCGGGGCCCAGCCGCCCCCAGCGCCAGCTGCACCGCCGCCCATGGCGGCTCTGCTGGGCGCGCAAACAGCCGGGCATGCACCATCGGTCATGTGGCGAGGTGCGCGCCTCCCCGCGCCAGGGCGCGCACGGCGGCCGCCACAGCGCCGGCGTCGCGCAGCGCGGCGGCTGCCGCGGGCGTCGCGGACGCCGCCAGCATGTGGGCTAGCGCGGGCGTGGCGGCCCCGCCGTCGGCAGCAGCCACTGCGGCCGCTGGGCCGCCACAGGCCACATAGACCTGCATGACGCTCGCGGTGGTATATGTCTGATGGGTGGGTAATCCTGTTTGTAACCCTGACGCAGTCACGGCGGCGGTCGCAACAGACTGAATGGCAGGCATTCGCTCAAGTCTGTGTCGGCCTGTTCTTTGTTGGCCACAGGGCTTGCCAATCAAACAGTAGCTGGTGGGCGGTTGGCCAGCTAAAAGGCGTGCCTGCGGCTCCTGCCCTGCTACGGGCCATTCTGGCTGGAAGGCTGCTTGCATGCAGCAGCGAGATCGTGCAGGCTCTTGATCCTGCCGCACAGCGATGCGTGTGACCTTGGGTTGCTGAGCGGGCGCGCGCACCGCGGGCGCGCACGCTGCCAGGCTCGTCAGCGCGGCCAGGGCGGCGCGCTGCAGCGTGCGCGCCTGAGCGGCAGGCCACCGCCCCGCGCATGCGGTGCCTGCTTGCGCGCTGCACGCTCGCGTGCCCCCAGCGGCGGAGGCAGGAGCTGCGGCCGGGCCGCTCGTGCGCGGCTCGGGCGCGCCGGCGTCGGGCACCCTGACTGTGCCGCCGGCAGTACCAGCACCTGTCGGCGCGCCGCTCGGCCGGCGGGGCGCCTGGTCTGCATCTGGAACACTGGTTTGGCTGCAGCATGGCCGTCCGCCTGCCGCTCCCGAGTCGGCGGGCGCAGCGCAGACGCCAGGCACACAGCCGCCTCTGAGGCTGTCAGGCGCAGCGCCGCCGCTCCTACCGCCCTCGCATGCGGGGTGTGACGCTCGCGGTTCTCGCCCAGCGCAGACGTCGCCGCTGTCGGCGCGCCCGGACGCCCACATGGCCACGACATCCGTCCAGCTGGCCGCGTGCGCGCGCCGCGCGCACGCGGGCGCTGCCGCGCACAGCGCGCCCAGCAGGCGCCAGGCGAGCAGGCGCAGCGCCAGGGCGCGCTGATGCGCGGCGGCGTCCCTGGGGCTGGGGCGCTCGAGAGCCGCCGGCTGCGCGTGTGTGCGCGCCGCTGCGCCGAACGGGCGCTCTGGCCAGGTCGCCGCGGCCAGCAGCGGCTCCAGCAGGCCCGCCGCCAGCAGCTCTGCGGCGCACAGACTGTGAGGGCATGCATAGGAGTCCCTACCCTATCCCTGATTAGGGAGCCAATGTCGCCAGCAGCGGCTCCAGCAGGCCCGCTGCCAGGAGCTGTGCGGCACACAGACTGCAACAGGGTGCATAGGGAACCACTATCGCGCACATTATCAATCCTGCATATATACAAAGTATGGCTTGTGTCACAGTAGGGCTCTGACGCATAGGCATTATGATGCAAAGGGGTGCTCGTCAGTGCTGCAGGCAAGGGTCCCAGTGCTGCAGGCAAAGGCCATCGACAGCACTGCACGCGCGGCGCACGCTGGCAGAAACGGGCGCCGCCGGGGCGCTGAGCGCAGCGGCAGGCCACCAGCAGCGCGTCGTTGCGCAAAACGGCGTCGGCCGGCCGGCCGCCATGCAGCAGTGCCGCGCACACCAGCGCCGCCAGGGCGGCCGCAAGCCCGGCGCCCGTCCCGGCAGTAGAGAAGGCGTCACTATCAGTCACGGGCGCGTCCTGGCCGGGTTCCGCCTCGAGCTCGTTGCAAGGATCGGCGTCGGAGCACATGAGCTCGCCCGCTTCATGCACGCCCGCGTGGGGCGTCGAGGGCTCGTGCATGCCGGCAGGGTGCAGGGCGCAGGCGGCGAGCTGGTCGGCACCAGATGCCCCGGCTGTTGACACCGCTGTGCCAGGTTGGCCGTCCGTGTGCGGGCCAGGCCCCACGGCTGCGCCCAGCGCTGGCTCAAGCAGAGCCCGGACGAGTCCGAGCGCGGTCCGCGCGGCCGGGTCGCGCAGCGGCGAGCGAGCCAGCGCCGCGATGGCCGCGGGCAGCGCGCCGGCCGCGGCGGCGGCCGCTGCCGCGCCGCCGCCCCGCGCGCACGCCGCCAGCAGCGCGCGCAGCAGCGCGCCGGCGAGCGGCGTCAGGGGCTCTGCCGGCTCGGGGCGCCGGGCGCTTGCGGGCGCGGGTGCTGAGGCGGGCGTGCATGCAGGCGGCACTGCACGACTTCCATCCTGGGCCGCCAACGGCAGCTTCATTGCAGCTGCGTTTATTTCTGCTGGCGCGTCGTGCCGCGGGGCAGGAGCGGCAGCGGCCGTCCCAGCGCTGGGCTCCGTATTGGGCTGCAGGGTGCCCGCAGCTTCTGCCTGGGTCTGCGCAGCCGCTGCATGCAGCTCGCATGGAGCGGGCGGCGCGGCGTCAGCTTCAGCCAGCGCCCCTGGCGGAGCAGCGGGCTGGCCATGCTCTGAGGCCCCACCTGCTGGAGGGCCTTCCCCGGGGCGGGCATGGAGGAAGCTCGTGCATGTGCTTGTGGCTGTGCTTGAGCGGCCTGGGAATGGTGAGGCTCCAGGGAGCACTCCCGATGCATAGTGCAGGGGTCCTGAGTCGTCATTCACAGGGACCGCCGCGCGCAGCTCAATGTCCAAAGCCTGGACCAGCAGCGCAATGGCTCCGCTCTCCGCCAGGAGCCTGCGGCACTCCCAGCCCTGGCTCTGGTTTCTACCGTCGTGCCGCATGATATCAGGCAGGACAGCAAGGCTTCTGTGCGCATGCATCAGCCCCTCGACACCAGTGCTGAGTAGCCCGCATGTCGCGAGGCGAGCGCGCATGGCGAGCTTACGAAATCGTCGGCAGTGCGCGCCTCAGGTTGCTGGGTGCGGACTCATTGATGGGGGCGCTGCTTGGCCATGCGCCAGCGCAGGCGCGGCTCTCACTGCCTGCCACGGCTGCGAGTGCCTGGAGAGCGGCAGCGGCTGTAAGCATGCAGTCCGCTGTGACAGTGAGCACTGCCCACGAAGGGAGCGTTTCCAAAGTGCCCGGCCTTGCCTGGATGGCTGCAAGGCGCATCTCTGGATGCGTCCCAGGAGCGTGGCCGCCGGCTGCCAGCTCGCCCAGCGCCGCGAACACGCGCGCCGCCGCGCCGGTGCCCCGCGCGCCGTCGGACGCCAGGCGCTTGCGGAAGGGCAGCGCGCAGAGCCTGCCTGAGCCAGAGCGGGGCGTGAGGCGCAGGCTCTGCTGGAGCAGTCACCTGCTGGTATGGTAAGGGGCGTGCAAGTTCTGCCCGGGCAAGGGCCGGGTACGGAGCGCTTTCTATCGGACGACGCGTGCGCCTGTGTGCTGCGCCGCTGCCTGTGCCCCTGAGGCCTCTGCGCAGCCTAGCACAGGGAAACCTGATACTTTGTCGGGCCGAGCCGGCGGCGCAGGGCACACCCTATGAGCTTGCCGAGCAGCGCGCGCAGCTCGGGGCGGCGCGCCGAGGCGCGCGCAGCGGCTACCAGCAGGTTCGCCACCTCGCGCCCCTGTGTGTACAGGAACCCCGCCTCGCCGAGCTCAAGCACGCGCTCGAGCGCCGCGCAAAGGCGCTCGTGCAGGCTGCTCGCCAGCGGGTTGTTCAGCAGCGCGGTTGCGGATGTGATTGGGTCGCAAAGGAGCAGCATGGTGACTACGCCTGACAGAGTTGTACAGACTAGTGCGAGTTATGAGGCAACGTCTCCAGGCTTTCAGGGTCGCGAAATACTTTTATTTAATTCAGATCAGCAACCCCGCGGTGCAGCTGTCAAGCCCACTTTGACATGCTTCACCATCCAGACAGGGCGAGCGTACCTGCACAGATTTACAGAGCAGCAAGTCAACGCGCGGTGGCAGTGGTCTGGGCGAGTTGGCAGGCTCCCTGAGGGGAGCGGCGCTGACGCTGATGGATGTTCGACATTGACGGAGCGAGGAGCCGCGTGCTGAGTAGCCGCGCGCAACGGCATGGCGTCCTGCAGCGGCAGGGAGCACAGCGCGCCGGCCAGCGAGCTGCTGGGCTCGGTGCGCGCCGCGCATCTTGTTAACTAGTCCCGCCGGAGCGCGCCGGAGCGCCGCTCGGCGCGCCCCGCTGCGGCTGCGACCACTGCCAGGCGCGGCGCGGCGCGACCGGCGCGCCCGGCGCCCCCAGGTGGAGGCGAGCTTCCGCGACGTGGATTACATCGCGACGCTGTCGATTCTGGGCGGCCACACGCTGCGGGTGGAGGTGGAGCGCAAGGCCGACGCGCACTGCTGGAGCGGCGACTTCCCGGCCCAGCGTGCGCGCCCCGCGCGCCTGGCTGTTGCTTGCTCGCGCACAGGCAAGTAAGTTATAATGTGCTATTCATACCATGCTGTTCATAGCCTGCCCGACATAGTCCACAACCTGCGCCGCGCGCAGAGGCCCGCGCGTCAAGCTGCGGCCCTGTGACCGGCAGGGCCAGGTATGCAGTTGCCCACAAACATGGCCGCACCCGGGGCGCGCAGACGTGGAGGAGATCACCGCGCGCACCGGCAACTACAAGAAGTTCGCCGTGTTTGCGCGGATGCTGCTGGCAGCGCTGCGGCGCGACTGCGACGCGGTCTCCGCCGACCTGCTCGCGTTCGCCGACCTGGAGGCGCTCCGCGCGCGCCGCGCCGCGCCCCAGGGTCCAGACCCGCACGCCGCCGCGCGCGGCGCGTCGGCCCGCCCCGCCGCGGACGCGGCGGCCGCGGGCGGCGGGGGCGACGGCGGCGGCGGCGGCGGCGGCGGGGACGGGCCGGGCGCGGCGCCGGGCGCCAACAACAAGCGCTACCTGATCATGACGTACGCGGCAGAGTACGACCGCGTGCACTACCCGCTGCCGCTCGCATTCGAGGAGCGGCCGGACCCTGAGCGCCTACGCGCCACCATCGCGGGCCTGCGCGCGGAGCTGGACGCCGCGCGGCTGGCGCGCCCTCTCAATACGGGAATGGACGCCGCTCTGGTCTCTGCAGTGACGCGGCGGGGCCAGTGCACGGAGCCCAGGCTGCCAGCGCATGGAGGCGGGCGCGCAGCCTGTGCGCGGCGCCAAGACCAGGCGACAAGGAGTTACTGCAGTGCGGCTGGTCCGCGCTGACGTGCGCGCGCGCGCAGGGCGCCAGCGGGCGGCGCGGCATGGAGGCCGCCGCGGAGCTGCGCCGGCTGCGCGAGCAGGTCGCGGCACAGGAGGCGGCGCTGGCCGCCGCGCGCGCCGCCGCGGCGGACGCCAGCAAGGCGCGCGCGGCGGCCGAGGATGCGCTGCGCGAGCTGCGCATGGTGTGGCGCCCCCCGGGCGCGCCGCAGGTGTCGCATTTCCACGCTTGGGGGGAGTCCCTGGGGGGTTTACTGGGGGTATAGGCCCATGCGGGCCGCGATACGCATCTGGCTGCTGCTGAGGCATGTGGGACCGGCGCGGAGCGAGTCCCGGTGTGGCGTAAGGCGCGGCGCGCGCGCCACCCTGGCCGCGCCCATCAGGCGCTTCCCTATGCTGGTCGCCGCCAGGCAGCCGCAAACCCCGCGCGCGTGCCGCAGGCGCGCCAGGAAGGGGCGCTGCTGCAGCGGCGCGCCGAGGCGGCCGAGGCGGAGGCGGCCGCGCAGCGCGCGGCGGCCCGGCGCGACCTGCGCCGCGCCGCGCGCGAGGCCGCGGACGCCGGCGAGGAGGCCGCGCGGCTGCGCGAGGCCGTGCGCGACCTGCGCGTGCGCTGCCGCGAGGCCGCGCTGGACGCGGAGGCCGCGCGCGCGCGGCGCGGCGGCGCGTTTGCGCCGCCGCTGCGGTGCGCACGGCCCTTGCAGCCCGCCCCGGCCTGCGGGCCGCTTGAGGCAGGGGGGGGCGGCATGGCGTGGGGCTGCGCGCAAGCGGCGTGCGGGTGACCACGTGCACGGCAAGCCGAGGCCGCGCATGGGCCGTGCGGCAGTGCAGATGCGCTGTTGCTGCTCCCACTGCTCAAACTTTCTGGGGATGCGGGGCATGCATGCTGTGCAAGCGGGAGGCACAGCAGGGAGTGTGCCGTGCACCACGGCTCCCGGACCGGCGGGCGTCATGATCAGGGCTCGGTCCCTGGCGCGCCGTGCTGCGTCCCAGCGTCCCAGCCTGTGACGCTGCTGCGCGCGCGCCGCAGGGCGTACAGCGCGCGGAGCTCGCCGCCGCGGCGCCCCGCCGCGCGCAGCGAGCCGGGCGCGGGCGGCGCGCACGCTTCCGCGGCGCCGTCCTACGGCGCTTCGCCGCGCCCGCACAGTGCGCCCCGGGCTGCGCCTCAGCCGGAGGGTCTGGCGGGTGAGAATGCGCGGCAGGCCTGCCGGCTGCCATGCGAACGCGTTGCTGGCAGCAGAGGGCGCGTACAGGCAGGGCGCGGCTGATGCGGCACAGGCCGCCCGTCGCGCCATGCCTGATGCTGGTCCAGGCGCTTTTTCACATGTCAGCAACTTGCGTGCAGGTCCATGTCACGCATGCAGGTCAGGCAGTGGGGTTGTGGCCTGGCGAAGACCGGTTGGCGCCGCTTCCGCTGCCTGGGCCCTGCGCACAGTACCGTCTGGGCGCCCGTCGCCGCCGCCGAGCACGGCACCCGCCCAGCAGCCATGCTGGACACTGTGGAACACTACAGTGTTGAACATGTCAGCATCCGAAAGACACGCGCCCGCCTCGCAAGCAACATGCAGAAACGCTGTGCACACTCCTGGGCGGGCGCAGCGCGGCCAGGCGGGACGGCTCCGGCCTCGCCGCGGCCCGCATCGGCGCCGTCGCCCGGGCGCCCGCCGCGCTTCGACCCGACGCTGTACGTGGCCGCGCGGCGCGAGCGCGAAGCGGCCGCCGCCGAGCGGTGCCGCCGGCGGCCGACGCCGCCGCCCTCGCGGCCCAGCTCCGGCGCGGCCCCAGCGGCTCAGCACCTGGAGCGCATCTAGCCGTCAATTCCTAGCACGAGTTGCCTGCCTCGCTCAGCTGGACTGGTCAGCATGGACCCTGATGAGTCGTCTGTGATGTCAGAGGTTTCTGATATCAATACTGCCATGTGCCCGGGGAAGCTGCGACTCCGAAACCGCAGACGCGCCCCTGCGCGCCTGCCAGGACTGCCGTCACCGTCCCGCAGCCGCCACGGCGCTGCCGAGCGCGGCGGCGACGGCCGCCACGGGCCGGACGCCTACGCGTACGGCGCGGGGGCCGCGGGCACGTGGCGTGCAGACCCTGACCCTGACCCTCGCGCCGTTGAGCGGCCGCGGCCGCGCGTCGGTGGCTGGGCCGCCCGCAGCGAGCGCTCTGGAGACCTGTCCGGTGCGCAGTCCTGCGCCACAGAATGGGAACCGGGCATGCTTGCATCCGCATGTCACAGCTTCTCAGGTGCCTGACGCGCTTGTGCATGCCTTCCCAGGAGCAGGCGTGTCCCGAAAATGAGGGGCTTGCTCTCCAGGCTCGCCGAGCCCTGGAAAGCGCCTTTGTTGACCAAAGCTCTCATGCCTGAACCGAGGCAGGCATCTGCGCATGGTCCCCGGAGCGCATCAGCAAACACTGCACGCTAGGGTGTGCCCTGACGCTGCGTGCCCTGCTGCGCGGCGCCAGCCCGGAGTAGCCGCCCGAGCCCCTCGGTCAGCCGCGCGGCGAGCCCGGCATGGCGCGGCGCGCGCAGCATCGGCAGCGGCCGGACCGCGCCTGACGACCTCGACCCCGCCAGGCCCCGCGCCTTCCCTGCCGCCGCCGAGCGCGCCGCCTCGCCCGGGCGCGCGCTGCGCGACGTGCAGGCGCGGCTGAACCAGTATGTCGAGCGCGCGCCCGGGGGCGCGCGGGGCAGGTTGCGCGGCGGGCTCGTGGCTGCCGGGGCGGCCGCGGGCGCCGACGGCGCGACGAGCGGCGTCGCCACGCCGGCGCTGCCTGGTGAGGCGCCGTTTCACGAGGACGACGCCTCTTTTGGCGCTCTCCCCGGAGAGTCCCGCGAGGACGGCCGCAGGCGCCCGCAGGCCGGCAGCAGCGCGTGGCCGGCAGGGAAGGGCGAGCCAGGGCTGCGCGCCGACCCGGGGCGCGGCCCGGCGGCGCCCGGTGTGTTTGCCGGTGCGGCAGCCGGCCTGTCCGACATTGACGCGCGGCTGCACGCGCTGCAGGACTTCCTGCGCGCGGCCAAGGCCGGCGCCTGTGCGCCTGCCTGACATCAATACCCTAGGTTACCCAACCCTACCGCTGATGCATTGGTGCTCCCTCTGACACCTCCTCTGAACTGATGCAGTGAGAGGGCTGCCGGGCCCTGGACAATGTCTTGACGCGTGCCGCATGTTCCCGCTTGGCGCGGCCAAGGCTCGCGCGGGTGTGGGGTTGCCCGGGCATCTAGAACGGCGGGTTTACACTGGCTGCAGACAGAATCTGCAGGTTGTAGCAAACTTCAGTGAGTTTAAACAAATCTGACCCCAAACAAATTTGTGCTCTCAGCTCTGGAAAAAGGTGCTCCAATTAGACCATGACATGCCAACAGACGCACTCTCAGAAATCAACACCTCAAAGCTCTTTGGGCCATCACACTCTGCTCCTCATGCCAGCGTGCAGCCAACACTCGCTCAACAAGCACGCCCAAGCAGCCACAAGAATACAATGCTCCCCTTCCCCGACCAGCCGCAGACACCAGACCAAAGCATACCTCACAGCCCTTGCCCTACTCGCTGCCGACTTCTTTCCTATGCAAACAGGGAGACCCGCCAGCTGTGGCACAGCCCGGGCAGCCCCAGCGGCATGACCTCCGGCCGGTGCGCGCAAAGCAAAACGGCAGCCCCCGAGAGCAGCGGCGCGGCCTGGGCAACCCCAGCGGCATGTCAGGCGGCCGATGCTCCGCAAAGAGAGGCAGCCCCAAGCGCTACGGCGCGGCCTCGGCGGCCTTGGCGGCCGTCTCGGCGTCCAGGATGCGCTCCGCGAACAGGAAGCCGACGCCCGAGAGCAGGTAGCATGCGGGGACCAGCAGCATCGCCTGCTGCAGGCCCACACGCTCCTCCAGCGCCGCAACGCCTGAGCGGCACATAGGGTAGGGTTAGGGTGCACGGACGCACGTCAGGGTGCGCAGACGCGCCACGCACATGTGCTACGCAGGCGCGCGTCGCCACGGACCGGGCGCGGCGGCGGGCGCGGCGCTGCGGGCGCATGTTCGGGCGCGCGGACGTGAGCGGGGCGGGCGGCGGGCATACCGGCCCGCCCTCACAGAGGCCACGCCGTGCGGGCCACACACGACCATGCAAGCGCGCAGGTTGCGGACGCGCTGAAAGAGGGTCCGTGACAGGGCGCCTGGCACGGCCGGGCGCGCACCGAGCGGGCCCAGGCCGCCGATGAGGTTGCGCACGCACAGGTGCACGGCCGAGCCGGTGGAGCCCAGGTCGGGCGGCGAGACGTCGCGGATCATGATGGCCGCCGGCGCGCGCCACATCTCGCTCAGCGCAAAGCCCTGGGCGCGCGCGCAAAAAACCCCTCGCCGGCAGCGCAGGCAGCCAACCCTCCCACGGCAGGCAGTGGGTGGCGCGTGCCCGCCGCATCTACATGCAGCGTTCGCAGCGCGCAGCCGCGCGTGTCAACCAGAGAAGGCACGCTCGCACGGCCTCCTACACGTGCTGAGCCCGGCGCGCAGCCGGCCGCGCGGCAGAGCCGCGCGAGGGGCCCGTGCGCATGCGGGCGTGCAGGGCGCGAACCACCAGGAGGGCGGCCAGCGACTGCTGGTACTCCGGCGCCAGCACGTTAGCCACCAGCGCCGGCGTGGCGGCGATCGTCGCGCCTGCCGCGCGCACGCCGCGCATGGGCTCCCCGCACCAGCTGCGAGGCAGGCATGCCCGTCGACTTTCAGCGGCTGTGGGCGGAACAGGCGGCACCATGGGGTTTTGAAAACCCACGGTGCAGACGATGAGGCGGCTGGTTGCAAGCGCACGTGCCCAGCCTTCTGCGAGGAGCCAGGGCGTCCACCTTGGCAGCGAGCCAGGCGCCCTTGCCGGCTGCAAAGCCGGTCGACCAGGAGCCAGGGCTGCCGCCCCGCAGGGCCCGGGGCGGGGCCAGGAGGCCGCGCGCACCGGCCGTGAGCCAGGCGCGCCCGCCGATCTTGGACAGCCAGTCGGCGAGCAGCCCGCCGCCGACGCCGCCGACAATGCCGCCGATGGGCAGGATGGTGGCGAGCGCGGGCGCGTACACGTCGGGCGTCAGCTCGTACACGCGCGTGTAGAACGTCGCCTGGAAGCTGATGAGCGCCCAGCTGCCCACGTCGTTGAAGGCGGCGGCCAGCGTGACCGCCTGCGCGCGCGGCGGCGAGCCCTACGGTCCAACAGGGCCGAGCACCAGACATGAAGTAGGGTCAGGATTAGGCGAGCGGGCCGCGCCTGGAAGGCCCGCGACCCGACCAGCTTGCGCACGCTGGCCCACATGTTGCTGTCCCGCCGCTTTGCCTCCGCTTCCGCGGCGCCGCGCGCCGCGGCATCCTCGCGCGCCGCGTCCGCCCGCGGCTCCTGCACGCGCAGGCAGCCGTTGGGGGCATGTGCGTGCCCAGCGTCCGGCCCGGCGCCCCAGGGTTACCCAGGATGCGCCTCTCGACACTGTGCAGAGCCTTGCACCACTCTTCTGATGTAAAAGAGGGATGTCCTGGCTTGCTCAAAGTTGGGCCAAGCAGGTGCGTACACCGAGTACGCCAGGTGCATCACTTCTGCGTAAGTCTTTGAGTGTGCTGCCTTAAACAAATTTTACTTGGCTGCTCCAGCTCCTGGAGCTGCTCCAGCAGCACCAGCAGAAATGCGCGCCTGCGCGAAGCGGTCGGTGCCGGAGCGATTGAGCGCGCGCGTGGCCGGGTTCGTGAACTTGCTGCTGGCGAACGCGTTGCCCAGGAAGCCGCCGGCCGGCTTGCGCGGCTCGTCCAGCGTCAGCACGGCCAGGCCCGCGACCACCAGCCCCGGCGGCCCCAGCCAGAACAGCAGCGTGCGCCAGGACGACTCCGCCAACGCGCCGTACAGCACCTGCGCGGCGCGGCGCGCCAGCGTCGCGCGCCGGGGCGCAGCCTCCCGAGGGGCTGCAAGATTACAGACGGGGGTGCGCCGCGCGCGCCGCCCCGCGTGTGCGCTGCCGGTTGCTGGGCTCGCCGCAGGCTCCTGTGAACACCAAGGCTGGCCTTGGCGGCTGCAGCATGTCTTCCAACACACCCCGAGCGCTTCGCAAAACAATGTCCAACTCCGATACTCCGATGTGAGGCCCACCATCGGTTTTCATGGCCCAGATATACGTGATCTCCGTGTGATTACGTGTGATCATCCTGTACAGACAGATTAAGATAGGTTGCGGCGGGCGCGCGCGTGGAAGTCGTAGTCGTAGATGGGCGTGATGGCGGCCATCTCGCCCTGCGTGTACAGGATGGACACGTGCGACAGGTCCACCGCGTCCAGCGGCACCATGGTCACGCCCAGGCCCTC
>JAABUX010003540.1_pt1 | contig 20608 bp, 19 predicted proteins | sample 5561851 | NCBI WGS metagenome assembly JAABUX01 (sample SAMN10711883, study PRJNA513361) | rock metagenome | isolation source: Antarctica rocks | place: Antarctica: Victoria Land, Richard Nunatak red sandstone | collected 2016-01-03 | reverse complement strand
TTGCGTGACGCACAGCGGCGCGCCGGCTTCAGCGATTTACCGCGACACATCGGCCAAGCCAACCGGCGCACGCCGTTTCCGGCTAGATAGCGGTTGCCCCAAGAACCCTCATGTGAGGACATTATCATATATACTACGAAGGGAAGGGTGGTCGACGTCTACGCATCCGCTGAGAAGCGTGGGCCGGGCGCAACGCTCACCCTGCTGCGGCGAGACTTCGTGGACCGTCTTGGATGGCCTGACGCCCGCGACTTGAAGGGACGCGCTCGCTTATCTTGATTGCAAGCACGGTAACCGCAGGCGGTATTGCGCCCCTGATAGGGTGGTCGCCATGAAACTGCTGATCGTCGAGGACGAGTCCAAGACCGCCGCCTATCTCAAGAGGGGATTGGAGGAGAACGGCTTCGTGGCCGACGTCGCGACCGACGGTAACGTCGGCGCATATATGGTCCGGCAGGGCGGCTACGAGCTTGTGATCCTCGACGTCATGCTGCCCGGCCAGGATGGCTGGTCGGTGCTGCGGGAGCTGCGCCAGCGCCACAACCAGGTTCCAGTACTCTTGCTGACCGCGCGCGACGGGGTGCCTGACCGGGTGCGCGGGCTGGAGCTTGGCGCCGACGACTACCTCATCAAGCCGTTCGCCTTTTCCGAGCTGCTGGCGCGGCTGCGAACCATCCTGCGCCGCAGCGGCGTCCGGCAGCAGACCACAACCCTGACCGTTGCCGACCTGGAGATCGACGTCGAGCGGCACAAGGCGGCCCGGCAAGGCAAGCCGCTTGACCTCACACCAAAGGAGTTCCTGCTCCTTTCGCTCCTGGCCCGCCGTGCCGGTAGCGTTCTGTCGCGTATCCTGATTGCCGAGCAGGTCTGGGACATCAACTTCGATAGCGGCACTAACGTGGTCGACGTCCATGTCCGGCGGTTGCGCTCCAAGGTGGACGACCCGTTCGATGCCAAGCTGATCCACACCGTGCGGGGGATCGGCTACGTGCTGGAAGCCCGCCCTCCCACTGCCGGCGCATGACCATCTTGCGCCCTTGGGCGGGGTCGATCGTCGCGCGGATGACGACGTGGTACGCCGGCTCCGCCCTGGTGCTGATCCTGGTCGCGACCGGGTTCCTGTACTGGGTGCTGGCCTCGAGTTTCGACTCCGAAGATCGACACACGCTGGCCAACACCGTCACCGAGCTGCGCTTGCTGCTGCGCGCCTCGTCGGTCGAGCTACGCCTGTCCGAGACAGGCGCGACCGGTGCCGGACACACCTTGCGCCAGCCGCAAGAGATTTGGGTGCGGCTCGTCGACGCCGAGGGAAGGACACTGCTGGAGTCGCCTGGCATGAGCCGTGCGCTGCCGGTGTCGGCGTTCCCATCGCCCAGCCTCGTCGAGACCGGCCGCGACGTCGACGGTGAGGTCACGACCGGTTCGGGCCGGCTGTTCCAGGTGCTCAGCGCGCGCGTCTCGGCCGACAACGTCCATTCGGACGGCCGCGTGCTGCAAGTGGCGATGGACCGCGCCGACGAGGAGCAGCTCCTCGTCCACTACCGCGAACGGCTCTGGCTCGTGCTCGTCGCAGCCGTAATCCTATGTTCCGGCACGGGCTACATCATCGCCCGGCGTGGCATACGGCCAATCGAGCGCGTGACCGCGACGGCACGCAGGGTCCGCTCCTCCACGCTTCACGAGCGCATCGACACCACCAACCTTCCCGCCGAGCTGCGGGCGCTCGCCGGCACCTTCAACGAGATGCTGGATCGGCTGGAGGAGTCGTTCGCGCAAGTCTCGCAATTCTCGGCCGACGTGGCGCACGAGCTGCGCACGCCGATCAGCAACCTGCGCGGCGAAATCGAGGTTGCACTGGGAAAGTCCCGGACGTCGGAGGAGTACCGCGAGACGCTCGGCTCCGTCCTTGAAGAATGCGTGCGCATCAGCCGCTTGATCCACAGCCTGTTGTTCCTCGCGCGTGCCGAGGCCGGGACGGACGCGCCCCACCCTGACACGATCCAGGTGGGCCGGGAGATCGAGGCGGTCCTGGAGTTCTACGAAGCCGAGGCGGCGGAAGTAGGGGTGACGCTCCACGCCGAGGATGCAAACGGCCTTGTCGCCGCATTCGACCGCACCCTGTTCCAGCAAGCGGTTGGCAACCTGGTCGCCAATGCCATTGCCCACACCCCTCCGGGCGGGCAAATCACGATCCGATCCGGCGGCGACGATGCGACCTTGCGCGTCGAGGTGGCCGACAACGGCCACGGAATCGCGGAAGGCCATCTCCCGCACGTCTTCGACCGCTTCTACCGTGCCGATCCGGCCCGGTCCGGCTCGGCGGGCAATTTCGGCCTGGGATTGGCGATGGTCCGGAGCATCGCCGCCCTGCACGGCGGTCAAGTGGGAATCGCAAGCGAGGTCGGGCGTGGCACCCGGGTCACGCTCGAGACCCCGATCGGCGGGCGGCCTGAAAGCGGACGCTGACGTGCTGCATGACGGAATCGTCATGCCGGTGTTCGTGAAACGTCAGGTGCGGCGACTACGTCCCAGTCTTCGAGGAGCGCCGCCCCGGATCGCCGGACAAGGCGGTTGCTCGCCGCCCGCTCTTGGAAGGTTCAATGACCCCTACCGACACTGGCATCCCGGACATCACCTTCGTTGACCTCACCTCCTACGCGGGGCTGGCGGCCACCGGGCTACTCACCTTCAATCTGCTGCTGGGCCTGCTGCTGTCCACCCGCTACAACCCGGTGGCGAGCTGGCCGCACCGGCGCCTGCCGCTCTACGACCTGCACAACTGGACCGGCTACATCGCGCTCGCCGTGGTGCTGCTGCATCCCGTGCTGTTGCTGCCGTCCGCGACCGCGAAGTTCGGCTGGCTCGACATCGCGGTGCCCTTCTGGGCGCCCGAGCAGCCGATCATCAACACCATCGGAGCGTTCGCGACCTATGCGCTGATCTTCGTCGTGGTCACATCTTACTTCCGCACCCGGATCGGCATCCGGACCTGGAAGAAACTGCATTACGTCGCGTATGCGGTCACGGTCGCGCTGTTCGTCCATAGCGTGCTGACCAATCCCAACCTTGACGACAATCCGATCGATTTCATGGACGGCGGCAAGGTGTTCATCGAGGCTTGCACCGTGCTGGCTCTCGCGACCATCACTTGGCGTGTGCTCTACGGCGTGCGGCATGCGGCGCTGCGCGAGGCTGCCTTGGCGTTGCCGGCCGGGGCCTTCATGGACCAGCCCACGACATGGGCCGGCAAGCTCCAGGTCGCGCGGATTTTCCAGGAAACACCCACGGTCAAGACGTTCCGCATGGTGTCAGCCGACCGTCGCCGGCTCCCCTTCACCTTCAAGCCCGGCCAGTTTCTGTCGCTGTCGCTGCCGATCGGCGGCAAGGAGGTGCGACGCACCTATACCGTCAGTTCACCGCCGACGCGGACCAGCTACGTCGAGATCACCGTGAAGCGTGAAGTCGAGGGAACGGCCTCGCACTACCTGCACGACCAAGTCCGTGAAGGCGATCCGATCGAGGTTCGCGCGCTGTCGGGAAGGTTCACCTTCACCGGCGACGAGAGCCGGGGTGTCGTGCTGATCGGCGGCGGCGTGGGCATCACGCCGATGATGAGCGTCTTGCGCAACCTGACCGACGCCGCTTGGCAACACGACGTTTGGATGGTGTTCGCGGTGCGCACGCCTGCTGACGTCATCTGCGGCAAAGAGCTGACCTATCTCCAGGAGCGCCATCCGAACTTCCACCTCCAGATCGTTGTCGAGGACACCGCCAGGACCGACTGGCCGGGCCTTACGGGACGTGTCACGGCAGATCGGCTGTCCGCGTTTGTCCCGGGCTTGCCGGAACGCCGCATCTACCTGTGCGGCCCAGCACCCATGATGGACGCGGTGCGCTCCATGCTCGAAGGCTTGCGCGTGCCGCGTGCCCAAGTGCTGACCGAGTCGTTCACCACGCCGGTGGACCAGATCGAGCGCGACGAGGCGGCTGCCTTGGCACAGGGAGCCTGTGCCGCCCAGATCGAGTTTCGTGTGACCGGCAAGACGGTGCCTGTCACGGCCGCGCAAACGCTGCTCGACGCGGCGGAAGCGGCCGGGGTCAAGCTCGACTACTCCTGCCGCAATGGCACCTGCGGCACCTGCCGGATCAAACTGGTGTCCGGCACGGTCGCCATGACCAACACCGACGCCTTGCTGAAGGCCGACGTTGCCGACCGTCTGATTCTGGCGTGCCAGGCGCGGGCGACGTCATCGGAGCTACTTATCGATGCGTAGCGGCCTGCGTCCGCTCGCCCTACGGCTCGCCCTCAGCCGCGCGGCGACCGACATCGTGCTTCAGCAACCGACCCGGTTGGGTGTCGACGCCAATCCGCCTCACACCCACTATCCCAGCGCAGACCGACTGGAGGCATGGTGATCCTAGCGGCTCGAACTATCGCCGTTGCGGATCAGCGAAGCCCGATCCTGACGGATCCGGCACGTGCGTGGCTGCGGCCGTTCTATCGCGTGTACGAGCGCTGGCTGGGGCAACAGGTCTTTGCCGTCGAACGCCCCCGCCACATCGGTATTATCCTCGACGGCAACCGGCGGCACGGGCAGCGGCACGGCTTGCGCGAGCCGCGAGACATCTACGATCTTGGCGCACGCAAGCTCGATGACGTGCTGGGCTGGTGCGGCGAGCTAGCTGTGCCGGCCGTCACGCTCTGGGTGTGCTCCACCGACAACCTCGACCGACCGCAGCACCAAGTATCGGGTATCCTGGCCGCAGTCGAAGCCAAGCTGCGCGCCCTCGCCTGCGACCCGGTGATCCACCGCCGCCGGGTCCGGGTCCGGGCCATCGGCAAGCTCCAGCTCCTTCCACCTTCGGTGGTCGCGGCCATCAAGGCGGCGCAGGAGGCTACGGCCCTATACGACGGCATGGTTCTCACCATCGCCGTTGCCTACGGGGGGCGGGAGGAGATCGCGGACGCCGTACATGCCCTGCTGGCCGAGCAGGCGTCGCAAGGCGCCACCCTGGCCGACATGCTGGACCGCGTCACGCCTGCGGCGGTCGGCCGGCACATCTACATGGCCGGGTCGCCCGATCCCGATCTCATCATTCGGACCAGCGGCGAAATCCGGCTGTCTGGCTTCTTGCTGTGGCAAAGCGCCTACAGCGAATTCTACTTCTGCGACGTAGCCTGGCCGGCGTTCCGCAAGGTGGATTTCTTGCGCGCCGTGCGGGCTTACCAGCAGCGCCGGCGACGTCTTGGCCGGTGAAGCCATCGGGAACGAACGGCATCGGTCAATCCTGTGTCGGGACGTCCGCAAGGGGATCGTTCACCGGCCGGTCACCGCAGCGCAGACGCAGCCTGGAGAAACTCGCAAAAATCGTCTTCAGTTTTCAGGGTCGGCTCCAGCGATAGGGGTTGATTGGCCCCTCGACTTGGCCAGCGGGTCGCCACGATAGCGGCTGTCTTCAGCTCTCCTTTGCCCGGGTCACGGAGGCGATTGCGGTCGCATGCCTAACGCCCGGTTCTTGACGAATTTCGCCGATCAGGCCGTTCTTCTGCCATTGGCCATCTGCGTGGGACTCACGTTCGCGATCGCCGGATGGCGACGCGGCGCAATCGCCTGGACGGTTGCCGTGGGCGGGACGTTTCTCATCACCTTGTCGCTCAAGCTGATTTTTCTGGCATGCGGTCACCTGCTGCCGTTTCCGGACGTGCGCAGCCCAAGCGGGCACACGGCCGCCTCGGCCGTGGTGTACGGTAGTCTCCTGGCACTCGGCATTCGACGAGTCACGGGTCATGCGCGCTGGACTGTCCCGAGTGCGGTGCTGGTCACTCTGGTCATCGGAGCATCGCGATTGGCGCTCGGCCTGCACACCGGCCAAGAGGTTCTGCTCGGCGGGATCATCGGCGTCGGTGGAGCCATTGTCGCTGGGGTGGGTGCGGGGCCGCCGCCGGCGCGACTGCCGGTCCGGGTGCTGACCGCGGTGGCGCTGGGTATTGTGGTTTTCTTCCACGGTTTTCATTTGCCGGCGGAGGCCGCGATCCGATCCGTGGCGCTGAACCTTTGGCCCCTGTCGTCGTGCCGCTGACCCGATCGCCAATGCCGAGTTGTTGGCTGACCGTCAGGTGAACGCCCACACGCTCGGTTGCGAGCACGCGCATCCTCGTCGAGTTGCCGAGGTGAGCTGACGGTCTTCCAAGGCGGCTCCCCGGCGAAATGTCGAAAGCGTCATGCGGCCGATCGGAAAATGTCAGGATGACCGGGTAGATTTGGTCTCGGGCTGCATCGGACTGAAGAATGAACCGCGTCACTCGAACCGCTCGCGATCGTTCTGTCGTCGGTTGGTCGGGCCAGGCTGATCCCCGGCATCATGACGCGGTTCGTATGAGCGCCTTGTTGGCGTGAGACGTGACGGACCCCTCAAGGCTTGCCTGCCCAGCGCGGCCGACCCCACCCCGAGATCCATGTCGGCGCGTGTCGGCGGGCGTCGGCTGAACCTGCAAGTCGGGCTTGCTTGCCTCTTCCTTGGCATGGCCGCCGCGCCGGCCGCAGGTCAGAACGCCCCGACCGTACCAAACACCTCGCCAGCGGGACGCGAAGTTCCGCCGGCGTCCACGAACCCTGCCGCGACGGCGGTCCAGCCGACGACACGACCGGGTTTCAGCTTGACCGACAATGGCGGCAACTACCGCGTCGGTGACTTCACTTGGACTTTTTGGGACTACGGCGAGCGCATCTTCAATCCTGATCAGGGCTCGAAGGACTACTGGCGGCGGGTGCGGCAGGGCAGCGAGATCGATCTCCCTCGCGTGACGGTCAACCTCCGTCCCGCGTTCGTCTATGAGGTTGACCTGACCGACAGCGCCTTCTTGCGGAACGGTGCCGGCAACCGACGCGGCCTCGGGCGGCGCAACTTCGAGAACCTTTTTGTCGCCATCCAGGATGCGGAGGACCCGACCAAGCGGCGGGGACTGGTGGGCGAGAACACGGCCATCCTGTCGCGGGAGGACAACCTGTCCTCCGGCAACCTCTCCACGGTCAACCGGTCGCTGATCCTCGAGGAGCACAACGGAGCGGGCATCTTCGGCCCGCAGTTCGGGATCGAGTACGGCACGGCGCTCTCACCGCGATGGAGCCTCGCCGTGGCCGCGCTCGACAACCGGGGCTCGCTCAACCAGGACCAGCCACGATATTCCGTCGGCAACTCGCTTTCGGCGAAGCTCGCGAACACGGCCATCGACGATCCGGAGCACGGTCGCAAGCTTACCTGGGGAGTGGGCGTCGACCGCACCGGCAACGTCCCGATTCGGACCTTTCCGCTGCTGACCGCGACCCTGCAGAACCAGATTGGCGGTGCCACGGTGAGGGGAGACAAGGTCTCGGCGGAGATGGATGCCGCCTACACATTCCCGGCGCTGTTCGCGCAACCGGCCACGATCGAAGCCGAAGGCATCTACTCCCACTTCGGTGGCGGAACCGACGTAAGCGGTGCCTACGCCATGCTTCAGCACCAAGTGTTCAGCGCCGAGCGGTATGGTGACCTCGACCTGTTTGCCCGGTATGACTTTGTCTCACTGGCGGTGAACGGCGTGAGCGGCCAGGTGTTCCAGCAGGCGGACCGCGTCGGCGTTAACTACAACCTGCCCTACAGCCGCAAGCGGCTGGACCTGCATGTCGAGTATGCCCACAACCGGGCCACGGGTCCGGTCCAACTCGTGCAGTCCCGTGGTTCGGACGAGTTCGTCCTGGAGCTGCGGTTCAGCCTTCAACCGTACATCAGGCATTGAGTGAGCCGGCGGTTGGAGACCCGCTTCCGCTCCCAGACGTGTCGGCGGTCTGACCGGGAGCCATGGACGTAGATGCTTGCCGTGTGGTTGGCCGCCTTCGCGGCGGGTGTGGCGCTGATCGTCTGGGGTGCCGAAGCCTTCGCCGAGCATCTCGGCCGGGCGTCGGTTCGGCTCGGCGTGAGCACCTTCGCGCTGGCCTTTCTGCTCGCCGGCGCCGAACCCGAAGAGCTGGCGACGGCGGTCGTCGCCTCACTGCGCGGTTCGCCGGGGATCGCGCTCGGTGACGTCGTCGGGGCCAACATCGCGATTTGTCTGGTGGCGATCGGCGTTGGCGCCTGGATCGCTCCACTGCCGTTCAGGGCCGTCGTGATGCGTTACGCCTTGCTCGGCCTGCCCCTCGGCGCAATCGGAACCTGGTGCGCCTGGGATGGCGAGGTCGGTCGGATCGAGGGCGCGATCCTCGTGGCGCTGTACGCGCTCTATGTCGCGGCGATTTGGTGGGCGGAGCGCAAGCCGCCGATGCTGGGCGAGGTCGGCGAGCTGGCCGAGGCGCAAGAAGCGGCCGCGTCCGGCAAGTCGTCCCGGTTCGGGCGCGACCTCGCCTTCGTGCTCATCGGGGTGGTGGCCATGGCGGCCGGTGCCACGATGCTCGTCGAAGCGGTGCAGCGGATCAGTGGGATCGAAGCCACGCAGGTGCGGCTCGGTCTGACCCTGGTCGGCTTCGCGACCGGGTTTGAATTAGTCGTGCTCGCCTGGTCGACCGCGCGCCGGGGAATGTCCGAAGCGGTCGTGGCAGGAGTGATGGGGTCGTTCGCCTACAACGTGACAATGACCCTCGGCGCTGGCGCGCTCGCCCGCCCGCTGGTGCTGGTGGATGCGCGTGTCCTCCATCTCCCGCTTGTCGTGATGCTCGGGTCGCTGGCTGTGGTCGTGCTGCTGGCGTCACGCCGGGGCCAACTCGGCCGGGCCGAGAGCGCCGCCCTGCTCGCGGCCTATCCGGCGTTTGTCGCCTGGGTATGGGCCGCATGACGGACTCAAGTTCAATGGACGGCAGGAACACTCAAGCGCCGCCGGCTCGATGTGCCCGCCACCCTGTCGCGCGCGGTCGGGAGCGCTAGACGTGTCCCTATTTTCCCTGGACGTGATCGGACTGGTCGGACGCTACGGCTATGTGGCTGTCGCGATCGCCATCGGCATCGAGAGCGTCGGCATTCCGTTTCCCGGTGAGACGACGCTTCTGGTTGCGGCGATCTATGCCGGCACGACCCATCGGATTGGTATTGCCGGGGTGATCGCCGCTGCCGCCGGGGGCGCGATCCTGGGCGACAACGTTGGCTTCTGGCTCGGCCGAGAGTTCGGCTATCGCTTGTTGCAGCGGTACGGTCGTTACGTTGGCCTCGGTGCCGCCCGGCTCAAGCTTGGCCAATACTTGTTCCTGCGCCATGGCGGCAAGGTCGTGTTCTTCGGCCGCTTTGTGGCCGTGCTGCGCGCGCTCGCGGCCGCCTTGGCCGGTGCCAACCGGATGACCTGGCCTCGATTTCTGGTCTTCAACGTGGCTGGCGCCGTCGTGTGGGCAAATGTTTACGGCCTGGGAGCGTACTATCTGGGCGAGCAGGTTCACCATGTGCTCGGTCCCGTGGGGATCGGGCTGCTCGCGGTTACGACCGTCGTGCTGATTGCCAGCTTTCTCGCGTTGCGGCGCTGCGAGCACAGGCTCATTGCGCAATCAGAGGGTTCGTGCCGCAACCTGTCACATGCTCCGACAACATCCTCGCCGGAGTAGCCGATGACACGCGAGTGCCAGCTGTGCCGCAGCGAACGTCGCCTCGTCCGACCCATCACACGGCTGCCGAACGTTGCCGTCCCGGAACGCGATCGGACAACACATGACCCTCATGTGAACCCCCCTGATCGCGCTGGAAAACCGGCGTGGCGACACCACGCGCCGGCGCACCGGCCTGGAATGAGTCAAGCCATCCGCATTCGAATTTAGGTCGCCCCATGGACATCCTACATGCCATCGCCATCGCCGTCCTCCAGGGGGCGACCGAGCTGTTCCCGGTCAGCAGCCTCGGCCACGCGATCCTGGTTCCGGCCATCGCCGGCTGGGGCGAGGACCTGCGCGGCGAGGCGTTTCTGCCGTTCCTAGTCATGTTGCACGTCGGGACGGCGGTCGCCTTACTAGGGTATTTCTGGCGTGATTGGCTGGCCATCCTGACCGGGCTGCTGGGCATCGGTGGCACCGTTGAGGTGTACGAGAGCCGCCGGATGGCGCTGCTGATCGTCGTGGCGACCATCCCCGCCGTCATCGTCGGCTTCTTGATACGCAACATCGCCCGCGACCTGTTCGCGGCACCCATCGTCGCGGCTGGCTTCCTGATCGTGAACGGCGTCATGCTTCTCGTGGGGGAACGGCTGCGGCGGCGTGACGAGGAGCACCGGCCGCTGGACAGCTTGAAGATTGCCGACGCGCTCGCGATCGGGACCTGGCAGTGCGGGGCGTTGCTGCCGGGCATCTCGCGCTCGGGTGCCACCATCGTCGGCGCGCTGCTGCGTGGCGTCGATCACGAGGGGGCCGCGCACTTCTCGTTCCTGATCGCGACGCCGATCATCCTGGGTGCGACCGTGCTGGAGGTGCCGAAGCTGCTGCATGGCAACTTGCCGCCCGGCACGTTCCAGACCGCCGCCATCGCCGCGATCGTCGCAGGAGTGGTGGCCTTCGCCTCGACCGCGTTCCTGATGCGCTGGTTCCGCAAGGGCGACCGGCAACAGGCGGGCGGCTCGGAATCCTGGGCGTTGAACCCGTTCGGCTGGTATTGCATCGTCGCCGGCGGTGCCGCGATGGCGTACTTCTTGAACGTTCCACTGCCACCCGGCTGATCACCGACCTCTGGCTACTGGCGTTCGGTGCGGGTGTGGCCCTGATCGTCTGGGGGTGCCGAAGCCTTCGCCGAGCATCTCGGCCGGGCCTCGGTCCGTCTCGGCGTCAGCAGCTTCGCACTCGCGCTGCTGCTGGCCGGCGCGGAATCGGAGGAGTTCGCCACCGCCGTGGCCGCCTCACTACGCGGCTCGCCGGGGATCGCGCTGGGTGACGTGGTCGGCGCCAACGTCGCGATCTACCTGGTGGCACTCGGCGTGGGGGGCCTGGATCGCGCCGCTGCCGTTCCGGGCCGGGGTGATGCGCTACGCTCTGCTCGGCTCCCGCTCGGGGCGGTTACCGCGTGGTTCGTCTGGGACGGCGAAGTGGGGCGCGCCGAGGGCGCGGTCCTGGTCGCCCTCTATGTCGCCTATGTCGGGGCGATCTGGTGGATGGAGCGAAAGCCGTCGGCGCTGGGCGAAGTGGGCGAGCTGGCGGAGGCCCGGGACGCAGCCGGGTCAGGCAGGCCCGCGCGGGTCGGACGCGACCTGGCGCTCGTGCTGGCCGGGGTGGCCGCCATGGCGGGCGGCGCCACGCTGCTGGTCGAGGCGGTGCAGCGCATCAGCGGGGTGGAGGCCACGCAGACGCGGCTCGGCCTGACGCTGGTCGGCTTTGCGACCGGGTTCGAGCTGGTCGTGCTGGCCTGGTCGGCGGCCCGGCGCGGGATCTCGGAGGCCGTCGTCTCGGGTGTGGTGGGCAGCTTCGCCTACAACGCCACGATGACGCTCGGCGCAGGGGCACTCGCCCGCCCGATGGTGCTGGCCGATGTCGCCCTGCTGCATGTCCCGGTTCTGCTCATGCTCGCCTCGCTCGCGCTGGTCGTCGTCCTCGCCGCACGGCGAGGGCAGCTGGGCCGCCCCGAAAGCGTGGTCCTTCTTGCCGCCTATCCCGTGTTCGTCGTTTGGGTTCTGCTTGCCTGAGCGGCCGACCATCACGTGCTCGCCGGTGAAAGACGTAGAGCAGGTGCGCATTGCGACAGATACCGGGCTGATCGTGCGCACCAGTGCGCAGAGCAAGCTCGGCTAGTGGTCGGAAGCTGCCATCCGACCCTTGGTCAGTCGTCGACTTGGTAGCCGGAAAACAAGTGTTTGCCGTCACTGGCTCCGGAGCCTGGCACGTCTTCCAGCCGGGTCGATTTCATGTGCGTTAACCGTGTCGCATTGAGAGAGTATGCGGGAACTCGGATTAAGGGGTTTTCCGTCATCTTACTCCCCGCGCTTATATCCACGCCCGCGCGAGTTGACATGCGGCGCCAACAAACTGCACGGTCGCCATTAGGGAATGGGGTCTCCCGAAACCGCCCGCGAGGGCTGATGACTCCTGTTGTGCATGGCGTGCGGCGGTTGCCGTGTGTGTGGAACAGGAGGTCATTGCTTGACGAACACAGTTTGGGTCGCGCTTGGCGGTGCCGTTGGCAGCATCGGCCGTTATTGGCTCGCAACGTGGGCTCTGCCCATCAGCCGTGCGCTGCCAGCTGGCACGATCATGATCAACATCATCGGTTCCTTCGTCATCGGCTTCTTCGGCACGCTGACCTTGGAGAGCGGCCGGCATCCAGCATCCGAGCCCACCCGCCTGTTCGTCATGGTGGGCGTTTGCGGCGGGTTCACCACCTTCTCGTCGTTCAGCTTGCAAACACTCGACCTGATGCGAAGCGGTGCTTGGAACCGGGCGCTCCTGAACGTCGGCGCATCGGTGCTGCTCTGCCTCGCGGCTGTGGCCGCCGGCCATGGCCTCGCGTCCCACTGGAATAGCGACGCGCGTCAGATCACGCAGAATGTCCGCGAAGAGGAGACGTCCTGATGGATGCTCAATCAGTCCTGGTCATCCTGGCGGAGCAGGCAGGTGCCGAGGCGGCGCTGAGCCACGCTGCGGCTGCGGCCCTGCCAAGGACGACCATCCGCGTCTTGCATGTGAGGGTCGATCCAATGTCGACCATCATGCCGACCGAAGAGATCCTGTCGAAGAAGCGGGAGGAGGCGCTTCTGCGCGAGGGTGAGATCGAGGCTGCCGCGCTCCGGCCGGTGTACGAGGCATGGGCGGGAGGGTTGCCCGCGGGCCTGGTTGCCGAGTGGCTCGACGTTGCTGGTACGGAGGCGTTGCGGATCGGCCAGTATGCGAAAGATGCGGCCTTGCTGGTCATGGCGGCTCCGGAGCCAGCCAGCCGTGGCCACGCGCTGCAAGCCTTCCACGCGGCGCTGTTCGACGTTCGTCGGCCGCTGCTGGCGGTGCCTTCCGACCATCGGGCGGGGCCGGTAAGACGTATCCTGGTCGGCTGGAAGGACGGCGAGGCCAGCCGCCGGTCGATCGGGGATGCGCTACCCTGGCTTCGGCAGGCCGCAAATGTGCAGGTCGTCCACGTGGGCGAGCCGGACAAAGGCGAGCCGGCGGCGGCAGACCAGTTCCTGGCCAGTCGCGGCATCAAGGCTGCGGCGCGCGCAGTTGCCGAGGATGGCATAGCCGTTGGCGAGCGGCTGCTGGCGGAGGCGCAGGCGGTGCGAGCGGACTGGGTGGTCATGGGCGCCTACCGCCACAACCAGCTTATGGAGTGGGTGCTGGGTGGCATTACGCGCACGATCCTGGATCAAGCTCGCCTGCCAATCTTCCTGCGGCACTGAGATCACGGACCGCGATCGATCCGCCTTACCGACAGCCGATCGGCCATGGGTGCTGCCCGCCGTCGGGCCTTACGAAAGTAACGATCCACAGTATCGGCCAGGTGAGGTGCAAAGCCTAATCCGCCGGTAGACTGGGAGCGAGGGAGTGACGGCGTCCCGCCCAGGCGGGCAGGACACCGACGTGCCGGTTACGGCTTCTCGAGGCCGAGCGTGCGACCGGGAAAGCCCGCGGCGTCGAAGTATCGTGTGCCGCCGACCAGCTGCTCCTTGATCACCGTGCGCACGCCGCCGACGCCGGGCAGCGAGCGCTTATACTTCGCGCGGTAGTCCGGGATCTCCCCGTCGTTGAACGCCTCGGACAGCACGCGGCCCTGCAGGGTCCCGTTGCTGGGGATGTCCAGGGCCAGGATCTGGGCGACCGTCTTGCCGATGTCGGCGTTGCTAGCCGGGGCGGGATCGACAAACCGGTGCTTGAAGTCAGGTCCGTAGGCGGCCATGAAGTTGTAGGTGTCGGCGCGGCTGAAACTGCCGTGCATTCCCTGGCCCTGCTGCAGTCCGGTGTCAGCGACTTCGATCCCGCACATGTCGGCGGTGGTGGCCGGGCAACCCTGGCCAAGCGTCGAGGTACTGGCGAAGTTCACGACGATGGTCGGGATCGGCGTAATCGCCTTGCCTTCCAAGTTGATCGAGCTGAGCGAAAGCGTTCCCGGGAACGATCCCAGCTTATCGTCCACGAACAGACCGCTGACGTAGTCCTGCCCCTCCAGGAACTGGATGACCTTCTTGGCCATGGCCGGCGCGGTGTCGGGGTTGGGCAGGTAGATCAGGTCCGATCCCCCGTTTGCCGCGACGATCACGTCGGGCTTGTTGGGATCGGTGCCGATCACGCCGTTGCCGTTGGCCGGCCGCTGACGACGGCTGTCGTCGGTGGCGGGCGGCTGGGTCGCATCGACCTCAAGATACGACGCCGGCGTGACCGGGCGAGGTGCGGACGCCGGCGCGGAGTCGGGATCGAACAGGTTGACCCCCAGCGCGTGCGCGAGATCGATCGCGACGAACCCCACCGGCAAAAACCCGGTCTCTACCTCCTGGACCAACTGGGGGCCGCCGTTGACTGCGCGGAACGTCTGATAGGTTTGGGTCGCGGCGAAGCTGGTCCGGCTTGGGGTGAACAACGGACCGGGGGTCTTCGAGATGGTGGAGAATCCGTGATCCGAGGTGATCAGGACGTCCGTGGTGGACGACAACCCGAGCCGGTCGAGCGCCTGCATCAGTCGGGACAGGTCACTGTCGGCATTGGACACTGCCGCGACCGAGGTCGGCCCGTTGATGCCCGGGACGAGCTGGTTGAGGCTGTCGCCGTGATTGTGCTGCGTCCCATCGGGATCGCGCGACCAGAACACCATGACAAACGGCCGACCATCCTGCTTGAAGCTTGGCAGGATCACGTCCGAAGTAACCTGCACGAAGAAATCCTGCTGCACCAGGTTGGCGACCAGCGTGCCAGGAGTGACATTGTTGCCCGCAACGCCGTTCGCGCCCCGGCCGGGGGCCGTCGTGGGGATGCCGGCAGCGGTCAACGCGGCGGCCAAGGCGGGGTCGAGCGGGATGCCGGCGGCCGAACCGGTGGCGTCGTCGACGATGATGCTCGGCATGCCCCGGGTATCGCGCGTGTCGGACGTTACGAGCGGGCTGTTGTTATGGTCGAAGATGGCCACCGGGCCGACCTTGCCGACGGCTGCGGTGTGAAGCCCGGCGGCGCGGGCGGCGGCCAGAATCGTCTCTTCGTCCAGATACCCGACGTTGATCTTCTGGCCGTTTTTCCCGGTGACAAGACCCTGGAAATGGTCGTCGATGTCACCGAGCACCAGATCGTTCTCGACGAACGGCGTCACCGAGCCGTTGGCGGGTGCCACGGGATAGTTGCTGAAGATCGTGTTGCTGAAGTCACCGGTGTCGCCAAGGAAATGGCCGGTCGCCATCGCCGAAGCGTTCGCCGTGGTGAAGGTGGGGAAGATCGAATGGCTGTTTGCGAACCAGACGCCATTCTTCTTGATGCGGTTCATGGCCGGCGTAACCCGGCCGTTGACGCCGCCGCCGCGCAGGCCATCGGCCACGAACAGGATCACGTTGCGGCCGTGCGGCATTGACTGGGCTGTGGCCGACTCCAAACTGCAGGCGATGCCTGTCAGGGCACTCGCGACCATCAGGGATCGAATTAGCGGCTTCATGGCGTTCAACACCCTCAAACGTGGTTTTCAAAACCGAACTGGCTAAGCGGAGGTGTATCGGGAACTCACTCCAGCCTAGAATGAACTTTCCATTACACCCAGTACGCCCTTTGAAACGAAACTTGAAGTCTCCAAGGCTGTGCTAGTCACAGTCGTTCAAAGGTTAAGAGTTGGCGAAGGCGCTCGCTAGGGCGTGGTCTAAAACATGAGGGTGGAAGCTGTGCTCGACAGTGATCTTGGACGCAGTAAACACATCTACGGGTCCTGTTGGACAGAAGCACCACGTTCCGACCAAAAGAGCACCATCAATGAGTCTTGGTGACGTGAAAAATGCCACCGAGGGCGAATACGGTGGCTCAGGTCTGGATATGCGTGACCCTCCGATGAACTCACCAGAAGAAAACGCGGACATTTTCGCGATACGATTCGCAGCGGTCGGGCCGTCTCTGGCCCCGGCCGGACGACGGGTCGCTCAGCATATTGACCAAAATCGTGCGGCGGTGCTGGCGAGTTCGGTTCTGGGCATCGGCAGCAAAACCAAGACCTCCGACGCCACGGTGGTACGGGTGATACAGGAGCTTGGCTTCACTGACCTGGCTGAACTGAAACAGGCGCTGGTGAGTGCCATCGAGCGACCCTCCACCCCGGGTGCCGCAGCCCGCCGCACGCTGGCCGACGTTGGTGAGGAGACGGCCCAGGCTGTCAGCCTCGTTCTCGAAACGCACGGTGAGGCGCTCAGGGAACTGCACTCCCCGGACTCACAGGCTGCGATCACCAGGGCGGTCGGTGTCTTGCACCCTGCCGAGCGCATTGTCGTTTTCGGGGTCGGCTCGTCCTCGGCGCTTGCGACGTATGTCGCCCTTCTTCTGACCCGATCGGGGCGACGAAGTGGCGCCTTGAACGTGACCGGCAGGATGCTTGCCGACCAGTTGGTCGATCTTCACGCGGGAGACGCACTGATTGTCCTGGCCAGTGGCCAAGCTCAGCCCGAGGTGACGGCTGTGTTTGCGGTTGCGAGGCGGGTTGGCCTGCCGATCGTCCTGATTGCCGACGACCTGGATCGCAAGCTGGTGCGCCTCGCCAATGTCGTTGTGCCCGCACGGCGGGGTCATGCCGGGCATGTGGCACTTCATGGAGCGACGGTGGTGTGCCTCGAAGCGTTGGTCCTGGGACTTGCCGCCGCTCACCGACGGACGGCAACGGCGTCGCTCGACCGGCTCAAGCTATTGCAGATCGAACTTGGTGCCGGAGATGTGGTCGGTGCCAGAACTTTGACGGAAGCCGAAAGTCTCAAACCTCGAGCGGGGCGAACTACCCCGCCCGAAGGCAAATATTAGCCGGCTACGCTCAATCAGCTTACGACGGTCAGCATCGTAAGCCACCAGATCCACAGCCTTGGACAACCACGATTTTGTAACTGCCCCGATCCAGCTCCGGTCTCCAAGGCTAGTCAGCAGCTCCACCCAGCCGCTATTCCGCCGCCGAACCTGTGTTGGGCGTGACTTGCGTCACCGGTCGTGACAGTGCAGCCGAGGCAAGCAGCTTGTCGGCGTGGCTCACCGCTTCCTTGCACTCGCTACCGTCACCCTCGTTCGCCTCGCGCTTGGCACGCGTGATGTCAAACTCGACTAGCCTCCTCGCATGAGCGTCGCTGACCTTGGTCACCTCGGTCTGCAACCGCTGGATTTCGCCTTCGCAATCCAATCCGGCGGCCTGGGCAATCGGCAGGACCAAGACAATCAGGCCCGCCGCCATCGAAAGTGTACGGATTAGGGCCACGATCATCAATCCTTGTTCGCGTTGCTGAGGTCGACCCCGCTGCGTTGCGCGGGATAGGGAGTGCCGTGGCCGAGGCCGTCCCAAAGTACCTGGTTATAGAGATCGGCCGGGATACGGTCCTCGGCGGTCCAGTCGAAGCCGGCGGTTTGCTGCGCCCAATAGGCCGCCGGCCGCGCCGGCATCAGCGGCGTCACCCCGGCGAAGTCCGACGGACGGAGTAGTGCGGCCGAGGTGGAGTTCAAATAGGCCGAAGGCCTCGCTTGGTAGTTCCAGTTTGGCTGGTTGAGGTCGAACACGTCGGTCATCGGGCCGAGATAGGCGTCGTTCAGGTTCAGGTGGTCGATCCCCAGCACGTCCTCGATCGTCCGCAGCATGTTGACCGTGGTGTAGCGGGTCTTCACCACCGCGTGCTGCTTCACGTACGGGCCGACGACGTAGGCGGTGCTGCGGTGGGCGTCGACGTGGTCGGGGCCGTCCTGCGCGTCGTCCTCGACGACGAAGATCAGCGTGTCGGCGGCGTACGGGCTGCGCGCCACCGTCTGCACCAGCAGGCCGACAGCGTAGTCGTTGTCCGCCTGCTGCGTCTCAGGCGTGTTGAAGCCGTCGATGGCGGTGGCGAAGCTGCCCATGTGGTCGTGCATCAGGCGCACCAGCGAGAGGCTCGGCAGATCGCCGTTGGCGACATAGAAACCGAACTCGCGCTGCCACTCGGCGAAGCGGAACACGTCGGGGAAGTTGTTGTCGTAGCCCCGATAGAACACATCCGTGACCGGCCGGAGCGTCGGGTTGGTGCTGTAGGCCACCACAGTGCCGGCCGAGGCCGGATCTTCCACGAGCGGGATCTGCAGCGCCGGCGTCGAGGTAAAGTAGCGGGTCAGGTCGAGCAGGAAACCGTAGTTGCGCACGGTGAGTCCGGCCCGTATCGCCGAGTCCCAAAGATAACCGCTCTGCTTCGGCGTGCCCTGCGGGCCGTCCGGCGCGGTGTCGTTGTTGATGCCCGGCAGCAGGTTGTTGACGCCGCCCGGCAGTCCGGCCGCCGCCTGTCCATAAACCGGCAGGGCGGCCGTGCGGCCCGCCGTGTCGGCGATCCCGACGTCGACATTCCGATTCTGGCCCTCGGTGTTGTAGGGCGCGCCTCGGCCGTTCGGCTCGATCGGGCTGTTGGCATAGTTGAGCGGGATGTTCTTCTGGCCTTGGTCGGTGATGCGCGCCGAGGTGGTCCAACCCCAGCCGTCACCGCTCACCTCGCCGGCGTCGAAGAAGTTATCCAGGGTCACGAACTGGTTGCTGAGCCGGTGGAAGTTCGGGGTCACCTTGCGGCCGAAGATCGCCAGCGACGGATCGCCGTTGGCCCCGTTCTTGAGGTCGCCCAGCACCTGGTCGAAGGTCCGGTTCTCTTTGACGATGTAGATGACATGGTGGATCTTGCCGCGCAGCGCCGCCATCGTGGTTTCGTCGTGGGCGTCTGCGCTGACGTTGTAGCGGTTGTTCGAGGCGACCTGTTGGGTGAGGTTGACAATGTCCGTCGCCTTGGGCGCCAGCAGCCCGGCTTGCTGCAGCTGAAGGATATACTGGTTCGAAGCGTTGGCGTCCGTCGCAGCGGCAGCGTTGGCCTGCGGGTATGGCGCCTGCTGCAAACGCCCGGTGTTACTGGTGAGGTGGCCCGGGTTTGGACCGGGCACGCCCTTGCTGTTGGCGACATACAACATCGCGCCGTTGGCGCCGACGCTCACGGCGTTCGGAAACCAGCCGGTCGGCACCAAGCCGAGCACCTGATACCGTTGCGACCTTTGGATCGAGATCACCGCCAGTGAGTTTGCCCCGCCGTTGGTCACGTAGAGCATCGTGCCGTCGGGCGAGACCGCGAGGTTGTTCGGGGCGGCCCCGGTGTAGCGCTCCTGCCTAGCCAGCAACCCCGCCGGCGCGATGGTGTCGATTTCGGCGCGGACGGTGTTGGTCTTGGTGCGGATCACCGCCACGCGGTCGGAGTTGTCCTGGGCGACGAACAGCTCGTCCTGCGTGATTGTGTTGTTGAACACCATGCTGTTCGGGTTGCCCGACAGCGGGATGCGGGTCACGAGCTTCGGTTCGACACCGCTGATGTCGACCACGACCACCTCGCGGTCACGCACGCTCGACACGTAGACGGTGTTCTCGCCCTTGAGTGCCACGGTGAATGGCGTCTCGCCGCCGGCCACGCCGTCGCCGGTCGTGGGCGTGGTGTTAAACGGGCGCAGGTCATACTCGAACTTCACCGCACGGGAGGCGGTGTCAATCACCGAGATGGAGTCGTTGAATATGTTGGCGGCCACCAGGGTGTTACCGCTTGGCGAAAGAGCCAAGCCGGCGACCACGGGTGACTGCTGCAGACCGATGCCGCCGCGCAGGAACGGGTTTCCGGCCGGAGCCGCATGGCCGAGCGGGATGCTCTTGGCTTCGGTCCAGCGCCCGGCGCCGCCGGCGTCTTGGTGTAGACGTGGATCAGGTCGTCAACGCCGCCGGAGGCATAGAAGGTGAGGCCGTCGGGCGAGTAGGTCAGGCCGACGTAGGTGTCGGGGATCTGGATGACCTGGACCACCTTCGGTGCCTGCGCGTTGGCGCCGGCGATGTCGTAGACGAAGATGTATTCGTTCGACGCGGACGGCTCGAACTGGCCCTTCTTTGCGCCGTCGGTGTAATTGAGGTTGTTGTAGCCGCTGGTCATCACCAACAACTCGGACTGATTGACGTTGACCGCCGTCTTGATCGCGCCGCTGGCGCGATAGTCGGGGTGGTCCGGAAGGCCAGGGTCGAGCTTGGTGAACACCGCGCCGGTGGCCGCCATCGGGCTGATAAACTGGCCGGTCGGGAGCGGGGTCTGGATCGGGGTCTCCATGATCCCGTCATCGACGTCGGCATGCGCCAGGCCGGTGAACCCGGCGCAGATCGTCGCACCCAGCAACGTCGCTCGCGTCAGGCGAGCCACAGCACCAAAACCGTTCATTCGAAGTCTCACCTATAGGTTTGACAGGCCTACCTCTTGGGAAGCACGGCGGCGATCCTGGTTTGATTATGATTTTAAGACTATGAAATGCGAATATTAACTTATTACGAAGCGGGGCAGGTGCGTGTATCCGGGACAGCGGACGGAAACTGGCAGCAGGCCGCAGGACGTCCGCAGCTGGCGGATAGTGTTGAAAAAGTCGGTTGAACCGGCTCGAAGGCGCCTGATTCAATCTTTGGAAGGGTTGAGCGAGGGCACGGCGATGATGGGCGAACGGACGGTGTTGCAAGAGGCCTTGTT
>JAABUX010003538.1_pt1 | contig 20614 bp, 18 predicted proteins | sample 5561851 | NCBI WGS metagenome assembly JAABUX01 (sample SAMN10711883, study PRJNA513361) | rock metagenome | isolation source: Antarctica rocks | place: Antarctica: Victoria Land, Richard Nunatak red sandstone | collected 2016-01-03 | reverse complement strand
AACCAGGGCCGGCCGAGATGCACGATCGGGTAGAGGCCGGCCGCCGCGGCGGCGATCAGCGCCATCGTCTCGGTGATGCGGTTCAGGGCCCCGCGCCAGGCGCTGCCGAGCAGCACCGACGTCGCGGAAACCAGCAGGCCACCGCTGGCGACGCCGATCCACCAGTCGTAGCTCACGATGTCCAGCGCCCAGGTGACGGGGATGTTGTTGCCCCAGATCCCGACGCCTTCGTAGAGCAGGGTGCCGAGGGCTGCAGCGAGCACGCCGACCAGTCCGAGGGCGCCCGCGAAGGCGATCCACCAGCGTCGCCCGCCCGGATGATCCAGCGCGATGCCGACGATGTCCTGTCCGATCGAGCGGTAGCTCTGGCCCGGCAGCAGCAGCGCGTCGGGATGCAGGATGGTGAAGTCGCTCGCCATGCTCAGCCCTCCGTCCGCGGCGGCGCCATCTCGGCGAGATAGGTGGTGCGGGGCCGGACGTTGAGTTCGCCGAGCAACGCGTAGTTGCGCGGGTCCTTGCGTGTGGCCGCGACGACGCTGCCCGGGTCGTTCAGATCGCCGAAACTGATCGCGCGGGTCGGGCAGGCGGTCTGGCAGGCGGTCTGCACGGCGCCGTCCGCGATCGGCATGTCGGACTTGTCGGCCTCGATGCGTGCGCCGGCGATCCGCTGCACGCAGTAGGTGCACTTCTCCATCACGCCGCGCGCACGCACGGTGACCTCGGGATTGCGCTGCAGGGCGACGGTCGGCGCGGCATCGCCGGCGTAGTCGAGATAGTTGAAGTGACGGACCTTGTACGGGCAGTAGCCCGAGCAGGCGCGCGTGCCGACGCAGCGGTTATAGACCATGAGGTTGAGGCCCTCATGGTCGTGCAGCGTGGCCTCCACCGGACAGCCTACCTCGCAGGGCGCATCCTCGCAGTGCATGCACGGCACCGGCTGGAAATGCGTCTTTGGCGCGTCCAGGCCGCCTTCGTAGTAGCGGTCGATGCGCAGCCAGTGCATCTCGCGTCCGAGCCCGACTTCCTCGCGGCCGACGACGGGGATGTTGTTCTCCGACTGGCAGGCGGTCACGCAGGCGTTGCAGCCGATGCACGAATCCAGATCGATCACCATGCCCCAGGCGCGGCCGTCGCCGGACCGCGCGCCGTACAGGCTCGGCTGCGTCGTGCTGGTGGTCTCCCCGACGGCGGGCGCCCCGACATGCTGGACCCGCACGAAGTCGTGGCCTTCCATGCTGGAATGGTCCTGCGTCGTCACCAGATTGACCCGTCGGCCGGTGGCGTGCAGCGAGGCGCCGGTCAGGTGCCACGGGTCCGCGGCGGTCCGCAGCGCGTAGGCGTCGTAGCCGAGCCGGTCGAACAGCATGTCCGGGACTTGGCGGCCGTAGCCGAGGGTCACGGCGACGGTATCGTCGGCCTGCCCGGGCAGGATCCAGAGCGGACCTTCTATGCTCCGGCCACCGGCCGCCAGCGTCACGATGTCGCCCTGCGCCAGGTGGCTCCGCTCCGCCAGGCTCGGGCTCACCGAGATCGCGTTCTCCCAGACCAGTTTCGTCAGCGGCTTCGGCAGCTCCTGCAGCCAGGCGTTGTTGGCCACCGAGCCATCCCAGATCGAGGCATCCGGACGGAACGCCACGTCCAGTCCCCCACCGGCGGCGCGCGGCGATGCCGCGGCGCCCGGAGCCGTCAGCGATACCGCTACTGGCGGCAGGGCGGAGTCGGGCGCGAAGCCGTTCGTCAGCATTGCCTCCCAGCGTGGCGTGAAGGCCTCCTCGACGTCGCCTCCCTGCCAGTGCGCCCGCAGCAGATCGAGGCCTTGGCGCGGTTCCGCGTCGGTGAGGAGGGAGAGGATTTCCGCCATCGAGCGGCCATTGTACAGCGGCGCCATGGTCGGCTGCATCAGCCCGACGGTACCGTCGGGCGAACGCGCGTCGCCCCACGACTCCAGCGGGTGCAGCAACGGCAGATGCCAGTCGGAGCGGTTCGCGGTCTCGTCGCTGTACTGGCCGGCATGGACCTTGAGCGGGACCCTGGCCAGCAGGCCGGCGAAATCGAGGTCCCCCGGCGCGTCGTAGGCCGGGTTGACGTCGAGCATCAGCAGCATCCGCACCTCGCCGCCCTCGATCGCAGTCGCGAGTTCGACCAGCGACGCACCCTCCGCACCGACGGGTTCGGTGTAGAACACCGTCTGCCCGACATTGCCGAGGGCCGCGTTCAGCCGATGCACCGCCTCCTGTATCTCGGGCGGCTGCGTCGAGCCCGCGAGGACGAGGCTCGATCCGTGACCCGCCTTGCGCAACGCGGCCACGGCACCGGCACGCCACGCCGCAGCGGGGGACGCACCAAGCGGCGGCGGCGTCTTCCCGGGCTGGGCGATACCGGGCTGGGTGATATCGGCCAGCAGGCCATCGGCGAGGGCCGCGATGTCGGCTTGCCTGACGGCCACGAGGTGATCGGCCTTCGCGCTGGTGAGGTTCGGGACCGCACCCGCCAGGTGCAGTTCCAGCAGGTCGCCGGCGATGGACGCGCGACGGGCCTCGACCCAGCTGCGGGCGACGCCGACCTGATGTGGGCCGTGGTCGAGGAAGTCGCCGTCGAGCGCCACGATGACGCGAGCCCGGTCGAAGCGCCAACGCGTCTCGAGGCTGCGTCCGAAAGCGCGGCGCGTGCCTTCGCGGAGGGCCGTGCGGCCGACGCCCGAGTGGCTGTGCCACCGCATGTCCGGAAAGCTCGCCTGCATGGCGGCGATCTGGGCGAGCAGGGACGGCGAGGTGACCGGACCGGTCAGCAGCCGCAGGCCGCGGCCGCGTTCCGCACGCAGTGCAGCGAGGTGCCCGGTCATCGCGGCGCGGAACGCCTGCCAGTCGCTCGGCCGGCCGGCGAGGCGCACCGCCGCCGAACGCTGGGGATCGTACATGCCGAGAACCGAGGCCTGCCCCAGCACGTCGGTGCCGCCGCGGCTCCACGGATGCTGCGGGTTGCCCTCGATCTTGAGCGGGCGGCCGTTGCGAGTGGTCACCAGGACGCCGTTGGCGAACCCGTCCAACAGCGTCACCGAGGCGTATGAAAGGCTCGCGCCGGCCTCTGCGCGTATGGGCTGGTTGACGAACGGCACTTCCTGGTCACGCTGGTCGGCCGCCCTGGCCCGGCGGCCGATCAGTCCGGACATGGTCAGGGAGGCAGCCATCAGCTTGAGGAAGCGGCGGCGGTCCGGTCCCGTGGCGAGGTCGCTCACCGCGGGGAACTCGCTGTCCAGGAAGTTGCGGAATTCCGGCGTATCCGCGAGCGCGTCGAGGCTGCGCCAGACCTGTTGGCCGGGCGCCGCCGAGGCGAGCCGCGCGCGCAGGGCCGCGAGATCGGTGGGATCGGTCATCGGGCTACCGGTGGCATATGGAGCAGTCGCTCAGCCGGGCCGGGCCGGCGATATGATACTGCTTGACGAGTGCGGCACCCACCACGGCCTGGTCCGGCAGCGCGATCCAGCCCTGGTTCCACACCTCGGCTGCCGGGCGGACGAAATTCTGCGGCGCGCGGTGGCAGGACAGGCAGAACTCCATCCTGAATGAATTCGCGGGGTAGGTGAGCTGCATCGTGTTGATCGCGCCGTGACAGCTCGAGCAGCCGACGCCCTTCGCGATATGAATCGAATGGTTGAAATAGACGTAGGAAGGCAGGTGGTTGACCCTCGCCCACTGCAACGGGATGTTCTTCGCCAGACTCTCGCGAACCGGCGACAGCATGCTCGATCCGGTCCAGATCTGCGAGTGGCACGTCATGCAGGTATGGGTCGGGGGCAGGCCGGCGGTGGCCAGTCGCTCCACGGTCTGGTGGCAGTTGCGGCAATCGAGCCCGAGTTCGCCGGAATGATGCTTGTGGCTGAACGGAACCGGCTGGGCCGGAGCGATGCCCACCGCGCCGGCATAGTCCGAATGCGCGAACCCGATCAGGAGCAGGGCTGCCAGAACGACCGCTCCCAGCCCGCTGAGCAGGACCAGGCGGTAGATCGCGTCCGCACCCGGTGCGAAGAGCTGACGCATGACCTAGGTCGGCGCCGAAATGGCGATCATGATCGTCTGGACATGCGCGAGGAACGGTTGCGCATGACACATTTCACGCCTCGCTCCTGTCGATCACAGGTCGACAGATCGCAGACGGGCGACCGAAACGCAATCCTGGTCGCCAGCGAGGATCCTCACTATCGCGACAACATGGGGTGTCCATCATGCTGCCCGGCGATGCGTCCAAGTTACAACACGCCGACGCCGATCAGCCTGTCATCGCTCGATGGTCGCGATGGCCAGCCGAGGCTCGCTACCGCGGCCTTGGCTAGGCGGCGGTCGCTTCCGGATCTCCCGCCTCGGTGGTCGCGTCCGGAACAACTTTGGCCGACGCGCGCTTGCTCCTGCGAGCCGGTTTCACCGCCTCGGCGACCGGCTTGGCCGCGAGCTGCGATTCGAGCGTGTCCTGATGCTCGCGTCCGTCCGCGACCGCCTGCTTGAGTTCCTTGTTCTTTTCCCTGAGCCGCGCGATGGCCCGCTCGAGCTTGCCGACCTGCGCCTCGAGTTCCGCCTTGTTCAGCTTGGGCGCGCGGGCGGCTGGCTTGACGGCCGCGGCACGTCCGGTGGCTGGTCTGGATGCCTTCGCAGCCGGTGCCGGCTTCCTGGCGTTGGTCGATCCGACCGGACGACCTGGCTTGCGCTTCTGTGCTTCGTCGACAGCCAGCGAGCGCGATTTCCGGGTCGGCGTGTTCGTCGTTGTCGCGCGCGCCATGATTTATTCCTGCTGCCTTGAAATGTATGACGTCGAAAATAGCTCACGTCAGGTCACACTATATACAATTTCGCACTCAATTCAATTATCTTGCTCGATTCGTTCGCATGGCGCGGTCGATCATCAATAAATAATCCATCCGCCCGTTACTATGGCACCTCGGGCCGCTGGAAAATCGGCGAGGAACGTGCCGATGCGATCGGGATCATTGCTTGGACTGCCTCGCGTGTCTGCCGGCAATCTTAAATTGATCATCCGCTGCGGCCCCGGTCTCGCTGCCGGCGATCGCCGGGATCGGGTCCACGCCCTGTGGGTTCGTGAGTGTGGCGCAACGTTTTCCGCAGATGCCGGTGCATGCTGGCTGCACGTCGTCGGCCAGGACGAGGACGATCATGCCCGGCAGGTCGAGGCGTTGCCGTCAGTGGCCGGCGACGACGCGGCCGGCCGCCCTGTCCGCATCGACCTCGGCCTGCACTTCAGGGGCGAGCGTGAGGAAGTGGGCGATGACGGCGCTGATCAGGCAGGTGCCCGAGTAGATGCACATCACGCCGAACACGCCGACGGTCGACAGGAAGACCGCCACGATCGCCGGCCCGATCCAGACGCTCATGCCGGCGCCCAGGTTCAGCATCGACATCGCCGCCGGCTTGTTCTCGGGCGCGAGGTAGGGCATCAGCGCCGACAGCGGAACGTAGCCGGCGAGGGTCACTCCGTAGAAGCGGCGGCGCACATCTTGAGCAGCATGCCGTCGAGACCGAGATGGGTCGGCATCTCGTAAAGCAGGATCGTGCTGATCGCCGAGCCGACGCCGCCGATGAACATGATCGTCCGACGCCAGCTCGGCCAGTCGCTGACGATGTCCGACAGCAGGTTGCCGATGATGTTGCTGGTGAAGATGCACGCGGTGACCTCGAGCCACTGCGCCAACGTGAAATGCAGCGTCTTCGTGAAATAGATCGGCAGCATGACCAGGAGGCCGAACTCGGAAGCGGTTGCTGATCGCACGCACGATCGAGCCGAGGCCCACCTTGGGATGGTCGCGCACGATCGACAGGCTGGAGAACAGGGTCTTCAACGGGCTGTAGCCGGGCTTGTGCTCGACGGTGGAGCCGCGGTCGTCGCGTATGCCGAACAGGACGACGAGCGCGCCGATGCAGACGGTCGCCAGCGCCATCCAGAGCGTGACGTAGGCGCCGACGATCGGGATCGAGACCCGTGCGAAGACCGAGCCGAGTGTCGGCAGACCGCCGGTGAAGGCGAACCAGAACCAGCCGCAGGCAGCGCCCAGCCGGGCCGGCGACACGGTGAGGACGATCCAGACCAGGAAGCCGAACACGAACAGCGGATAGCCGAAGCCCCTGAGCCCATGGAAAAGCAGCATCAGGTCGTAGTTGCGGGTCGGGATCGCCAGGGTGAGGAAAAGGACCTGGCACACGATCCAGATGGCGACGCCCAGCATCATGACGCGGCGCGGCCCCATCACCTCCGACAGCGCGCCCGGCAGCCACGACGAGATCGCCGCCTCTGCTCGCCGATCCCGCCCTTGACGAGGAACGGAGACAGGTAGGCGGACTCGACCCCGTCTCCGATCATGAAGATCAGCGTTCCGAGGAAACCCCGGAACAGGAAGATCGGGATCCCGATCCTTGCCAGGAACGGGTTCTCCTCGCGCACGATGTCCGGCACTGCGTCATCCGGCACGACGCCGGGGCGTTGCGTGGACGTTGCTGCCGGTCCGCTCATGATGCGCCGCCTCTCGTTGCGGAAGCCTGGGAGGTCGGTCCGATGACGTCCAGGCCGACCTTCCTCGATACGACCTGGATCGGCAATCGGTGATCCCGCAGCAAAACCCTTTGTGCGACGCAGAAACGTCCGGGGGCCGCGATCGGGCGGCGGGCGCGGGCCAGGCTCTTGACCCGACCAGGCAAAGGCCGCAGATCCTGGCTCGCGATTATCGACGACGCCCCGGGATGCCGGGGTTCGCTGTGGGGAGCAGGACATGGATCTCGAACTGACCGGAAAGGTCGCCGTGATCACCGGTGGAAGTGTGGGGATCGGCCTCGCGATCGCCGAAGGACTTGCCGCCGAGGGCGTCGACCTGGTGCTGGCGGCACGCGCGGCGGAGCGTCTGCGGAACGAGAGCGAACGGATCGCGACGCAATACGGCGTGCGCGTGCGGGCGGTCGCTTGCGACGTCGGCACCGCTGACGGGGTGTCCGCCCTGATCGCCGCGGTTCAGGCGGAGTTCGAGGGAGCGGACATCCTGATCAACAACGCAGGCGCCGGCTCCAACGAGACGATCATGGAGGCGCCGGATGAGAAATGGCAGGCGTACTGGGAGCTGCACGTCATGGCCGCGGTGCGGCTGGCGCGCGGGATCGTGCCGTCGATGCGCCGCCGCGGCGGCGGCGTCATCCTGCACAACGCATCCATCTGCGCGGTGCAGCCGCTCTGGTACGAACCGATCTACAACGTGACCAAGTCGGCCCTGATGATGTTCTCGAAGACGCTGTCGAGCGAGGTCGTGAAGGACAATATCCGGGTCAACTGCGTCAACCCGGGACTGGTGCTGACGCCGGACTGGATCAAGACGGCCAAGCAGCTGACCGCCGACAGCGGAGGCGACTGGGAGGGTTACCTGCAAGGGGTTGCGGACGAGCACGCTGCCAACAAGCGCTTCGCCAGTCCGCAGGAAGTCACGAACTTCTTCGTCTTCCTATGCTCGGACAAGGCGAGCTACAGCATCGGCTCGACGTATTTCGTCGATGGCGGCATGCTCAGGACGCTCTGAAGCTCCGACTCAGGCTTTCGGCCGGGCTCAGCGAGACCGCATGAAGGCCGCGAAGGCCTCCTTGTAGTCGGGATGCCAGCGCGACAATGCCGGACGGTTCTCGACGATATCGCCCGCCGTCCACTGCATGCGGCGCTCGTCCATCGCGCGCGGCACCGCGTTGTCCGGGCAGAGGATATAGAAATCGCCGCGCTCCAGGCTGTCGAGCATGAAGTCCACGACCTGGTCCGCGCTCCAGGCGGCATCCGGCTTCTCCACCGAGCCGGTCATGCCGGTATGGGTGAAGCCCGGGATCAGGAGGTGGGCGGACATGCTGCCGCCGCTCTCGCGCAACTCGTGCGCCAGCAGCTCGGTGAAGGCCTTCACCCCGGCCTTGGAGACGTTGTAGGCGCTGTTGCCGGGTGGCAGCGTGATCCCCTGCTTCGAGCCGGTGTTGACGATCAGGCCCGGCCGCGCGGATGCCAGCATCGCGCCGGCGAAGGCCTGGACCCCCTGGATGACGCCCCAGAGGTTGATCTCCAGCAGCGAACGCCACGCCTCCAGGTTCTCCCAGGGCTTGCCGGGATCGGAACCGACCGCGGCGTTGTTCATCAGCACCGACACGCCGCCGCAGCGCTCGAACGCGGCCTCGCGCAGGGCAACCAGTTCGCCGGCGCGGGAGACGTCGGCCGGCACAGCGTGGACCTCCGCTGCGTGCGCCGCCACGGCGGCCACCTGCTCGCGGGCCTGGTCGAGTGCCGCACCCGGCCGATCGCTCAGCACGACGTTCAGGCCCAGTCCGGCGAAGCGGCGCGCGGCGGCAAGACCGATCCCGCTGGCGGCACCGGTGATGACGGCGGTACCGCCGCGCAGGAGGGCAGGATGAGTCATTACGGAACTCCTTGAGGACGTGCGTGAGGCGGGGCGTGCGCAGGTGGAAGGGTCAGCCGCGGCCGACGAAGGGCATGTTGGTCGCCATCACGGTGAGCGTCTGGATGTTGGTGTCGAGCGGCAGCGACGCCATGAACAGCACGGTGCGGGCGACATCCTCGACCCGCATCACCGGCTCGACCGCGATCTCGCCGTTCGCCTGCGGCACGCCGGACTGCATGCGCGCGGCCATCGGGGTCAGCGCGTTGCCGATGTCGATCTGGCCGCAGGCGATGTCGTGGCGGCGCCCATCCAGCGAGAGCGACTTCGTCATGCCGGTGACCGCGTGCTTGGTCGCGGTGTAGGCAATCGAGTTCGGTCGCGGCGCGTGCGCCGAGATCGAGCCGTTGTTGATGATGCGGCCGCCTCTCGGCGCCTGCTCGCGCATCATGCGGAAGGCGCCCTGCGCGCACAGGAACGCGCCGGTCAGGTTGATGCCGATGACCTTCGACCACTGCTCGAAGCCCAGCTCGTCCGGGGCGGCCGAGGCGCTGATGCCGGCGTTGTTGAACAGCAGGTCGAGCCGGCCGAACTTGCCGGCGACCGCGCCGAACAGGGCGTCGACCGACGAGGGGTCCGACACGTTGGTCGGATGCACCAACGTGCGCACGGCATCCCCCGGCCCCGCCGAGGCGAGGGTCTCCTCGAGTGCCGCGCGTCCGCGACCGGCGAGTATCACCGACCAGCCCTGCGAGAGCAGCGCCAGCGTTACCGCGCGGCCGATGCCGCTGCCGGCGCCGGTGACCAGGGCGATCCGGCTGCGCGCCTCGTGAGGGTCCGGTAGGTCGGTCATGCTGGTCTCCATGATTCTGTCGCGGCCGGCAGGCGGTCCGTCCCGATCGATGGGCCGGCGCGCGTGGTGCCGCGCGCGATCAGGTTGAAGCCGACATCGATCCTTTCGTCACCCCCGGTGGTGCCGTGCCGCAACAGGTCGACGATCATCGCACCGGCACGCTTGCCGAGGTCGGGGAAGTCAACGCCGATCGTGCTCAAAGGTGGCACCATCTGCTGGCCGATCTCGAAATCGCCGAAGCCCAGCAGGGACAGCCGCTGCGGCACGGCGACACCGCGGCGGCGGCATTCCATCAGGGCGCCGACCGCGGCCAGGTCCGACACCGCGAAGACGCCCTCAACCTCCGGTGCTGCGTCGAGCAAAGCTGCCATGGCGAGCGCGCCCTGGTGGAAGGAAAGCGGGATCTCCCCGTCGGCGCGCACTAGGTCGGTCGGCAGGTCCGCCGCCCGCAGGGCTGCGGCAAATCCCTGAAGCCTGGCCTCGCCGCGCGCGTCATGGCGGTCCGTGCCCTGCCGTGGTCCGAGTGCTGCCAGGCGGCGCAGGCCGAGCCCGAGCAGGAAGGCCGCCGCCGCCTCGCCGACCGCATGGTTCGAGAAGCCGATGGCACGGCTGGGAAAGCCCATGGCGGGGCCGGGCGGCGGCTCGCTCAGCTCCGCGATCTCGATCACCGGCGGACCCGCGTGACCGAGCCGCCGCAGCACCGCCTTGCCGTGGGCGGAAGCGGCCAGCACCAGCGCCTCCGGCCGTCGCGACAGCATGGTGCGCACCTGCCGCTCTTCCTCGGCGAGGTTGTAGGTCGTGTAGCCGATCAGCAGTTCGTAGCCGGCAGGACGCAGCGCCTCGGTCAGTCCTTCCGCGAGGGCGGCGAAATTGCCGTTGGCAAGCGTCGGGAGCACCAGCCCGACGAAGCCGCTGCGCCGCGTGGCGAGACCCCCGGCGGCGCGGTCGGGCAGGTAGCCGAGCTGGACCAGCGCCTGCTGGACCCGTGCGCGCGTATTCGGCAGCACCTGGTCCGGATGCACCAGCACCCTGGTCACGGTCATGCGCGACACGCCGGCGAGCTGCGAGACGTCGCGCAACGTCGCCCCGCGAGACGGCTGATCGGTCAAGGATCGTTCGAGGTCGTGTCGTTCAAGTTGGGGGTCGGGTCGTTCAAGGTGGCGGCGCGCCGCGGCGATGCAGGTAGACCGCATAGACCTCGGTGGTGGCGCAGATGAACAGCCGGCCGCGATGACGGCCGCCGAAGGTGACGTTGGACACCACCTGCGGCAGACGGATCTTGCCCAGCAGCTCGCCGCGCGGGCTGACGCAATGCACGCCGTCGCCGGCGCTGGTCCAGATGTTGCCGTCCTCGTCGGCGCGGAAGCCGTCCGCGGCGCCCACCGACGGCGCGTAGAAGGCCCGCCCCTTGGCGAGCTTGCCGGCTTCGCCGTCTGCCACCTCGAACACGCGGATCTGCCGGTCCGCGGTGTCCTCGTGCACGCGCCCGGTCTCGGCGATGTAGAGCAGGCTCTCGTCGGGCGAGAAGCACAGCCCGTTCGGGCAGTCGAACTCGTCGCTGACGACGCCGAGCTTTCCCGTTCTGGTGTCGAGCCGGTAGACGTGGCAGGGCAGCTCTTCCGGCGCGCGCTCTCCCTCGTAGTCCAGCGCGATGCCGTAATGCGGATCGGTGAACCAGATCGAGCCGTCCGACTTGACCACGACGTCGTTCGGCGAGTTCAGCCGCTGGCCGCCGTAGCTGTCCGCGAGCACGGTGATGCGGCCGTCATGCTCGGTGCGCACCACCGACCGCGCGCCGTGCAGGCAGGAGATCAGCCTGCCTTCCCGGTCGCGTGTGTGGCCGTTTGAGAAGTGGCTCGGCTGACGATAGACCGACACGCCGACGCCCTCGATCCAGCGCAGGATGCGGTTGTTCGGGATGTCGCTGAACAGCAGGCAGCCGGCATCGCCAAACCAGACCGGCCCCTCGGTCCAGCGGCAGCCCTCGGCGATCCGCTCCAGGCCCGCGTTGCCCAGGATGTAGCGCGAGAAACGCTTGTCGACGACCTCGAAGTCGCTCATCGGCCTACTTCCCCCAGATCCTGGCGTAGACGTCGCGATAGCCGTTGTCGGGGTCGTAGTTGTCATGCTTGCCACCGTCCAGCTCGACGTTCTTGGCCGTCACCAGATGCACCGGCGCCACGTAGCCGGATGCCTTCTGGCCGGAGAAGTCGCGGTTGAGCTCGTCGATTACCTGCCAGCCATGCAGCCGCAGCGGCTCTGGCACGGTCGCCGCCTGGTACTGGCCGGACCGGATGCGCTCGTAGGCGGAGTTGCTGCCATCGCCGGCGCTGATGTTCACCGGCGGGCCGCCGGCATCGCGCCCCGCCGAGATCAGGGGCGGCCCGATGAAGTCGTAATAGAGGTCGTTGATGGCCAGCGTGTAGGTCCATTTCTCGCCGTAGCGCTGCAGCAGCGAGGTGGTGAGCTGCCCCATGCGCGTGGACGTGTTGGCGAGCGGCGTGTCCTCGAACGACAGCACCGTGCAACCCGGGCATTTATGCATCTCGTCGCGCATCATCCTGGCCTTCGACAGCGCCATCGAGTAGGCGCTGTCGGTGAAGATGATGACGCCGGCATGGCCGTTGCTCTGCACGATGGCGTAGTCCGCCGCGACCTTGGCCACGTCCGCGCTGTCGCTGGTGATGTTGGCGATGACCTGGTAGTCGGGCATCGGGCCCGGTTTGGCGCCGCCATGCCAGGCCGCGACCTTGATGCCCTGGCTCACCGCCTGCTTGATGATCGCGGCGTTCTGCACGACGTCGAAGCCGCCGATGATGATGCCGTCCGGCTTCAACGCGATCGCCTGGCTGAACGCGGACTGGATGCCCGAGATGCTGCCCTGTCCGTCGAGCACGCGCACGGTCCAGCCGATCTTCTTGCCTGCCTCCTGGACGCCGTCGGCGTTGCCCTGGATGCCGCCGTTGCGCATGTCGCCGGCGACATACACCACCGTCTTGCCGGCGACCCCCTTCGGCCCGTTGGTCGGGCCATCCCACGACGACGACGGCTTGGTGGCCGCGGTGACCACCGCGCGTGGACCGGCCAGGTCGTCCTGCGCGTGGGCGACGCCCGGCCCGGCGAGCAGCGCCGACAGGCATAGTATGGCCGGGGCGGCGGTGTTGATTTGCATTCTGCCGATGCGATGTGCGGTCATGATGTCTCCCAGTGCGATGGCCCGCGATCGACGGTGCCGGTTTATCATCGAGCGCGTGCCGCCGTGCTGCCCGGTCCAGTGGTGCCGGGCTCCGGGCTGCCGGGCTCGGCCGGGGCCGGCCGGGCGATGCGCATCTGCACGCGGCGGCGGCCGGTCCAGCCGGCGAGGCCGATCGCGATCAGCAAGGTCGCCCCGTTGAAGGCGGGCTCGACCCAGAAGGCGCCCCCGAGCTGCTCGATGCCGGAGATGCCGATGGCGAGGATCACCACCCCGACGACGGTCCCCCAGACATTCACCCGGCCGGGATTGATCGTGGTGGAGCCGAGGAACGCGCCGACCAGGGCGGGCAGCAGGAACTCCAGCCCGACGCTGGCCTGCCCCACCCGCAGCCGCGCCGCCAGCACCACCCCGGCGAATGCGGTGATCAGGCCCGAGGTCATGAAGGCGAGCATGACGTAGCGGCGGGTCGGGATGCCGTTCAACTCGGCGGCGCGCGGGTTGGCGCCGATGGCGTAGAGATAGCGGCCGAGCGGCGTGTAGACCGAGATCACCCACAGCAGCAGGGCGAGGCCGGCCACGTAGAAGGCCGGGACCGGGATGCCGAGCAGGCTGGCAGTGTCGATCCTGAAGAACGAGGGCGACAGCCGACCGATCACCTGCCGGCCGCCGGTCCACCACAGCGCCACCGCGTACGTCACCGTGCCGGTGCCGAGGGTGGCGATGAAGCTGTCGATCTGCGCGACCTCGACCAGCAGGCCGTTGAGCAGGCCGAACACGACGCCGAGCACCAGCACGATCAGCACCGCCAGCGGCCACGGCACGCCCGAGATCTGCAGCGAGATCGCCAGGATGTGCCACAGCACGACGCCGTAGCCGACGGTGAGGTCGATCTTGCCGGTCATCATCGGCACCGTTGCGGCCAGCGACAGCATCGCGACCACCGCCTTGTCGCTCAGCATGGAGCGGGCGTTGAGCCAGGTCGGAAAGGTCTGCGGCAGGATCGCGGAGAACAGCAGCGCGAGCAGGATCGTCAGCACCACCAGCCCGTATACCGGCAGCAGCGCCAGCACCCGATGGCCGATCGGCTGCCCCGCCAGCGTGCCGGGCGCCGGCTCCAGGGCGGTCGATTTCAGCATGTTGCTCATGACCGTGCTCCTTCGAGCGCCTGTCCGGCCTCGTGGACGGGCGCAGTTCCGCCGGCCGATGCCGCCTGCAGCAGGGTGGCCACCGACAACTCGTCCTGGTCGATCTCGGCGGTGACGCGTCCCTGGCTGAATACCAGCGCACGGTGGCAGATACTGGCGACTTCCTCGAAATCGGTGGCGACCATTATGATCGCGAGCCCGCCCTGCAGTGCCGTGCGCAGCAGCCCGTAGATCTCGGCCTTGGCGCCGACATCGACGCCGGCGGTCGGCTCCTCCAGGATCAGCAGCCTGGTCGCGATGCCGAGCCAGCGCGCCAGCACGACCTTCTGCTGGTTGCCGCCGGAGAGCGTCTCGACCGGGCGGTGCGGATCGTTCGGGCGCAGGCTCATCTGCGCGCCCGCCGCGATGCAGTCGGAACTCTCGCGTGTCAGCGAGCGCAGGCCGAGCAGCGAGTGGCCGCGGGCGCCGGGGTTGAGGAACAGGTTCTCGCGCACGCTGAGCGGCATGCCGAGGCTCTCGGCCACCCGCTCGCCCGCCACCAGGCCGACGCCCGCGCGCATCGCCATCGCCGGGGTGAGCGGATGATAGGGCTTGCCGTCGAGATGCATGCGGCCGGTCTCGACCGGACAGCAGCCGAACAGCGCGCGGCCGATGGCATCCTGTCCGGCGCCGCGCAGACCGACCAGGCCGACCATCTCGCCCTGTCGCAAGGTCAGGCTCACGGGTCCGGCGTCACCCGCCGTCAGCCCGTCGAGCACGAGGCGCACGCTGTCGCCCACGGCGCCCGGACGCGCGAACACCTGCTCCGGCGGCCGTCCGACGATCATGGTGACGAGGTCGGACGGGCTGGTGTCGACGGTGCGCTTGCGTCCGACCAGGCGGCCGTCGCGCAGCACCGCGACCTCGTCGGCGACCTGGAACACCTCGTCGAGGCGGTGCGAGACGTAGATCATGCCGATCCCGGTGCGCCTCAGGTCGCGCAGCACGCCGAGCAGGTGCTCGACCTCGTCGGCGGGCAGGCTGGCGGTCGGCTCGTCCAGCACCAGCACCTCGGCCCGCGCCGCGAGCGCCCGCCCGATCGCGACCAGCGAGCGCTCGGTGCGGGTGAGGTGCATGATCCGGGCGTCGGGGTTGATGTCGGCGCTCATCGTCCGCAGCACGTCGAGCGCCTGCCGCCGTGTCGCCGACCAGGAGATCAGGCCGCGATTGCGTCGGTAGCCGACGCCGAGGGCGATGTTTTCGGCTACCGTCATCCAGTCCATCAGGCCGAGATCCTGATGGATGAAGGCGACCTTCTGGCCCCCGCCACCGCCTGCCTGCAGACGGCGCGCCTGCAGGTGGCGGTACGGCTCGCCGCGGAACAGGATGCGCCCCTGGTCGGGCGTGTGGATGCCAGCCAGGACCTTGATCAGGGTCGACTTGCCGGCGCCGTTCTCCCCGAGCAGGGCAAGGATCTCGCCCTCGTGCAGGACCAGCGACACGCCTTCCACGGCTACGGTGCCGCCGAAGCGCTTGGTGACGTCCTCGAAGGCGAGGAGTGCGGGCTCCGCCGCGGCGCCGTCCATCTCGTGCATCTCCGTCGTGCGTCTCCCGGCTCAGCCGATTTCCAGGTGTACCTTGATCGCGCGCTGCCTGTCGCCGGCGAGGGCGAAGGCTGCATTCGCCTCCTGCAACGGGAACGTCCCCGACAGGATGGGCGTGACGTCGATTCGCTTGATTGCCAGCGCCTCGACCGCGACGTCGAACTCTTCGCCGAAACGGAACGAGCCTACCAGGTCGATCTCGCGCGACATCAGCAGGTTCACGGGCAGCGCCACCGCACCCGGCGGCAGCATTCCGAGCTGGACGATGCGGCTGCCGGGACGCATCAGCGTCGGCATGCCGATCGCCGAGGCAGCACTTCCGGTGGCCTCCAGCGCCACGTCGAAGCCGCCGCGGACGGCGGCGACGTGCGCGAGCCGGTCCGGCTCCGCCCGCACGTCGACGGTCTCTGCAGCTCCCATGGCGCGCGCGATGTCCAGCGGTGCTTCGAACAGGTCGGTGACGGTGACGGTGGCAGCACCGGCATGCAGGGCCGCAGCGAGGCAAAGCAGCCCGATCGGGCCGGCGCCGGCGATCAGCACGTGCCGGCCCACCAGCGGTCCGGCGCGGCGGACGCCGTGCAGCGCGACCGCGAGCGGCTCGGCACAGGCGGCGACGCGAAACGGCATGTCCGCCGGCACCGGCACGCACTGGTCGGCGCGCACCGTCACGGTCTCGCTGAACGCGCCCTGCACGTGCGGCATCAGGGCGGCGCTGCCCAGGAAACGCATGTTGCGGCACAGGTTGGCACGGCCGGAGCGGCAGAAGCCGCAATGCAGGCATGGACGGCTGGGGTTGATCGCGACCCGGGAGCCGACGGTGACGCCGGGTCGGGAAGGCCAGTCCGGGTGCGGCGCCAGCTCGACCACTTCGCCGGACACCTCGTGGCCGAGCGTGAGCGGCTCGAGCACGCGGAAGTCGCCGACGCCGCCCTTGTTGAAATAGGACAGGTCCGATCCGCAGATGCCGCCGCAGGCGACGCGGACACGCGCCTCGCCCGGCTTCAGCAGCGGGTCGGGGCACTCCTCGACGCGCAGGTCGTGCGCGGCATGCAGCCTGGCTGCCAGCATGTGTTCCTCCCGTCACCACCCGTTCTTGCTGCCGGGCTCTTGCAATGTGACCGTGCACATAGCTATGCCACCCTCCGGGAGCAGGCGGAAGCCCCCTACTCGTCGTATGGCCTGACACCGCGATAGGGATTGCACGATGGCGTCGGACCTGTTCGACCTGAGCGGTTGCCTCGCCTTGATCACCGGTTCGAGCCAGGGCATCGGCCTGGCCATCGCGACCGGACTGGCCGGGGCGGGCGCGCGCGTGGTGCTGAACGGCCGCGACGGGGCACGGCTGGTCGCGGCGGCCGGGACGCTCGGCGACGCGGCGCATTCACCCGCGTCCGGCCTCGGGGTGTTCGACGTCACCGATCCGGACGCCGTGGAAGCCGGGATCGCGCGCATCGAGGACGAGGCCGGCGCGATCGACATCCTGGTCAACAACGCCGGCATCCAGCGGCGCATGCCGCTCGATGCGTTCCCGGTCGAGACCTGGCGCGAGGTGATGCGCACCAACCTGGACAGCGTGTTCTTCGTAGGCCAGGCGGTGGCGCGTCGCATGATCCCGCGCGGGCGCGGCAAGATCATCAACATCGCCAGCCTGCAGAGCGAGGTGGGGCGGCCGACGATCGCGCCGTACACCGCCTCGAAAGGTGCGGTGAAGATGCTGACGCGCGGCATGTGCGCGGACTGGGCCAGGCACGGGTTGCAGATCAACGCGATCGGGCCAGGCTACTTCGAGACCGAGCTGAACCGGCCGCTGCGCGAGGACCCGGTGTTCGATGCCTGGCTGCGTGCCCGCACGCCGGCGGGACGCTGGGGCCGCGTCCAGGAGCTGCATGGTGCGGCGGTGTTCCTGTCGTCGCGCGCCTCGGACTTCATGAACGGCCAGGTGATCTACGTGGACGGCGGCGTGCTGTCGGTGCTTTGAGGTCCTGTAGAGGACCGCTGGAAGAAAAGGAAGACCATCGTGAGCGTCAAGCTGCTGCAACTCTGCCCGCTGCTCCCCGCGACGCAGGAGATCCTGAACGCCCGGTATACCGTGTATCGCTGGCCGGAGCCACCGCTGCAGCAGGCGTGGCTGCAGGAGCACGCGGCGGACGTGCGCGCCGTGGTGACCAGCGGCCATACCGGCATCGATCCGGCGCTGGCCGCACGGCTTCCGAGCCTCGGCATCGTCGCCATCAACGGCGTCGGCTATGACAAGGTCGACACCGAGGCGATGCACCACGCCGGCGTGCGCGTCACCAACACGCCCGACGTGCTCACCGACGATGTCGCCGACCTCGCCATCGCGCTGATGCTCAACGTGATGCGCGCGCTGCCGGCCGGGGAGCAGCATGTGCGCGAAGGGCGCTGGCCGCAGGCACAGCCCGGTCTGGCGCGACGGGCATCCGGACTGCGCTACGGGATCGTGGGGCTGGGCCGGATCGGGCTGGCGATCGCGGCCCGGCTCGCGGGCTTCGGCGGCAGCATCGCCTATACCAGCACGACGCGGAAACCGGTCGAGTACGCCTATCATCCCGACGCGCGCTCGCTCGCCGAGGTATCGGACGTGCTGTTCGTCGCCACCGCCGCCTCGGCGCAGACCAAGGAACTGATCGACGGCGCCGTGCTGGATGCACTCGGTCCGAACGGCGTCCTGATCAACATCGCGCGCGGTTCCATCGTCGACGAGCCGGCGCTGGTGCGGGCCCTGGTCGAGCACCGGCTCGGCGGCGCCGGCCTCGACGTATTCACCGACGAGCCGAACGTGCCGGAGGCGCTGCTGACGCTGCCGCATGTAGCCCTCGCCCCGCATGTCGGCAGCGCCACCGCCGAGACGCGCGCGGCGATGGGCAACCTGATGCTGGACAACCTGGAAGCGTTCTTCGCCGGCCAGCCGCTGCCTACGGCGGTGGTGTAGGTCCGGCGACGCGAGGTTGCCGAGCGGCGAAGCCGCGGCTGCGCCGGGATGGAGTGGTTTGTTCCGGCGTGGCGCCGGCACCAACTCGCCCGTCAGGTCCGATCACGATAGCTGCCCACCGGCTGTGGTCCGGCACGGCGCGTGCCGATGCGACCCGCGCCGCATCGATCCGGCCTCAGCGAAGCGCGTTGCAAAGCTGCAGCGCGCTGCGTTCCGGATGCTCTGCTTGCGGGATGGACATCCAGTCTTTCATCGATCACGCGATGATGTCGGAGCAAGCGTAATGTGGAACGAAGTGATTGCCCGTCTTCTGTTTTCGCGAACGAGAATTGTCGAAGATCTGGCCTCGTGCCGGCGGACCAGCGGTCCCGTGGAGGCTTCGAGAGCGAATGGCGCGTGGAGCAGAGCCGCATCCTTCATCGACATGCTGCCTCCACGGTCCCTTGGTCACGAGTATGGAATCGTGTTCGACACGATCGATGATGATGGACACCTCCCGGCCGGCCGGCCGGCCCAGCCTGTGTGCCCGGTCAGCAGGAGGGCCGCGAACGCGGCATCGCCCGGGTCTTGCAGGTCCCACGCTGCACCACCGGCGCCAGCCACGACGGGCGGCTATCCGGCCTTGTCCGCCGGTGCGATGGGGCCCCTGTCAGGTTCACGCATCCGCGCGGCCAGGACCTGGCGCAGCGGCGGCAAGTTACCCAGACGCAACGCCCGTTTCGCAGCAGGCGCGCCGGCAGGCTGTCCCCGGCGGCATAGAGCCGCATCAGCGCTTCCGCTCCTGCGAAGAACAGCCGCGTCTCCGCACGGTGCGCGGCCTCATAGCGCGCCAGGGCGGACGGGTCGGCCACGTCTCGCCCGGCCGCCAGCGTCGTCCGCAGTTCCCGCGCAAGCGCGTGCTGCCCGAGCATGCCGAAATTGAAGCCGTGCGCGGTCGTCGGGTGCATGCCGACCGCGGCGTCCCCCAGCAGGGCGAAGCGCCTTCCGACGAAGCGGGCGGCGTAGGCCGTCACCACCGGCACGGCCTGCCGCCCGCCGACCGGCCGCATGGCGCCCAGCCGGCCACGGTAGCGCCGGGTCAGTTCCCGGCCGAAGGCCGCGTCGTCCAGCCGCAGCAAGGCCGTCGCGTCGGCCTCGCCGACCGTCATCACGGCGGAGGACCGGCCGCCGTTCAACGGCAGCGTCACCAGGGTCTGGCCGTACTCGAACCAGGCCGTGGCGGTCTCGTGATGCGGGACGGGATGCGCCACCGGGCAGACCAGCATCCGTTGCCGGTAATCGTGCAACGCGGCGCCGATGCCCTGTTGCTGGCGCAACCGCGACCGCCTGGTATCGGCCGCGACGACCAGGCCGGCCGTCAGCACCCGGCCGTCGGACAGGGTGGCCATGACGGCGTCTCCTTGCGGCCGGACCGCGGTCACCGACGCGCCCGGCAGCAAGGTCGCTCCCGGAAGGCCTTGCACGACCGCGTGCAGGCTGCGGCGCAGCCAGTGGTTGGGCACGAAGCGCCCCAGGAAGCGCCCCGGCATGTCGCCGTCCGCCCCACCGGGTCCGAGCTGCATCGCGTAATCGGACGGCCCGTTGAGCACCTGCATGCGACGCAGCGGCGCCACCTGGTCGGCCGGGATCCGGTCCCAGGCGCCCAGGGCCCTCAGCATGCCGACGCTGCGGTCGGTGAGCGCGATCTCTCTCCCGTCATCGGGCGGGTCCGCCAGGGCTGCTTCCCGCTGCGGGTCGACCAGCACGATCCGCAACCCGGCTCCGGCCAGGGATGCGGCGAACGCCAGGCCGACCGGCCCGGCCCCGGCGACGACGATGTCGAAGTCTCGTGCCACTCTACCCAACCCTGATCTTGTCCCAACCTAGATGAGGCGGTGAGGGGCAGCCGCAAAGGGTCCCGTTCGGCGCCTCGGCGGAACATGGGCGGGCCTGCGCCGTTCGGGGAGCATTCGCAAGGAATGACGATGATCGAATGGTCCAGGACGCTCCGCTCCGCCCTCGTGTCGGGAAGCTGTGCCAGCCTCGCGTCCGCCACGGCACTGGCCGTGGCGGCACGGGTGGAGGGTCGCGCGGCGGTCCAGCCCATCAATGCGACCAGCCACTGGCTCAACGGCGAGGATGCCGGATCGTACACGGGCTTCGACGGCGCCCATACCGCCGTCGGATACGCCACCAACCATGCCGCGAGCATCTTCTGGGCCGTGTTCTTCGAGGCGTGGCTCGCACGGCGGGGCTCGACGGGTGCCGTGTCGATGCTGCGTGATGCGTCGGTCATGTCGGCGATCGCCGCGGCGGTGGATTACGGCGCCACCCCGAAGCGGTTCACCCCGGGGTGGGAGTTCGTGCTGTCTAGCAGCCTGTCGGACTTAACGCGACGCGGCGGGGTGTTTAGAATCGGGATAGCGATTCGCTTCCCTTCTGGCACGGTCTTCCCTTCGATATGAGCAACTTCCGTCCTGTTGACCGCGACACTG
>JAABUX010003537.1_pt1 | contig 20624 bp, 20 predicted proteins | sample 5561851 | NCBI WGS metagenome assembly JAABUX01 (sample SAMN10711883, study PRJNA513361) | rock metagenome | isolation source: Antarctica rocks | place: Antarctica: Victoria Land, Richard Nunatak red sandstone | collected 2016-01-03 | reverse complement strand
CGAACGTGACGACGACGGTCAGCGCGAGGAATTGATGCATTTCGAGCAAGGGCACGACCTCCGACCTTGACCGAAGCGCGCCCGATGCGCGCTTCGCCTTGCAACGCTATCGGTATGGAACGGGAACGAACGAGCCTGCAGGTCCGCACGCCTGCGCAGTGTGGGTCCGGTCCGCGCACACGCCGCGTCGAGCCAGTCATCTGTGACGCAACCACTGCCTGCAACCAATGCGCCAGACCACACTCGGGCGCGAGGCGGCAGGCCCGTGCGACCCGTTTCGCCGATCATGCCGGGATCATGTCCGATGCGTCCGGTTCGTTCGCCGATTTCGTCGAGTCGCTGCGATACCCCACGGGTGAGGCGCGCGGCAGCGAGTGGCGGGCGCCCGAGGACGTCGTCATCCCGCGCGCGATCGAGAAGCGGCTCGAGGCCTTCGCACGCGCCTACGCGCGGCGCGATCGACGTGTGTTCGGTGTGCAGGTCGGCGCGACCGTCAAAGCCCCCGCGTTGCTGCTCACGGGCGTCACACGCGCGCAGGAACTCGTCGTCTTGGACTGGCTCGTAACGCGACTCTCGCTGCGACGCTACTCCTTCGATCCGCGCGACTTCCGCGGAAAGACGCCTGCGCAGATTTCGGCCACGATCGCGCCGCTCTACGATCCGCACGCCGCGATCGTCCACGTCAACGGCGTCGATGGCGTCGGCTGGGCGTGGACGCAGCGCGCGCTCGACGCGCGCGATCCGTCGGTCTGCGTGATCGCAACCGCAACGTCGGGCGCGGAACTGTCGCCCGCGATGATCGCGTTCTTCGGCGCGCACATTGCCTGGAGCGCCGACGACGGACGTGCGCCGAGCCGTGCCGGCGCGCTCGCACCTCATTCGTAGCGCGGCGATCCTGCTCGCGTCGCGCATTCGGATCGCGCTACCGTATCGCCCCGCGACGAGCGCCGATCTCACCGCGGTCGCCGCGGCCCTCGCGGACTTATCCGCGGAAGGCCTTCCCAACGACGACGATGCGGTCGAAGAATTGCGTCAGCTCGAGCAGACGCTCGAGATCTTAGTCCCGCCCGCGCAGCGCTAAGTCAGGCGCCCGCTGCGCCCTCGACCTTTTCACGTAACACCGCGAGTTCGGCACGCAGGCCATCGAGATCGCCGCGCATGCGTTCGAGTGCGACCGGCCCGCGTTGCGCGCTGTCGATCGCGGCGACCGCGTCCGCCGCGGGTCGGCGTAAAAAGCCTTCGCTCACGTCGTCCGCGATGCGCTGCAGCGCCGGCCGCGCCGCGGCATCGCCGAGCCGACCTGCAACGCCGATCGCCGTGCGACGCACGTGGAAGATGGCATCGTCGAGGCCGCGCACGACCGTTTCGATTAGTGCGTCGTCGCGACGCGCGGCGATCGCGTGCAAACGGGGCAGCGTCTTGAGCGCGGCCTCGCGCACCGCTCGCGGACGATCATCCGCGCACGCGGCGAGCACGGCCGAACGCGCGCGATCGTCGCCGAGTTCGGCCAGTCCGCGAAGCGCGCCGCCCGCGATCGTGTCGTGCCACGACGGCGTCGCGAGTGCCGTCAGCAACGTCTCGAGCGCGCCCTTCGCGCGCACGCGGCCGAGGCTCGTGAGGGCGTCGGCACTGACGAAATACGACGCATCGTTCGCGAGTTCGTGCAGCGCGGCAACGACCGCGTCGCTCGCCGGGAACGCTCCCAGCGCGTTTGCGATCGCGCGTCGCACTTTGGGATGTGCGTGGCCGAGCGCACCCGAGAGCAAGATCGTGCGCGCTGCGGGCGCGCGCGATTCGCCGAGCGCGCGAGCGATCTCGACTGCGACGCCCCAGAAGGGTTCATCCGTCATCGCCTGAGCGAGCGCGCGAAATGCGACGCGCGAGCCGTCTTTCGCGAGCGCACGCGCCGCGCGGACACGCGCGACGACGTCGGGCTCGCCTTCGAGGATCGCGACGAGCACGTCGACGTCGCACGTGTACGCGACGTCGGCGAGCGCGTAGGCGCCGGGATCGAAACGGATGAATGCGGGTTCGGTGTCGATGGGGATCGTGACCGTGCGTCGCGCGCCATCGACGCGGACGCGCACGCGCCGTTCGCCCGCGAGCGCCGCATCGCCCGCGTCGCGCGCGAGCGCGCTGGGTGCGGAGGACACGACGCCGACGACGCAATCGAACGCGAACGCCGGGTGGTCCTCGTCGATCGGCTGCGTCTGCGCGATCGTGATGACGGCCGCGCGTGCGAGCTCGTCGTAGCGGTACTCGACGGTCAGCGTCGGGTGGCCCGGTGCGAAGACCCAGCGATCGAAGGTCTCGCGCAGGTTGCGACCCGTCGCGGTTTCGATCGCACGAACGAGATCGATCGTCTCGACCGATCGCCCGGCGTTGTCGTGAACGTAGCGCGCGATCGACGCGCGAAAGCCTGCATCGCCGAGCGCACCGCGCACCATATGCAAGACGGCGCCGCCCTTTTCGTAGAGATGCCGATCGAAAAGCTCCGACGGATCGTGATAGACGTTGGCAACGATCGCGCGGCGATAGTGCTCGGCTTCTTCCGCGAGGTATCCGGTCAACGCTTCGAACGTGTAGTACACGTACTCGTCCCAGCCGTACTTCGCTTCGCGCCACACGGCCTCGCAGTACGTCGCGAACCCTTCGTTGAGCCACGCGTGCGACCAATCGCGCGTCGTGAGCAAATCGCCGAACCACTGGTGCGCGAGCTCGTGCGACACGAGCCATTCGCTCGTGTAGTCGAGGTGCGCGCGCGCGTCGTGCAGCGTGTCGTCCATTTGCGTCGTCGCCGCCGTGTTCTCCATGCCACCCATGACGAAATCGGCGACCGCGATCTGACCGTATCGCGCGAACGGATACGGCGTTCCGGCGAACTCCGAGAGAACGCGCACCATCGCCGGTGTCTCGCCGAAACTGCGTTCGCCATCGTCCGTGCGTCCTTTGGCGACGTAATAAAAGACCGGGACGTCCGCGCCGTGTTGCTCGATCTCATCGAACTCCCCGACGACGAGCGTGAGCAGGTACGCCGCGTGCGGGATGACTTGGTCGTAGACGAACGTGGTCGTTTCGCCGTCGTCGCGACGTTCGACGAGTGCGCCGTTGCCGAGCGCGAAGAGCGGCTTACGCGCGACGATCGTCGTCGTCGTCGACATCTTCACATCGGGCTCGTCTTGGCACGGCACCCAGTAGCGGGTATCCGTTGCCTGACTCTGCGTTCAGAGCTGCACGGGCTTCTGTGGATCGCCACGATCGGGACCGGTGAAATACACGCCGCGTCGAGGCGCGATGACCGCGTAGTCGATGCGGAATGTCGTACGTTCGCCCGCGCGCAGCGGCACGCGAAACGTCACGTCGAGCGTTCGCGCGCGGCTGCGGTACGCGAGCGGCGCGCCGTCCACATACACGCGCTTCACGTCGAGATCGACTGCGTCGAGGACGATCGCCGCGACATCATCGACAATCGCTTCGACCGTCAGCGTCGCCGTCGCATCGATTCGCTTCGCTTCGAGATCCGGGTGCAGGTGTAGGGCGAGATGACGCACGCGTACGGGCCGGTCGGGTCCGTACTGTGCGATCGCGCCAGCGCGGGGAAACGGACGATCGTCGGCATACGAAATGAAACACATCGCGCTCGGTTTTATTGATCCTATTCGACGATACATGTATCGCGCCGCTCGGCTTGCTCACGAATGCTGTGCAGGTCCTCGCGGGGGTCCTCCTCCCGAGCGCCACGGTCTTTCTCTCTTGCTTTCGAACGACAAGCCCGTCATGGGACCGTGGGTCAATACCAACCGCGTCAATATCTTTACTGGTATCGTCATCGCGGTACTCGTCGTGCTCTCGATCGGGCTCACCCAGCGACGTTGTTCTCGATCAGTGCGACGCTATTACTGTGGACGCTCGGCCTCGGACTCATCGGTGCGCTCGGGGTCGGCATCGATGTCGCGATCACGAATCCCGATAGCAAAGATAAAAAGGCGCTCAGCCACGAAGAATCACTTAGCGGATGCCGCCGCTCGATCAGCTCCCCTCGCCAAGCTCTCAAATCTCAAGCGCGGCAGCGCCTCAATTCACTCGTCTTCTTCGTCGCGATCCCGATTCACGGCTTTCCAATCGTCGGATCGCCTCGTATCATCGCTAACTCCTTCGTAACGTTTTTTGTCCCCGCCCGTTCGTGGAGAATCGTATGTCACCCGCGTTATTCGTCACGTTCGCAGGACGCTGCGCCGCCGTCACTATGCTCGTTATCGGCATGATTCCGTTCGCTGCGCTCGCCGCGCCGGATCCAACTGCATCGAGCGCCCCCACCGTCTCGCCATCACCCGCCGTCGCGCCGTCGCCCGCTGCGAGCGATGCTCCGAGCGACCCATGCGGCGGCCCGACGCGTCTTCTCGCAACGCTCAATCGGCCGACCGTCGGTTATAGCGCATGCGTCGTTCCCGAAGGATCGATCGTTCTCGAAAACGGCTACCAAAATCAGTCGCAGGGCGGCGATTCGCCCGGCGTCGTGACGACGATCGGGCAAGGCTTTCAACGCGTCGGCGTCGCCGATCGCGTGGAGCTGGATCTCATTGCGCCGACGTTCAATCGCGCATCGAGTGGCGGGGCGCTCACGACGGGATACAGCGATCTCGGACTGGGCTTCAAAGTCGAATTACCGCAAAGCGGTCGATTCACATATGGCATCGACGGGCTCCTCACCGCCGCGACCGGCACCGGCGGCTTCAGTATGGGCGGGCCGAGCCAGACGTTCAATTTCGATATCGCCTACGCGGCGAGCCCGGCGATCGGGATCGGCTCGACCCTCGCGTTCGCGTCGGCCGCAGGGACGTTCACGTCGCGAGCAACGACGGTCGGGGTGATGCCGACCTCGCGGATCGAGCGCTACGGGTATACGATGCCGTCGCTCGTCGTGACGGCGCAGATCCCGAATGCGTATCAGTTCTACGCCGAGCTCGTCGGTCAGTCGAAGATCGGGCCCGCACAAGGCGGCCGCATCTTTACCGACTTCGGCCTGCAAAAATTGCTCGGCCAATATCTCGAACTCGATGCCGAGTATGGCAACTCGTTCACGCCCGTGGGCGGATCGCGCTTCCACTACATCGGTGTAGGCGCGGGCGTCCGCGTGAAGTAGTGCAATGGTAGAACGGCATGACCAGTAGCGGCCTCGTCTCGGTCACCCTCCTCGATTGTGCCCTGCGCGTCGCGGTCGCACTTCTCTTCGGCGCGCTCATCGGTTTCGAACGTCAATGGCGCCAGCGCATGGCGGGTCTGCGAACGAACGCACTGGTGGCGACCGGCTCGTGTCTCTTCATCCTCATTACACCGCTCGTCGGCGCAACGGCGAATCCGCTGCAGATCGCAGCCTACGTCGTCTCCGGCATCGGCTTTCTCGCCGGCGGCGTGATCTTCAAAGAACGCTTGAGCGTGAGCGGCCTCAATACCGCGGCCACACTCTGGTGCACGGCGGCGATCGGCTCGATCGTAGGCTTCGGCTTCATCGGCGTCGCGGGTATCGGCGTTGCGGCGGTCCTGGTTGCGAACGTCGTCCTACGGCCGGTGGTGCAGCGCATCAATCGTCAACCGATCGAGGGGACGGAGATCGTCTCGAGTTACGAAGTGCGCGCGGTCTGCCGCCAAGACGTCGAAGAACGGATTCGCACCACGATGATCGCGTCGTCGCGCGCCGCAGGCATGACGCTCATCGCCGTCTACAGCGAAGACATCGAGGAGACGAGCCGCGTCGAAGTAATTGCAGACGTCAGCGTCGCCGGCCGCCCGGATACGCGTTTAGAGAAGATCGTGACGCGTCTCGGCGTTGAATCGGGCGTCATGGCCGTCAGTTGGAAGATCGTCCCGACGACGGACGATGAACGGGAAATCGTCTCGACCGAGTAGGACGCGTTGCACCTAATCGCAACGGCTCCGGTAGAGCTCGAGCGCGTTCGCGACGGTGAGACTCGGGTCTTCATCGAAGATGGGCGCGAGTCGCTCGCACCATTCTGCGAGTTCCCCACGCGACGCATCGGGCAGCCGCTCGTCACCACTCGCCAGCTCGAGGCTTCGCAACAGATCACCTTTGTGCATGCGATCGAGGAGGCCCGCGGCGTGTTGCATCCGTCGGCAACGTAATGCGACGTACTGCGCGTTGACGGTCGGACTCTCACCGAGATCGTACGGCAAATGCCACGTGCTCGACGACGCTCCAGTTCCGTGAACGATATAAATCGTGCCGGTGCGGCCGTCGTGTGGATCGACGATGATCCGGTCGCTCGCGAGCGACGCGGTCAGCCCGGAGACGTGCCACGCCGGCTCGATTGCGCGCAACGTCATCCAGAATTGTTGCGTCCACGCGTGAACCTCGGACAACATCCGTTCCGTTCCGTCCCCCGAAGCCGCGACGACCGTCGAAGCGCAGCCTCGTAGCGAACGGTTCAAGCGTAGACCCGCCGAGCTATAATCGCCATCCGCCGAACGGATGCACCGTTCGGACGGGAGAGGCGCGCGCTGCCCGTCGAATGCGCGGCGCATGACGATTACGAGGACCTAACGCGTGGATTCGGGTTGGGTTGCGGCGGTCGCGACGCTCGTGACGGCGTTGATCGTCGCAGCGACGGCCGTTGCAGCGTTCCGTCAGCTCCGCCACAATCGCAACGCGAACGACATGGCCGTCTACTTTCGGCTCATCGATCTGATGACGAGCCCGGAGATGCTGAGCGCTCGACAATCGCTCGCGCGCGTCGCCGAACGCTTTCGCACCGACCCGGGCTACCGCGCGCGCCTGCGCGATCCCGACTTCTTGCCGGAGGAATTTACGACGGTCGGCCCGCTGCTACGCTCCCTCGAACACATCTCGGTCATCGTGACGAAGGGCGGTATCGCAGAAGACCTCGTGCTCGCCGAATATGCGGATGCGTTCGTGACGATCTGGGAACAGATGCGTGGCGCGATTGAACAGCGACGCTACGCCTTCGGCCCACATACGGGACGTGCGTTCGAACATCTCGCGATGCGCTCCAAACGCTACATCGATTCGGGCCGGATGGCCGCCGAATACGATGCGCTCGAGCGCGACCCGCAGGTACCGCGACACCCCGTCGAAAGCGACGGCGTGGCGGCGTCCGCGAGCGCCTAGCGCTCGACCATCGCCATCATCGCCTCGTTGTAACGCGGCCCCGCCGTGCGGGCGGCCAGCGTCGCGAGATCGGCGAGATCGGCCTTCGAAAGCGCGAGCGTTGCGGCGCGGGCGTTTTCCTCGAGAAACGTCACGCGCTTCGTGCCGGGGATGGGCACGATGTCGTCGCCTTGCGCCAGGACCCACGCGAGCGCGACCTGCGCCGGCGTCGCGTCGTGGCGCCCGGCGATCGCACGGACGGCGGCGACGATGCCCGAGTTTCGGCTCGCGTTGTCGTCGGCAAAGCGCGGATCGTTCTTGCGAAAATCGTCATCGGGCATGGCGCTGTTGTTACCGACGGTGCCCGTGAGAAAGCCGCGCCCGAGCGGACTGAACGGAACGAGCGCGATCCCGAGTTCGCGCAGCGTCGGCAAGATGTCGGTCTCGAGGCCGCGTTCCCACAGCGAGTACTCGCTCTGCAACGCTGCGATCGGATGGATCGCATGCGCTTTGCGTATCGTCGCGGCACTCACTTCGGAAAGGCCGATCGCGCGAATCTTTCCGACGTTCACCAGTTCCGCGAGGGCCCCCATCGTCTCTTCGAGCGGAACCGACGGATCGCGACGATGCTGGTAAAACAGATCGATGACGTCGATTCCCAGGCGTTGCAGCGACGCATCGGCGACGCGGCGCACGTTCTCGGGCGACCCGTCGAGACCGACGATGTGGCGCGCTTGGCCGGGCGCGAGCCTGAAGCCGAACTTCGTCGCGACGACGACGCCGTCGCGACGACCGCGAAGCGCTTTCCCGAGCAGCGATTCGTTCGTGAACGGTCCGTAGGCTTCGGCGGTGTCGAAAAACGTAATGCCGAGATCGAGCGCGCGATGGATCGTCGCGATCGACTCCGCGTCGTCGCCTTTGCCGTAGGATTGACTCATGCCCATACAACCGAGGCCGAGACACTAGACGCACTGACCGCTCGTTCCGAGCATGCGTGACTTCATGCTGCCAGATACACGCTCGACACGCGCCCTACCCCGCCGCGTCCGAACGAACGCTGCGATGCGGCGCGACGCCACGCGACGCGAACATACCGCGTACGCGATGGTAAACGGCGGCAAACGGGATCACCGCGCTCGTCACGAGCATCGTGCGGATTTCACGCGGGTCGCGCGGTCCGGGCGCGATGCGCACCCACGCAAAGCGCAGGGTCGCCGCGAACCATCCGAGCGCGGTGAGGAGCGATGCGATACCGAGCGCGGCCGTCGCGACGTGCGTCGCGAACTCCCCGCGCTGTGATGCGGCACGCTCGTACCAATCGCGACCGTGAAGCGCGTCCATCAGCGCGTCGTCGGCATTTCCCGCCTGCAGGCGCACGCTCACCCACGCGTCCGCAGGACGAACCGGATGCGTGATGCGCCGGCGACCTTGCGCGAGCGTCCAGCCGCGATTAACGATGCGCAGCGCCAGATCCGCATCCTCGCGAAACGCGCGCGGGAACCGCTCGTCGAAACCGCCGATGGCGTCGAGCGCGCGGCGCCGAAACGCGAAATCGGCGGTGATCCAACGCGCCCCTTCGAGCGCCGCAACGTTGCGTTCCCAGTCGGTCGGCGGACGATCCGCCGCGCGTGGAACGGTAACGTGCCCCTGCGTGCCGACGCACGCTTCGTCACACGCCGCAATGTCGCTCGCGAGATCCGCGAACCAATCGGCGTGCACGACGACGTCGTCGTCCAGAAACGCGACCCACGGCGAAGACGCCGCGCGCCAGCCGCGATTACGCGCGGACGCCGGGCCCGCCGCGCTCCCGGAAACGACCTCGAGACGCATTCCGATCGCACCCAGCGCCACGCGCGCAGCCGCGTCGCACGGGGCGAGTGATGCGCGCGCGTCGCGCCGATCGTCCACGACGATCACGCGCTGTGGTAGCGGACCGCGCGCACGTGCGAGCGATACGAGCAACGATTCGAGCGACGGCCGACCGATCGTCGGCACCACGATGTCGTACGCGAACGCACTCACGCCGCGGCCGACGTGCGCATCCGGCGTTCCAGAAGAAACGAGCCGATCGCGAGCGCGTCGACGGGTGTCGAACCGAAGCATTCGAGCGCATCGCGTGGGCTATCGACCATCGGCCGGCCCGCGGTGTTGAGCGACGTGTTGACGACGACGGGCAGCCCCGTGCGCTTTTCGAACGCGCGTAGCATCGCGGCGATCAACGGCTCGTCCTTCGCATCGACGGTCTGTACGCGCGCGGTTCCGTCGACGTGCGTCACGGCTGCAAGGCGCTCGCGCCACGCTTCGCGCACGCGATGCGTGAAGAGCATGTAGGGACTCGGCAACGGGCCGCCTTCGAAGATTTCGGCCGCCCGCTCCAACAGCACCATCGGTGCGACGGGCCGAAACTGTTCGCGTCCCTTGACGTCGTTGAGACGACGCAGATTGGCTGCGTGCCCGGGATGCGCGAGCAGACTGCGATGGCCAAGCGCTCGTGGCCCGAACTCGCTACGGCCTTGAAACCACGCCACGAGACCGTTGCCCGCGAGGATATCAGCGACATCGTCCGCGACCGACGCGCTCCGCCGGTACGCCACGTTTGCAACGTCGAGCATGCCCTGCAACGCATCGTCGGACCAACTCGGGCCCATTGCCGCGCCGCGCATCGGTTCGATCCGATCGCCGCCACGGTGTGCGACGAAGAGCGCGGCGCCGAGCGACGTGCCCGCGTCGCCCGAAGCCGGTTGGACGAACATCTCCGCAAACGGACCGCGCTCGAACACGAACGAGTTTGCGACGCAGTTGAGCGCGACGCCACCCGCCATCGCGAGCGCGCGTTCGCCCGTTTGCGCATGCAACGCGTGCGCGATATCGACCAGAATCATCTGCAAGCGCGCCTGGACACTCGCGGCGAGATCGGCATGCTCTTGCGCGAAGGCTTCGTCCGCGGGCGAGCGCGGCGCGCAGTAGCACGCGAGATCGATCGGCGGCGCGTGATAGCCGATGCCCGTCGCGTACCAGTGCTTCGCGAGGTCGTCGGCAAAGCGCGGCGTGCCGTAGCCGGCCATGCCCATCACCTTGTATTCATCCGACGAACGATGGAAGCCGAGATGCATCGTCAGTTCTTCGTAGCGCAGGCCCAGCGAATGCGGTAGCGGCACGCTTCCGAGCGCCGTGAAGTCGCCATCGACGACGTGACCGGCGAGAAACGACGTTCGTTCGCCGCGGCCGTCGAGCGCCATCGTCGCGCAACGCGCGTACGGCGCGCAAAGATAGGCCGATGCGGCGTGCGCGAGATGATGCGCGACGTAGACGACGCGCGACGGGTCGATCCCGGGGACGATCGACTGCAAGAAGCCGGGGAATTCGCGGACGTAAAACGTGCGCAGGCCTTCGAAATCATCGCTCGTGAGGTCGCGCGCGTCGGGCGCGAGTGCCGGATCGTACGAGTACGCGATCGCGTCGAGTTCGCTTGGATCGACGTTGCCGCGTTCGAGGCAGAACGCGATGGCGCGCTCCGGCAGCTCCCAGGTGGTGAACGGCACGCAGGCCTTGCCGTGTTTGCGCCGCGTGAACCGCTCTTCTTCCGCAGCGGCGACGATTTTGCCATCGACGACCAGGGCCGCCGACGAATCGTGAAAAACGGCATTGATTCCGAGTACGCGCATCGTAGCGAAGCATCTCGCCGTTCGTCTCTCGACAACCATGCTTGGCCGGAGGACGAACCGCCAAGTGCGAAGATGCGTCGCGTGTATGACCCGAGCGAACACGATCCGCCATTGCATCACTTCGATCCGGACGCGGCCCGGGCGTTCGTGCGCGCGATCGTGCGCGAGGTCGACGATGCGTTTCTCCCGGAACGCGGGTGGCCCGTCCATCCCGAGGATCGTTACGGTGACGAAGCATCGTTCGCAGGCGTCTACTGCGGGTCCGCGGGCACGATGTGGGCGCTCGATCGGCTCGCACGAACGTACGACGTCGGTCTCGCGCACCGCTACGCGAGCGAAATCGAGGCGTGCGAAGCGGCCTATCGTCGCGATCCCGCGCAGACCTCGGGCGTCGTGCCAAGTTACTTTCTCGGGACCGTCGGCATCATGACGGCGCGCTACGCGCTTACCGCCGACGAGTCGCTTCCGAGTGCCATCGCGCGCGCGATCGGCGAGAACGCCCACAACCCGACGCGCGAGGCGCTGTGGGGGTCATCCGGCACCGCGATCGCCGCGCTCCTCATACGCGAGCGAGACGGCAACGCTCGTTTCGACGACGGCCTGCGCGCGACGCACGATGAACTCTGGAACACGTGGGAAGCGCCGCGCGGCGAAGACGGTTCGCTCTGGATGCAAGATCTCTACGGCTCATCGCGTCGCTACGTCGGCGCGGCACACGGCGCGGCGGGCAATCTCGTGCCCTTCGTAGGCGCGCTCGATCTGCTCGACGACCAACGTCGCGTGACCCTTCGCGAGCGGATCGCTGCATTGCTGGAAACATACGCGATCGACGACGGCGATGCGTGCAATTGGTGGTCGCTCGGGGAACCACGCTCCGGCAATCGCATGCAGTGGTGTCACGGCGCGCCCGGAATCATCATCGCACTCGCACGATATCCCGCGGACGACGCGCGCGTCGAAGATCGTTTGATCCGCGCGGGGCGCGGCATCTGGCGCGCGGGCCCCGTCGCCAAGAGCCCGTCGCTCTGTCACGGCACGGCCGGCAACGGCTTCGCCCTGTTACGCTTGGCGAAACGCACCGGCGACGATCTATGGGTCGAGCGTGCCGAGCGTTTCGCGGCGGATGCGATCGCGCACGTCGGCCGCTGGCGCGCGACGTTCGGTATGCCCTCGGCGTCGCTCTGGACGGGCGACGTCGGCGTCGCGATGTTCGTCGATGCGGTCTTGCGCCGCGATCCGGCGATCTTGAGCATGGACGCCCTGTAAACGCTTGCGGCCGCTCGGGCGAGGCTCCCGCGAGACGACGCGTCGAATCGGTTTCGTGATGGATGCGATCGATCGTCTCGTCTCTAGCGCCCGTGCCCACGAGGCCGATTTCGAAGGACCGCGCGCCGTCATTCCGGCTCGGCACGTGGCGATCGTGACGTGCATGGACTCGCGCATCGACATCTTCCGCATCTTCGGGCTCGATTCGGGAGAGGCGCACATCTTGCGCAACGCCGGAGGCCTCGTGACCGAAGACATGCTACGATCGCTCGTGCTCTCACAGCGCGTGCTGCAAACGCGCGAAGTCGTGCTCATGCATCACACGGGCTGCGGGCTGCACGGCACGGACGAAGCGGCGTTGCGCGACGAACTCGTCCGCGATACGGGCCACGTGCCGCCATACGCGTTCGGTGCGTTCGCAGACATCGACGAAGCCGTCGGCGCGGCGATCCGGCGCGTTCGCGAGCACGCCTTCTTACCGCATCGCGATCGCGTGCGCGGCTTCGTCTACGACGTCGAAAGCGGCCACCTGCGCGAGATCCACATCTAGCGCCGAGCGATGCGTGTCGGCGAACCGGGATGGGCGCGTGCAATTCGGAAGTATCCGCGATGACGCCGCCGATCGAAGATGCCGCCCACGTCTTCCTCCACATCGATCTCTGCGCTGCGGTCGTACGCGCCGCCGAATCGCACCCGGTGCCGCTGCGTGTGAAGCTCTTCGATCGCACCGGTGGGACGGAATACGAGAAAACGGTTGCGATAACGCGTGCCGACGGAACGCAAGCGGTCGTCGAATTCGACGTGCATCACGGCGTGTATCTGCTGCATGCGCTCGCGCCACAACCGTCGTGTGCGGCGAGCGACTATCTCGATTTTCTTCCCGATCTCAGCCGCACCGTCGTTGAAACGCTCGCTCCCGGACCGCTAACGGCACCCGCGCCCACACTGCTCCTGGACGGCACGGCACCCGTGTCGTTTCTCTACGTGAAGCCGACGTTTGCGTTCTTCAACGGGCCGGTCGCGTGCGGCGCGCCCGTCTCCACGCCCTCAGGCGTCGGCAGTCGCGTCGAATACGACCAAGCGAACTACCACGTCTGGCTGGCCGAAGCTTTACCCGTACGGGAGCCCGTCGCTCCGACGGTGTCGGTCGCAACGAGCACCGTGCCGACGGAGCCGCCGGTCCCGCCGGTGACCGTGGCGCTCAAGCTTCGCACGGCAGGCGGACTTGCACATTACGTTCACATGCCGATCACGTATCCGAACCCCTGGCACGGCTGGCCCGCGCACGTCCAATTCAACGTCAGCGAAGAGATGCTCGCATCGCTCGCCACGGAGAAGACGGGCGTCCTGCTCTGCCCGAAATTATGGCAGACGACGGTCCACTAGTTCGACACGAACCTCACATGCCGGCGAGATTGCCCTTACGCGCGCGATTTTCGATATCGCCGGAGGTTTCTGCATGAGAAAGCGTTCCGTTGTCCGTCCGCAATCCGTCATGCCGGGTCTGATCGGGCGTCGCAACGGCGGGTGAACTTCCATTTGCGATACCAGCACGCGTGGGTCGCGCGTCGCTTTCGAGTTCGTCGGTTGGCGCGCTACGCGCGCGCCGCCCGCGGTGGCGACACGCTCGACAACGACGCATAGGCGCGGTCTTCTTCCCGTATACGCCATGCGAGCATCGCGAGATTGAGCGCACCGAAAACGCACGCGTGCCAGACGAGTCCGAGTGCGAGGGCGACGCACGGCAGTTCGAACGCGACGACGAGATAATTCGGATGTCGTACGAAACGGAACGGTCCGCGTACGATCGGTGCCTCGTGCGACACGATGATACGCGTCGTCCAACGCGTGCCGAGCGTCATGAGGACCCACACCCGCGCCGCTTGCAACAGCGCGAACGCGACGACGAAGCCGAGGTTGACCGGACGATCGTGACCGAAGATCCACAGCGTCGCGAGCCACGCGGCATGCAGTGCGACCATCACCGGATAGTGCGACGCACCGACTTCGCACGCGCCGCGTGCGAGCAAACGGCGCGTGTTACGCGTCGCGACGGCGAGTTCGAAGAGTCGTTGCAGCGTGAGAAATACCAGGAGCGCGACGGCACCCGTCATGCAGCGGCGAGCGAGACGTAGCTCGCGGTGAAGCCTGGTCCGAGCGCGGCAAGGACGCTGCGTTGCGGCAGGCCTTCGGCGATCGCGCGCTCGAGGACGAAGAGCACGGTCGGTGAGGACATGTTGCCATAATCGCGCATCACCGCGCGTTCCGTTCCGAGCGTTCCCGTATCGAGCGACAGGGCCGCCTCGATCGCCTCGAGCACCTTGGTGCCGCCGGGATGGCAGACGACGCGATCGATCGCGCCCGGGTCGAGCGCGAGCCGCGCGGCGGCTTCGGCGAAACTCGTGCGGTACCGCCGCTCCACGAATGCGGGGAGCGAGCGCGAAAGCAGGACGCCCAGGCCGACGTCATCGACGGCCCAGCCCATGATATCGAGCGTTTCGGGCCATAGGTGTTCCGTCGCGCCTGAAAAGCGCGCGAGGCCCACGTGTGCGTCGTCGCTGGACACGATCGCCGCTGCCGCCCCATCGCCGAAGAGCGACGTCGCGATGACGTCGGCTTTCGTCGCGCGATCGAGCCGAAATGCGAGCGTGCACAGTTCGACTGCGACGAGCAGCACCGTCGTGCCGGGACGCGCGGCGGCGAGTCGCGATGCGATCGCAAGACCGGTCACGCCACCCGCGCAACCGAGTCCGAACACCGGTGTGCGCTCGACGTCGGGGCGAAAGCCCATCTGCGGCAGCATGCGCGCATCGAGACTCGGGGTCGAGACGCCGGTGGACGACACGGTCACGACCGCGTCGATCGCCTCCGGTGGAAGACCGGCTGCGGCGAGCACCTTGGTCGCGGCTGCTTCGAAGAGCGCGCAGGCCCCCACGACGTAGGCTTCGTTGCGTTCGTGCCAGGTGTGCGGTTGCGAGAACCACGACACGGGCCGTACGGAGTAGCGCCGTTCGATGCCGGTCGAGTCGAAGACGCGCGCTAGCCGCTCGTAGTCACGCATGCGACCGCCGAAGAGCACTTGCGAGCGGTCGCGTGCGACCGATTGATCGATCGCAAAGTCCGGCACGGCGGTCGCGATGGAGATCAAACGCGTGGGCGCGGAGTCGTCGGTTTCCGAATGTCGCACGCTCGGATGTCTCCATTTCGCGAGGTCTCCAAGCAATCAGACGAGCAGGGCGCATCGTGATCGTGGCGTAGGCGAGGGCGATGTTCGTGATCCGTTTCGTCCTCGGGCTTGCTTTGACGTCTGCGACGACGGCAATTGCATTGGCAGCACAGCCTGCGCTTGATTACCGCGCGTACGATGCTTGGAACGCGATCAGAACGCCGAAGCTCAGCGACGACGGCACGTCGTTCGCGTACGCGCTCACGCCACAGGACGGCGATCCGACGCTCGTCGTACGCGCGCTCGACGACGGTACCGAACGCCGCGAAGCTCGCGGCACGAACCCGTTTTTCGCGGCTGGCGGTCGATTCGTCGCCTTTACGCATCCGGCGGCCAAAGCCGACGTCGATGCGGCCAAGAAAGCGAAGAAGCCAGAGGCGCAGCAACCCAAAGGCGGTATCGGCGTCCTCGACCTGCGTCGCAACGTGCGTGCGGAGATCGTCGAAAGCGTCAAGACGCTTTTAGTCGCGCGCAACGAGGGAGCGACGATCGCGTATCTCGCGGAGCCGTCGCCGTCGCCGTCCGCGTCAACATCACCGTCGTCGTCGGCCGTCGCCTCACCCCCGGTGTCGTCGACCGTGCCGAGTCCGTTCGCCGCCGCCGAGGGCTCGCCGCGGCCGCAGACGTCCGCAAGTGCCGTTGCGAGCGCGTCGCCGACGCCCGGGCCCAAAGCCGACAAGACCAAAGCGAACGGAGCGCCGCTAACGATCCGCAACGTGGTCGCCGGCACGACGACGGTCGCGGGCAACGTCACCGACGTCGTGCTCTCCGACGACGATCGCTTCGTCGCGTATGCGACGCAATCGAAGTCCGGAAAAGCCGACGGCGTCCACGTCTTCGATATCGCGCGCGGAACGACGATCGACGTCGCGACCGGTGCCGGTCGCTATCGCAACCTCGCGATCGCGCGCGACGGCTCGGCGTTCGCGTACCTCAGCGACGCCGCGACCTATGCGAGCGACGTGCCGCACGACAGTGCGTACGTCGTCGACCTCCGCGCGAACGTGCTCGCACCGATAACGGTCGATACGACGAACGCGGGCGCGACGCACCGCTTCACACCGAGCGTCAATGGGACGCTCGCCTTTGCTCGCGACGGGACGCGACTCTACCTCGGTACCGCGCCCGCTCCGACGCCGATGCCCTCCGGAACGCCCGAGGCCACGAAGGTCGATCTGTGGTCGTCGCGCGACGACGTGTTGCAGTCGGAGCAGAAACACGACGCGGACAAGGAACGAAAGCGAACCTATCTTGGCGCGTACGATCTCGCGCGTGGCCATTACGCGCAACTCGGCGCGCCCGACTTGCGCGACGTCGAGCGTAACGAGAATAGCGATGTCGCACTGGGCACGGACGAGCGCGCCTATCGCCGCGCGGCGTCGTGGCTCGGCGAATCGTACGTCGATGCGTTCGCGGTGAGCCTCGCGACGGGGGACCGGCGCGTGCTGGCGCGCCACGCGCTGGTCACGTCGCTCTCACCCGGCGGTCGCTACGCGCTCGCGTGGGACGATCGCGCGCGCCGGTGGTTCGTCGTCGCGACCGCGACGGGAGCGCGCACGACGCTGGGCGCCGCGTCGCCCGTGCGTTTCGATCTCGAGGACGACGATCACCCGGAAATCGCGCAGCCGTATGGCTCGGGCGGCTGGCTCGCGGGAGACCGCGGCGTGCTGCTCTACGATCGCTACGACGTTTGGCTCGCCGACCCGCAAACGGGCGCCGTCACGTCGCTGACGCACGGCGCCGGCCGGCACGCGCGCGTCGTGTATTCGCCCGTCCGCAGCGATCCCGATGCGCTCGCGTACGCGGTCGACAAACCGATCGTGCTCTCGCTGCTGGACGAACGGACGCTTGCGAGCGGTTATGCGTCGGTGCCTGCGCGCGGCGGAGATCCGCACGTGCTCTTGCGGCTCGACGAAGCCGTCAACGCCGCTCCGCGGCCCGTCTTCAACGGCGGCTTGCACGACCTCGGCCGAGCGCCGCTCGTCGCGCGGAACGCCGATCGCGTCGTGATCTCGCGCGAAACGTTCCGCACCGATCGCGATCTGTGGCTCACGAACGCGACGTTCGCACACCTCGAGAAAATTACGACGGCGAATCCGCAACGCGCGACCTATCGCTGGGGCACGGAACACCTCGTCGACTATCGGGCCACGGACGGCACGCCGCTGCGTGCGGTCATGCTCTTGCCCGACGGGTTGGAACGCACGCGTCGCGCGCCGCTGCTCGTGTACTTTTACGAGCGCTTCAGCGATCTCTACCACACGTTCTACGCCCCCGGCCCCGGCACGAGCCCGAATTTCATGCGCTACGTTTCGAACGGGTACGTCGTGATGCTCGTCGACGTGAAGTATCGCATCGGCCATCCCGGACCGAGCGCAGTCAACTGTATCCTTCCCGCGGTCGATCGCGCGATCGCCAGCGGCTACGTGAACCCCGCGCGCGTCGGCATCGCGGGCCACTCGTGGGCCGCGTATCAGATCAATTACCTCATCACGAAATCGCATCGCTTCCGTGCCGTCGAAGCGGGCGCCGCAGTCGACGACATGATCTCCGCCTACGGCGGCATCCGACTCGAGAGCGGCGTCGTGCGCGAATCGCAGTACGAGCACACGCAGTCGCGCATCGGTGCGGCGCCGTGGGATCGCCCCGATCTCTACCTCGAAAACTCCGGGCTGTTCGGCATCCGCAACGTCACGACGCCGTACCTCACCATTCACAACGATCTCGACGGTGCGGTCCCGCAGTTTCAAGGAATCGAGTATCTCACCGCGATGCGGCGGCTCGGCAAAGAAGCGTACCTCTTCTCCTTCGACGGCGAAGACCACAATCTCAAAGGCCGCGAAGCGCAGAAGTATTGGACCGTCCACCTCGACGAGTGGTTCGACTACTGGCTCAAAGACGCACCACGGCCGGCATGGATGAACGGCGTCGACTATCTTCACCGCGGTGAGCGCGACGTGCGCCCGCTGTACGGCGAATCGAACTAGCGCGTCACAACGTAAACGGACGCACGATGCGGGTCATGCGTCCGTAATATACCTTGACAGGCATATGCTCATTCGTGTATACTCTAGGCGTTGGAATCAGTTTTTCAGATCATTGCAGAGCCGAATCGGCGCGCGATCATGAGCCTTCTGCTCGCGTCCGAGCGATCGGTCGGGGATATCGAGCGACTCCTGGATATCCCGCAGCCGGCGGTGTCGAAGCATTTACGCGTGCTTCGCGATGCCGGGTTCGTGGAAGCCACCGTGGACGCGCAACGTCGGCTCTACCGGCTCAAACCCGAGCCTCTACGAGAAGTCGAAGCGTGGCTGGCCCCCTTTCGAACCTTGTGGTCCGCACACGTCGACGCGCTGGAGCGCCACCTCGATCGCATGGACGCCTCACCACCCACGAAGCGGAGGAAACGAAAGCGTTAGTTAAGCGGTAGTGAAAAGTACTCACCGGGTCCGGCCGACGTAGCGACGGTGCGCAAGGACGGTGAGACGTGGACGCTCGTCCTCGTCCGAGACCTGCAGCATCCGCCGGAAAAAGTTTGGCGCGCGCTTACCGAACCGACGAACCTCCGGCAATGGGCTCCGTTCGACGCCTCCGCCAACCTCGGGAACGTCGGCACGGTAGAAGTCACCTGGATCGGAAGCCCGACGCCGACCGAAGCCCGCGTCACGCGCGCCGATGCTCCCGAGCTGCTCGAATATACGTCGGGAGGCAACGGCATGCGATGGGAACTCGAAGCTCGCGACGGCGGAACGCGCCTGACGCTGTGGGCCGTCATCGATCGCCGCTACATCGCGATGGGTGCCGCCGGATGGCACATCGCGTTCGACGTTCTGGAGCGACTGCTCGACGGAACGCCCATCGGACGCATCACCGGCGCCGAGGCGATGCAATTCGAGGGTTGGCAGCGGCTCAACGCCGAGTATGCACGGCAGTTCGGAGCAACATCGTGAACGCTTTTCTCTGGTCGATCCAAGTGCTTCTCACCCTGCATACGGCCGTCGGCGCCGTGTGGAAATGGTCACACTCGCCCAAGGCGACGATGCCGTCGCTCGGAGCGATTCCGCACGGGCTCTGGCTCGCATTGAGCGTTCTCGAGCTGCTGTGCGTCGTCGGCCTCATCGCTCCGGCGATCGACAAGCGACGGGCGATCCTAGCCCCGCTCGCGGCGGCCGTCGTGATCGCCGAAATGTTGTTCTTCACGGCTTGCCATTTTGCGTCCGGAGCCACGGACATCGGACCGGTGATCTATTGGCTCGCCACAGCAGCCGTTTGCGCGTTCGTCGTCTACGGGCGGCTCGTTCTCGCGCCGACGTCTCGACGCACGTTCGCGTAGCGGCTCGTGCAGAAGCCGCCGCTCCGAACTACCGTCCCGCTTCGAAGATGCAAAGCGGAAGAAACGCACCGACGACCCAGTGCGGCGCGTCGACGATCTCGCAAATCTTGAGATCGACTGCGACGCTGCAGAGCATGTAGGCCTCCTCGCGCGAGAGTCCGTGGGTGCGCCCGAGGTGCGCGATCATGTTGCGGATCGCGCTGCGCGCCGCTTCCATGAGGTCGGGCCCGATGCCATCGGTCGCATAGAACGCAGCGGTATTCGTACGCTCCGCGAGCGGCCCCGCGGTCAGAAACTCGGGCTCTCCGACCGGTCGATCGCGATGCACGGTGAGGCGAACGCGCGCGCGCACGGGCGTCTCGATCGCGGTCCCGCACACTTCACCGTCGCCCTGCGCCGCGTGCCCGTCGCCGAGCGAGAACAGCGCGCCCGGTGCTTCGATGGGCAGGTAAACGCGCGCGCCGACGGTGAGGTGTTTGGTATCCATGTTCCCGCCGTGACGATACGGCGGGATCGTCGAGAGCGCACCCGGTGCGCCGGGCGCGACGCCGATCTCGCCGCAGAACGGTGCGAGCGGCAGACGGATGCCGGGTGCGAAACTCGCGTGACCGCCCGAGCCGCCCTCGAGCTTCCAAATCTTGAGCGCGGGCTCCGTAAACTCATCCGCCAGAAGCCCGAAGCCGGGAATGATCGCAGTCCATCCCCAATCGGCCGGCTCGATTGCAAGGAATTCGACTTCGAGCGTGTCACCCGGTCGCGCGCCTTCCACCGCGATCGGTCCGTTGACTTGATCGACGCGTGCGAAATCGAGCGTGCGGATCGTCTCGGCCGTGCTGCTTGGATCGATCTGGCCGCACGACGCATCGAGCAGATCGAATTCGACGATGTCGCCGGAGCCGATCGTCGCGATCGGCGCAATCGTGTTATCCCACGCGAGATGGTAGCGCTCGCGGGCGACGTGGATCGTGCGGCCGGTCATGCGACGCGGGTTGCGCGAACGGGCTCCGCTTC
>JAABUX010003535.1_pt1 | contig 20632 bp, 17 predicted proteins | sample 5561851 | NCBI WGS metagenome assembly JAABUX01 (sample SAMN10711883, study PRJNA513361) | rock metagenome | isolation source: Antarctica rocks | place: Antarctica: Victoria Land, Richard Nunatak red sandstone | collected 2016-01-03 | reverse complement strand
TGTCGGACTCATCCATGATCTCGTAGCTGTAGCCTTGCTCGGTCAGGAAGAGTTGGCGGTGGTGGGCGAAGTCCATCTCTCGGGTGTCTCGCGTCACCAACGTATAAAAGTGGGCCACCTCGTCGACGGCCTTGGGGCGGAGGATTCGGCCCAGCCTTTGGGCTTCTTCCTGGCGGGAGCCGAAGGTTCCCGAGACCTGGATCATGACGTTGGCGTCGGGCAGGTCGATGGCGAAGTTGCCGACTTTCGAGAGGACCATGCGGCGGACCTCGCCCGAGCGGAATCGCTTATACAGGCTTTCCCGCTCGTTGTTCCCGGTCTGGCCGGTGATGAGCGGGAGGTTGAACCGCTCGGCGATCCGTCGAATCTGCTTGATATATTGACCGATGACGATCACCCGGTCGTCGGGGCCGTCGTGCTTTTCGAGGAGCCGTTCGACGAGGTCGTCCTTGACAGGGTTTTCGCTGGCCAGGCGGAATTTGTCGCGCCACTCGGCCACGGCGTAGTCCATCCGGTCGTCGGTGGGCAGGGCGATCCGGACCTCGTGGCACTTGGCCTCGGCGATCCAGCCTTTTTGCTCCAAAACCCGCCAGGGGACGTCGAACTTCTTGGGGCCGATCAGGCTGAAAACGTCTTCCTCGCGGCCATCCTCGCGGACCAAGGTCGCGGTCAGGCCGAGGCGGCGGCGGGCCTGGATGTCGGCGGTGATCCGGAACACGGGGGCGGGCAAGAGGTGAACTTCATCATAGATGATCAAACCCCAATCCCGCTCGTTGAAGATGTGGAAGTGGGGATAGTCGCCGTCCTTCTTGGGCCGGAAGGTGACGATCTGGTAGGTCGCCAGCGTCACCGGGGCGATCGTCTTCGACTCGCCGGTGTAGGTGGCGACCATCGACTCATCCAAATCCGTCTTGTCGATGATCTCGCGGCGCCACTGCTCGACCGACGTGGTGGAGGTCGTCAAGACCAGGGTATTCTTGCGGAGCAACGCCAAGGCCGCGATCCCGACGATCGTCTTCCCGGCGCCGCAGGGGAGGACGATCACGCCCGAGCCGCCTCGGACGTCCCCCCCGGCGTGGAACGCGTCGACGGCCATCCTCTGGTAATCCCGGACCCGGAACGCATGCCCCGAGGCCGACTGCTCGCGGAGCATCACCTCCAGGGCCGCCCCCTCGGTGTACCCCGCCAGGTCCTCGGCCGGGTAGCCGACGGCGATCAACGCCTGCTTCAAGACCCCCCGGAAACCGTCGTCGATGGCGAAGCTGATCTCGTCGAGCCGGTCGCCCAGGTAGCCCCTGACTTCCTTTCTTCGCGCCAATTCTTCAAGCAACGACTTATCCGTCGTCACCAACCGGAGCGCCCCATCGACCCGGACCAGGCGGACCCGGCCATACCGCCCGACCAATTCGGTCAGGTCGATCGCCAAAGTAGGCGGCAGGGGGAACTTGCTGAACGTGGTCAGGGCCTCGACCATCGCCTCGGCGGTCATCCCCGCCGCCGCCGCGTTCCAGAGCGAGAGCGGGCTGAGTCGATAAGTATGGATATGCTCGGGGCTTTTTTCCAGCTCGGCGAACGGAGCGAGGGCGTCTCGGGCTTCGGCATACTTGGGATTGTCGACCTCCAGGAGGACGGTGCGGTCCCCCTGGACGATCAAAGGGTTGGCGGCGTTGTACTGCATTGGGCTCCATGCCGAACGGGGACGATCATTCGAAGTGGCCCGAAGGACCACCGAAGGCGGGGCGCACGCGACCGGAATTGAAACTCTCATGGTATGCGTCCCGGCCCCCAAATCGCAAGCCCGAGCGGACCCCGCCCGTCGAACCCGGGTGTGACTTTTGATTTTGGCGGGACCTGCCCTTGGTGGGTGCCACGGGTTCGGCACCCCGACCCCGTGCCGCGCGATGAGACCGTCGGCGTCGGAGCCGACGGCAGAGCCGAACGCACGGGGTCGGGGTACCGAACCCGTGGCACCCATCGGGATCGAGCCCGAGGTCCCAAAAGCAAAAGTCACACCCGTCGAACCCAACCAACGCTCCGACTTTCGGTCGAGCCTTCCCGCCGCCCGGGACAAACCTGGAGATCGCAAAAACCGAAAATCCAACCTAGGATTCATCCATGATCGGACTACGGTGTCCGTTCCCGACCCTTCCGGCTCCGGTGGACCTCCATGATGACGGCGACGCGGGTGCTTCGACCTTGGGTGATCTTCGGGTGTGTCTTGGGCGGGCTTTGGGGAGGGCGCATCCGGGCGGAGGACTGGGATCGGCCGATCCCCCAGGACCCCAAGGCGCAGGCGCAGCGGTACAGCGACCGGCGGGCTTGGGAACGGAAGACGTTGCTCGAAGCTTACGACAAATTCGGCAAGAAAGATCCTCGGTGGGATCGGGACGCCCGATCGGCCCTGGAGGTGGCGGTCCAGGCTTACAGTCGGGACAAGAGTCCCCTGTCGACCTGGCGAGAGCTCAAAGACGGTTGTCGGCGAGCCATGAGCGCCGGCTGCGACGACCCGCTCATCCTCCAACTCGAGGGATGGGCTTCGACCAAATTCGAGGAACCCGACTCCGACCAGGTCATCCACCGGTCCTTGAAGGCGGCCAACGCGCTCGAGCAGAGTCCCTACCCCGCGATCCGCAAGGTCTGGGCGCTCGACAACGCCGTGAAGAACGCTTCCATCTTCCTGCGCGTCACCCCCGAGGAGAAGCAAGACATCCCGCGCCACGTCGACCTGATCATGAAATGGCTCCCGCTCAGCGCCTCGGAGGGGGATGTCGCCACGTGGACCGAAGGTCACTGGAGGGAAGCCCTCCGGGCGGTCCTCGATGCCCGGAGGGCGTCGACCAAGGACGTCGAGGGGACCTTGAGCTGGATCGATGAGCAGGTCCAACGGATGCCGGAAGGTCTCAAGGTTGCCTGGTTGCAGGCCCAGACGGATTTCCTCCAGGATTACGCCTGGGAGGCCCGAGGCAACGGCACCGCCGACACCGTGACCGAGGACGGCTGGGAGAAGATGAACGACCGGACCGCCCGGGCCAAGGCGCTGATCGAACGGGCCTGGGCCTTGAAGCCGGGCGTCTACTATACCGCTTTGTTGCGGTTGCGACTCTCGATCGCGGTGGATCGCGACCGCGACGAGATGGAACGCTGGTTCCGAAGGGCCATGGAGGCCAACGGGAACGGCCTCCAGGCTTGCCGGGCGAAAGCCTATTGGCTCGAACCGAAGTGGTTCGGGTCGGAAGAAGACCTGATCGCCTTCGGTCGGCTTTGCGGCGACACCAAGAACTGGGAGGCGGGGATCACCTTGCTCGAACCCGAATGCGGCCTGATCGCCACCTCGGCCTGGGATCGGCCCCCCGGCGGCGACTTCTGGAAGTCGCCGGAGGTCTGGAAACGCTGCCGGGCCATCTTCGAGGAATACCTCTCGCACAACCCCGAGGACAACGCCCAGCGCTCGCGCTACGCCATCATCGCCTCGCTGACGGGCCACCACGGCGAAGCCACCGAGCAATACGAGAAGTTGGGCGAAAACTTCTACTACAACAAGAATTGGGGGATGACGAAGGAGTGGTTCCGATCCCTCCGCGACGATTCCGCCAAGCGACCGAAGGGGGTCAAGCCATACCCTCGTTGAGATCCCGGGATCGGCGGAAACAACCGCAAGGACGAAGGCGGACGCGACCAGGATCGAAGCCCTCGACGTGGACCCCTCGGCCCCGGATCGTCCCCCGAGCGAATCAATCGCCCGGCTTGGATGGGTTGATGAATTTTCGAGATATTCCTTAGGGATGCGCCGACTTCAACCCGCGACCGAACCCGCCGAATCGGGCTGGACCCGGCTCGACGGCGGGTTATTCGAGGCCCTCGAAGCGTTGGTTTGGGTCGGGCAGGTCGTCCAGTCGAATGGGTTCGAGTCGGCGGAGGCGACTTTCCCAAACGAACCCAATGACTCGCTTAACTCATTGTCGGGTTCTGGTTTAGGCTCGATCTCCGGTCGAGGCGTGGCGGTCGAGTCGCCCGCACGGAGGGCTTCCTCGGTGGACTCTGAGGGTTCGGTCGACTCGGACTCGCCGGTCGCTTCGACCTCGCGGAACTCGCGCAAGGCTCGGTAGAACTCGCGGGTCGCCGCCGCCTCGTATTTGCGGGCTAGAGTTGCTTCTTTGCTCGGGTCGAACAGGGCGCGGTCGCCTGCCTCGGCCCGGTCCAGCGCGATCGCCTCGTGATCCAAGGTCTCCCGATGGGCGCGAAGCCGGACGACCTCGGCGTCGATGTAGACGATCATCTCGTCGCACGCCCAGTTCCGCTTCTCGTGGTCGGTGGATAAGTGGGCGATCTCCTTCGGGTCGAGCCGCTTGTAGTCGCCGCCGATTGCCTTGGACAGGACATACCCGCGCGACGGGGGCAGGTCGAGTTCCCTCCGGCCGAAGTACGCCTCGATCTTGCTCATGTGGTTGTAGTCCCAGAACAACTGCCCCTCGCGGTCGAGTTCGGATCGAAGCCCGAGCAGGGCGTCGATCAGGCGGTCGACGCCTTCGGGCATGGCCAACAGCTTGCGGCGATACGAGACCGGCTCGTTGCCGATCCAGCCCATGAGGTGGTCGGCCTCGCCGTTCCTCTTCTCGTCGAACTCCTCGGCGGCGTGGCGAACCTTGATCGAGATAGCGGCGGTTTCTTGGCGGGCGGCGCGCTGGCAACGTACCGTCATCAAGGCGATCTGGTGGGCCAGGTATGAGCCGATGACCGTCTGAGGGGCCATCTCCGATTGGATGGCGAGGAAGCGATGTTCCACCTCGATAGCATCCTCGACGGGCAGAGCGACGCCCGCGCCGGTCAGGCCGTGCTTGACGGCGTTGGCCCGGGAGCGTTCCTTGCCCTTGGTGGTTTTTGGGCCGGTCGATTTCTGGGCGTTGATGCGATTGGCGGCGATTCGGGCTTCGGAGGTGATTGGCATCGGAGGCTGACCCCTGAGAACTTCGGTGCGGACGCGATGGTGTGGGACACGTTGGCGCGCTTTGGGGCGCCGTTGTCCTTTAACATCGAGGCGGCGAAGCGGGGTTAGCATACTTTCTGGGGAATCCGGGCGATTTTCTGGCAAAATTCCCCGTTTGTTTCCAGGGTTCAGCTCCTCTCGGGCGGCAAGGTGGCGTGGGTTCGGTGATCCGACCTTGCGGGATCGGGCCGCCATCGCGTCGGCGTCGAGGGATTGGGCCGAGCGACACGGGGTCGGAATACCGGGCAAACCCCTTGAGAATATCGTCGTTTGAGGCGTACTTTGAACTTCACCACGCCATGCCCTGACCGGCTCGCTCCCCATTGAGCGACCGGCCATCGAGCGGAATTCGCTGGGCGACCATGCGGCCGTCTTCGGCATTGGTCATCGACGCTCACCGGCCCCAGCCACTCGGAGAATTCAAGGTCGTCCAGCAAGAAACGATCGCTCCCTCACTCGAAAAGGTGCCAGGTGGACTCGCCGTTGTTCCTGGTGAAACTCGCGACATGGTCATGACCGCCGGGGATGGGTTGGCCGGTGGCGATCAGGCGGTAATGCCGTTCGATCAGGGGGCTTTCCGTGTCCACCACGGCCCAGAGGAAAGGCTGACCGTTCTGCGATCCGACCATCACGATTTTGGCGACGCGGGGCATCAAGACGGTGATCTTGTCTTCGTGGGTTGTGTCAAGTGAGTACTTGTGGATTGTCTTCACTTTGGCCCCTCCGGTTGAAGTTTCTTCGCCTCGAAAAACGTCGTTCCACCCGGAACTTGATGCGGGATCAGGCTCCGGCTGGGATCAGTACGTCGATCAGCCCTCAGATTCTAAACATCACCGCTTCAAAGATCACTAAAAACGATCCCGGTTTCCACCCTCGGTTGGTTCACGCTACGGGCATCCCGGCTCCGCCGTCGGGCGTCAAACCGGGGTGGCGGGTCGCTGCTGGACTCGGTGGAGGCGGTGGTGGGCTTGGCCCGTTCGATGCCCTGGAAGGGGAAGCACCCGGTGGTCGGCGTGGTGGAGACGACCTACGCCACGAGGGTGAGGCTGAGGCCCGAGGAGATGGGGGCATTGGAGGCCGAGGTGATCCGCCTGCGGTCGCTGGAGAAGTGGTTCGTGAAAATCCCCCGCAAGCGAGGCAGTCCATCGAAGACATTTCGAATTGAGCTGCGGATGGAGCACGGATCGGAGAAAAGCTCTTGATTGATCTGATCCGTGCCCCGTCCGTGTCCATCCGTGGCCCGATCAGTGGTGGGTCATTGAGCTCAGGGGCGGAGGGCAGTAGGTCCCCAGCTTCATCTGGTCGAAGATGGCCGACTCGGAAGCGTTGTCGTGGGCGGTTTCCAAGCTGATGACTTTATTCTTGTAGAGGTCGAAGAGGTAGTTCTCGAAGATGAACGAGTGCGAGGCGTCCTGCTGCATCCCCACCTTCACGCCGATCGAGTTGCCCGAGAGGATGCAGTCGGAGATGGCCTTGGTGTCGTTGAACAAGCATTCCAGCGCCGGGAGGCGACCGCCGCCGATCTTGGGGAGGAGCCTCTGGCAGATGACGCACTTGAGGGCGTCGCGGAGCTGGAGCTTGACGAGGTCACGCTCGACGGGGTCGAAGAAGCTGACGATCCGGTTGATGACCTCGTAGGCCGTGCCCGAGTGCAATGTGCTGATGACGAGGTGGCCGGTGGCCGCCGCGTTGATCGCCGAGCGGATCGTGTCGGGGTCGCGCATCTCGCCGATGACGATGACGTCGGGGTCGTGCCGGAGCGCCCCGCGCACCGCGTCGTGGAACGAGCCGATGTCCTCGCCGACGTCGCGCTGCGAGACGATCGACTTCTTGCCGGTGTGGACGTACTCCACCGGCTCCTCGATCGAGAGGATGTGGAGCGAACGGTTGGTGTTGATCCAGTCGACCAAGGAGGCCACGGTCGTCGACTTGCCCGAGCCGGTCATCCCCGTCACCAGGATCAGGCCGAAGTGGAGGCCGGCGAGCCGCTCCATCGCGGTCCGGGGGATGTTCAAGTCCTCGAACGAGGGGATCTTCTCGGGCAGGAACCGCATCGTGCAGTGCGGCACGCCCGCCTTGCAGAACGCCGAGACCCGGGCATAACCCAGGCCGAGCTGGTGGTAGATGAAGCTGCACTGCTGGCGGTCGTTGAAGTCGCGGAAATGCTTCTCCGGCGCGATCGTCTCGATCATGCCGAGGATCTGCTCGGACGACAGGGCGTCGAACGCCTGGACGCGGCGCATGATCCCGTCGACCCGGAACACCGGCGCGGCGCCGGGGTAGAGGTGGATGTCGCTGGCCTTGAACTTGATCATCGCCCGGAACAGGGCTTCCGGGCTGATCGGGACCGTCCGGTACTCCTCGCCGTGGACCCGCCAGACCTCCGGCATCGGGAACGATTCCGAGAGCGAGTCGCAGGCGTCGTGGAGCTCCTGGACCTGGCCGCTCGAAGGCGCCGCGCACCGGAGGGCGAGCAAGCCGTCGGCGTCGCCGACCTCGCAGGCCACCGGGCACCGCGCCGCGAACTGCTCCAGCGAACTCCGGAAGGTCGGAGTCGCCAAGGGAAACCGGACCGTGAACGACTGGAAATCCCCCTCGAACTGCGGCCGCGCCGCCTCGATCTCGATCCCCCTCGACCGGACGATCATCCGCCGAGGCGACCCATGAATCGTCCGCAACTGGTCATCAGCCTGCTGGACGATCGACCACAAACTCTTCTGCTGACCCAGCCCGAGCACAACCTCTTTCATAGTCATACCCTTCCGTTAAACGAGGGGATCGGAAGAAGACCGGCCCGCCAAGCCGCGCAGCCACCCGGTCGCACTTCGAGCGCGGGCGGGATCGCAAGCAAGCACACATGTGGTGATCGGAGGGAAGATGAAGTGAAAGGACCTTTGGAATCTAACATGCCCCGAAACTCAAGAGAAACACAATTCTGGATTTTTCGGGAGTGATTCCGATCCGGCGTCGCGGCTCATCGGGGTCGATTCCATCGCTTCTCCTCCGCGATCCGCCGGACATCCTCCTCCAACGCCCGGAACGCCGAGAGCTGCCGGAGCGGCGAGAAGTCGTCGAGGAGTTGGGCGACGCGGCGGGACTGCCTGATCGGGTCGAACGATTTGCGTCGTCGCCTGGAAGGCTCGGAAGCAGTTGTCAGGAGTTCGTAGAGCAATCGTTTTGGATCGGGCACGCTTTCGATCGCCGAAGGCCGGGGAATCTCCAAAGAGACCTGCCCGTTGGGGTTGCCCGAGGCATGTCGGATCGCCTGCTCATCGAACAAGAGCCAGGCTTCGGACATCCGAACCGGCACGACACACACATGGGCTGCGGGCATCTCATCGCCGAGTGCATCGACGGCCTTCCGAACTTCTTGCCTGCGATTCTTGGGCGGCTCCTTCTCCGCATCGCGGTGGATGAACAAACAATCGCAAGGGTAGTTCAAGAGGGCGTACTTGATCTTGTGGTCGAGGCCCTTTGGAACTTTGCGACTCCTCAAAGGGTCCGCATACTCCACTTTAATCCCGATGTTGGGGCAGTGGATTTTCAGGAGCCATTCCAGGATGGGAACCAACATGTCGCTGTCGGTTGGTCCGTCGGCGACCAAGGTGAATCGGGGTGGATTCATTCGGGGTCGTCGCCGAAGTTGAGAATGGCTTGCAAATCGTCTCGGTCGATCACGCGGCGTTTCCGGCTCGATCGAGCGGAAGCCGTCCGGCCGTTTTCGGGAAGCAGCGCCTTCTCGGAGTCGTCTTTGGGCATCGGGCGGGGTCCTTCGAGGTAGTCCAGGATGTCTCCCTTGGGAACTTCCTGGGCCGGTTCGTTCCCCTTGGTGGTCCTCCACGTCCCGGGAAGGCCGAGGAACTGGACCTGGGGTGATCGCTCGCCGTTCCGAACGGTTTCGCTGAGCTTGGCGAAGAGGAGAGAATCGTCGTCGACCTGGCCGACGACTGCCGGGGAATGGGTGTTGATGATGACTTGTCGTAAAGGGTTGTCCGGGCCGATCGGCAAATCGACGTCGACCGCGATGTCCTTGAGGAGTCCGAGCATCGCGGGGATGCGCGCCGGGTGGATGCCATTCTCAGGCTCTTCCAAACAGAGGACGCCTTGGGCGGCGGGGTCGAGTTCTATGACCGCCAAGGCGAGAAAGCGGAGCGTCCCATCAGACAAAGCTCGGGCGGGATGCTTGGTCCCGTTGTTACCGCGAGCGTAGAGGGTCCAAAGCTCGCGCTGTGGGTCTTCATCAACACCCACTTCTCGAACGTCGTCGATCAATCCAGCGAGGCGGTTGGCGACTTGGGTGTAAACGGTTGCTGGATCAAGGCCATTCGACCGCTCGACCGACGAGCCGATCGAAGCGGCTCCGCTATGGGCCAAGTGGTAAAGCGTAGCGGCAAGGTGCGATCCATCGCTCCCGATTCGAGAAACGGGAGTGAAAGTATCAGGCTCACGCAGCGCGGCGGGTTCGAGTTGCAGCCGACGCCAAGACTGCATTTCCCGGCGTGCGAGGACCGCCGTCCGGTTCTCCGCCGCATTGACGGAAGAGAGCACCGTTCGAGGTAGCGCCGACGCGCGGAAGTTGGTCGTTCGACCACCACTCTCCCCTCGATCTTGATGGAGATCAATTTTTGTATATTCTTTGCCGGAACTGTCGGAATCTTGCTTGGTCGAGATCAGAGGTCTAGTCCGACGCCCCTTCACGGCGGATTGACGCCATGCCTTTGAATGATCAAACAGCAAGTTCTTCTCAGCGTCGCCAAGATTAATGTGCCCGAGGGATTCTTTGCGAAGGGCGAGACCACCATAAGAAACACTTCCCACAGGCGGCTGAAATCCCAGTTCCAGGGAATAACGCAGGAAGGTGATGCTTGCCTCGGCTTCTTGACCTAAATCGTCGGCCCCCGAAGCCGGGATAATCATCTCGGCGCTCAAGGTCATGGTTTCATCGCGGTGAGTGCCGACGCGATGAAACAAGTTGGCCACATCGAGTGTCTTCCCCTCTCGAATCGATCTCGCAGCCTCAAGAAATGGCATCTCCGCCAGCGCGCTCAAAAACCCGATCGCGTCGAAGAGATTGGACTTTCCCACTCCATTCGAGCCGGCAACGCAAGTGAATGGGCCGAACCGGACGTCGACGTCGACGAGGTTCTTGAAGCCGGTGACTTTGAGCCGGGTCAGCATGATCGTCCCTCGGTGGCGATGCGTATACCGCAGAAAAGATCATCCTATCCGACGAATCCCATTCAATGCTCGATGTAGTTCTTCGACAGCCCCAGCTCCTCGGGGGCGTGGAGGCGGAGCATCTTGGTGTGGATGTCTCGGGGGATGAGGTGGGGGGTGAGGAGGGAGACGACGACCATCGTCGTGACGGACAGGGGGACTCCCCAGATGGCCGGTTGTTCCAGGAGCGAGCGGAGCAGGGGGGAGGCTTCGAAGGTGAGGACCTTCTTGTCCAAGAGCATCGACGTGACGATCGCCCCCAGCGAGAGCGTCTCGCCCAGGAGCATTCCTCCCGCAGCCCCGGCGACGGTCAGGCCGCGCCACCAGGCCCCGAGGAGGAGGAGCGGGAAGTAGGAGCAGGCGGCGATGGCGAAGGCCCAGCCGACCATCATGGCGATGTCGAACGACTCGACCAGGAAGCCCAGGGCCATCGACACGGCCCCGATCACGACGGCGGCGATTTTGAAGGCGACCAGGCGGCTTCTTGGCGAGGATTGGGGGAACAAGATCTTGCCGTAGATGTCGTGCGCCAGGGCGCCGGACATGCTCACGAGCAATCCGGAAAATGTTGACATGAAGGCCGCGAACGCCCCTGCGCTGGTGATCCCGGCGAGGACCTGGCCCCAGAGGGGGTTGCCCAATACTGTCGGCAGGCGGATCACCACGGCGTCGGTGGAGTTGTTGGCGTACAAGGTGGGCAGGACGTTGCGGCCCATCGCCCCCCAGGCCGGCGGGAAGACGTAAAAGCTCCCGAGCATCACCATCACCCAGAGCGTGGTCCGCTTGGCGGCCCGGCCGTCGGGGTTGGTGTAGAACCGGACCAGGATATGGGGCAGGCCCGCCGTCCCGCAGATCAGGGCGATGATCAGCGAGTAGGTATAGAGCAGGGGGTGGCCATATTTAGAAGTCATCGGGCCGAAGGGGCGGAGCCAGGTCTTGTTCACCGGGGCGTTGGGGACCTCGTCGCCCAAGGTCAGCTCGGTGGGTTCGAGGAATTCGAACCGGATCGCCGAGAGGACGGGGCGACCCAGCTCGACGACCGGCTGGCCCCCTTTGGTGACCAAGACGGGGTGGACCCAGAGCTTGGTGGCGTCGGGGATGGCGACCACTCCGGAGAGGGGGATGGCCAGGACCTTGGATCGGGTCTTGGGGCGATCGAAGTCGAGGGTGGAGGGTGCAGGCTCGGGGGGAAGCTCGAACTCGGGGATGACCTCGACGTGCGCCGAGATGGCGTTGAGCGGATCTTCCCCCTCCTTGAACGGGCGGACGGTGGTGATTTTGGCCTTCGCCCCTTGGGGGAACGCCAGCTTGGTGGCGGCCCGAGACGACAGGGTGACGATGTTGGCCGGGTAGCCGGGCGACCCTTTAACCTTGACCGTGGTCGGCTGGGACACTTTGGGGGTCCCGTCGAGGGGGGCGGCGTCGCCGAGGTTCTTGGTGTAGCCGCCGAAGACGCCGGCCAGGACGAAGATCGGCGCCGAGATGGCGAACAGCTTGGCCCAATACTGGAACGCCTGGACGAAGGTGATCCCCTTCATCCCGCCGAAGGCGACGTTGAAGGTGATCACCACGCCGACGATGACGATCCCGGCCCAGTAGGGCCAGTTGAGGATCGTCCCCATCACCACGCCAGCCCCCTTCATCTGCGGCATCGTGTAGAAGAAGCCGATGAAGAGGACGAAGGTGACGGCCACCTTGCGGAACATCGGGCTGTTGAACCGCCCCTCGGCGAAGTCGGGGATGGTGTAGGCGCCGAACCGCCTCAGGGGGCCGGCGATGAACAGGAGCAGGAATAAATATCCGGTGGCGTAGCAGGCGGGATACCACAAGGCGTCGTAGCCGTTCTTCATCAACAGCCCGGCGATCCCCATGAACGACGCCGCCGAGAGGTATTCGCCCGAGATCGCCGAGGCGTTCCAGAACACGCTCACCGACCGACCGGCGACGAAGAAGTCGGACGCCGTCTTCGCTTTTCGGGTCGCGTAAACACCGAGGATCACCGTCGCCGCCGTCATGGTGGCGACGAACAGGACGGGAATCCAGGTCCAGGACGTGAAGGTCATCGGTCTTCCTCCGCGTCCAGCGTGCTTCGCCAGTCGGCGCATTCGGCTTCGATCCGGTCGGACGCGGCGACAAAATAAAACGAGAGGCCGACGGTGATCGGGTAGAACAGGACCGCCAGGAACAGCCAGGTCGGGGTGAACCCGCCGAACCACGACTCGTTCATCACGTCGGGGAGGATCGCGTTGAGCAGGGGCAAGCCCAAGATCAGGACCAGGAACACGGCGGCCACCCTGAGGCTGAGCCTCGCCTGCTTCCGGATCAATGCCCGGGCCAGGCGGCCTTGGTCGGCTTCGGACAACTCGCGCAAGTCCCGGTCACTCATCGGCGACAGATTCCTGGTGTGGTCGACTTCGGTCGGCCCGAGAAAAGTCGTGGACGCCCCCGACAGATTTCGACGCGATCGAGGCACCAATCTAGGCGATCGGCGGCGGATTGCAAGCAAGCCGCTCCTCGGGGGGCGAGCCGGATCGGGTCGAGTCGGGCCGTTTCTCGACGGTTTCCGGATTTGCCGCTGGCCGGTGGCACCGGATTTGAGGATAATGCTTGATAGCTTGGCCCGATGGACCGGGAGTGGACTTCTCCGATCGAAGGCTGGGCCTCAACCTGGAAGGCGGTTCGTCCCATGCGACACTGGAAGGCATCGTTCGCCGCGATCGTGGTCTTGGCCGGTCTCTCGACCTCGGCCTCCGCCCAGCAATTCGCCGTCGGGGGCGCTATGGGTAATGGATTTGGCGCCGGCCAAGGCTTCGCCGGTCAAGGTTTCGGCGGCCAAGGTTTCGGCGGCCAAGGTTTCGGCTTCGGCGGGACCGGTTTCAACCCGGGGTTCAACTCCGGATTCAACTCGGGCTTTACCAATATCGGCTCGTATAACGGCGGGATCGGCTACTCCGGTTACAGCTACTCGCCTTATTATCGCGCGGCCCCGCAGACCACGAACAACCTGGGCGGGCTGATGAACTCGATCCGGACCCAGACCGGAGGGGGCAACAGCTACCGGAACGGTTATTCCACCGGCGGTCGTCGTCGCTAAAGCGATCTCCCCTGGCGTGTGCCGGTCGAGGGAACGGGTCAGGCCCGAATGGCGTTACGGAGTAACGTCCTGTGAAAGAGACGTTTTGGCCCTGGCGGGCTGGGCCGCGGGGCCGATGTGTGAATCGAACCAGGCGATGATCCGATCGCAGAAGTCGACCGCGTTGGCGTAGCCCCAGGCACCGGCCCAGTGTTCCTCGCCGTCGTAGACAACGAAGACCGCCTCCTTGCCGAGCCGCCGGAGGCCGACGAACATCTCGCCCATGTTGCCGGGAGGGGTTGCCTCGTCGAGTGCGCCGTTGATTATCAACAGGGGGGTTTCAACCCGGTCGAGGTGGAAGACTGGCGATTGTTCGATATATCGTCGCGCCTGCGTCCAAGGGGGACCGCCGAGCTTGATCTGGCTGTCTTCCGACCACCCGACGCCGTAGGCGAACCCGTCCACCGCGATCTGGCCGTATTGGCTAACCAGGTCGCCAATGCCCGAGCAAGCCACGGCGGCGCGGAACCGGGTCGTCTGCACGATCAACGAGACGGTGCCAAACCCGCCAAAGCTGTGCCCCATCACCCCGACCCGGTCGGAGTCGGCGATCCCCAGGTCGACCACACGCTCGACGCCGGGCAGGACCATCTTCAAGAGGTCGGTCGGGACCATCTCGCGGTTCACCGGCAGGTCGGGGACGAGCACGGCATACCCGCGCGTGGCGAGCAGTTGCATGTTGTCGACCCCGGCACCGATCAAGCCGTAGGTATTCACTTGGTCCGACCTCCGCTCTCCCGGATAGATGTGGACGACCAAGGGGGCGCGCCGCCCCGCCGCCTGATCGGCCGGGAGCAGCAAGGCCCCTCGGAGCGGGCGCCCGTCCAGGCTTCGCCACTCGACCAGGCGGCTCCGCCCATGAGGGTACCGCTCCAGGTGCGGGTTGAGATGCGATGCCTGGCGCGCGTCCCGCAAGTCGCCCGGCGCGGTCCAGAGGTCGGTCGGATGGGCCGCATCTTCGCTCAGGAAGGCGAGGCGTGATCCATCGGCGGCGACCGCGAACTCGCCCAGCTTCGCGTCACGCTCCAGGAGCGGCGTCGAGCGCCCCGACGCCAGTTCAACCCTCGCGAACCCTTCACGCTTGGTGGCACCGTCGCGGGTCGTCACGACGAGCGCTCGCCCTTCGTCCGTGGTCCAGGCTTGCCCATGCCCCCGTCGGAGGATGTTCAGGATGTTCGAAGCACCCTCATTCGTGATTCGCGTCGGGACACCGCCGCCGGTTGGGATCGCCCAGAGGTGGTCGCGCGAGATCGAATAGAGCGTCTGGCCATCCGCGCCCCAGCATGGCGGGATCGCCCCGCGGCCGAGCGATCCCGACCGTTCGCCGAACGGCGCCTCGACTCCCGCCGTGAGGTTGGTCGGCGTCCCTGCCGCAACGTCGACGACCCAGCAATCCCCTTTGATCCCGTCGCCGGAAGTCCCGAAGGCTAGCCGAGTTCCGTCGGGCGACCACGCGACATCGGTTCCCCACTGGCTCAGGACGCGCCGGGCCACCGTGTGCGAGACGCGATCGGCCCGGTTTAAGACGCGAATGTCGTAAACGATATTCTGGGTTGCCGGGCCGGCATCACCCAGTTTCTCCGTGTAGGCGACCCATTCGCCATCGGGCGAGAGCCAGTAACCAGTGGTGCGGACCCCTCGCGCGACTCGATCGACCGCCCCGGTCGCGACATCGACCAGCGTCAGGTCGCACCGGTTCATTTCCAGGGAGGCCCCTCCTTCCGCCTCCGACTGGCCTTGCTTCGGCCCTGGCGAGAGGTACACCCGCGCCGTGACCCCCGCCGGCTGGCCCGGCTGGTCGGCTCGCCGGTGGGATGGTTTGCCGGCGACGCGGCTGGCGGCGGCTTCGAGCGTCTCCCCTTCGGGCAGGAGCTTGACCAGCAGCATCCCGCCGTCGGGCGTCCAGCGGGGCACTTCGAAGTCGAAGTTCGGCCGGACGATGGCCGCCGCCAGGCGTCGTTGCTTGCCGGTGGCCGCATCCCAGGCCCAGAGGCGGATCGCGCCGTCGCGGTCGGAATAGAAGGCAAGCGTTTTGCCGTCGGGCGACCAGCTTGCTCCCCAGTTGTCGCCCTGGCCGCCGGTCAGGTATCGCCCCGTGCCGGTCGCAAGTTCAACCGACCAGAGCTGGTTTGCCCGGCCGTGGATCGAGGTTCCGGTCGGGCCGAACTGCGCGAACCGCTCGCTCCCCCCCACCGTCGCCAACTGGCGAGGGTCTTGCACCGCCAGCACGGCGAGCCGACCGTCCGGCGCGACCGCGATTGGCGCCCCGAGGGATGGGACGATCTGGCCCAGGGCATCGCGGACCGGCATGGGCATTGTTCCACCCCTCGCAACGTCGCGCGTCGTTGTGGCGAGCACCAGGACCAACGCAGCGATCGGTGACCGCATGGCTCGGGGCATAACAACGGCTCCTCGGAGTTTCTTGTCTGGCAAATCGCAGGATTGCGAATCGCGGAATCCCGCTTTGGGACACTTTACAATCTCCGATCCGGCATGCGCAGCGGATTCTCGGGATCAGTGTGAGGACAGGGATCAACGAAGCAGGCCGACCCCGGATCATCCCAGGGTCAGCCTTCAAAGGGGGAAAAGGGGGGCATTTTAGAATGGCGTTAAGCTGAGCAGCGACGGTTGATTTTAAAGGAGTTGAGACCACTCGGAAAAATTGTCTGGACGCGGGTTCGACCTTGAATCGTGCCAAATACCCATCGACCCGGGATTCGGTGCCGACAACCCAGACAGCCTAAACCATCCACGATACAGATTCGTATCGATCGTCTTTGATTAGCTCAACGCCATTCGGGTCAGACTCCGTTTCCGGCGGTGGTCCGGTCGATCGGAAATCGTTCTAATTCCCCGAGTGGCATCCTGATCCCGACCCCCGATCAAACAACCATGCCGGGCTCCCCCGATCGTTGCCGATCGAGGAAGCCCGGCATGATTTGTTATAAATGGATAACGGGTTACGAAGCGGATTCTCGGGGCGATTAATCGATTCGAAGCGCACACCAGGTGCCGTTGGCAACCTGCTGGGCGTCGAGGGGATGTTCGGTCAGCCTCGCCCATTCGTCCGCCGTCCAGACCAGGATCGTCGCCGGGAACCCGTTGATGAGCCATCGGGCCGAGTTGACGATCTCCTCGCCGGGGAGGTGGAGTTTCAGGGTGCTTCGCTTCGAGGCGGATTTCGTAGCTCGAACGGTGTCTGTCATTGCGACCTCTCTGATGCCGGTGATCTTGTCGTCATCCATCAACAACTCGATCACTTCCCGACCCTATGAGAGCGGCAAATCAGGACCGCGCGCCTTCCCCAACCTTGAGAAAGGTCGGCGACCAGCTTCCGGTTATCATGAGGACCTTGGCCAACCGCGCCACCGGGCGATCGGAGGCAAGGTCAAGTCGTTTCGCGTTTCCGAGATCAAGGTCCCTGTCGAAGGTGTCCTTGCGGAGGGTGGGGGATGAGGAACATCGACGAATGATGGGAGAGGAAAGACGACGCGAGAGATCAACCGAGGATCTCCCGGACCGAAGCTGGACGAATTTCAAGGCAAACCGCAAGTCTCCTCGCGCAAAAGGGATGCGGGACGCTCCTCGCTTCGGTCCTTTTCGGTAAAGATCGAGCATGGAGCCGATTGGAGAGGTGAAATAAAACGCTCTCACTCGGATCTATACCCGCCGGGACCAACCGCAGCTTCAACTTTTCTGGCCAAATTAAACTTGATTACGAGAAACAAAGCTGTCTCGACTCGTCGTCTCCAAAATTGTTTTATCTGAATGATTTCAAAAAAGCAATATCATGCCTCATCGTTTTTTGAATTTACTTGAGCGATGTACCCGACTTAGGACGAAGACTCGACAATCCCACCATCACCCCAGAAGCCTTTATCGTTTAATATTTCCCAAAATACCGGCTTTTCCGCGGCTGAACGTGGTTTCGGGCTTCTTGGGGTATCTAGGGTTGACTTCCGAGGGTGGACTTCGATCCACTTGGAGGGGTGGCTGGTGATCTGGCGGGTGGTTCCGATCTTCGGGTTGGCAGTGTTCACCGATGTAAATAGGACATACGTTGCTCTCATGATCACGACAAACCAACTGTCCAAGCGATACGGCTCGACGCTCGCGCTCGCGGACCTCGACCTCGAAGTCGTCCGAGGGGAGGTGTTCGGCCTGCTCGGGCCGAACGGGTCGGGCAAGTCGACCACGATCCGGCTCTTGCTCGGGTTCTTGCAGCCCACCTCGGGCGGGGCGTCGGTCAACGGCTGGGACTGCTGGTCGAACAGCGTCGAGGTCCGCAAGCTCGTGTCCTACCTCCCGGGCGAACTCCGGCTAATCGGGTCGCTGTCGGGCTTGGGGATGCTCAAGTTCCTGGCTTCGCTCCGGGGGGGGGTCGGGCTTGACCGGGGCGTGGCGATCGCCGAGCGGATCATGAAGCTCGACCTGTCGCGGAAGATCCGCAACTATTCCACCGGGATGAAGCAAAAGCTCGCGCTGGCTCAGGCGTTCGCCGACCCGGTGGAGGTCCTGATCCTCGACGAGCCGACCTCGGCGCTCGACCCTTCGGCCCGAGGCGACGTCCTCGAACTGGTCCGCGAAGCCCGCAGACTGGGTCAAACGGTGATCTTCTCGGGGCACGTCCTCGCCGAGGTCGAGCAGATCGCCGACCGGGTGGCGATCATGCGTCAAGGGAGGTTGATGCACGTCGAGGACATGAGGAACCGCCAGGGGGGGCGGCAGTGGCTCCTCCGGTTCGGCGGCGAACCCCCCGAGCGCTACCCCGACCACCTCGATTTGAGGCTCCTGAAGCGCGAGGGCGGCGTCGCCCTGCTCGCCCACGACGGCGAAGTTGGCCCGCTCCTGGGCTGGCTGGCGACCATGGACGTGGTCGACCTCGCAGTTGGAACCGAGGACTTGCAATCGCTCTATAATCAGTACCACGGCCCCGACGCCTTGCGCGAACTCGAAGAGAACCCCGCATGACCGCAACTTGGGCTTTGTTCCGCAAGAACCTCCTGGATGCCCGATGGATGCTCGGGACCATCGGCCTGGCGCTCTTCGGCCTGTCCTGGCTGTTCGTCCACGTCGCGCACCGGATCGAAGCCGCGATGAAGGAGGTGACCGGCGGAGGCCCTCCGCTCCGGATGCTCCGAGGGTTGGGCGGGGCCGCGATGGACTTCTCGACGGCGGCGATCGAGATGGCGTTCTGGAACCACCCGTTCGTCCTCCTGATGTTCGCCGTCTGGGCGATCGCCCGGGGGACCGCCAGCGTCGCCGGCGAGATCGAGCGCGGGACGATGGACCTGATCCTGTCCCGCCCCGTCACCCGGTTCGCCTACCTCAGCGCGCAGGTCTTGTCGGCCCTGTTCGGTCTGGCCCTGCTCGGGGCGTCGATGGTCGCCGGGAACCTCGTCGGGTCCCAGTACAACACCCTGGCCGATCCCCCTTCGGTCTTGATCCTGAGCAAGCCCGCGCTCAACCTGTTCGCCTTCGGCGCGGCGATCTACGGCTACACCCTGTTCTGCTCGACGGTCGACCTCGTCCGATGGCGGCCCAACCTGATCGCCTCGGTCGCCACGTTGGCGGGCTTCATCGCCTTGGTGATCGCCAACATCCCGTCGCTCGAAGACTACAAATGGCTCGAACACTTCTCGATCTTCAAGGCGTATAACCCCGTCGAGGTCGTCACCCAGGGGAAGACACTGGCCTTCAACGCCGGGATCTTGGGGACCATCGGCACCATCGGCCTGGTCCTCAGCTTCACCTGCTTCCTCCGCCGCGACCTCCCCGCCGGGAGTTGAAACGCCATGATCGGCAGCATTTCGTTCCGGGAGTTTTTCGCGAAAAGGGGTCAGGTACGAATGGCGTTAAGGTAATAAGAGATAACCAAATGGTGTCAAGCAAAAATGGAGCGAAAGCGGCGGATTCGATGCCGGATCACTCAAGGGACGCTGAGATGGGCGGGGAACGCGGATGGCTTAGGGGGCGGGGCGGCGGGTGTTCCGGGGTAATTCACCCACGATGCCGGCACTCAGACCGCCGAGGATTTTGACCTTAACCCAACGACGGTCGACGGGCCCGTCGACGTCGGGAAAATCCTGCTCGGCTTGGCGGATGTCGGAGACCTGGTCGTCGCTGAGGATGCGGACTCGGGTCCCGGCCTCGACGACTCCGGCGCCGGGCAGGTCGCCGATCTTCATCCAGACCGCCTTGGAGGCGAGCACATTGCCGTCGAACTCCCCCTCGCCCAGGGGCCGGGTAGGGCTCGGTGGGCGGTCGGGGGAGCGGACGACCATCTCGGACCCGGCCCCCAGGCGGGAGGTAGCTGGGTCCGAGCAGCCAGCAATGGCGAGCAAGCCAGCCAGGATCACATATCGTCTCATCGACGACCTCGCTCGCGCCAGATCCCCAGACCGGGGGACAACCATCAGACCATTGTGATCGGACAAGGCTGCACCCGGCAAGGGGATGATCCGGCCCTCAACGGCGTCACCACGCCGTGATCACTTCTTGCCCGGCCACAGGAAAATAGTTGACACCATTTTCCTTGGTCAAGGATTACATCGGTTGCGGTCACACATCTTAGTGCCTCCATCGACAGTCGGCACGCCCGTCGGTATGCTGACTCATTCACAATCCCGCTAATGCTGTCTGGTGCCAAGCATGCCAAAAAGCGGTCTGACCGGGCCAACATCCGTAGTCGATCGGACAGCGTTAGCGGGTTTGTGAATCAGAGCGATTCGCCTCGATCCGGCATGGAGATATCGATCATGGCCAGATCACGATGGGCACACCGCCTCGCGGCGGCCTGCCTCCTGGCGACTCTGGGCGGATGCATCGCCTCATACGACCCCAACACCGACTTCCACACCGGCGAGGAGGCGCGAAAGTGGATTTTCAACCTCTCTCGGGTCAAGGAAAACCAGGTTCCCGCATCCGCCACCGACTTCCGACTCTACAACGGCGGCAACTTCAACGGCCTCGACCGCTACTGGACCTACACCTGCGGCAGCGTCGAGGATTGCTATCGCGCCATCGAGGCCATGGGGGGTCCCAAACGCGACCAGTTCCAGCCCTGGGGGCCGTCGAAGCTAGGCGTCATCATGGACGGGCCACGCTACCAATTCGAAGGGTTCCAGCCGGGTTTCTGGCCCATCCGGGCTGTCACTAACGGCGTGCAGATCGAGGTCATCTGGAACGTCGACCGGAGGTTAGAATCTGTCCCACAAGGGGGTCGAGCTTCGTAGAATGAGGTATGAGAACTCAAAATTACCCTAGTGATCTCACCGACGCCCAGTGGGCTCTGATCC
>JAABUX010003530.1_pt1 | contig 20651 bp, 17 predicted proteins | sample 5561851 | NCBI WGS metagenome assembly JAABUX01 (sample SAMN10711883, study PRJNA513361) | rock metagenome | isolation source: Antarctica rocks | place: Antarctica: Victoria Land, Richard Nunatak red sandstone | collected 2016-01-03 | reverse complement strand
CCCCCTCCTTTCCCTTTCAGCGCAGTTGGCGTCGCGCCCGCGGCTCTTGACGGCGCGTGCGCGGTTCCGTCTCGACCTCGACCTGGATGTCGCGCACGGTGAGGCCAGTCAGGCGTTGCAGGCACTCCACCACGGTCTGTTGTACCCGCGGCCTGGCCGCCTCCTCGTCGATCAACCGGCGCACCGTGGCGCGGCAACTGACCGTCAGCGTCCCGCCGCGCGGCCGAACACGGGCCACCACGGCGTCGTCGATACCCGGAACTTCGCGCACGGCCCGCGCAACCAGGTCATCCAACGAGCGGTACGACACGTCGATCTGCCCTGTCCGCCCCGGCTCATCGGCGCGCAAGATGAGGCTACGCGGACCGCGACCGCGCGGCCATAGTTCCAGCAGCAGTGCGATGAGGGCAAAGATCAAGACGGCCACGGCGATGGCGAGCGCGGCGCCCGCGCGATCCGGGCCTGGATGCGCCAGGTCTTGAGCAATCCGCGACACGGGTTGGTAGGGCAACCGGGCTCCAATCTGGGACGGCGCCAGGATTGCCGCGCGCAGCAGCAGCGCCAACACCGACGCCGCGAACAGCGCCAGCAGCGCCAGCAGCACCAGCGCCTTGTTGAGCCTGTTCATGCATCCTCCCCAGTAGTTAGTCGCTAGTTAGTCGCTAGTTAGTAGTAGTTAGTAGTTAGAACATAACCGCTGTCGAACTACTAACTAACTACTGTCCGTCAGCGCACCTGGCGACGTCCGCTGCGGATGGCCTCCTGCTCACCGTCCGGGAAGATGACCTGGGTCACGGTAATATTGACCTCGGCCACCCGCAGACCGAGCAGACCTTCGACCTGGCTGACGATGGCCTTGCGCACCGCCTCGGCCACCTGGGGAATCGGCGTGCCATAGACGACGCCCATCGTCAGGTCGATCGCCGTCTCCGTCTCGCCGACCTCGACCGAGACGCCGCGCGTCGGGCCGGCGCTGTTGGCGCCGGTCACGGTCTCCATGAACCCGCCGATGGCGCGCGACGCTCCGACGCCCAGGGACACGCCTTCGACCTCCTGTACCACCATCGCGACGACTTTACTGACCACGTTTTCGGCGATTGTCGTGTTGCCGCGCGCGGTCTGCAGTGGGCTGCGTTGTTCTTGCGCCATCGCACCTACTCCGTCCATCGTAGGGGCGTATTGTATACGCCCAGTTGCCGGTTGCCTGTAGGGGCGTATTGTATACGCCCGGTTGCCGGTTGCCGGTTGCCGGTTGCCGGTTGCCGGTTGCCGGTTGCCGGCAGAAAGGACGCCTACATCGGCGTTTTGGCGTCACGGCATTGTACCACGAGACGGGGGTCGGGTTCGAGTCATCCTCAAGATTCATCCCTACGGCGGATGCGGACTGACCGCGCGGCCACCTATGATGGTGGCGACGGTCCGAGTACCGCCCACGCCGTAGCGCGACGAGGGTACGGCGACAGTGCGAGATCACGGCCGGAATAAACCGGCTGTGACCGGAGGAGTTGATGGAGAATATGACCCGATGGCTACAATAGGACCTGACTCGACCACCCCGCCCGCGGCAGTTGCGGGAGCCGATCCGCCCGCCCGCTCACCCTTCGCCCTCCTTGGGCGGTTCGCCGTGCGTTTTCGTTATCCCATCGTGGCGGCGTGGGTCGTCGCCGCGCTGCTCATCCCCCGCTTGCTGCCCAGCCTCTCCAGCGTATCCGACAACAATAACAGCGCCTTCTTGCCGGCCAACTCGCCAAGCGTGCTCGCCGCCCACCTGGCCGCTCCCTTCCAGCACGGTACGCAGCCCACGGCGCAACTCGTGGCGGCGCGCAGTGGCCAGCCGCTCACGACGGCGGATCAGGCCGCCATCGCGCGGGCCGAGGCCGCGGTACGCGCGGTTCCCGGCGTGGCCCAGGTGCGCGACCTGGGGGTGTCGGGCGACGGCATGGCCCGCAAAGCGCTGGTCGAACTCAGTGCGGGGGCGTTCGGCGCGGGCGGCCAGGCCAAGACGCAGGTCGATGCGATCCGCGCCACGTTCGGCCGGGTGGGCCTTCCAGCCAGCCTCTCGCTCTACCTCACGGGGCAGGTGGCGAGCGGCGTGGACAACCAGCAGGCCAGCAACCGCACCCTGCAAACCACGGAAATTCTCTCCGTCGTGTTCATCCTGGCGCTGCTGCTGGTGGTCTACCGCTCCCTCCTTGCGCCGCTGCTAACGCTGCTCCCCGCCGGTCTGGCGCTGGTCATCGCCGGGCCGGTCATCGCCGAGGCGCACAACATCGGGGTCGCGATCTCGCCCATCTCGCAGATCCTGCTCACCATCCTTGTGCTGGGAGCCGGGACCGACTACGGCATCTTCCTCGTCTTCCGGCTGCGCGAAGAGTTGCGCCGCGGCCTGGAGCCGCGCGCCGCCCTGGTGACGAGCCTGTGGCGCGTGGGCGAGACTATCACCTTCTCCGCCGGAACCGTGATCGGCGCCCTGCTCTGCCTCTTGCTGGCCAGCCTGGGCTTCTACAACGGCCTGGGGCCGGCGCTGGCTATCGGCATCGCCGTCATGCTGCTGGCGGGACTGACCCTGACGCCCGCCCTGCTGGCTATCTTCGGGCGGGCGGTCTTCTGGCCCAGCGCGGTCCGTCCCACCGTCGCGCGCGGCGGCCTGTGGGGACGGATTGCCGGTGGGATCATCCGACGGCCGGTGACCACGCTGGCCGTCGGTCTGGTGGTCTTCGGCGCCCTGGCCCTGGCCGTGACACGCTACGCGCCGGCCGGCTTTGGCGACAACGGGTCCACCAGCAGCACCAGCCAGTCGGCCCAGGGTACCACTGTCCTGAGCGCCCACTTTCCCGCCGCGCAGGCCAACCCCACCAACCTGCTGCTGCGCTACCCCGTCTCGGTGTGGCAGCATCCATCGGTCCTGACGCAAGCGGACCGCGCGCTGCGCACCGAGCGGTCCTTCGCGTCCATCAGCGGGCCGCTGAACCCCAATGGGGCGCCGCTCTCGCCCGCGCAGTTAACCCACTTGCGGGCCGCGCTGGGGCCAGCTGTGGCCTTGCCGCCCGTGGCGCCCGCGGGGGGGGCGGTGTCCGCGCGGCTCTATAACGCCTACCGCGCCACGGCGCAGTTTATCAGCCCCGACGGGCGGACGGTGCAGTTCTACGCCACGCTGGCCGCGGGCGACCCGTCGAGCACGCCGGCAATGCAGGCCATCCCCGCCGTCCGGCAGGCCGTCAGCGCGGTGGCCGCCTCCACCAGCGCCACCGCGAGCGGCGTGGCAGGCCAGGCCGCCGCCTCCGCTGACATCAGCGACACCTCGAACAACGACATCGTGCATATCGTGCCGGTCGTGCTGCTGGTGATCGCCTTGCTGCTGGCGATCGTGCTGCGCAGCCTGGTGGCGCCCCTGTACCTCATCGCCAGCGTGGGCCTCTCCTACCTGGCGGCGCTCGGGCTGGCCGTGGTCGTCTTCATGGGCATCGAGGGCAGCGCGGGCGTCGCCTTCATCCTGCCGTTCTTCATGTTCATCTTCCTGATGGCCCTGGGGTCGGACTACAACATCCTGGTGATGACGCGCATCCGCGAGGAAGCGCACCACGGCAGCCTGCCCGAGGCGGTGACGCGCGCTATTAGCGCCACGGGCGGGACCGTGACCGCCGCGGGGCTGATCCTGGCCGGGTCGTTCGGCGTGCTCACCATCTCGGGCGGGGGGCAGATCCAGCAGATCGGTCTCGGCATCGCGGCCGGCATCCTGATGGATACCTTCCTGATCCGCACCCTGTTGATCCCCTCGACCGTGGTCCTGCTCGGACGCTGGAACTGGTGGCCGTCGTGGCTGGCGCGGCGGCCGGAGCGATCCGCGGCAAAGGGGGTGTGGGCGATAGACAAGGCGTCGTGACCTGGCGTCGGAACAGGCCGGGGATCGTGAGCTGGCATCAGCCCCCCGGCCTATACTAGAGTAGACGGCGCGAGGCAAGCGAGACACCGGGGCAACGGGCCGCGGAACGACAGAGGCAAGCGAGATACCGGGGCCGCAGGTCACGGAGCGGCGGAGAGGGAAAGGGCGGTAGACGATGGACGGGCTGGAGCGGTGGGCTAGGCGGCAATGCGCGACTGCACCCGTCGCCGCCGACCTCCTGCTGACCCTCGCGGTGCTGGCCCTCTCGCTCGCTACCCTGGCCGGGCCGGACGAGTATCACCGCGTGCCCGTCACCGCCCTCGCCGTAGCCCTCACCGTCCTTGGGGCCGTGCCCCTGGTGGCGCGCCGCGCTCATCCACTCGTCGTGCTGGCGGCCACGGTCGCGGTCGAGGCGCTCTACCTCCTCAGCGGACCGCTCGCCGGCCCCGGCAGTGGCCTGGGCGTGGCCGTGGCCCTCTATACGGTCGCCAGCCGCGTCGAGCGCCGCGTTGCGTTGCGCCTCGCCGGGCTGGTCGTGGGAGGAGTCACCCTGCTCCTGCTCGCCGGCCTGGCCCTGGGCAGGCCGAACACAGGACCCGGCCTCTTCGTTACGATCCCTGTGCTGATTGGCAGCTGGAGCCTGGGCGACAACGTGCGCACCCACCGCGCCTACCTCGCCGGGCTGGAGGAGCGGGCCCGCCGCCTGGAGGAGGAACGCGAGGCGGATGCCCGCCGGGCGGTGCAGGAGGAGCGCGCCCGCATCGCGCGCGAGTTGCACGATGTGGTGGCGCATCATGTCAGCGCCATCGCCGTGCAGGCCGGCGTGGCCGCCGCGATCGCCGAGCGCCAGCCGGAGCGCGCCCGCGAGGCCCTGACCTTCATCCAGGAGACCAGCCGGCAGGCGCTGGCGGAGATGCGCGCGCTGCTCACGGTGCTGCGCAGCGACGAGGAGATCGGCGCGGAGCGGACGCCGCAGCCCAGCCTGGCGCAGGTCGCGCACCTGGTGGACCAGAGCCGGGCCGCCGGCCTGTCCGTCACGCTGGAGGTGGAGGGCGCCGCGCGGCCCCTGCCCGAGGCGCTCGACCTCTCGGCCTACCGCATTGTGCAGGAGGCCCTGACCAACAGCCTCAAGCACGCCGCCCAGGCCCGGGCTCGCGTGCTGGTGCGCTATGCGGACGACGCGCTGGAGATCGAGGTCAGCGACAGTGGGACGGGGTCCGCGGCGGGCGCGCCGGGCGCGCCGGGCGCGTCGAGCCCATCGGGCGGGGACGGCGCCGGGCGGGGCCTGATCGGCATGCGCGAGCGCGTCGCGCTCTTCGGCGGCGAGTTGGTGGCGGGACCGGCGCCCGGCCAGGGGTTCCGCGTGCGGGCGCGCCTCCCCCTCGGGACCGAGGCGCGATGAGTACGGGTACCGGCGCCATTATTAGGGCGCTGATCGCCGACGACCAGGCGCTGGTCCGCGCCGGCTTCCGCATGCTCATCGAGGCCAGCGACAGCGTGGCAGTCGTGGGCGAGGCCGCCGATGGGCTGGAGGCGGTGACGCTGGCCCGGCAGGTTCACCCGGACGTGGTGCTGATGGACATCCGCATGCCGGTGATGGATGGGGTCGAAGCCACGCGCATCCTGACCGCGCCCGGTCCGGACTCGGCCCCACGCGTGATTATCCTGACCACCTTCGACCTCGACCGGTACGTCTACGACGCGCTGCAGGCGGGGGCCAGCGGCTTCCTGCTCAAGGATACGCTACCCGTGGACCTGCTGCGAGCGATCAGCGTGGTGGCCGCGGGCGAGGCCATGCTCGACCCCTCGGTGACCCGCCGCCTGATCGAGCGCTTTGCCCAGAGCCCCGCCCTGCGTACCGCCGACACGCGCGTGTTCGACGGGCTCTCGACCCGCGAAGGCGAGGTGCTGCGTCTGGTCGCCCGCGGCCTCTCCAATGCCGAGATCGCCCGCGATCTGTTCGTCAACGAGACCACGGTCAAGAGCCACGTGGCGCACCTGCTCATGAAGCTGAACCTGCGCGACCGCGTGCAGATGGTGGTCCTGGCCTACGAGTCAGGTTTTATCACGCCCGGCGCCGGCTGACCACCCTCCACGCCCTCATCCTCACGATTCCATCCTCTCGATGGAGTGCGCTCATCCTCCCGACCGATGCGGGGCGATCGTCGCGGCCCGCGACGCCAGCGCGCAGGTCGTCCTGGCAGGCAGGGCGACCGACACCTCGCTCGTCGTCGCCGTCGCCCTCCGAGCGGGACTGCCCCCGGCCCCGCCTGGCACGCGGCCAAGACCGTTGAATGCGGCGGCCAGTGTACAACCAACCCTCAACAGCGAACGGACACCCCACGCCAGGCATGAAGGACGGTCTCGAGGAACAGGGGAGCGGGAGGGCCGCCAGTCTACTATGCGATGAACGTCAATCCCTTGATACGCGTTAGGGACGCGTGCCAATACCACCCGCCGCCGAGGCGTTCGAGCAGGTTGATCGAGATGGTCGTCTCGGTCAGGCTCACGGACATCTCCCTGTCAAGAAAGTCCTGCAGATCGACGCTGTGGACGAAGGTTTCCGCTCCCGTTTCGCGCCAGCGGAACGCGATGAGAGCGACATTCCCCAGGCGGGCGATGTCGACGAACTGGAATCCGTCCCAGGAGGCCACCTGCTCGCCCGGAGACACCGACTCCCAATGGCCGGGGGGAGGTGTCGCCAGCGATTGGGCTGCAGCGATGGCCTGCGCCTCTTCAAGAGTGATGGTGGGCAGCGTGCCGGTGTCACCGCTGGAAAGAATGAGCGTGGTACGCATCCTGGCCAGCACCTCATCGTAAAACTGCTCATAAGTCGTATCGTTCATTGACCTGCGCAAGCGTCGTCGCGATCCCCTCGCGCCACCTGGGCGAGCGAGCCCCTGGGCGCGACCTTCCCGTCTTGGCTCTTTGATTGTACAAGCGCCGCTCTTTACATGGAATAGCGACAACCCTTGCACGTCACACGTCCCTCATGCGCTATCCCTCATCGTGGCCCTATCGCTACACGCGTGTCCCATGGATAAGTGCCAATATATGTCAATTTCATTGTGTCAAACGTCCGAGTCATCCCCAAGATTCATCCACGGGGATGAGCCCTGTCATCCCCACGACCGATGACACGCGCCCCGGGTGAGCGTAGGCTGACGCTATAGGTACGGGATTCGTACCGACACACCGACGAGCGGCGCGAGCGCCACCCACTCCCACCCGTCCACGACAAGGAGACACGTCATGTTCCTCGGGATCGATCTGACGCAACTGGTGGCTACCTACGGCGTCTGGGCCGTCATGTTCTTCGTGGCCATCGAGAGCATGGGGATACCCGTGCCGGGCGAAACGATGCTCCTCATCGCCGCCGTCTACGCCGACGCCACGCACCAACTGCCCATCGCCCTGGTGATCACCGCCGCCGCCGCCATCGTGGGTGATAACCTGGGCTACCTGATCGGGCGTCTGGGCGGGGAGCGCCTGCTGCGGCGCGTCGGCCCTACCCTGTGCCTGACCGCAGGCCGGCTCACCGTGGGCCGCTATCTGTTCTAGCGGCACGGTGGTAAGGCCGTCTTCTTCGGCCGCTTCGTGGCCGTCCTCCGCGTCTTCGCGGCATTCCTGACTGGCACGGCCCGCATGCCGTGGCAGCGTTTCGCCCTGTTTAACGCCGCGGGCGGGATCGTCTGGGCCACGTTGATGGGCCTGCTGGGGTACGGGCTCGGCGCGAGCGTGACAGGACCGCTTGGGTATATCACACTCGCGCTAGCCGTGCTGGTCGGCGGCGTTGTCGTCATGCTGAAGCGCAACGAGCAACGATGGGAACGAGCAGCGATGCAGGCCATGGCCACATCTTACGACGCCGGCTCGGAAAGCCGGGAAGGGCGTAATTGCGCCCTTAAAGATTATAGGCGCGGCGGAGGAGCGGAGGAGGATATCTGCCGTCCAGGATGGCCGTGTATCGTTCGGTCAGGGCGCCTTCCCGGCCACCCCATGGAAATTCAGGGCACGTACGGTCTCCTCGCCGACGGGCCCGATACCGACGATCACCCCATACTTTTTCGATGGCAAATATCCGAAACGATCGGGCCAATGGTCGAATCGCGGGTCGAACAAGCGCGTGGCCGTCCGAAGACGAGCACGACCATTCTTGGCGCTGTTGCAAAAAGAGCACGACCAGGCGAAGTTCCCGATGTGGTCATAGGTCGGCAAGGAGAGCCGTTGCGCACGACGCAGTCCGGGATAGTTGCCGGCGAGATAATCTGGCCACCGTTTTTTCGGTACGATATGCTCGATTTCGAACTTGCCTGTCGTGGGCATCAGACAGTACTCGCACGCATCGGCGGCGCGCTGCTGCACAACGTCGCGCACATCAGGGTCGTGCGGATCGTGGCGCGGAGAACGATTCAGCGCGGCGATGCGACCACGCAACGCGCGCGGATACGGGGCGGGCATCGATCACCCTCCGCGCGCGTTGCGCTCTTCCCTGACGGCCTTCACCGCGTCCGCCATGCGCACGGGGTCTGCCTCGAGCTCCGCCGCGACCCGTGCCGCATCCTCAGCCGCGTCCATGACCCAGGCACGGGCTGTGTCGATGGGGACGGCGCGGTGTTCAGCCAGTTCGCGGATATGGAGGTCGATCAACGCGCGCGCGGTCGCCGCGGTGAGCGCGTCTAATTCGTCCGCCTCCCGTTCTGTGAGGGGACGATCGCCGCGATCGCGCACGGCCCTGAGATGGCGCCACCGCTCGTCGCGTTCGGGGTCGAGAAGGATGTCGTCGTCCGGGGCCGTGACGGCGGCGCCCACCTCCAGGTCGCGCACATCCAGCAGGTCGTCCACGCGCACATCGAGGATCGAGGCTACCGCCTTCAGCATTTCGATGTCGGGACGCAGCAGTCGACCATCGCGCGCGAGATCGGCGAGAGAGCGGGCATCTATGGCGAGGCCATAGCGAGAGGCAATCAAAGCACGTACGTCGTCCAGGTCCGCCCCCGTCGCCCGGAGCATGCTCCCCACCCGCGAATAGACCGCCAGCGCCATCTCCAGCCACCCCTCTCGCTACCACCAACCGGTCAACAAGTCTCTACAGTGTACCGATGCGACGGTAGAGGCGTCAATGTGGCACTATGATGGCTCCCATCGCCGTCCGTCCTACCCCACTCGTCACTAACCACTAGCCACTCATCACTCGCCCGTCACTCGTCCGCGACAGCGGCGCGCGGCACGACGGAGACCACGCGGTCGAAGCGATAGCGGGCGTAGAACGGCCAGTAGCGCAGGGCCTCCGCCGCCAGCGGCGAGCCGGTCCAGCGGTGGTGGGCCGCCAGCAGGGCGTGCAGCGGGCCGCCCTCGGCCTGCTCCTCGGGGCTCAACGGCTCCACGCGCACGTAGTCGGTGTTGAGCAGGCCCTGCTCCTCGGCGGTGAAGCCGTCGAGCAGGTACACCGTGCCGCCGGTCATGCCCGCCGCGAAGTTGAGCCCGGCCGTCCCCAGCACTACCACGGTCCCTTTGGTCATGTACTCGCAGCCGTGCGGCCCCACGCCCTCGACCACGGCGACCGCGCCCGAGTTGCGGCACATGAAGCGCTGCCCCGCCCGCCCGGCCACGTACAGCTCGCCGCCGGTCGCGCCGTAGCCGACCGTGTTGCCGACCAGCGCGGTGCTGTCCGGCGGGCAGCCGAACGCCTCTGGCGGCCGTACGGCGATCAAGCCGCCCGTGCTCATGGCCTTGCCCACGTAGTCGTTGGCGCGGCCGTGCAGCGTGATGCGCAGGCCGCCCCAGGCGCCGAAACCCAGGGCCTGGCCGGCGTACCCCTCCAGTTGCACGTCGATGGGCGCGGGCAAGCCCTTGGTCCCCGTCGCGGCCACGATGCGGCCCGCCAGCGTTGCGCCCACCGCACGGTCGGTGTTGCCCACGTTGTAGCGCAGCGTCAGGGCCGCCGACGGAGTCGCCAGTGAGACGTCTCCTACTGGCAACTGACCACTGGCGCCTGGCAACTCGTCGAGCAGCGGCGAGGCATCCTCCAGTAGCCGCCTGTTGAGATGGCTGACCGTGGGCACGGTACGGTGCTTCTCCTGCAACGGCAGGGGTCGGCCCAGCAGCTCGCGATCGAAGCGGATGCCGCTCGCAGTTGATGGTTGCCAGTTGTCAATTGCCGGTTGTTTGGCGCCGGCTGCCAACTGCCCCTTGTCCGTCCGTCCCACTGGCAACTGGCCACTGGCAACTGATAACTCTCGTGGGCGCAGCAAATCCGTGCGGCCCACCAATTCGCCGACGGAGCGGTAGCCCATCTCCGCCAGCGTGCGGCGGATCTCCTCGGCAAAGAGCACCAGGTACTTGATCAGGTGGACAGGCTTGCCCGCATACTTGGCGCGCAGGCGCTTGGACTGCGTGGCGATGCCCGTGGGACAGGTGTTGAGGTGGCACTGCCGCGCCATGATACAGCCCTCGGCCACTAACAGCACGGAGCCCAGGCCCACCCCTTCCGCCCCGAGCAGGAAGGCCTTGACCGCTTGCCGACCCGTCTGGATGCCGCCGTCGGCCACGATCTTGACGCGCTCACGCAGGCTGTTGGCGTGCAGCACCTGGTGCGACATCTGCACGCCCAACTCCCAGGGCAGGCCGGCGAACTTGATCGACGAGAGCGGCGAGGCGCCGGTGCCGCCGGAGTGCCCCGCGATGTGCACTGTCTGCGTCCCGCCCTTGGCCACGCCCGCGGCCACGATGGCCACGTTGGTGGCGCTGACCAGCTTGACATTGCCGCGCGCCTCGGGATTGAACTGCGTCAGCTCGTACATCAGCTCGGCGAGGTCCTCGATGGAGTAGATGTCGTGGTGCGGCGGCGGCGAGATCAACTCCACGCCCGGACTGGAGCCGCGCACCTCCGCGATGTTGGCCGAGACCTTGTGCCCCGGCAGTTGCCCGCCCTCGCCGGGCTTGGATCCCTGCGCCATCTTGATCTGCCACTCCTGCAGGTAGTGCAGATACTGCGGCGTCACGCCAAAGCGCGCCGAGGCCACCTGCTTGATGGCGCTGTTGGCCGCGGTTCCGTAGCGGTGGGCGCGCTCGCCGCCCTCGCCCGTGTTGGAGCGCGCGCCGACGCGGTTCATGGCTACGGCGATGTCTTCGTGCGCCTCGTCGCTCAGCGAACCCCACGACATGGCGCCGCCGCAGACGCGGCCCAGCCCCTCGCGGTCGTCCAGGATGCGCCAGACCGGCTCGACCTCCTCCAGAGGGATGGGCGCGCGGTCGGAAACGATGGCGTAGCGGTCGCCCACGGTGATCGGCTCGCGGTCGTTGATCCCCGCGGCCCACGCCTCAAAGCGCCGGCGCGCGCCGTCGTCCATTGCCTGTTCGAACGCGGGCACGAAGCGCTCCGGCGGCGCGCCCTCATGGGCCACGACGCACTCGGCCTCCGCCTCGGTCTCGGCCACGACCTTGGGCAAAACGGAGAACACCTTGGGCTCGAAGGCATGGAGCACGCCGCCCTTGCGGAAACGCACGAAGCCCTGCTCGGTGAGGCGGGCGTCGGGCGACCACGCCGCGCCGTGGAAGCCCAGCACGTCCGCGACCAGATCCGCAAAGCCGACCCCGCTGCCCCAGTAGGCCACGCCGGGGCAGCACAGCGCCACCACCTCCTGCTCCAGGCCCAGCGCGTCGAAGAGCTGCGAGCCGATATAGGAGGACATGGCGCAGATGCCCATCTTGCTCATCACCTTGACCACGCCGGTCTGCAGCACGCGACGCAGGCGTTCGCCGCCCGGATCGGGTTGCGACTCCTCGTCCTCCTCGCCCAGCTGTTCGGCCCAGCGCAGCGCCATCCAGGGGTGCGCGGCGTCGGCGCCAAGGCCCAGCAGCACGGCCAGATGATGCTCGTGCCAGGCGTCGGCGGCGTCGGCCACCAGCCCCACGCGGGTGCGCAGGCCGGCGCGGATGAGAGCCTGATGCACCGCGCCGATTGCAATGGGCATGGGCAGCGCGGCGTGGCGCGCGTCGACGGCGCGGGCGCTATCGACCGTCATGGGCTCGCCGTCGCGGTCGCTCAGCACCAGCACGACGGGGTGGTCGGGCGTGGAGAGGCCGGCGCGGGCGCTCTCAAGGGCCGCGGCTACCAGCGCATCAAGCGTCTGCCGCGCGGAGTCGGCCCCGCCGGCCACGGCGAAGGTGGTGGAGAGGCGGCGCACCGCGCGCTGCGAGGTGACCCAGGCGAAGCTGTCGGCCGAGAGCACGGGCGACTCCAGGGCAATGGCCCGGCCGCGCAACGGACCGCCGAAGAAGCCGTCGAGCCGGCCCAGGTAGGTCGTGGTGTCGAACACGGCGCGTTCGCGGTAGGGGTCGATGGGCGGGTTGGTCACCTGGGCAAAGCGCTGGCGCAGGTGGTCGGCGAAGAGCCGCGGGCGGGCCACGAACGGGGTCAGCTGCGAGTCGTCGCCCATGCTCCAGACGGCCTCTTTGCCCTTGCGCACCATCGGCAGCATGAAGTAGGTCAGGTCGTCCGTGGTGACGCCGGCCGCGAGCTGCAGGCGCAGGAAACCGGCCGGCCCTGGCGTCTGGCGCGCGGACAGCGCCGTGCCGCCGGCGATGACGTGCCGCTCCAACGCGCCCTCCCAATCCTGTGTCAGCGCGATCAGTTCGGTCTTGATCTCCTTGTCGTGGTAGCAGCGCCCGCTGTGACGATCCAGCGCCACTAGTTCGCCCGGACCGAGCTGGTGCGAGTAGACGATGTCGTCGGCCCGGTGCGTGGTCACGCCCTGTTCGGAGGCGATGACCAGTTGCGCGGGGCGACCCGTGCCCCGGTTGCCGCGCGTCTCCTGCACGAAGAGCGGGCGCAGGCCGTTGCGGTCCAGGTGCGCCACGGCCCAGTGGTCGTCGCAGTAGAGCAGGGCGGCCGGCCCATCCCAGGGCTCGCGCAACGCGCCCATCACGCGGTACCAGGCGCGCAGGTGCGGATGCATCTGCGGAGTCGCGGCGTGGGCCTCGGGCGCCAGGCCGAGCAGCGCCTCCACGGGCGAGACGCCCTCCAGCGCGAGCGCCTCGACCAGCCGGTCGAGCTGTGCGCTGTCGCTGCCATCGCCTAGCAGCGGCGAGAGCAGGCGGCGCACGCGCGGCTGGTCGTACTGCAGGGCCTGTTCGCGCGCGGAGACCCAGCCGCGGTTGCCCATCAGCGTGTTAATCTCGCCGTTGTGACAGAGCCGGTGGAACGGCTGCGCCAACGCCCAGTCGGGCAGCGTGTTGGTAGCGTAGCGCTGGTGGTACATCGCCACCGAGACGCTGAACTGAGGGTGTTGCAAATCGGCGTAGAAGCTGCCCAACCCCGTGGCAGGCGCCAATCCTTTGTAGACGACCGTCCGCGAGGAGAGCGACACCACGGTCAGGGACAGGCCATCGCGCCCCGCGCGCCGCTCGATGCGCCGTCGGGCGCGGTAGAGCAGGCGCTCGAAGCGGCAGGACTCCACGCCCTCGGGCCGCGCCACCAGCACCTGCGCGATGACCGGCATGCTCTCGCGCGCCTGTGAGCCCAGGATGTCCGCCTCGGTCGGCACGTCGCGCCAACCCAGGATGGATAGGCCCATGGCGCGCAGGGACCGCTCGACCAGGCCGCGCGCCTCGTCGGCGCGATCCGCCGGCAGGAAGAGCATGCCCAGACCGATGGAGTTGCCAGTTGCCAGTTGCCAGTTGCCAGTTATCAGTGGGCCGGCGCCATCGGCGCCATCGGCCGTCCCCGGGTGCGAGAGCGGGGAGCGAAGGCTAAAAGCTTCCTCCAGGAAGGGCAGGGGTAGGTCGACCATGATGCCGACGCCGTCGCTGGTACCGGGGTCGCGGGCGTCGACGCGGCTGGCCGCGCCGCGGTGGGACAGGCACGAGAGGGCATAGAGGGCCTCGCTCACGAGGCCTTCGGTCGGGCGGCCGTCGATATTGGCGATCAGCCCGATGCCGCAGGCGCCGCGGTCCCACTCAAAGGAGGGTATGTTCGGGTAGAGGTCGCGCAATCGATCCGTTCCAGGCACCTGGAAGCTCCTTTGCGATGATAGGCGCCGCCGACACAGGCGACACATGTCAGGTTGCACATCGATCCCGACCGTGTTGGCCTGGACACCGTTCCGTGATGCGAGGGGCGCCGGGCCGGCCATCAGGGATAGTGTAGATCGTACACTTATCATCTATCAGCTTGCACGCGGCCATACCTATAGATGCGGTATCCGAAGATATAGGACCCTTTTCTGGGCAATGGGTCCAGGGAGCGGGTAACTGGGTCGTTTCGGGGGGATTGCGCACTGATAACAGAATGCATTACAATGGTCAATAATGACAGTAATCCGTGGTTTATCGAGCGTAGAGGATCGAGAACATATGTATACGCAGGCACAGGCTCCCGCGCAGGAAGGGCGCTTGCTTGACATCATGGTGCAATCCGCGCCGGGTGAGCTCGCGGAGGCCGTGGCGCAGGACTGGACACAGCGGCTCAGCCTGCCGGACGGAGTGCGCGTCGCCGTCATGCCGGGGAGCGGACAGGGCAGGCCACGCCGCTTCGTGGTCTTCGAAGGCCGCGTGACCTCGCCGCAGCGCTACGCCGCGTTGAGCATCGCCGATGAACTCGAAGGCCTTGTGCGCGCCGCCAACCGGCCCGTCACCGCATGGGATCTGCTCCAGGCGGCCCGTGCTCAGGGTAGCAGCGCCGTAGGCACGGGCACCATGGCCACGATCACCCAGGCGGCGCGCCTGCTCGCGCGACAAGGCAGGCTCAAGCCCGGCCCCATCCGCGGCACCTGGATCCCGGTCCACACCGGCGAGGCAGCGGCATAAGCGCGCGGGCACGGCGCCAAAGCAAGCGTCATCGCACACTATAGATGATGGACAGATTAAAGGACGGCCTGTCGTGACGACGCTTCAACGCATGACGTTCGAGGACCTGATGTCACAACCCGACGACGGGTACCGCTACACCGAGGTGCGCTTGAGTCGATACGTTGTGTCCATCAACGTCAGTAGCGTAGACTGGACGCATGAGCACAACCATTGCGCGTCGCGTCTATCGTTTCCGGCTGGAACCGACCACCTCTCAAGAGGGCAGTTTCAAGCGGTTCGCGGGCGCGCGGCGGTGGGTATGGAATTGGGCGCTCCACCAGAAGCAGGACCACTACGCGGCGACGGGCAAGAGCCTGCCCGAGAAGGAGTTGTCGGCGCGCCTCACGGCGCTCAAGGATCGGCCGGAGACGGTCTGGTTGCGGGAGGTGGACAGCCAACTCCTGCAGCAAGCGTTAGCCGACCTCAAGCGCGCGTTCGGCAACTTCTTCGAGCAACGCGCGCGCTTCCCTCGGTTCAAATCGCGCAAGCGCGACAGGGCCCGCTTCCGCATCCCGCAACGGGTGGCGCTCACGGACGGCTACCTTAGCGTGCCGAAGATCGGGCGCGTCAAGATGCGCCAATCTCAAGAGGTTGATGGGACGACGAAGAGTGCGACGTTCAAGCGCGACGCCCGCGGCCACTGGTTCGTGTCTATCGTTGCGGAAACGGAGATGCCTGCTATGCCGCTGCCCGCCCCCGTCCTCGCGCGCACGGTGGGCGTGGACCTCGGCTTGAAAGACACCGTGGTGACGAGTGATGAGGAACGGGTCGCGGCCCCGCGTTTCTACCGCGTTGCGCAACGCCAACTCAGGCGGGCGCAACGGTCCGTCTCGCGCAAGGTGAAGGGCAGCGCCAACCGGGCGAAGGCGCGGCAGAAGGTGGCGTGTGTCCACCAGAAGATCGCGGCCAAGCGCAAAGACTTTTGCCATAAACTGACCACTACCCTTGTGGTTAACCATGATGCGGTGTGCATTGAGGACTTGAATGTTGGCGGGCTTGCGAGAAACAAGCGGCTCGCCAAAAGCATGATGGACGCCTCCCTGGGCACGATCCGGCATCAGTTGGAGTACAAGGGCGCGTGGTATCAGACACATGTCATCGCCGTGGGCCGCTTCTACCCCTCGTCCAAGTTGTGTCATGGGTGCGGGCACAAGCATGATGGGTTAACCCTGAGCGATAGGATATGGGCGTGCCCGTCGTGTGGCGTGATCTTGGATAGGGACCTGAACGCGGCACGCAACATCAAGCGCGAAGGACTCAGGATACTCGCGGCGGGGCACGCTGAGAGTCAAAACGCTTGTGGAGCCGATGTCAGACTGCCGATGGCAGCAACCGGCGATGAAGCAAGAATCCCACGGCTGTAGTCGTGGGAGTGTCAATCTATCCCAAGACACGCTCGGCCATGGTTTTCGGTCCCGACGGTCACTCGCGTCGTATCCCTGCTGGCGGTATGTTGGTAGGCGACGACGTCCTACCCGGTTTTTCCGAGGATCTGGCAAGCCTCTTTGCATGAGGCCCTCTCAAAGCGCCAGCGCCACCTCTAATGGCGCTACTGGCGCCACGACTGTCCGCAGTGTCCCACGATCATCCGTCGTTTATCGTCCGTCAGCCGCCAGCGTGCTCTCCGGTCCCGGCACGCGACAGCTGTTGACCCCGGATACACCGTACGAGACGTGTTGTCCGGGCGGAACCGCGAAGCTCACCGTGGTCTGGCCCGCCGGGACATGGACGATCCCCAGCACGGTCCGCTCCGCGATCAGCGGGTCGATAGAGTACTGCGCAACCGTCCAGCCGCCGCTCGCCGCCGGCCTGGACGACGCGGCGGCCCACGTCACAGTATCCTCTTGCCCCGCGCTCACGACGCGCTGAATAGCCGGCGCCATGGGCACACCGGCGCAAGGGGTCGGGACGAGCGGGATTGCCGGTGAAGCTGGCTGTACAGCCGCTGCCGTTGCGGTCCCCACCGTCGTCGTGGTCGCTCCGACCGTCACTGTTGCCGTCGCCGTCATAGGCGTGACCGCCGGAACCGTCACCGTCGTCGTTGCGCTGGCTGTCGAGATGGCCGTCGCCGTCGTCGTTCCTGTCGCCGTCGTTACCGGCGTTGCAGGCGCCATCGCCGTCGTCGTTCCTGTCTCCGTCACTGTCATCGTCGCCGTCACTGTCGCCGGCGTTGTCGTCGCCAAAGCCGTCGGGACGGGGGGGACGGATTGGGCACGCCCATTGTCGACCAACGCGCTCTGCTGCCCCGACACACCGCAGCTATTGAGCCCCGCGACTCCGTACGTGACGCGTTGCTCTGAGACATCGTCGAGCGCTACTGTCGTCTGACCGACCGGGACATGCGCCACCTGGAGCACGGTTTGTTCGGCGATCAAGGGAGCGATATCGTACTGTATGATCGTCCAGCCGTCGCTGGCAGGGGCGCCTACCGTACCTACCGTACCCGGCGCCCCTGGCGTCCACGACAAGGTATCGCGCCGTCCGGCGCCGACAATCCGTTGGATCACCGGCACCGGTGGGAGCGCGCCACAGACGGAGATGGCTAGCGCGCCGGACACCGGTACGGGTGTCGGCGCCACGCCGATGGCCAATGAGCTGCCCACGGCCTGGGATGCGTGCCCCGCGAGGACCAGGGTATCGTCGAGCCCAAACAGGGAGATCGGCGGATGGTAGCGGTACAGCACCCGAACGGTGATGGACGCGGCGGACGTGCCCGCATCGGGGCTATAGAGGAGAGTGTTCGGGGATGGGACCGCCACCGCGCCGGGCGTCGCGCAATGCGAGAAGATATATCTATCCCGAGCCATGGAGCGCGCACGCTCACTGTCGCCGGTCGGCCCATAAATGTCGATCTGGCCGATACCGCAGGGGTCCAGACCACCGGCGCCGACGACGGCCTTGACGACGGCGCCCGCGGAGATCGCCCGTACTCCCCCCGTGACGGCCGAACGGGCCGCACTGTTGACGGCCGAGGCCACCGCCATCGTCGCGCCGTAATAATCGACCAAATCGACGGCTCCGACCAGGATAGCGGCCGCTGCCACGGCGTAGAACGTTGCCTCCAGGCGCGTCCAACCGGAGACACGACGCTTGACGCCGCGAGTGGCGATACTCATAGGCAATCTATTCTTCTTTGCTCCCCATCCAAGGTGTAAGTATCCGCCAAACGCGGACAACGCGCCACGGATCATGCGCGCTACTTGGGGTCTGCAAAAGATCGTCCTGGGAGCGCGGCATCTCGCCGGCATCCGTCGCAACCACGCAGGTTGGTGCGCCAATCATTGCGGACGCCGTACCAAGCGGGCTACCCGTGCTCTCAGTAGGGCACCGTACCAAGCGGGCGGGGCCAGCAAGGCGCGGTCGCTGGAGGGCGGCGGTGACGCAGTGGGCGGTCTGCTCGGCCTCCTGCTCGTGGCGGTCGTCCGCCGCGCCCACCGTCGTGGTCCCGCCGCTGGCGCCGCCCCCGCCGCTCGGACCCAGGGAGCCGGCGCGCTGCTGCACCACGTGCGTCAACTCGTGCGCGAGGAGGTGCTGCCCCGCCGGGGTCCGCGGCTGATAGAACCCGGCACGGAAGAAGATGTCGCTGCCCACGGTGAAGGCGATGGCCGCCACGCCCCGGTTGAGCGCATCGGCCTCGGGGTCGGCGTGGATGCGCACCGGGGAGAAGTCCACCCCGAAGACGCCTTCCATGCCCTGACGCACCGTGGCGTCGAGCGGCTGCCCACCCCCGCGCTTGGCCCCGATGCGCCCGGACAGCGCCGGGCTCAGCGCCCCGCCCTCCCGACCCACCTCGGCCTGCGCCTGCACCACGCCCGCCTCGCTCGTCGGCGCCATCATCAATGAGGCGCCACCCGCCGCGGCCTCGGCCGCCTGGCGCCGCAGCCGCCCCTCCCGCTTGCGCGCCAGGTACGCCGTGCCCGCCGCCCGGTCCGCCGCCGCGCGCCGCACCGCCCGCTCCCACTCCGCGGCGGCGACGCCGCGACGCGGTGTGGCCAGCGCGACCGCGACGGGATCGTCCCCGCCGCCCTCGCCCCGCAGGGCACGCCGCCGCGCCCACCACTCCGCGTCGCGGATGGCGTTGATGGCCGACCGGTCCAGCGCCATCTTCCGCGCCAGATAGATGTCCTCCACGGCCACGTCGTGCGCCCACGACGTGGATCGGCGCGCGGCGGCGCGCGGCCCCTCGGTTTCCGGGGTCAGGTCGAAGACCTTGCCGCTCATGACTCCGGCCTCCTCTCCGTCAGCCGCGGTCCCCGCACGTCATCCGTAGCGTAGGACCCGCCGCGCCGCAAGCCGCCCATGGCAGGGCACGGCGGGTCCGGCGCCAGCACGCCGGCCTCGAACGGGGTCGGGTCCAGGCCGGCGCGTGCGCGGGCCAGCGACGAGGCGGGCGCCTGCGGCGGCAGCACCACCGGCATGGCCGTGGGATGCGTGGCCTGCGCCCACGCGCCCAGCGTCAGCAGAGAAAGCCCGTCCAGCGTCTCGTCGATGCCGTCCGGGTCGTGGGGGGCGGCCTCCGCAAGGTGCAGAGCAAGCGGGCACGGCACGGCGTCCGCCCCGCGTTCGTGCAGCAGCGCCCGCAGGCCCGCCCGGATCGCGGCGATGGCGGCAAGGACATTCGGATGCGCGCTGCTGTCCGGCTGCGCCCAGGAGTCGCTCCCGTGGTCCATCCAGTCCGGTCCCACCACCACCCTGTCTCCCTCCCGCTCTCCGCCGCGCCACGACCTTGGCACCAGTATACAACGAATAAGGTTCCCGCGGCCCCCCACGGCATGGGGCACGCACGGCCTGCAAAAAATTGTCCTGGGAGCGCGGCTACCTCCAGGAATCGCCCGCACGATCAACAATGAAATCCCTCCGTGGAGGTACCAAGGTCACGTCGTTCTCGTGAGCGGGGTGTCTCTTGTTGTGTGACCAGTTCGGGTCAAACCTACCTTATAGATAGAGAGGACGTTTCCCCCACCACGACCAGCCACGCTGCGTAAGATGGGCCGTCGCCAGTCGCTAGTGCCTTGCGTTGCTCAGCGCGGCGAACGTCCCCGACGCGCTGATGGCCTTGCTGAGAGGGCGCACCAACTCCTGCAGCCTGGCACAGCGTTCCGCGTCGAGGCGCGCCCAGGGCGCCAGGGCCAGACGGTCGGTGCGCGCTTCGATCGCTTCGCGGGAGGCGGCGCCAACGTCGGTTGGCGCGCTGGCGTCGTCAAGCCAACCCCGTCCGCGCAAGCGGTCCGCGGCGGCGTCCCACTCCTCCCGCGACCATCCTCGCGTCGCTTGAAGCATCGCCCGGTCGCCGCCGCCCGTGGCGGTATAGATGACCAGGGCTTCCGTGCCGTCGACCTCCTCGCCTAGCAACGCCGCCACGTGGCCATCACCACGGTGCTCCCGCAGCAGCGTGATGGCCTGCCACAGCGCGAGGTGGGGCTCGGTGGGCCAGGGCAACATGCGCGGCGTAGAGCGGCCGTCCTGGCAGCGTGCAGGCCAAGGCCGCCTCGCGCGCCAGCGCCGCTGCCTCGGCCACCTCGGGGCCCTCCACGGCGTCGCCAAGCAGGCGGCGCAACGCGGCGTCGACGGCCTCGAGGCGGGCGGCCACGATGCGGTCGGGGGCGGCCAGGCGCCAGGCCTCGGGGATCACGCTGCGCACCAACGCGGGGTTGAAGTTGTAGAACGTGGCGCTGACCACGTCGGCCGGGACCGCACCAAGTGCCGCGGCCCGCGAGGCAAAGTAGCCCATGGACCGGCCCCTCAACCCAATCCGCTCGTAGATCGGCTTCGTGTCGGGGACGAAGTAGATCATGGCGTGGTACGGCTCGGTACCACCCCACTAAACCGTGGAGGAGAGGCGATAGAGACAGGAACGAGTCGCATGCGGCATGCTACAAGTAGCCGTGTCTTGCTCACACGGCCAGGAGCGCAGGAC
>JAABUX010003529.1_pt1 | contig 20651 bp, 16 predicted proteins | sample 5561851 | NCBI WGS metagenome assembly JAABUX01 (sample SAMN10711883, study PRJNA513361) | rock metagenome | isolation source: Antarctica rocks | place: Antarctica: Victoria Land, Richard Nunatak red sandstone | collected 2016-01-03 | reverse complement strand
CAGTCGGGCCACGGGCGCGAGCTCGGCACGTACGGCCTCGAGGAGTTCCTGGAGACCAAGGCCCTACTCCTGACTCCCGCCGACCTCGCCGCGCGGCAGGCGGCGCCCGCCGATCTCTCGCGGCTCGATCCCGGCCAGCCGGAGCAGGCCATCGAGACCATCGAAAAGGCCGCCAACGTACCCGGCGGCGTGGAGGCGTACTAGACAAGTAGTCAGTTGTCAGTAGTCAGAGAACGCATCTACTGGGAGCGCCGGCTGGCAGTCGGCGCTCCCAGGGCAATTCACCGGCCGTGCGATCTACTCCTACTCCTGGTTGCCCTTGCGGTATACCGCGCATTGCGCGTCGACGCGCCACGCGCCGTGCGCGTTGCCCGTGAGGTCGCAGTCCTCCGCCGTCAGCGCGCCGTCGTCGTGCGCGTACAGGGCGACAAAGCCGTTGCGGTTGACGCGGCAGCCTCGCAGCACGGCGTTGCCCTGTGCGCGGGTTTCCACCCCCGCCAGAGCGTTGGCGGCGATGTCGCAGTCTTCGATCGTACCCTGGCCGCCCTCATAGATCACGATACCGGCTTGCTTGCTGTCGTGGATCGCGCACTGCCGGATGGTGGGCGCGGCGCGTTGCGCGATTTCGACACCGGCCAGAGCGTGTCCGCGGATCGTACAACCCTCCAGCGTCCCCCCGCCGTCCTCGTAGATCAGGACGCCGCAGGCGCGGCCATCGTGTATAGTGCAGCGCCGGATCGTGGGCGTACTGCCCTGCGCGATCTCCACGTCCGCCAGGGCATTGTCGTGGATATCACAGTCCGCCAACGTGCCCCGCCCGCGCGCGCGGATCACCACGCCGCCCGTCTTGCCGCCATGGATCGCACATCGTTGGATCAGAGGATCGCTCCCCTGCCTGATCTCGATTCCCGCCCGCGCGTTCCCGACGATAGCGCAGTCTTCGACCGTGCCCCGGCCGCCCTCATACAGCACGATCCCGCCCGCGCGCCCATCGCGAACGGTGCAGCGCCTGATCACGGGGGCGCTCTCTTGCGCGATCTCCACCCCCGCCAGGGCATTGGCGGCGATGTCGCAGTCCTCGATCGTCCCCCGAGCCCGCTCATACACCAGCACACCGCTGGCCGCTCCATCGCGGATGGTACAGCGGCGCAGCACGGGGTCCGCCGTCTCGCCGTGGATGGCGACGCAGGCCAGCGCGTCGGACGTGATGACGCACCCCTCCAGCTCCAGGCGTCCCTGTGGGATGTCCACGGCATAGTAGCCGCCGCCAGCGGACCCCGACCCGCCGCGCCCGCACAGGGTGAGGCCCCGCACCACCGCCTCGTCCGCGCGCATCACCAAGCAGTTGGCGTCCGTCGCCTCCACGATGATGTCCTCTACCTTACCCACGCCGACGATCTCCACCCGTTTGTCGATGACCAGGCTTTCGCGGTAGAGGCCAGGACGCGCCTCGATGCGTGCGCCGGGTAATGCGTCGCGCAGGGCCGCGCCGATGCTCCCGTAGCGCCTCTCGTCTCCCTGACCCTCGTTTCCCTGGCCCTCGTTCCTGACCGTGACGACGAGAGCCAGGCCGGACGGCGGTGGCGGCGAGGGAGGGGAAGGGTCAGGCGCGGAGATAGGGATAACGACCGGCGCGTCGCCATCACGCGCCTGCCGCAGCGCCGCCGCCATGTCCTCGGCCGTGGAGAAGCGATCGGCCGCGGCGAAGGCCGTCGCCCGCGCGAGGGCCTCCGCGAGGGCGGGGGGCAAGTCGGGCACGAGCGCGCCGGCCGGCGGGAACAGGCGGCGCAGCGCGCCCTCCATATCCAGACCGTCGCGCTGCAAGCGCGTGTACTCGGCGTCGGGCTGGCGGCCGGTGAGCAGTGCGTGCAGCGTGGCGCCGAGCGCGTAGAGATCGCTGGCAGGCGCGGCCCGGCCCAGCACCTGCTCGAAGGGCATGTAGCCCCAGGTGCCGATGGCGGTGCCGCTCGGGGTGGCCAGCTGGCGCGCGATGCCAAAGTCGATCAGCGCCGGGCGGTCCGTGCGCTCGTCGAGCATCACATTAGGCGGCTTCAGATCGCGGAAGATGAACGCAGGCGTGCGCCCGTGCAGATAGGTCAGGACGTCGCAGAGCGCGATGCCCCAGGCCACGACGCGCGGCCAGTGGACGCGCCCGCCGGCGTCGGTGAGCGCGTCCTGTAGAGTCTTGCCAGGAATGTAGTCCATGGCGAGGTAGAAGGGGCCGGCCGCGGGCTCGGCCGTCCAGTAGCCGTGGATCGCCGGGATCGCCGGGTGCTCCAGGGCCAGGAGGGTGCTGACCTCGCGCTTGAACCAGGTAATCGCGTCGCGCTTGCCTTCGGGCGAGGTGAACCGCGCGTCGAGCAGTTCCTTGATAGCCACGGCGGGATGGCCCTGCCGCCCCACGTCCTCGGCAAGGTAGACGCGGCCGAAGGCGCCCGCGCCAAGCACGCGCGCCACGCGGTAGCGGCCCTGCAGCAGGGCGCCGGCGGGCAGCGGCGACCCCGACGCCCCCGCCCGCTCACCACTGGGCGTGGCGCCTGGCGGCGCATATGGCCCCGCGGCCGCAGGGCTATCGTACGGCGGCGCGGAGACGGACGCGTCACCCACCCTGGCGCCGCAGTGGGTACAGTGCCGCGCGGTGGCCGGGTAGGGCCGCTGGCAGTTGGGACAAAGCATGATCGACGCGTCCTTGGCGGCGTGATAGGGTGTGCGCGCCGCGTATACCTATAGTAGTACCGCCGGCATTCTTGCGCAAGCGTCTACGGCGATAAGCGCCGCATCCCTCGGGTGCGCGCCACTTTGTCGCGCCGGGTATCTACTGGGACCGCCTCCGTCCCGGCGGCCTGCCGCTGCAGGCGACCATGGTGCTTCTGGCCGACGCCGTGGACGTGACCGTGTGCCGCCGGGACGGCGGCGGTCCCAGCAGAGACGGCCAGCAAGCCAGTCACCGCGAAAATGTGGCGCGCACCCACATCCGTCGCGCCGGTTGACTTTCGCGCGCCGTCGTACTACGATAGCAGCAAGCAACGCAATGGCCGACTGTGCGCGAGGAGATAACGCGGTGGCCAGTTGTGCGCGAGGAGATGGGGAGATGGTCGCGAAAGTGCTGTGGATCGGGGCGGCGATCGCGTGGGCGGGGATGTTCGCCCCGTGGGAAGTCTTCCAGGGCCTGTTCGACAACACGGGCGTGTCAGGGTTCGGAGTCGCGGGGTTCGACCAGGTGCGCAACGGGTTCGGCATGAACCTCCTGGTCAACAAGCCCTACCTTTTCCTCGTACCCGTCTGCACCGCGCTCGCGGCGCTGCTGGCGACGCGGCCTGTCGCCCGACCCGAGTTCCGCTGGATCGTTCTGGCCTTGTCGCTGGCCGCGCTCGCCGCCTGCGTGGCCTTCTTCCCGAACTTCGCCCAGGACAAAAATCAGGTCCTGGCCGTCGTCAGCATCTCGTGGGGCAGCGGAGTCAGTATCGTGGGCTGCATCGGCGCACTGGCGGGAGCCGCATGGGCGCTGCTCTCCTCGCGCGACGCGGCGACGCTCCGACCGGCCTACGCGGCGACCACGCCAGCCGTCCCGCTCTATACGTTCGCACCCTCAAACTCCTCCGCGCTTGCCGCCACGCCCGCTAGCAACGGCGCCCATGAGGGCATGGTCATCGCGAGCCCCGTCCCTGTGACGCATGATAGCGCCAGCGTGGCGAGTGCTGTCACTCATAACGGTAGAGCCGGTGACCAGTCTGAGAGTGCGGGCGTCCCGCCCGTCCCAACCGTCGCGCCGAATACAGGCGAGATGGTGACACTCCCAGGATCAGTCGTACAACCTGTCGCGGCCCCCACTCGGGACGGGGCGAACGCGGCGCGTCCGGTGGCGCGCTACTGCGTCCACTGCGGCGGCGCGCTGCGGCCCGACGACCGCTTCTGCCGCTCCTGCGGCGCCGCGCTCGCATGATCACAGTCTAATTGAGCGGACGCGGCGTAAGGCCCGCGCCCGCGCATAGGGGGTACGTCCGATGAAGCTGGCGATGCCGATCCTCATCCTACTCGTCGTGTTGAGCCTGACCGCCTGCGGCTCGCCCAGCCAGGCCACCAATCAGCAGTCGCAGGCAATCGGCGGCCTATTCCCGATCCAGCAGGGCGATGAGCGCGGCTATATCGATCAGACGGGCAAGCTCGCCGTCGATCCGCAGTTCGACGACGTCAGGGCTTTCTCTGACGGGCTCGCCGCCGTGCAGATCGCCAACAAGTTTGGCTACGTCGATCAGACGGGCAAGCTGGTCATCCCAATGCGGTTCGACTATGGCGCCGACTTCGCCGACGGCATGGCGCAGGTCCGGGTCGGCTCGAAGTACGGCTTTATCGACAAGACAGGCAAGGTTGTCGTCACGCCACAGTTCGACTCCGTGGGCGACTTCGCGGATGGCGAGGCGCCAGCGGCGGTCGGCGGCAAGTACGGCTACATCGACAAAACGGGCAAGTTCGTCGTCAACCCGCAGTTCTCGTACGCCCCCAGCTTCTCGGAGGGTCTGGCCGCCGTCAACATCTCGAGCGATAGCTACGGCTATGTCGATAAAACGGGTAAGTTCGCCGTCAACCCGCAGTACATGGATGCCGGCCCCATGTCCGAGGGCCTTGCCTACGTCGAGACCACTGACAAAAAGTACGGCTACATCGACCCGACGGGTAAGACGGTGATTACCCCGCAGTTCGACGGGGCCGGCAACTTCTCCGAGGGCCTGGCGCCGGTGACGATCGGGACATCGACGGACGCGAAACGCGGCTACATCGACAAGAGCGGCAAGCTCGTCATCAACCCGCAGTTCGACGACGCCGACGCCTTCTCAGAGGGACTGGCGCGCGTGAAGATGGGCGGCAAGTACGGCTTCATCGACAAAAGCGGCAAACTCGTCGTCAACCCGCAATTCGATTATGTGACTGACTTCTCCGGTGGCCTGGCACAGGTCAACTTCGGCGCCATTGGCGCCAATAGTGATTGGGGCTACATCGACCCCAAGGGCAAGCTCGTGTACGACCCTACGAATGCACTGTTTCCTGTTCTCCAGCATGACGCGTTCGGTTTCATCGACCGTGGAGGCGCGGTTATTATCAAGCCTCAATTCAACCGGCATTTATATATGTCTGACGGCTATATACCACAGTTTTCAAATGGGTTGGCAGCCGTGGATGTCGATGGTAAGTTTGGATACATAGACACGACGGGACGCATCGCGATTCAACCCCAGTTTGGGTATGCCTCGAATTTCCATGATGGTCTCGCATCGGTAACAGTTGGTGGGAAGTCCGGCTACATTGACAAGGTCGGGAGGTTTGTCATCAAGCCGCAGTTTGATTATACAGGCGACTTTTACAAGCGCCTTGCGCCAGTAGGAGTCGGCGGCAAGATGGACAATGATTACAAGATAGGTTATATAGATGTGATGGGCAAGATGATTGTTAAGCCTCAATTCGATTCCTGGCAAAGTACTTTTGTGGAAGGCATGGAGATAATTAAAGCGTATCATCATCCGAAATATGGATATATCGATGCAACAGGCAAGATCATTGCTCAACCGCAATTCGACTACGCCTCCAACTTTGTCGGAGGGCTGGCACTTGTGCAGCTCAATCATAAGTACGGCTACATTGATACGACAGGCAAAGTCGTTGTATACCCTCAGTTCGATTATGCCCAAGACTTTGCGGGAGGACTCGCGGTCGTGGAAAGTAACCACAAACATGGCTACATTAATAGGGCGGGAAAGGTTGTTATAGACCTGCAATTTGACGGTGCAGACGATTTCAGCCAAGGGCTTGCGGCGGTAATGGTAGGCGGCAGCTACGGTTACATTGACACGACCGGCAAGTTTGTAATAATGCCGCAGTTCGAGGATGCCGGTAGCTTCTCTGAAGGGTTGGCGCCAGTTAGAGCTGGTGACGGCACATGGGGCTATATCGACACGACGGGTAATAGGGTCATCACCCCGCAATTTGATGAGGCAGAGGCCTTCACGCACGGCTTTGCTAAGGTGAATGTGCAAAAGAGTGATGGTACAACGCCCATAGCCTACATCGACAAGACTGGTAGGATTGCCATCAACACGCATCTTGATACCCATTTCTTTGGTATCGACGACTTCGCTCAAGGCATAGGCCGCGTAATGTACGCCGACGGTCAAGACGGCCAAGGTCGCGTAATAAATTGGGGATACGTCGACAGCACGGGAAAGTACATTTGGAAGCCTACAAACTAGCTCATTGATAAGGCTACTTGTAGCTGGATGAACAAGCCGGGGAAACGGAGAACTACGTCTGGCGACCCACGAAGTAGGCGTGTATACGCGTACGCAGAAACGAGGCGTGTACCCGAGCGCCTGGTGGGTTGTTGACAGAATAATGGTATCGGCGGTATCATAAATTCAGTAAAGGGAGGGTGCGTATGGCACAAGCGATGATGCTGCCCGTTGTCCCGCCGTCGGTCGACCATGCGCTCAACGAGGTCCGCGACGCGTCCGGGGGACCTGTCCAGGCGATCTTTATCAGCCGCGCCCTGCGCGCCGTGGCGATGCTGGCACGGACGCTGGATGCGGACGAGTTGGGCGAAGCCGCGGCGCAGCCGACCGATTATAGCCTGCTCCTGGCTGCCCTGGCCAACCCGGGCGTGCTGGCCGTCCTGAACGAGGACAACCCACTCTCCGAAGCCCGGCTCGCCGGCCTGCGGGGGAAGAAGGAGCTGATCGAGGCCGAGGGCGGGGCGCTGACGGTCGAGGAGGCCGCGGACGCGCTGGGGTTGACCCGGCAGGGCGTGGACCGTCGCCGCCGCGCCGGTAAGCTGCTCGCCCTGTCCATGGGCAAGCGCGGCTATTTGTACCCGGCGTGGCAGTTCACCCAAAGCGGGACGCTGCCTGGCCTGGAGGAGACCCTGGACGCTTTCCAGGACATCGGGCCGTGGGCGCAACTCACCTGGTTCATCAGCCCGAACACGCGCCTGGATGGGGAGTCGCCGCTGGATATGCTGCGAGCCCGCGAGATTGGCCGCGTGGTGGAAGCGGCGAGCGTCTATGGGGAACAGGGGGCGGACTAAAATGGTGGATGTGCGCGTTTTTCCACTTTGTCATAGGTGTGCCATACTGTGATGAGAGAGGTTCGCCCACGCGGGCGACCATGACGAGAAAGGACAATGAGTATGGCGACGCAGGCGACGACAACATCTCATGTGCGGGATGAGCCGGAACTATCCGGGCCGATACATGTGCGCCTCGATTATCGTGCACGCGCCGCCATTCGCCAACTTGCCGCCAAGGATCAAGCGGCGATCTATGCTGCCATCGATACGCTCACGCGCTATGGATTGCCCGATTTGGTGCGTGAAGGGCGCGCACATCTCGTGATAGGTCTGCGCGTCGGGGACGGACACGGCCCCGTCTATGACATGCGCGTTCCGGGGGCGACGGACCTTCGGATCTTCGTCATGGCGTCAGAGAGTGAAGGGGATACGGTTCTCGTTGTGACCGACGTGCTACGTCGCAGCGCGCTACGGACTATCGCGCGTGGCTCCTAGTCCAGGTGCTGGAAGGGCCGTTGTTCCACCTGGGTTTGCGGCCCATATCCCTAATGTAGCGGCCGTGCTACGTGACCTTGACGCGTTCGATGCACTGCTGGCGCGCAAGGCGGATCTTGACGAGGCGAAGGACGTATTGCCTTTTTTCAGGGATCATCCGCAACTCACGGCGCTCCTCGGTTTGTACGGTGATATGGTCTACTTCGACCGCCTGGCCTACGAGCTAGATCTGGACGGGCAATTCCGTGCCGATGCTGTCGTGGGGGACTGGGAACGCAGGCGCTATCTTCTGATAGAGTTCGAAGATGCGAACGCTCATAGCATCTTCCGCCGCACGGGGCGGCGCACCGGCATGTGGGCGCCTCGTTTTCAGGATGGATACAGCCAACTCGTTGACTGGCTGTGCCTACTCGACGGTCAGGAGAACACGCCTCAACAAGAGGATCGCTTCGGAGCGCGCTCCATCCATGTGTCGGGGCTGCTGATCATCGGACGCGATGGGTCGTCGTTTGTCGGTTCTGGCGATAGGCGTCGCTTCGAGTGGTGGCGTGATCATGTCGTGGTAAATTCATGTCCTGTGACGTGTTGTACCTATGATGAGATCGCGCGCGCCATGCGCGATTGGATACGCATGGCGCTTACGAGCGACCCGAGCCCGCCGCGCCGCATAGCGCGACCACGACGCCAGAAGAGAGCGGGAGCAACTCCACCCGCCTAACCACCAAACGCCCTGCATCATTAATAGTAACGGCTGCTACTTACCCACCGTGAGCACGAGGGCGCCGTGCGCCGAGCCGTCGGCGTCGGTGCGCAGGCCGCCCGCCAGCGCGCGCAGCGGCGCGAGGAACGGCTGCACCTTGAGGTCGTAGCTCGCCCTGGCCGCGGGCGGCGTCAGGTTCTCAGCTAGTTGGCGGATGCCTTCCAGGTCGACGAAGACGGCCAGGCTGCGCGCGCTAAGGTCGCCTTGCACCGCCTGGTAGCGCGGATTGCTCTCCAGGCCGCCATTGTTACGCGCGTCCAGCACATGGTTGACCTGGCCGTAGACGGCGTAGAAGTGGTTGTCGACCAGCCCGTAGGCGGCGTCAGCGGCGCCGGTTTGGTAGGCGGCGGGCGCGCCCGGCGCCTCACGCAGCGTGTAGCCGGAATACGACTCCTGGCGCGGGTTGATGAACGGGTCGAAGCTGGAGATGGTGTTTTGCGCCGCCGTTGTGTCCCTCACTTTGGTGACCAGGGCGATGTCGGGGCTGCCGGATGTACCCCCATACGCCGACCCAGCCTGGAGCGAACCGCGATCGATGCCCAGCGCCAGCGCGCCGCCCAGCCAGGCGCCGAAGCCGGTGTCGACATGCACCAGGTTCAGGCCGTAGAACGCCGAGTTGATCGCCGCGTTGATGGCGTCGTTGAAGCTGGAGGCCAGCGCGGCGGCGTCGGGCACGGACACGGCGGCCAACGTATCCGACGGCAGCAGGCGGAACGCGGCGCGGGTGTCTTCCGGCGCCGCGTACGACGGCGCCGGCGGCAGGTTGTCGGGGATGCTTTCCCAGGAGAGGCGCACCCCGTCGCTCGCGGCGGAGAACGCCACCGCCGCGCGGCCCGAGAGCAGCTCCAGGTAGCGGCGGGTCTCGGGCAGCATGACCGAGCTGACGCCCGAGAGCAGCGCGGGCAGGGAGGCGCCGCTGTCGGCGTAGACGAAGCCCAGCTTGCTATCCGGCAGGCGGTCGACGACCTGGCGGTAGCGGTCGCTGGAGGCCAGGCTGTCGGCGGAGCCGCCGGCGATGCGGTCGACGATACTCTCGACGTCCGTGACGCCGCTGCCCGCCGCGCCGAGGCTCAACACGACCCACCCCCGAAAGGCGGCGCCGGTAACACCGGCGATGCCGTTCGCGCTCCCGCCGGACTCGATCGTCGCGCCGCGATAGCCCTGCATGGGGGCCATGCGCAACGTTTGGGTGAGCAGGCTCAGCAGCTTGTCCGGATTGTTGGAATGGACCAGCAGGGCGGCGTGCGGGGCCGTGACAGGGCCATAGGCGGCGAACGAAACTTCGCCATCGAGGAGCGGCAGGATGTCGCTCTGCACGTTGGCGTCTCCACCGTTGGTGGCGTCGCTGCCGGTCGCGCGCAGCGCGGCGGCGAAGCCCGGCTGGCTGGTGAAGTCGTCGACGATCGAAGCCGCGTCCTTGAGCTGGAACAAACCTGGGCGCAGCGTGACGGTGGCGTACAGGTAGGTGTCCGACGGCAGGAACGCCGCGCTGTGGAACCCCGAGGCGAACACCCACGGGGCCGCGAAGACGCCGCCGAGGCCGAGGATCAGGGCCAGGACGGCGGCGCCGGCCGCGAGGGTGACCCGTCTGCCGGTCCCTAGCCACCGCCGGCGCGGTCGGTAGGCGTGGACAGGGGCGGCGCTCGACGCGGGGCCGCCAATGTTCGCGGCGGCGCGGGGGGCGTGGGCCGTGGGCGCGGCGGGCAGCAGAGTCCGCGCACGATCCGGGGACGGCGCGTTGTGCGGAAGCGCGGGCGCCATGGGGACGGGCGGGACGCCCACGCTCCCGGCGCTGTCCTCCTGATCGGTCCCCGGCCACGAAGGAGGGATCGCGGGGCCGGAGGGCACGGATAAGGTGGGGGGCGCCGCGACGATGGGCGCGGGCGCGGTGGGCATGGCAGGCGCTGGGGCGAGTGGCGCGCCGCAGGTGGTACAGAACAGGTCGTCCGGCTTGCCGGCGCTCCCGCACCGCGCGCACGCCGCGACCGGCGTCGGAGGCGCGAGGGGCGCGGCCAGACCACAGACGGTGCAGAAGCGGGCGTCGGCGCGGATGGCGGCCCCGCAGCCACGGCAGATCGTCGAATTCCTCTTGTCGGCGCCGGCGTCGCGCATCGTCATAGCTGTGTCCCTCCGCTACTCTACTGTGCCCGTGAGATCACGACGTGATCGAGGCGCCAACCCCCATGCTCGACATGCAGGAGCCAGGAGCCGTCGGATGAGTGTGTGTCCTGTCCGCCCGCGCCGGTCGTCCATACGCTCGTCAGATGGAGGCTGACCAGCGCCGTAGCGAGGTCGCGATACACGACCCGTAGGTTCGATGGCCGCGCGCCCAGTTCGCCGTCGAACTGATGCGCCCATGCCGCCTCGTTCGGTACGCGGCTCTGCAAGTCGTCGGAGTAAAGGCCATAGGCGGCGGCATCGTCGTGCGCCGAGATGTCGTCGTAGAAGGCGCGTACCACATCGGTCGGGTCGCCCTGGTCCGCGCCGGTATCGCCGGGGGTCCCCGGTGTCGCGTTCGGGGTGTCAATCGTGGAGACCAGCCAGCGGCCGTCGACGCGGCGCAGCCCGATCAGGTTGAAGTATGGCGTGTCGGAAACCTGCGCCGGGGATGACGCGCCATTGTCCCACAGGGCGCGGTACTCGTCCTTACGCTCGAGGGCCTGCGCGTAGTCGGGGCGGAAGATGTGTATCCAAGGCGTGTCCAGACGATGCAGGCGTATGTCCCAGTGCTGGCCCTGCTGGCGCAGCGCCGCGACCTGAGCCAGCGTTTGCTTGAGGCTATCGTCCGTCTTGACACTCGCCAGGCCCGCGTCCGTCGCGTTCTCCAGAGATGCCGCCCAGGCGGTGTTGCTGCGCGCCACCGCGGCGTGGACATCTTGTGCGGTAGCGTCCGTCCCGCTCCCGGCGCCGGATGACGTCGCGGAATCCGGCGGCGCGATGGGTACGCCGGTCGCGGTTGGGATGCCCGACGCCGTCGCGGTCGGCGCCGGTGTGCCGGTCGGGGCATCCGTAGGAGTCTCCGCCGGCGGCGGCGTGTCCGTCGGCGCGGTCGTATCGGTCGGGCCGATCGTGGGCGCGGAGGGCGCCGTCGTGGGCGCGAGGATGGGCCGCGCCGGCGTGGCCGCGGCGGGGCGAGGGGTTGCCGTCGCGGTGGGCGGGAGCGATCCGGCGGCGAGGAGCGTCCCGAGCGGGCCGCGCGTCAAAGTGTACACGGCGGCGGTACCAATGGCGAAGCAGGCGAGGAAGGCCACGGTGGACAGAGCGGCCACGCGCGCACGGCCACGCCCGCGCGGCGTGCCTGTGGGCGCCGGCGACCGCGCCAGGACGGTCGGGGCGTAGGCGGCCGCCTGCGCGGCGAAGAGGGACACGCCGCAGCGCGGGCAGTAACGGTCGCCGTGCTGGACGTTCGTGGCGCCGCAGGAGGGGCAGGTGAGTCCTGCGTTCATGGCCGGCCTCCAAGTAACCGCTGCGCGGCAAGTGCATCAAGGCTTACGCGATGAGCGCCTATGGGCGCTACGCCAGACCGGCCTCGCGGTTGAGGCGCTCCGCCGTCTGATAGGCGTCGACCATGCCCCAGATCCAGAGGATTGGCGTGGTCAGGAAGCCGATCAGCACGAACATCAGCAAAAAGGAAACGGCGTATCCAACCAGGAAAGCGATGCCCTTGCCGACTTGCCCATTGTAGATTTGCCCCAACCCACACCAGAAGAAAGAGAGTACAGCGGCCAGCCCGGCGCTCTTACCGGTCCGCAAGATGACGACCTGCGGTTGCTGGACCTGGAATGTGACCGCCGTCTGGGCCGCATACAGTGGCTGCCGCGGCCCTTGTAGCCCCGCCGCGGCCGGCGCCGCCGCTGCGGGAGATGGGAGCGCGAGGGCGGAGCCGCAGCCGCCACACCAGTGAGCCTCAGACATCGCTTGACTGCCGCATTTTGAACAGAACATTTGGCTATCTCCTTTCCCTGTTGGATGGCTTTGTATTGATCATAGCAGAGCCAGGTTACGATCAGGTTACGGTTGAGGTTAAGATCCGGTTACGATTGGGCCGTAGCGCCATCTTCTGGTTAAGATTCGGTTAAGGCCCCTTCATAGCCTTGTCAGACGCGTGCAAAGGGTTCTATAATCAACGCAACAGCATGGTCGTGATGCTCATCGGCGCCCCGGCCACACAGCCCTACCCGGCTTGTGCATCGGATCATTCCACTAACCCCCATCGTGCCGGCGTACCAAGGAGCAAAACAGATGGCATGCCCCAGTTGTGGCGCGAACTGTCCGACCACGGACCGCCATTGTTTCACATGTGGCGCGCTACTCCACGGCCCCACCGCGCCCGCCCCACCGCCTGTGCCTTCCTACGGCCTCGCGGCCTCTCATTATGGCGCGCCGGCTCTCGGCGGCGCGACGAGCGCGGCGCTGGCGGCGGGCGCTATGCTGCAAGGACACTATCGTGTCGAGCATGTGCTCGGCTCCGGCGCTTTCGGGCGCGTGTACCTGGCCCGCGACACGCAGGACCTCGCTGGAGCGCCCGTGGCTATCAAGGAGTTGCTGGATACGTCGTTCGCCACGCCCGAGGAAAAGCACGAGGTCATTGGTTGGTTCAAGCGCGAGGTCAGCACGCTGCTAACCCTGGAGCATCCGGGCATCCCAGCCATCTACAGCTACTGGACCGCTCACCCCACGTCGGGTCCGCTGTACCTCGTGATGGAGTATATCCCCGGTAAGACACTGGAGCAGGTACAGCGCGACGCGGGCGGACCCATTGACTGGCCCGCGGTCGCGGCCTGGGGCGTCACGCTCTGCGACGTGCTGGCCTATCTGCATAGCCAGACGCCGCCTTTCGTGTTTCGGGACATGAAGCTGCCCAACGTGATGCTCGACGACCGCACGGGGCGTCCGGTGCTGATCGATTTCGGCATCACGCGCCAGTTCGCGCCGGGGGGCGGGACGGCCATCGGCACCTGGGGCTACGTGCCTTACGAGCAGATCATGGGGCAAGCCGAGCCGCGCAGCGACCTCTATGCGCTGGGCGCGACACTGCACGCGCTCCTGACGGGACGCCATCCCAACGCCGAGTACGCGCGCCTCACGCGCGGCGGCCGCGCGGTCCAGGACGCCATGCGTGGCTTGTTCCCGCCGCCCAGCGCGCTCATGCAAGGTATCCCCGGCGAACTTGACCAGATCCTGTCCCGCGCGACGGCTTTCGATAAGGACGATCGCTACCCGGATGCCGCCGCTATGGCGGACGCGCTGCGGCGGGTGCTGGCGCTGGCGCCCACGCTCAAGACGATTCCCTCTGGCGGGGCGCCCACGATGAAAGCGACGCTGCCCGGAGCCCTCGCCGCCGCGGCGATCCCAGCGGCCAGTGCGCCGGCCATTGGGGCGCTTGGCGCCCTGTCCGTTCCATTGCCCCCGGCGCCCGCGCCGGCGCCGACCACCATGGGCCTTAACCAAGGCGCGCGCGCGGGGCGTGGCCGGCGGGCCACGCACCCCGCCGTGCTGGCCCTGGCCGCGCTGGGGCTAATCATGGGCGGGGTCGGAGGCGCCATCGTGGCGGGCCACGCATTTGGCGCCCCCGCGCGGCATGATACGGCCGCCGCCCTGGCTGTCGCCGCGTCCCCAACCGGCACAGCTACCACGGTCCCAACCGGCACAGCTACCACGGTCCCAACCGGCACAGCTACCACGATCCCATCCGACACGGCCACGACGATCCCATCCGACACGGCTACAGCGCCTGCAACACCGTCGACTCGTCCCACATTGTTCTCACAGATTCCCGCTGCCCACACTACCGCGACTCCGTCCGCCACGACCACGCCACCAACCTCGGCGACTCTGCCCGTCACGTCAACAAGGAGGCCGACGCACGCTTCCCAACCAACTGGTACTAGTACGCTAGTGGTTATTAAGCGTTATGGAGCTGTATTGCGAGCACATCCTTCGAGTGACGCACCAATCGAAGGTACACTCCCCTGCGGCATGGATCTTAGCATGCTTGACGCTGCTAGCGGTTGGTATCATGTCACTACCAAAAGCGCTATGACAGGCTGGGTCGGTGGGCTGCGTGTCACTGTTTTATCAAGTAAGCCTCAGTATAGTTGTGCAGATGCTGTCACATACCCAGTAGGTACACATGTAAGCACATACGTCCCAACGGGCTGTCTTAGCTTGCGCTCCGAGCCTTCGCGGCAAGCACCATATGCCCATTGTGTGGCCAATGACCATATCTATGTGATCACGAACGGGCCGATCGAAGTACGTGGTGAGGACTGGTTCGGTGTTTACAGCCCTTCGACCGACGGTGGATGGTCACTGGCGAAGTACCTTCTACCGGCGCGATAAACTCATCAAACATTTCGGTACTACGCTGCGTACCTATCCGTCCAGCGATGCCTCCATTGAGGTCATCCTTCCGCGTGGTGCACAACTCAGGGTTAGTGGGCAAAGTCAGGGCTGATATCACATCCAGACTAACGCAGTAACAACCGGATGGGTTGGTGGCGTCCGTGTCGCCCCGATACTCGCTGTAAGCGTTTGTCACGAACACGAAGGAGAAAACCGTGTCCATACCGTGTCCCGATTGCGGGCGGCACAACGCGCCGGTGAGCCGCTTCTGCGGCGGGTGCGGCCGGACGCTGGCCGTCACGTCGGGAGCGCCAGTCCTGCGTGTCGCGGCGGCATTGCCGTCGACGCAGATCATGAGCGCGCCGCCCGCGACGTTGGTCGTTAGCCGCCCAGGCCAACCCGACCTCGCGTTCCCCCTGACCAAGGACAGCGCCAGCATCGGCCGCGCCGACACCTGCGACATCGTGATCGACGCCCCCGGCGTTTCGCGCCTGCACGCCATTATCGTCGAGCAGGGCGGGGCCTACACGTTGCGGGACCAGGGCAGCACCAACGGCATCTACGTGGCGGGGCAGCGCGTCACCGAGGCGCCGCTGGGCGTGGGCGAGCCGGTGCGCATCCCCGACCCGTACGGCAATGTGGTCACGCTGACGGTCTGCCCGGCCGGCGGCGCCGGCCAAAACCCCACGAACGGGGCCACACAGAGCGCGCTCATGGCGGCCGTGCCGGCCGGGCAGCTCGGGCCGCCGGATGGGGCGCGGGCTATCCAGGTCGATCCTGGGCGCGCGGCGCTAACCGTCGGGCGCGACCCCGGCAACGACGTGGTGATCGACCTCCCGCTCGTCTCGCGCTGGCATGCGCGCATCGAGCGCCAGGGCGAGGCGTTCCTGGTGCGCGACCTGGGCAGCACCAACGGCGCCTGGGTCAACGGCCAGCGCGTGCGTGGCGCGCAGCCCCTCACCGCGGGGGACGAACTGCGCATCGGGCCAGCGCTCCTCGCCTTCGGGGGCGCGTCGCTCGTGCAGGCCGTGCAGCCCGCGCGGCCGTCGAGCGTGCGCATCGACGCCGTCGATCTGGTGCGCTATATAGGGCGGGACGGGCGCAACGTCATCCTCGACAACGTGTCGCTGAGCGTGCTGCCGCAGGAGTTCGTCGCCATCGTCGGGGGCAGCGGGGCGGGCAAGTCGACCCTGCTCCACGCCCTGTGTGGGGCGACGCCGGCGCAGGCGGGCCGCGTCCTGTTCAACGGCCAGGACTTCTACCGCGACCCCGGCCCCTACAGCGCCATGGTTGGCTACGTACCACAGGACGACATCCTGCACCGTGAGCTGCCGGTCGGCCGCGCCCTGGACTACGCGGCGCGCCTGCGCCTGCCGCCGGACACCACGCCCGAGGAGCGGGAGCGCCGCATCGACGCGGTGCTGGCCGACGTCAAGATGGGGCCGCAGCGCCATCAGCCTATCAACAAGCTCAGCGGCGGGCAGCGCAAGCGCATCAGCATCGCCGTCGAGCTGCTGGCCCAACCGAGCGTGCTCTTCCTCGACGAGCCAACATCAGGTCTCGACCCCGGCCTCGACAAAACCATGATGAGCCTGCTGCAACTGCTCTGCGACAAGGGGCAGACCATCGTGCTGGTGACGCACGCCACCGAGAACATCCACCTGTGCGGCCTGGTGGCCTTCGTCGCCGGACGCGGGCGGCTGGTCTACTACGGCCCCCCGGCCGACGCCCCGGCCTTCTTCGGCGTGCCGGCCTTCTCCGACATCTACAGCTTCTTCGACCAGAGCCCCGACACGGTCGAACAGCAGCAGGGGCTCTTCCATCAGTCGGCCCACTACCAGGCCAATGTTTTAGACCGGCGCTCGTCTCTTCCAGCGTCCGCGCCCACGGCCGTCACGACCACACCAGCCGCTCCGTTAAGCAAGCGACAGGCGCGCGCAGCCGCGACCCGCCAGTGGCGCATCCTGACCCAACGCTACGCGGAACTGCTGTGGCGCGACCGCGTAAACCTGGGGCTGCTGCTGGCGCAGGCCCCCGTCGTGGCGCTGCTGCTGACCCTCGTCACACCCGCCGACACCTACACGCCGCCACAGTTCGGCAGCACGCAGCAGGTGCTCTTCATGCTCACGCTGGCGGCGATCTGGTTCGGCACGATCAACGCCGCGCGCGAGATCGTCAAAGAGCGAGCGGTCTACCTGCGTGAGCGCATGATCAATCTGCGCGTCTGGCCCTATGTGCTCTCCAAGTTCGCCGTGCTGGCGGCCCTCTCCACGGTGCAAGTTCTGCTGCTCCTATGGATCGTTTCCCTGAAGACGGCGCATCTGCCGGCGCAGGGCATCCTGCTCCCCGCGCCGCTGGAGATGTATGTGACCCTGACCCTCACCGCGCTGGCGGGCGCGGCGGGCGGGCTGCTCCTGTCCAGTCTCGTCTCCTCGTCCGACCGGGCCATGAGTATCGTGCCGGTCGTGCTGATCGCGCAGGTCATCTTCAGCGGCTCGGTCTTCGACCTACTCGGCGGGGCCAAGATCTTCTCCTATCTGGCCATCAGCCATTGGTGTCTGGCCGCGCTCGGCTCGACGGTCGACCTCAACGGCCTCGAAGCACAGCTGCCGGCGCCGGTCGACGGCTGGCCCAAGGAGATGTTCAGCGCGCCGGACCCCACGCATCTGCTGGGCTACTGGCTGGTCCTGGCCGCTTTCACCGTGGTCCTGCTCGTAGGCGCCTACGCCTCGCTGCGCCGTGGTGATGCGCGAGCCGCCTGAGGGCATAGATATGAGTGTGTTTCAAGTGAGTTGAAGGGCCGCCTCCCCTCTCCCGCGTCAGGGAGAGGGGTTGGGGGTGAGGGCCGCGCGAGAGGAGGGAGACAACCACACAGCGACAGACCGGACCGCCTCGCCTGATAGTGCGTGACTTGTAGACGTAGAGGGTACAGCAATGGATATAGTGACCACCGTTCTCTCCTGGATCGTAGCGCTCGTGTGTATCTACCTCGCGTACGTGGCCGTGCGCGAGGTCGAGCAGTCCGTCGTGCGACGGCCGTTCTCCCTGCTGCTGACGCTGGTACTGGTCGTCATCACGGCGGGACTGTTGCTCACGGCGCTCACCCCCGTGACCAGCGTGCTGCTCGAGCCGTACTCCTACAGCGACCTCGGTGACCACTGGTACACCTTCATCCTGGTCGCGCTGATCGCCGGCGCCATCGTGCTGATTTGGCGGGATGTAGCGCGGCGGGTGCGCCGCGCCGCATGCCCTCAATGCGGCACACCCTTGATGGGCCATGTGGCCTGTCCAAGCTGTGATTGGGGCGGCCTCCCGTTGCTGGGCGCCGTCGTGGGCCGCGCCAGGCAGGCCACCGCGACGGTCGCCAGCGCCCCCATGCCCCCGGCGCCGGCCGCCATGGCCGGCGTCGCGTCGACGATCCCACGCACGCCGGCGCCCTCATCGTCGGCGTCCGCGCCGACAATGGTCGGCACGCCCCTAGGAACCGCGCCCGCGTCTGCGTCGCCGGCCGCGTCGGCGACGCAGGCGGCCACGTTCTGCGCACAGTGCGGGACCGCGATCGCCGCCGGGGCCAGCTTCTGCCCGCGCTGCGGCGCTCCGACGGCTTAGACGCCCATGAGCGGTATCTTCAAAGGGGTCAAGCGCGGCGCCCGGCGCGCCAGCTTCGAGGCCGAGCGCATGGTACGCATCGAGCGCGTGCAGGGGCAAATCGGCGCGCTCGACGGGCAGTTGCGCGGCGCCATGACGCGCCTGGGCCACTTGACCTACGAACTGGCGCGGCGCGGCGAGATCACGCACCCGGAGCTACAGCAGTTTTGTGTCCAACTCGACGGGCTGCGCGCCCAGATCACCGCCCATGAGGCGGAGATCGAGAGCATGCGTAAAGAGGCGTTTGTCGAAGAAACGGGCGTCGTCTACTGCACGCATTGCGGAGCCGCATGCGCGTCCGTGATGCTGTTCTGCGCGCGCTGCGGAATGCCGCTTCAAGTGGCGGCTCCGCCTCCGGATTCACCCCGGCCGGCGGGTCCGCCGTCCCGTACCACGGGCAGCACGACGTGCCCGCGCTGTGCCGCCGCGAACGCCCCCGGCGCCCTCGCCTGCGCCCACTGCGGCCATGCGCTCCCCACTCAGATTCAGATCCCGGCGCCCGTATGGGCAAGCCAGAGCAGCCCACGACGCATGGCGTCCGACGTTGGCCTCACCGCGCCGAGTCCACGCCAAGCGTAACAAACAAAGGAGACACATAGTGGCACAGGATATCCCGTTGGCGCGCAAGATGTATCAGACGCTCGAACCCTACCACGCGATGATCTATTTCGTTCCCGAGGCCCCGCAAGCCTACGCGCGCGCCGGCCTGGAGGACCGGTCCCGTGGCTACTTCGCATCGCGCGCCGCGCCGCTCGGTCCCGTCTCGGCCGAGGTGGTCATCGCTACGTTCTACAACTTCAGCCCGGCCCTCGTGCGTCGCGTCATCCCCGCCGCGTGGCAGCGCGCCACGCCGCAGGCGCTCGTCGCCGCGCGCTTTGAAGCGGTCGACCTGGCCCTGCGGCGTATGTTGGGCGACGGCGCCGCTGATCATGGTATCGGTAGCCCGGCGGTGGCCGAGGCGGCGGAGTTGGCGCGCGAGGCCAGCGCGGCGTGTACGCCGCAGGGGCGCGCGCTCTACGCCGGCCACGCCGCGTTGCCCTGGCCCGACGCGCCGCACCTGGCCTTGTGGCACGCCATCACGCTACTGCGCGAGTACCGCGGCGACGGCCACATCGCCGCGCTGCTGACCGGCGGCATCGGTGGCATTGAGGCGCTGGTGATACACGCCGCCACGGGTTACATGCCACCGGAGGCGCTGCGCAAGATGCGCGGGTGGTCCGAGGAGGAGTGGGCGGCGGCCGAGGAGCGGCTGCGCGAACGGGGTTGGCTGGACGCCGACAGCGCGCTGACCGTAGAGGGCCGCGCGCGGCGCGCCGTGGTCGAGGAGCGCACCGACGAGTTGGCCCGCGCGCAGTGGGACCACCTCGGCGCGGACCGTTGCGCGCGGCTGCGCGAGATCGTGCGTCCGTTGAGCAAGGCCATCGTCGACGCCGGAACGTTTCCCGCCAGCATGCAGCTAAAGAGAGCGGACGCGTAGAGAATGTCATGGATGAACGACAGGGTCAGGGTTCTCTGGACCGCGACGGCGACGACGCGTTGCAGGCGCTCGTCTTGCGTCTACTGGGGTCTCCGCACGGTGGGTCAGCCTGGCGGCAGGGCACGCGGCTGTTGGTCGGGCAGCTCCCGCCCGACCTGCCCGTGGACATCCCGCTGCCCTCCGGGCGCCTGCTCGGTAGCCAGGCAATCCATGGGGGAGAGTACGTCACGATCGTGCTGGAAACCGCTGCGCCGGTGGAGCAGGTGTACGCGTTCTATCGACAGCGGCTGACTGCTGATGGTTGGCAGCGGGTCCAGATGACCATCGAGGGCTGGGCTCCGGCGGACGAGGCGGACGATCAACAGGCCGATACCGAGCAGCGCCAGCGCGATCAGTATGTACGGAGCGACGACGGCCCCCGGCTCGTCGTTCACGTCGAGGTGGAACAGAGCGGCGGTACCCTCGTGTGGTTGACGCTCCTGGGCTATCCCGACGAATCGCCACGCGGCTTTCGAGACGCCCAGCGTCTGCTCGATCGTCCCGCCGCCGTCCTCTCCGCCCTCGCGCCTCCACCCGATGGGAACCGCCTGTTGGTAGAGGGCGGCGGCGGCAGCGAAAGCCGCGCCACGGCCACTTCCAGGATAGAGTCGGACGAGGACATTGCCCAGGTCGCCACGCACTATATCACCCAACTCGAACGGATGGGCTGGGCAAGCTCCGGCGCGGGTATCGACAGCGCGCTGGCGTGGAGCGCGTGGATGCTGCCGGATGTCGAAACGGCGGAGCTATGGCAGGCTCTTTTCAGCATACTCGAGCTGCCGTGGGCCAGCGGGCAGTACTACCTGACGCTGGAGATAGAGCGGGTCCACGAC
>JAABUX010003526.1_pt1 | contig 20666 bp, 16 predicted proteins | sample 5561851 | NCBI WGS metagenome assembly JAABUX01 (sample SAMN10711883, study PRJNA513361) | rock metagenome | isolation source: Antarctica rocks | place: Antarctica: Victoria Land, Richard Nunatak red sandstone | collected 2016-01-03 | reverse complement strand
CGAGGCGCTCCACCAAACCGTGCAACATATGGGCATGTGAAAGAATGAGCGGTATCGTCACCATCGTACGCGTCGACCCCGACGACGAGTTGCCGGCGATCCTGGATCGCCTGCCGGGCAACCTCCCCTGCGTGGTGGTGTTGCCGCCGCACTCGCGCGCCCTGGCCAGTGTGGTGGGGGCCAAGCTGCTGGCTCGCCGCGCCGAGGCGGCCGGGGCGCGCATCGCGGTGGTCAGCGACGATCGCGCGGTCACGGCGCACGTGCGCGCGGCCGGTTTGCCCGTCGCCTCCACCGTGGAAGAAGCGCAGCGCTTACTTGGCGCCCAGGTAGCGTCCGTGCCGCGGGGGGCAGAGGATACCGCCGTCCCGACCACGGCCACGGCGTGGCAGGCGCCGGATGCCGGCGCACAGGGGGACCATAGCAACGGTGGCGATGACGGCGACGGTCAGGGGTCAGAGCCAAGCGATGCGCCATCCGGCGACGGGGAACGGGGGGGACGCGGTAAGCGCGTCGGTGAGTGGCGGAACAGGCGCGCCTACCGCATCATACCCGGGGCTAACGCGGGAGAGACGGCCGATAGCGACGCCGACCCCGATCAGGATGGACTGGACCAGGAGGCAGGTCAGGCCGGTCAGCCGCGGTACGCGGATGTCTTCGCGACACCGGTCGAGTCCGACGACGGCGATGACCGCTACGCCGACGAGGACGGGAGCGACCAGGAGCCCGCGCCCGTCCGCGGTTACGGCGGCACGACCAGCAGGAGCAGCGTCCGGCGTCTGTCGCCCATGGCCACGGCGCCGCAGGTCGGCGCGGGCGCGCGGGCGCAACGCGCGACGCGTAGAAGCATCCTGGCCGGACTGCAAGACCGCCTGGGCGGCCTGGGCCTCCCCAAGGGCGGCGCGGCGCTTCTGATCTCTGTGTTGATCGCCCTCGTGGGCATCCTCCTGTTCCTATGGCTGCTAAGCATGCTGATTGGCGCGCTGACGACCACGACGGCGACGCTGGCGCTAACCGTTCGTACGGCCAACGTCCCCGGCTACACCTCCATCCGCGCGTACTCGACGCTCCCCGCACTCCAGCGGGGCAAATACGACGCCACCCACGTTCAGATGTATAGCACCGTCCAGCCTGCCCAGGGCACTATCGGCGTCCCGACACACGGCATCCAGATCGTGCCCGACCATACCGCGACCGGCGAGATCGAGTTGGCCAACCCGACGACGGTCGGCGTCAAGGTGCCCGCCGGGACCACCTTCGGCGTCCCGAGTAGCTCCGTAGGCTACGTCACGACCCAGGACGTCGTCGTGCCGGCGGCGCGGGTCACCTTCAATGACACCCGGCACGGCACCGCCGCCGTCGCGGTGCGCGCCTCCGTCAACGGCGCCGTCGGCAACGTGGCGGCGGCGCGGATCAGCGTGCTACCGCCGCAGTTCCAGAGCCTCATCGTGACCAACACCGCCCCGGTCGGCGGGGGAACCGACCTGCGGCTGCGAACCTACACGACAGAGGATGCCAGTGCGGCGGCGACAGCCTTGTTTGCCCGCCTCGATGCGGAGGCCAGAGCCGCGATCATCGCCCGCCTGGGCAAAGACGTGGCCCTGAACACGCTCTACATCGCGCGGGCGCATCCCAATCCGATTCTGGCGCCCGACCGCCGCTCCGCCTCGCTAACCCTATCCATCGATTATCACGCCGTCTACGTCTACCAGCACGACCTGCTGCCCGCGGCGACCGACTCGTTGCAGCAGAACCTGGCTCTGCAACAGGGCTACCAACTGATCCCTCATAGCGTGACCTGGACACCACGGTGGCAGATGATCAACGCGGGGCTGGCTCAGATCGACTTGCAGGTGACCGGCCGCTCCGCGCCGCCGGACCCCGCTGGCGACATCGTCAAACATATCGCGGGCCAATCGGTCGACAACGCGAACGCCTACCTGCAGCAGCGCCCCGACATCGTCCCCCCGTCCCACCTGTCGCTCTCGCCCAACTGGTCCGGTACGGTGCCCAGCGATATCTCGCGCATCCACGTCACGGAGCAGCAGTCACCGTAGCGGACGACGCCTAACGACGACGCCGGTTGTCGTTGCGCGGTGGAGCGGCGGCGCCGGAATCCGACCGATCCATCACACCATGTCCCGTAGCCGACGGTTGAGCGGGTGGGGTTGACCGCGGTGGCGGAGTACGTCGCGCCGGTATCGACGGCACGGACGTGGGCGTTGACGGCGACGCGGAGCGGTTAGAATTGTGCGCCTGCGACGGCGGCCGCGCCCCTGGCGCGCGTCCACCGCGACCCCTGCCGCGCGCGTTCCCGCTTCGTGGCCGCGGCGCTCCGGTTGTCGCGGGCTCCGCTCCATCACCCGATGCTTTGCCCGCGCGAACGAGATAGCGTTGGATAGCGCGCCAATCGTCCTCGTCCTCGGACGCCACCAATGTGATAGCGATGCCCTGCTCGCCGGCGCGGCCGGTGCGTCCGATGCGGTGCACATACGTCTCGGGCGTGTCGGGCAGGTCGAAGTTGAAGACATGAGTCAGACCGGGGATGTCGAGCCCGCGCGCCGCGATGTCGGTCGCCACCAGCGCCTGCAACCGGCCGGCCTTGAGGTCGGCCAGCACGCGTTCGCGCTGGCCCTGGGTGCGGCGGCCGTGCAGCACGGCCACGCGGTAGCCCGACCGGGCCAGGTCGCGCGCCAGGCGGTCGGCCTTGAAGGTGGTACGCCGGAACACGAGGGCGAGGTTCGTCGCCGGGTCGTCGAGGTGCGCGCGCAACGCGGCCAGCTTGTCGCCGTCGGGGACGCGCTCCATGCGCTGCTCGATCAACTCCACGGTTGGGTGCTCGGGGTCGACGGAAATCGTCACGGGGTCGCGCGTCTGGCGATGGGCCAGGCCAAGCACCTCTTGCGGGATGGTGGCCGAGAACAGCGCCGTCTGGCGCGTGGCCGGGGTGCGGCGCAGGATGGCCTCGATAGCCGGCAGGAAGCCCACGTCGAGCATGCGGTCGGCCTCGTCAAGCACGGCCACGCGCACCTGGCCAAGGTTGAGCGCGCCACGCTGCAACAGGTCCTCGACGCGGCCGGGCGTGCCGACCACGATGTGGACGCCGGTTCGCAGCGCGTCGGTCTGACGGCTCAGGCCCACGCCGCCGTAGACGGCCAGCACGCGCACACCGGCGAACCGACCCAGGCGGGCCAGTTCGTCGGCCACCTGCAGGCAGAGCTCGCGCGTCGGCACCAGCACGATGGCCCCAACGGCGCGTTGCCGCGTCTCGATGCGCTCGATCAGCGGAATGCCGAAGCCCGCGGTCTTGCCCGTGCCCGTCTGGGCCTGCCCCAGCACGTCGCGCCCCTCGCGCATGGGCGGGATGGCCTGTTCCTGGATAGGCGTCGGCACGGCGTAACCCATGGCCGCGAGGGCACGAGCGACAGGCTCACCGACCGGCAACGGCCCGAATGATAATGGACCCGCTACCGTGGATGATAGCGATGCGCTGGGCGCGATAGAGTCAATAGTTATGGCTGACAAAAAGGGCGATCCTCCCGGACATAAAAAACCCCGCCGCGTGTGGGCGGGGCCATCGAGTTTAGCTTATGTTACATGCAGTATACCATACGCGGACCGATCGCCCCGCCCATGCCGTGAAGCAGGTAAAATAGCAGGAGTAGAGAGACGACACGAGCGACGACGAGAGGTGACGATGACGCGCGATGAGGCCCTGGCCGTGTTGCACGAGTACGTGAAGAACCCGGCGTTGATCAACCATTGCCTGGGCGTCGAGGCGGCCATGCGCGCCTATGCCCCGCGCTACGACGGCGACCCCGACCATTGGGGTCTGACCGGCATCCTGCACGACTTCGATTGGGAAATCCATCCCGACGCGGAGCGCCACCCCGCCGCCGGCAAACCGATCCTCCAATCGCTCGGCGTGCCCGACGACATCATCTACGCCATTCAGGGGCACGCTACCTACCTCAACGTGCCGCGCATCCACCCTATGGACCGGGCGTTGTTTGCCTGCGACGAGCTGGTCGGGCTGATCACGGCGGTCACCTACGTGCGCCCGTCGCGCAAGGTAGCCGACGTCGACGCGCCCGCCGTGCGCAAGAAGATGAAGGACAAGGCTTTTGCCCGCAACGTCAACCGCCAGGACATCATCGACGGCGCGGCCGAGATGGGCGTCGATTTGGACGAGCACATCGGCGTCGTCATCACCGCCCTGCAGGCCCACGCCGACGAACTGGGCCTCTAACGAGTAGGTAGTAGGCAGTAGGCAGTTCACAGAGGGACGGCGGCAGATAATACTACTGCCTACTGCCTCCTGCCTCCTGCCTCCTGCCTCCTGCCTCCTGCCTCCTGCCCCCTGCCTCCTGCCTCCTGCCTCCTGCCTCCTGCCTCCTGCCTCCTGCCTACTCGTATAGCGGTCGAGCAGGTCGAGCAGGTCGTCGATCTCGAAGGGCTTGCTGAGGTAGTCGGTGCAGCCGAGGTCCAGGGCGCGCTCGCGGTCGCCGCGCATGGCGTGCGCGGTCAGGGCCAGCACTGGCGTGTCGAATCCCTCGGCGCGCACCCTCCGGACAACGTCCCAGCCGCTCAGCCGGGGCAGCGACATATCCAGCAGGATCACGTCCGGCTCCATCGTACGAACGGCGTCGAGCCCTGCTTCGCCATCGGTTGCGGTGACCAGGGTATAGCCCTCGTCCCGCAGGATGTGCGTGACCAGCATGATGATGTCCTCGGCATCCTCTATCAGCAGGATACGCGCGCGCTTGCTCATAGTTGCTCCATCACCGCGGCAATCCGATGGCGTCGCGCACCTCGGCCAACAGGCGGTCGAGCGGAACGCCGTTTTTGGCCACGACCATCGACGCCTCGCGGTGCAGCACCTGCTCCTCCTCGCGCGTCAGCGTCTTGGCCGTGATGACCACAACCGGGACATAGCGCGTCGGCTCGTGCCGGCGCAGGCGGCGCAGCACCTCGAAGCCGTCCAGGCCTGGCATCATCAGGTCGAGCAACACCAGCCGCGGCGCCTGCTCCGCCGCCAAACGGAGCGCATCCTCGCCGTTAGCCGCCAGCACGACGGGGACGTTCTCCTCGGCCAGGATGCGCGCCAGCAGCGTGCGGATACCCTCGTCGTCGTCGACCACCAGGATCGGGCCGGTCGTGACGGGGGTTAGCCTGTCGAGCACCGCGAGCAACTGCTCCCGCTCCACCGGTTTGACCAGGTAGTCGGTGGCGCCCAGGCTGAAGCCCAGCGCCTGGTCGGCCACGATGGTGTGCATCACGACCGGGATGCGCGCTGTCCGCGGGTCCGACTTCAAGCGGTGCAGCGCCCGCCAGCCGTCGGTCTCCGGCATCATCACGTCGAGCAAGATGGCGTCGGGGCGCGCCTCGCGCGCTTTGCGCAAGCCCTCATCGGCCGAGAGCGCGCCGACGACGCGGTAGTGACTCCCCTCCAGCGCCCGCTCCAGCAGCAAAACCATCTCGGGGTCGTCGTCGATCACCAGCACGGTCGCACCGTTGTCCGCGCCGGCTTTGGCGGCGAGCGGGAGGGCGCTCGGACGGGCCGGCGAGGCCACGGACTGCGCGGGTAGCGATACCGGCAGCGCAATGGTAAAGGTACTCCCCGCGCCGGGCATGCTATGCAGGGTCAGCTGGCCGCCAAGCAGAGCCACCAGGCGGCGCGAGATGGTCAAACCCAGGCCGGCGCCGCCCGCCGTCCGCGTGTTGGATTGGTCGGCCTGATAGAACTCGTCGAAGACATGCTCCTGCTCCTCTGGGGCGATGCCCACCCCGGTATCCTCGACGGCCACGGTCACCGTGTCGCCGGAGCGCGTCACGCGCAGGGTCACCCCGCCGCGCTCGGTAAATTTGATGGCATTGCTCACCAGGTTGAGCAAGACCTGGCGCAAGCGGTCGCCATCGGTGACAACACGCCCGGCGGACGGGTCGCCCCACGGCGGCTCGACCGTCAGCGCGAGGCCCTTCTCGCGGGCCTGCACATCCATCTCGACGCGCACGCGCTCCAGCACGTCGTGCAGGTCCGTCTCGCGCCGGAACACGTCGAGGCGGCCGGCATCGATGCGCGAGAGGTCCAGGATGTCGTTGATGAGTGTGACCAGGTGGCGGGCCGAGATCAGGATGCGCTCGGCGTTGTCGCGCTGACGCCCACTCAGCGTTTCTCCACTGCGGCCGCGCAACAGGATCGAGCTGAAGCCAATGATGCTGGTCAGCGGGGTGCGCAGCTCATGGCTGATGGTGGACAAGAACTGGCTCTTGAGGACGTTGGCCCGCCGCAGCTCGTCGTTCAAGCGGCCAAGCTCCTCTCTCTGCCGCGCCTGCTCCTCGTTGCGGCGGGCCAGTTCGGCCCCTTGCTCCAGGATGCGCGCGTAGGCCGTGGCGTTGCGCAGGGCGATGGCCGCGGAATCGGAGAGTGCGTCCAGCAGCTCCACGTCCTCCGGGGAGATCGCGCGCGGAAGATCATAATAGACCTCGATCACGCCGTAGGGCCGCCCCTCCACGCGGATCGGCGCAATCATCAGCGCGCCCGGCCGTTTGCCAAACGCAAGGGTAGGGAAGACCGCGTCCATGGCTGTCGTGTCCTCGATGGCCATGGCGTGACGCGGCTCCAGCGCGCGGGCGGCAACGGTCGCGGCGATGGGGAGATCGGCGCCGGAGGGGTGGGCCAGATGTCGCCCCGTCTCAACCCGTAGCACACCAGCGTGCTCGTCGGCGAGGAGCAAGGCAACGCCGTAGGGGTCGAACAGGTCATCCGACGCGCGCACGATCTCCTCGAAGATGTCGTCGCGGTCAAGGGACGAGGCCAGGCGGGCAGTGATGCCGCGCAGGCGCGCGGCGCGGCGCGTGCGCTCGGTCTGGCGAACGGCGGCAGCGCGCAACTCATCATTCTCGCGCCGCAACGCGTCGATCCGTGACGTCTCCTCCACCTCTCCACGACCCTGATCGCCCATGATCGCCCGCTGTCTCACTATCTCTCAATGCCTGCCCGGGGGAGCAAGAGCTATGCCATAGATGCCGCGAGTGACGAGTGACGAGTGGCGAGTGGCGAGCGAGGTCCACTCGTCACTAATCATTAGCCACCCTGCGGGACCCTGGAACGGGGCGCCCGCACCCTCTTGATCCATGTACCGACAGCGGGACGGATGATCTCCTCTTTGCCGCCCTGTCATGCCGGCGATACACTGGCGCAGCCCGAGAAGCGCTTACTCTTAGTCTTTTGGACACTCCGTCCCACGTCCCACGTTGCGACTAATAGCCGGAACCGTTACATCAGGCCAGCCGCACATGCTCAGAACACATGTAGGGACAGTGGGCGATTGTCCCACCATTAGGCGCTGATCACCGACTCCACAGGGGCGTCGGGGATCGGCGTGCCAGGGCCGGTGGGGACGGGGATGGGCGGCATGCCGTCGGGCCGGTGGGCGTTGACGATGGCGGTGAGCTGGTTGCGGTCGAGCGACTCGTCGCGCAGCAGGCCCTCAGCGATGGCGTCGAGCATGGGCCGGTTGTCGGTCAGCGCCTTGAGCGCGCGGTGGTGCGCCTCGTCGATGAGGCGGCGCACAGCCAGGTCGATCTGCCGGGCCGTCTCGTCGCTATACTCCTTGGGCTCCCACGGGTTGTAGCCGCGCCCGTTCAGCGCATCGTCGCCCGTGCCGCCGTAGTACTCCGGCCCCAGCTCGTCGGCCATGCCCAGTTGCGTGACCATGGCGCGGGCCATACCCGTCACCTGCTGCAGGTCGTTCTGGGCGCCGGAGGTAATGTCGTCGCAGGAAATCTCCTCGGCAGCGCGCCCACCCAGGCCCACGGCCATGCGGTCCAACAGGTAGTCGCGGCGGTAGTTGCGGCGGTCGTCGATGGGCCGGAACTGCGTCACGCCGAGCGAACGCCCGCGCGGCGTGATGGTCACGCGGTGCACCGGGTCGACATTGGGCAGCATGAAGGCGACGAGGGTGTGCCCACCCTCGTGGTAGGCCACCAGGCGGCGCTCCTCCTCGTTCATCAGGGCCGCGCCGGGCGCGCCCAGCGTGATGCGGTCGAGGGCCTCCTCGAAGTCGCGCGGTGTGACCTGCGACTCGCCCTTGCGCGCCGCGGTGAGGGCGGCCTCGTTGGCCAGGTTGGCCAGGTCGGCGCCGCTCATACCGGGCGTGGCTTGCGCGAGGGCCTCGAGGTCGACGCGCGGCGAAAGCGGCAGCCCGCGCGTGTGAATCTTCAGGATGGCCTCGCGCCCCTTGCGGTCCGGCGGGTCGACCGTGACCTGGCGATCGAAGCGGCCGGGTCGCAGCAACGCGTGGTCAAGCACGTCGGGCCGGTTGGTGGCGGCCAGGATGATCACGGCCTGATTGGGCTCGAAGCCGTCCATGGACACGAGCAACTGGTTGAGCGTCTGCTCACGCTCGTCGTTGGTGCCGCCGCCGAGGGGGCCGCCGCTGCCGCGCTGGCGGCCGATGGCGTCGATCTCGTCGATGAAGACGATGGCCGGGGCCGCCGCCTTGGCCTTCTCGAAGAGGTCGCGCACGCGGCTGGCGCCGACGCCGACGAAGACCTCGACGAACTCGGTGGCGCTGATCGAGAAGAAGGGCACGTGCGCCTCGCCGGCCACGGCGCGGGCCAGCAGCGTCTTACCGGTGCCGGGCGGGCCCACCAATAGGACGCCCTTGGGGATACGGGCGCCGAGGCGCTGGTACTTGGTAGGATCGCGCAGGAAGTCGACCTCCTCGCGCAACTCCGTCTTGGCGGCCTCGACGCCGGCCACGTCGGCGAAGGTGGTGCTGGGACGCTCCTCGGTGTAGAGCTTGGCCTTGCTCTGGCCGAAGCCGAAGATACCGCTCTGCTGCCGCCGCGCCGCCTGCGTGCCGAAGTAGAACAGGCCGATCAGGAACAGGAACGGCAGAACGTTGATCAGCAGACTCACGGCATTGAGCCACAATGGAGTCGACTGGTCCTGTCCCGTCACTGTCGCGCCCCGTGCGCGCAACTCGGTCAGGAGGTCGTTATCCGGCACGCCGGGCTGGATCGTGGTGTAGCCGGTGTAGGTCTTGCCGTTGTCGGTGATCGGGGTCTTGAAATCGCCGTCGACCGTGGCCGTGGAGACCCGCGCCGTCTTGATGTTGCCCTTTTGCAACTGGCTGTAGAAGGAGGTAGGGGTTCCGCTATAGGATAAGGTGTCCTTGGGGCTGTTATTGGCGTTACTCAGATAGGGCACATAGACCAGAAAATTAAAGAGGATGGCCACGACGGTGATAATGATCCAGGTACGGCCGGTTAGCCGGGGCCGCTGGGGTCCATTGCCTGAATTGTTGGGGCCCTGCTTACCACCTGGGGGCACGTTACTGCGCGGGTCGTTCACTGCACGTCTCCTTGAAGAGGAGGGCCCTACTTGTCCCCCCTGTTCATAATGTACCCGATGTACCCGCATGGAGCATTCTCGGTAGGCAGGGGCAAAACGTTGACCTACTCGATAGGCAGGGACAGGATGCTGACCTATGCCGTATCCTTGGTGTACGACCGTAGACTGAGGGCAAACGCAATGGTGACGACGAATGGTCAAAGTGCGGGATATAGTCGAGGCAGTAGAGGCAGTAGAGGCCGCTGGCTGGGTATACGGTACGCACCACGGGCGGCGAGGCATGTTTTCGCCAGAGGGCGCCGACCTGCGCCAACATACAGCCTGACGCGCCGCTCAGGCGCGCACGTCGTAAAGAAGTCAGGCCACGTCACCTCCATGAGTTATAGTGATCTACATGATGGGTACAGAGAGCCAGCCACGGGACAATGGCGCGTCGGAGCGCATCGAGTGCGACCTGCGTGCCAGCTACGGCGCTTACGCGTATCTGCGTGACCACGACCTGGCGCGCGTGTCGACCACATCGCGCTTGCTGCGCGAGGCCAACCTTGCCCGATTGGCTTACCGCGTCCGCGACGAGTTGGACGAGTTGCGCGGGGTGATCGACGGCACGCACGGCCATGGCCACGGGCGTGACGACGTGGTGCTCGAAGCCTATCAAAGCCTCTACTGGCTCACCGTCCTGGCGGTCGCCGCCGGCGATACCTATGACGACGTCCGCCCCCATACAGCCCTGGAGCACGAGGATCCCTCACCCCCGACCCCTCTCCCTGTGCGCGGGAGAGGGGAGCAACGTGACGCTGGCGCCGAACTGGAGGGGCTTGATAGCACCGATACGGCGACACGGCGGTGGGCCGTGCGCCACGCTATGACGCACCTGGCCGGCCTTTGCGGACAGGCCGGCGTCGCGGTCGCTGAACCCGTCGCACGCGACCTGTCCGAGTTGCGCGCCAGGTCGTACCTCGCGCCCTATTGGGAGGGCATGGACGCATGACGACTCCGCTACAAGAAACGGCGACGGAGACCGAGACGCATGAATTGCGGGTGCGTCCGCGCGCCACGCTCGCCCGCATGACGCCGTATGTGCCGGGCCGGACGGCCGAGGAGGTGCGCCGGGCGTACGGCCTTGGCGACATCCCGGTGGTGAAACTGGCCTCGAACGAGAATCCGTTCGGACCGTCCCCGCGCGCTGTCGAGGCGGCCGCGCGCGCGCTCGGGGACATCAGCCGCTATCCCGATGGCGCGGCCGTCGCTTTGCGCGACCGCCTGGCCGCCCTGTTCGGCCTGGCCCGCGAGAACGTGACCGTCGGGAACGGCAGCGACGAGGTGATCCTGCTGCTGGCGCTGGCCTACCTGGAACCGGGAGCCGAAGCCGTGTTGGCCGCGCCTCCCTATGCCATCCACACCAAAGCAATCCTGACCGCCGGCGCACGCCCCGTGGCCGTGGCGCTCGCCGACGATACCCACGACCTCCCGGCGATGGCCGGCGCGGTGGGCGACCGCACCCGCGTCGTGTTTGTGACCAATCCGCACAATCCAACCGGGACGACCGTCCCGGCGGCGGCGCTGCGTGAGTTGGCCGCGCGCGTGCCGCCGCACGTGCTGCTGATCGTGGACGAGGCCTACCACGACTTCGTCGACGCTGACGCGCGTCACAGCGGACGCGACCTGCTCGGCCTCTACCCCAATGTGGTCACGTTGCGCACGTTCTCCAAGGCCTACGGGCTGGCCGGGCTGCGCGCGGGCTACGCTTTTGCCCACCGCGATGTGGTGGAAACGCTCGACCGCATCCGCCCGCCGTTTGGGCTCAACAGCGTGGCGCAGGCCGCCGCCCTGGCCGCGCTGGACGACGAGGAGCACGTGGCGCGCGTGGTGGCGGCGACGCGTCAGGGCCGCGCGCGGCTACTGGACATCGCTCACCGGCACGGCCTTCGCGCGATCCCCAGCCAGACCAACTTCGTGCTGATGCGTCCGGCGCCATCGACGACGGCGTCTGGAGCGCCCGCCATGTCAGGCGACTCAGGGCCACTCGTAGAGGGCCTGCTGCGACGCGGCGTCATCGTGCGTCCGGGCGAGAACCTGGGCATGCCCGGCTGGATGCGCGTCAGCGTGGGAACCGCGGAGGACCTCGACCGCTTCGAGCAGGCCCTGGCAGCGGTGCTCAATGAGTAGGTCATTGGGAGCCTGCGACTGCGGTCGCAGGCCTAGCATAGAGGAGCAACACATGACCGACGAGGATAAGTCCCTGGGCGGGGTGCGCGTGGAGGTGGAGGGGCCAGGGCGGATCGCCGTGCGGCGCGAGACGCGCGAGTCGCTGACCGAGGTGCGCATCGACCTGGGGCCGCGCCGCGAGACGACCGTCGAGACGGGCCTCAGCTTCTTCGACCACATGCTGGAAACGATCGCCTGGCAGGCCTGCCTCAACCTGGACGTGCGCTTCGCGCACAAACGCTACCGCCTGACCCATGTGGTCACCGAGGACGTCGGGCTCACACTGGGCCATGGTTTGGCGCGTCTGGTGCGGGAACGCACACCCGGCGGCATCAACGGCGCCGGCTCGGCCACCATGGCCATCGACGAGGCTATCGCCATCGCCCTGATTGGGTTCGAGGGCCGCTCCAACGCCTACTACGATCTGGGAACCCCGGCGGGACGCCTGGAGCGCGTGGAGGATATGCTGGCGGCCGACCTGATCGCTTTCTTCGACGGCGTGGCCCAGGGCGCCCGCGCCACCATCCACCTGCGCTCGCTGCAGGCCGTCGACCCGCACCACCTGTGGGAGAGCATCTTCCGGGGCTTCGGCGTGGCCCTGCGCAACGCCCTCGCCGCCAACGAGTGGCGCGCTGGCCTGACCGCCGGCATCAAGGGCACACTGGACTAGGTGTGAGATGAGTGATATCCTGATCGTCGACGACGAGGAGCATATCGTCGAGTTGGTCAAGCTCTACCTGACGCAGGAGGGCTACAGCACCCGTGAGGCCTACGACGGTCCCACCAGCCTGGAGTTGTTCCGCGCGGCCGCGCCATTACTGGTGATCCTCGACCTGATGCTGCCCGGCTTGCCCGGCACCGAGGTCTGCCGCGAGATTCGCAAGACGAGCGACGTGCCCATCTTGATGCTGACGGCCAGGGACGACATCGTGGACAAGGTGGTCGGCTTCGAGCTCGGCGCCGACGACTACCTCACCAAGCCGTTCCAGCCCAAAGAGTTGGTGGCGCGGGTCAAGGCGCTGGTGCGACGGTCGTCTCGCGGTACCGCCGCGGCGGCCACGGAGCAGCAGACCGCGCCGGCGGTGTTGCGCTCGGCCACGCTGAGCATCGACCCGGGGCGGCGCGAGGTGCTGGCCCGCGGACGTCCCGTCGAGCTGCGGCCCAAGGAGTTCGACCTGTTGCTGGCGCTGGCGCGCCATCCGGGACACGTCTTCAGCCGCGAGCAACTGCTCAACACCGTCTGGGGCTACGACTTTGAGGGGTTCTCGCGCACCGTCGACGTCCACGTGCAGCATGTGCGCGAGCGGATCGAGGCGGCCGGCGGCAACCCCGGCCTGATCGCCACGGTATGGGGCGTGGGGTATAAGTTTGAGGACAATGCGTGAGCGGGTCGTCTCCTCGCTCGTTACCCGTCTGACCCTGGCTGTCCTGGCCGTGCTCGTGCTCAGCCTGGGCCTGACCACGGCCGTCTTCGTCGTGCAATCACGCGCCAACGACCAAACGGTCGCGCTCGGCGAGTTGAAGGCCGCCATCCAGCCCGTGCAAGCGCGCACGATTACCTCACTTTTGAACGCCAACGCGCAGGCTCCCCTGGCGCGCTTACGGTTGCCAAATGGCGTCAATCGCGTGCTCCTCGTCAGTTGGCCGGCAGGCTCGCCTCCCCACTCGGATATCGTCGCGGACAGCGACAACGACGGTCGGGCACCCGCGTCGCCGATCCCGCTATCGACCTTCCCCCAGCTCGAGGCGGGACCGGATATAGGCGTCGGCCAGGATGCGGCGACGATCGGCGGGGTGGACTACGCCTACATCGTGGAGCCGGTCAACCGCGTCACCCTCAATGCGGATGTGGGCAGCCCAATCGACGCCTACCGCTACGTCATCGCGCTGCACAGGCTCAGGCCGCTCTCGGACCTGACCTGGAACATTGTGCGGCAGTTGGCGATCGCGGGCGGATTGGCCATCCTGGTCTCGCTGCTGGCGGCGCTGCTGGTCCTGTCGCGCATCACGCGGCCGCTGCATGCCATGACGCGGGCGGCCGAGAACATGGCCCGAGGCGACTACGACCAGCAGGTCGACGGGGCCGGAGCGAGCGACGAGATCGGCCAGCTGGCGCGCTCCTTCAACCGCATGGCCTCCGAGGTCAAGGACGCCCGCGAAGCGCAGCGCCGCTTCGTGGCCAACGTTTCGCACGACCTGCGCAGCCCGCTCACCAGCATCATCGGCTTCAGCCAGGCGCTGACCGACAACGACGACATGCCGCCGGGCCAGCGCCGCGCCGCCGAGATCATCCACGCAGAGGCCGAGCGCCTGCAGCGCCTGACCGTGGACCTGCTCGACCTCTCGCGCCTGGAGGCCGGCCGGCTGCCCCTCTCCCGACGCCCGCTCGACCTCAATCCGCTGCTGCACGACCTTGCCGCGCGCTACCATGCCTTCCCCGCCAGGCGCGGCGTCCGCTTCGTCGAAGACCTTGGCGCAGGGCCGCTGCCCGTGCTAGGCGACCCCGACCGGCTGGCCCAGGTGGTGACCAATCTGCTCGACAACGGCCTCAAGTTCTGCGACACCGGCGGCGAGGTGCGCCTGTCCTCGTGCCGCGAGGGTCAGGCGGTAACGGTGCGCGTCACCAACACGGGGTCCATTCCCTCCGAGATGCTGCCGCACGTCTTTGACCGCTTCTACCGCGGCGACCACTCTCGCGCGGAGCGCACCGGCGGCAGCGGCGTCGGCCTGGCCATCGTGCGTGAGCTGGTGCTGGCCCACGGCGGCAGCGTGGTGGCGGAGAGCGCGCCCGGCGCGGGCGTCACCATGACCGTGCGCCTCCCGCTGATTGACGCTGCCACCCTGCCGGCGTCGGCCGCGTCCGACGCGGGGCAGTTTACAAAAGTTTTACACAACGATAACACGCTCGTGATAGAACTACCCGCGCGGAGTGCGTATAGTAGTGGATAGTGGAGACGAACAGGGCCACAGCCACGTCCCCGACCGTGGCCGTGCCATCCGTAGCCTTCTATGTGGCGCTACCGAGGGCCGCGCTGGCACGCGATTAACCATCTCTAGAATAGGCGGCTCTTTATGTCAAGAAAACTTTCCCTGCTGATCCTGGCCATCACGCTGAGTCTGGTCGGACCGTGCCTGCGTCTGAGCGGACCAACCACGATTCAGGCAGCCTCTCACGGGGCTCCGGCCCCTGCCAAACGGGCGCTCCACGGAGAGGCGCGCGCGCCTGCCGTCGCGCACGACACCATCACCGGGACGACTCCCCTCTCGACGTCGACCCCGGGGAACACCGCTGTCCTGACCGGGCAGACCACCTTGCAACTGCCGCCGCAGGTCGTGAGCGGCGGCCGCCTGGTGATCGTGGTGCACACGCTGCCCAATGCCCGCCTCACGGTGACCATCGCCTTCCCCGACGGCGCCTCGCGGGTGCTGCTTCGTCGGGCCGGTCCCGACGGCTACGCCATGCTGGCGCCGGTCATCTCCTACCAGCCACAGGCCGCCGCGGAGACGGCAACCGTGACCGTGGTGGCGGTGCGCGCCCGCGGAAATCTCGACGACTCCGTGATGGGCAACGTGACGATCGTGCAGCGCATCAGGCTGTCAGGATACCTGACGGCGCCAGTCAGCGTCGCCGCCGGCGGGCAGCTCTCCGTGGTCGTGACGGCTAACCTGCCCAATGTCCAGGTCCACCTGACCCTGTCCTACCCCGACGGTCAGGTCGAGCCGAGCGACGGCGCGACCGACGCGACCGACACGTTCGCGCCCGCCCCCTTCACTATTCCGACGAGCGAAAGGACGGGCTACCTGGTGGTCCGGGCGGTGCTGCGCTACAACGGGGCCGAGCGCACCGTGGTGCGGCGGGTACGTCTACGAGCGCACCTGTAGGTCGGGCCACATGGTCGCTCCATCGAGTAATGGGGTGGGCCGTGACGGCGCTGATGGTCGCCGTCGCGGCCCTCGTCGTCGCCGTCGTGGCCCACCCCTTCGCAGCTACGAACCATCCTCCCGTCGTCGCACCGCCTCTCCTGACCGTCGACATCGGCGGGACGCCAGCGTTAGGGGCAACAGTTGCCCCGGAGTTGTTCGGGCTGAGCGTTGGGCTGACCGCCGCCACGTATATCAACCCAGGCGACGCGGGGTGTCACATTCTACCCGGCCTAACCGGCATGCTGGGGCTGATCCGCATCGGGACCGGCACGGGCAGGGTGACGGCCGACGACTACGACTGGGCCAGCGACGCAAACTACGGCGACGATGGCAAGCGCCGCGCGGCCTCGCTCGGCTGCGACGATACATACAAATCCCGACCGGCGGCAAGCGTGCTGCGCGTGCTGGACCGCGCGCGCGCGCTGGGCGCGGCCCCGGTCGTGGTGCTCAACGGGGAGGCGGACGACCCTCAGGCCGCCGCCCGCCTGGTGCGCCTGATCGCCGCGCGCGACGGTCTGACGTTCGCCCGGCGCATCTACTGGGAGATCGGATCGCAACCGGCGCGCTGGCGCCACTTCGGCGTGCCCCTGGCCTTGCGCCGCGACAACCAGCGCATCATCTGCTCGCCCGACGGCTACGCCGCGCTCGTCAACGCGTACACCGCCGCCATCGCCGCGGCCCTTGGCAATAGCACGGCCCCTGGCGGCACGGTCAGGCCGCGCATCATCGCCGACTCCTATATCAGCAACGCGACCGACGGATCGTGGACCGACGCCGTCACGTCCGTCGATACGCAATACTATCCCTACGCCTCTCCTGGCCGCCAGCCAAGCAGCTCCTCCGAGGCGGCCGCCAGCATCGAGACGCCCTCCTTGCCCCAGCAGGACGCTCTGGCCCCGCAACTCAACTCCCTCTACGGGAGTCTGACTCAGTATGCCGGCGGATCGGGATTAGGCTTGTTCGTGGGCGAGTGGGACCTGGACACCAACCCGGATGCCGACAATCCGCTCTACGACTCGGCCACGCAAGGGGTCTTCGTAGCCCGCCTGCTGCTGACCCTCATGGCCCACGCCGCCGGACCCCACGCCCCCGGTAGTCTGACCGTCCCCATGGCGGCATGGGCGCTGCCCCTCTACGCCTCGACGTCGGCCGTCTCGACGCAGGCGGCCGTGGTCGACGGCCGGCCCACGCCCGGCCTGGCCGTCTTCGGCGCGCTGCACGCCCTCGCCGGCGGCCACATCCTGATCACGGCCGTGCCGCGCGGTCTGAACGGGCTCGACACGCTGGTCGTGCGGCGGACCGACGGCCACACGGCTATCGTGCTGGTCAACCCTGGCCCACGCACAACGGCGCTGCCCCTACGTCTGGCCGGCCTTGGCCACACGATACGGTCGCTACGAGCCCGGATCGTGACCTTCGACGGGGCGGCGCCACGAGGCGCGTCGGCAAGGCGCGCGTTCGGTCTGGGGTCCGCGACGCTGAGCGTCCCCGCGCTGAGCGTGGTGATGGTAACGATTTAAACGATCGGATTGCCCTGCTGCTCGAAGATGCGGAAGGCGCCCGTGCCCATGGCCACGAGGTCGCCGTTGGCATCGTAGACCTTGGCCTCGGCCGTGGCAGTGCGACGGGTGCGGTGGACCATCACGCCGCGACAGGTGATGCGCCCGCCACCAACCGGCCCCAGGAAGTGGACGTTCATCTCCGTGGTGGCGATCCTGACGCCGGACATCGAGGTCACGGCCAGCGCCATGGTGTTGTCGATCAAGGTGGCATAGACGCCGCCGTGCAGGGTCCCATTGCCGTTGAGATGGAAATCCTGGACGTCGACGTAGAGGACGGCGTGCCCCGCCTCCACCTCCTCGACCTGAGTCCGGATATGCTTCGAGAAGGTGATCACCTCGTCGAAGTAGCGCGCCAGTTGATCCAGTTCTTCCCGAGTCAGAGCCACTATGACACTCCAATCAATGCATTATCCGCGTCCCGTCGTCGTGATCGGGTCCATGTCCATTGTAGGCCCCCTATCGCCTGCCATGAATCCTGTTATAAGCTGCTGCTTCTGTATCCGCGCGCGTGGCGCCGCCGATATGAGGACGAGTTCCTGGCTCTGCTGGAGGACCGTCCCCTCACCGCGGCCGACCTGCTCGACATCGTCCGGGGCGCCCTCGACGCCCACTATGTCCTCTTAGCGCAAAGGAGGTCCACCATGGGACACAAGTTCAACGAGTTGCTGCTGCGTTCGCTGGTCTGGCGGACGGTGATCATCGGCATCGTCACGCTGCTCGGGGTCGCGTGCGGGATGGGCATCGGCCACCTGACCCCGTCGGTGCAGGCGATGGGCGCGTCGACCGCCTTGTGGGTCGGCGTCGGGTGCGGGCTGTTCCTCGGGTTCGTCTGCGGCGCGGTCTGGGGCATCATGCGCGTTCTTCACCGAGCCGAAGCGCAACGGTCTATCACGTTCCCCACGGGCGTCCTGGAGTTTCACGCGCACGATCGTCAGGATCGGCTAGTATAGAGCGATGAAGAGGTGTTCTCTTGTCAACTCAAACCGTCACGCTACACGTTCCCGACGCGCTCTACACGCGTCTCAAGCAGCGCGCCGAGCAAACCCACCGCAGCGTGGAGGATGAGTTGCTGGAGGTGGTGGCCGTGGCCGTACCTGTCGTCGACGACTTGCCTGCCGACCTCGCCGACGCCATCTCCCCGCTCTCGGTTCTAAATGACGATGCTTTATGGCGCGCGGCGCGCAGCCATTTGCCCGTGGAAGCGGCCACACGGATAGAGACTCTGCACCTTAAGAGGCAGCGCGAGGGACTGACCGATGCCGAAGCTCAGACACTGGCCGCTCTGATGCGCCGGTACGAGAAAGCGATGCTCGTCCGCGCCCAGGCAGCGATGATCCTCAACCAGCGCGGGCACGATGTATCCTCACTCCTACAAAACCAGTGAGCGGGAGTTACATTCCTACGATGGCAAGCTGGCCGATGTCGATGGATTGGGGGCCAGGATTCAGCGCGACGTGGCCGGGCGCCTGTTGCCGCGTGCCCGCGCCGCCTACGACGCCGGCGCCTCCCTGGCCTTCGGCGCGCTCGGCGTTAGCCGCTACGGTCTGAGCAACGGCCGCGAGACCGTCGCCTGGAACGACATTCAGAGCGTGCGCCTCGACCAGGGTATGATCACCGTGCGCAAGCGGGCCACATGGCGCAACTGGTCGCGCGTCCCGGTAGCCAGGATGCCCAACGTCCGGGTCTTCCTCGCCCTGGTCGACGACGCCATCGGCGTTGCCTCGTAACTGGCCCTTTCAGCTCCCCGCGCCTCCTTGCCTGCTCCCCTGTCGTCCCTCCCATAAGCATCCTCCAGGGCGGATCATGCTCGCCCGCGCCCGTTAATAGCGGGCTAATAAAGGCCCTTTAGCATGATGGTATCGCCCTCGGGTAAGCCTGGACCCCGGCCACACACGGTGTGGAGGCGCGGGCGGTCGAGGCGATGCGCGGCGGAGCGCCGCGCGGGAGCACGCTGTCGGGGCATGGCGTGCGCGGATGAGGGAGGGTAGGCGTCAACAGGGACTATGCGTCAACAGGAGACTCTGTCCGTGGAGCGCGGGCGCTGCCCGCGTGCGTTTTAGGGGTCGCGACAACATGGGTCGCGACAGCATGATAGGTCGCATTTCGAAGAGGAGTAACAGGGTATAAACATGAATACGCACAAGAAGAAGGCTCTTGGTCTGCTCGCATCGCTGACCCTGATGGCGGGATCGCTCGGCATCGGGCACGTCGCCCCCGCGCACGCCCGTGTGTCCGCCGCGACCCGCGCGCCCGCCGACCCGCCGCCCGCCGTGGCCATCGCCCACGCGCTGGCCCTCGCCCTCGACGTCTCCGCCTTCCCCGCCGGCGGCGTCGTGCTCCACAAGCACGTCGATACCACCGCCGACGCCCTCACCGCGGACAATTTCTTCGGCGACAACTCCGACACCCAGGGCACGACGTACGACGAGTTGGGCTTCAGCGCCTCCCTCATCGAGAAGGTGCGCCTGCCGTTCTTCGACAACCAGACCCGCCAGGTCTGGCTCGTCGCCACCATCTTCCCATCCCCCGAGGCCGCCCACCAGGCCTTCCTGCAGGACTCCAGCTTCTCCGTGTGCGACGCCTCCCCCGCGCTCAACGTCTCCATCGAGTACCTGAGCTGCGCCTTCTTCTCCAGCGACAACAGCAGCAGCGCGGACTACGTCATCGCCGACACCGGCAACGTCGAGTTCGCGGTGGTCGGCTTCGTCGGGGAGGCCACGGTCCCCGCGCGCGACCGCGCCATCCGCGACGCCACCTACGTCGCCCAGCAGGAGGCTGGCCACGTGCTCCACGCCCTCGCGCTCAACTTCGTCACCCCGCCCCCGGCGGCGCCCACGGCAACGGCCGCGCCCCCGCCCCCCGCGGCGACGGCGACGCCCGCAACGGGGGCCACGGCGACACCCGGTCCGCGGCTCGTGGCCGCGCCCGCGCCGACCGGGGTGGCGACGCCCGTGCCCACCGCCGCGCCGTCCGGCGGCGCCGCGCCCTGCCCAGCCGCGCTGCACAACGCGCAGTGGGGCGCGGTCAGCCTGTCCCCCGACACCTACGCCGGCTGCACGGTGGACATCGCCGGCCGGATGTACGGGACGCAGGTGATCGCCGGCGGGCTCAGCTACGACACGCAGCTCAACCCCGACGGCGGCCGCGATTGGACGGTGTTCGCGCACGACACCAACGCCAACCGGCCGAGCATTGCAAACGGCGCGTGGGTGCGCATCCAGGGCCGGGTGCAGGGGCCCGTGGCCGCGGACGACCCGGCCACGGGCTCCTTCGCGGGCAACGTGCCCGCGGTCGCGGTGACGCAGATCGGCGCGATCACCGCCGCGCAAGCCCGAGCCATGGGCGCGGACAACGGCTAACGGCGCTCTAGACCGGGCGCGCTCCAGTGCCATGCCGGAGCGCGCCCGGCCCCGCGGCGCCAGCGGCTGCTATCATATACCCGAGGCGGGGAAACAGTGCCGCGCCCCCTGAGAGGACACGTTGTGCTCCGGGATCGACTGATCCGGCGGGAAGGGCAGAGGAACACGTATGATGACCGACAGCAGAGAGAGGACGGGGAGGCGAGTCGTCCAGTGGGGCAGGCAGGGCGCCGTGGCGGCACTGGCGCTGGGCCT
>JAABUX010003524.1_pt1 | contig 20676 bp, 16 predicted proteins | sample 5561851 | NCBI WGS metagenome assembly JAABUX01 (sample SAMN10711883, study PRJNA513361) | rock metagenome | isolation source: Antarctica rocks | place: Antarctica: Victoria Land, Richard Nunatak red sandstone | collected 2016-01-03 | reverse complement strand
GGGCATGGAGAAGTGGAAACCGCTACGCGCTTCCCACTTCTCCACACCCCCGACGGCGGCTACTTGCACTCAGAAATAGCTGCGCTACACTAACTCTTCCAATGGCACAAAAGATCGGGCAGGCCACCTGGCCCAATGCCATCACGGGACTTCGCCATGGCAATCCCAAACGGTTGGCCGCCATGGACATAGCGAGGAACAGCTCGCAGGTGAGAAATGAGGTGAAGATGGATGAGCGTATTGACCATAGTTCTAGCCCCGTTCTTCCCGGGGGGTGAATCGCAAAAGCCATTGCCATTGCCGCGAGGGTGCCGACGGCAGACCAGGAAAGGAAGCTCCGTCTGGCATCCTGTATCCAGCTACCGGTTGGGCGTAGTACATCGCGCGCGAGCTCAAAAATGATGGCGATCTGGACAGCGTAGTCGACGGCCCCGAACGCCCAGTAGGTGATGAAGTAAGCATGGTTGCTTCCCCTGTTTGCCACCCCGAACAACGCGAAAGTCTCGACTACTTGAAAGGCGATGTAGGCGGCAAAAACTGGAAACTCGGCAGCTACTTTCTTGAGCAGCAGCACGGCCAGGAGGGCACAATTGCTCAGCAGCCCTCCGGCCCATAAAACATTCTCCAGATTCGTAAATTGCACCTTAATGGTTCGTCTCCTTCCTTTCAGGAGAGTCGCAGAAACCTCAGTATTGCTTGAATCGCCCCAGGCATGTGGGGCATGGCAACGCTGCTTTTGGGGGATGGATTGCTGCCGCCCGGTGCTCTCGGGAATGCTGGGGCGGCAGTGGCGGCTATGAAAATAGCGAGCATGATGGAGCGGACCGGTTTGGTCATTGGAGTAGCCTCGTTGAGCGCAATCGCGCTGGCAACAGCCTAGTCTCGCCACCCTTTTTTCAGCCTTAAATCGGGTTTCTTAAATCCGCACTATAGTAACCTTTTTTGAGGAGAATACGCATCAATAATGGATTTTGCGCCACTACTGAAGGGGTGTTTTTTCTGTGTCGAAGATGTTTTGAGTATCAAAGTAGTGTTGCTGCCGGTCGGCTGAGGTATGGAATCCTAAGAAGATTTCAATGCAGAAGGCGTTTCCTTCGGCCGTTCTTCTCGCGTCTTTGCTTTTGTCCCTGGTGGTCCCTTCGCTTCATGCAGAACGCACTGGAACAAACCCTCACCCGCAGGCTCAATCGGGGGTAACCCTAGCTGAAGTCTTTGCCTGGCTGCGCCGGTTTGAACCAGTCCGGTTGTTGCCTTTTGGCGCAGGCGCACCGAGACGATCCGCAAGCCAAAAGCTGTCGGAGACGGCCGAGGCCATGCGCGGCGAGGGCATGCCCTGGTATTCCCTCTCTTCAAACCTCGCGGTCCGGACGGCGGCAATTAAAGCGGCCATTACGAGGCGGACGCTGACGGGAATTTTGGCAGGCGTTGGCATGGCTGGAGCATAGGAGAACACAAGGCGAAAGTACAGCAAAACCCGATTCGCGGCTGTTTTTTGGATTAGGGGTCCTTACCCTTGCCTGCGTCTTTGATTGCCTCTCCTGCCCTGTTTCTGTTCGATTTGTAGCCCATCCTGAGGCGGGCATGAAGCACGAATTTAGGTTTTTACTTCAAAAGCATGGTGTTGACTTTGTTCTTCATTCCGCTGCATGCCTTCGGTCGTTTTCCCACAGCCAAATGCTCGCTACTACTTGTTGATCTATTTGTAAAACTATTTGTACTAATTGGGGGATGGCAAAACTTAAGAATACAAAGGACTTGGAGCGTTTTCCGGGTACCGTTTATGCGTAAAAGCGGTACCGTTTATGCGTAAAGGCGGTACCGCTTATGCGTAAAAGCCGGGTACCGTTTATGCGTGGAAAAAGTCCGAGATTCACCGCACTCTGGGGAAAACTTGGTGGGCTTAGGGGCCAGCGAAGCCGGCTCTCTAACGAAGTGGCGTTACGGGGGAGACGTGTGCGTGGCTCTTGATGAGCGTTACGGATGTATCGCTCACTTCCAGCCGAGCTGCCGGATAGTGGCTGTGCACTTTGCTCAACGCTTCAGTGATCTTTCGGCGAAAGTTTTTCCTAGCATTCGCCGTCGAAACATCGTAGTTCGCCCCGACTTGCTGGGCGATGCTGCCGGGACCGCAAAGCGGTACTGTCACCCTGACACCACGCATCGTGTGCATTCTGTAGGTAATCCAGAAATAGAGATCCAAGGCGAGCGAAGAGCGGCGGAGATGGCTGACCGTGGTCCAGTCTATCGGCACCGGGTGAGTGAGGATGGACTCGAAAAACTTCTCTCCAAGCTCGATTCTGGATTCGAAAAGCGCGTCCTGAGAACGTGCTTTAGGGTGCCACCATATTTCCATTTCGGATGTGAGTTCCATGCGCTTGATGCCCTTGCCTTGCCAGCCATCTTCGTCCTTGCTCTCAAGGACCGCGATGGTGCAATTGAAAAAGCGCCACATCTGTTCCTTAAGCTGCGTGATGGTACCGTTTTTGCCTCCGGTCACCTTGAGGTGCAAAGAGTCCTCCAGAAAGCGGCTGAGATTCCGGCCGAGATGGATTGTTCGGCATTGAGTACGGCAGGCTTCGGTTGCCACCCACGCCCCTAGGAGGCGCGGGTACATCCCGTAAGGAAGGAACGAATCGGGGTCTGCGCTTACGCGAAAGCGGAGCCGGCCGTTTGTTCGGTAGTAAACGCGAAGGTTTCCTGGGTCTGAATGCGGCAAGCCGATAGATGAAAACTCGCGGGCGATAAACCCTAAATCGATCTTCTGCCTGCCGAAGATGTCGACCTCTATCAGCGATGGGGAGCTGATGCGCTTGCTTCCCTTCCCTTTTGGCGACATTAGTCTTCCCTGTTCCTCGGCGGAGCGAGCCTTTTGCTTGGGGCTGCGGAGGATGTCTCGAACGCTCTGTAGCTCGCCCGCGGAACCCGGCTCGGGAAGAAGAAAGGCGCGAAGTCGATCCGCCATGTTGGGGTCTTGCGGTACTCTTTGCATAGCGTCCGCCTCCAGAGCGGATGTGTTGCGCCCCGCCTTAGCGGGTGTGCTCGGAAGCCCTCGGCGTTACCGCGCCGGGGGCTTCTCGTTACAGCAAGAGTACACAAGCAATGGTGCAATTTACCAGAAGCCGCGTGAGCTAACAAGCCATGGCAATACTGCCAGGTGTTGCGCGGGCTGCTTCACATTGCATCCACCTATAAAAGTATGGAAGTATCAAGGTATTGTCGTGATAAAAATACCTTGCCCGTAGAGATTCCCTATTACGCATACCAGCTCCGATAGCGCGGTTTGCCGTCCCATTTGCTTGCGGGCCCCAACTCCATGCTGATCTTTGTGCCTTCTGCTTTGTGCTTTTCCTCGGGCTTATCGGAGTCCGGGTCGATTCGTGGGATCACATGGTCACACATGAACCCTTTTGCATCGTCCGTTTCTGCGGAACCAATTCTTTTGATCCAAACATAGTTCTTTGTGACTCGAGTCACTTGGTACCAATCGACGTTGGTTTGGTCGTAGCCCCAAGAATTCACCGCGATGTCGTTTGCCGCGAAAGAATGTCCTGCGTTTCTCTCTCGACGCCGTTCTGTTTTTGAGGCTTCCCGGCGACGGAGACTGTCGAACTGTTCCCCTACCTTTATCTCGCGTTTCTCGGGCGTGCTAAAAGATTCGTTCCAAGCAGGCTTGCAGGCTTTTCCGATGAATGCAACGGCGGCCGGGCGACCGTTACCGGCGGTGTAAGCATAGGCAACGGCTAGGCCGGAAGGCTCAGAGATTTCAATTGAGTTCGTTGGAATGTAGTATTCGCGGGGCAACTGAGCAAGTCTCATGGTCTGGTGGTTCCTCTCGGGTGGTTGATTTATGGAGGGGGCCTCTGTTCCCTCTCCCCATGACTTAAATATATAAGTATATAAGTATCTTGTCAATTGAAATACATAATAGTAAAAGATACTTGTTGCGTGAAAATACCGGCACCGTCTCGATACTTCCTGGCGGCGACCATCGGGAGCACTCAGCAATGCCGAGCGACCACCGGAAGCGACCTCGGCCGGGGTTGATCTTGCTTTTGCCCTGGTGGTCGAAAAACAATGTTTTTCGAAGAAAAACGTTGTGATCTCGCCTTGCCGGAAGCGGAGAAGGGAAGCGTCAAGGCTGGGCCGGCACTTTCGGCCCACCGCGCTTCAGCGCGGCGCAACGCGGCCTTGACGCTTCCCGCGCTTCCGGCAGCTCTTGACCTCGCTTAGGCTTCTGCCGGTGGGAATGTGGGAGCCGGGCGGCCGTCTCGCCCGGCTCCCAAGCGCAGCGCCATTTCCACGGGCCGGGCTTGCCCTTTAGCGGAGCTGCCGTGCGCCGGCCAGGCGTGACTCCGGCCGCGCCCCTTGCCTGCTTTTTACAGGCGGCCCGGGCGCAACGCGCCCGACGTGTGGAGCGCCCTTGCTTTACCGCGAACGGTTTTCCTGAAAACGGCTTCGGCTTTACAATAAGAATGAAGTAGTCCTCTCGGGCTGAATCAAAGTGCGGCAGCTCTCCTCTGGGGCGTCGCGGGCGGCGCTCAGGCAAGGTGAGAATGGGCCGTCTCCCAGGCTCACCTAAGCCGTCACATCACATAAATATAGAAATACTTTTAAAGGCAAATACTTCCATGCAGAAGTATGAAAGCACTTAAAAGGGTTCTGGCTTCGCATTCCATTTATTGAGTAGGTGATTGATGAGGTCACTTCTGTCTTTACCGATGCGAAGCTTCCGCACATTGGCGTCGGCGTCGGCAAATATGTCGATGTGGGCACGAATCGTAGTGACGCGGTAGTTCTCGTCATCGGCCTTGGAAAGCCTCTGGTTCCCCGTCGCGGCCGGTTTGCCGGCAACCTGAGTAGCGTCCTCTCCCGCCGGAGTTTTTCTTTCGATCAGTTTTGAAAACTTACCGGGCATTTTCTGTCATCTCCTGTACTGCGGATTTGTAGGCGGCCCACGCTCGGGCAGCCCTGGGCGCGTCGTTCCTGTTGAAGAACTCTTTGTCTCCCACGATGGTTCCGGCGGCCGTAGCCTTATCGAAGACTTTTAGCTCCGGTATTCCTTCGGCAAACAGCGGTATACCGCTGCTCAATAGGTCGGCGCGCAGCTCCGCGCCTTCGGGTTCGTTGGGAGGTTTTACCATGTTTAGAAGCACACGGTAGGCGGCTATGCCAAGGGAACGCAGGGCGTTGATGGTGAGCGCGGTTCCATCAATATCGAGGTAAGTCGGCACGGCTGGCACAATAAGCAGATCGCAATAGCCTGCCAAATCTTTAAGATCGTCATGCGACGGCTTTTGCCCGGTGTCGATTACGACGTATTCGTAGTCCCTGGCGATTTTCGTTCCATGACTTTCATAAGCCACCCGGAAGGGGAGCGGCTTGCCTCGTTCTTTGGCGCGCTCGTCCCATGCGCTGGCGCTTCTGGTACGGTCATCCCCGTCGAGTAACAGAGTCGGCCCGAGCACCTGAAGAGCGGCCGCGAAGTGAATCGCCGTCGTCGTCTTACCGACGCCGCCTTTGATGTTTGTGACTGCGTAGATCATCTTTTCTCCAGATACTTGTCAATATAGATACTAACGTATAAAAGTATTCAGGCGTGTGCGTTTTGAATTGGGGGAGAAAGGAATGCGAAGCGGTAGTACGCCTGCTCAAAACTCTTCTCAACAAGTTCCTTATCCCAAATCAACGCGAAGGCCCTGTGATCGGCAATCATGCGATTGTCCGAACGCACTATGTGTCTGCCATCCAGCTCCACGCCCTCACACGTAACGGCTACTTCATCCAGTTCCGCATACTCGCTGTGCCATGAATACGGATAGAGGTCCGCGACTTCGCCGCGACTCCATTCAACCTCGAAGTGCATTTCGGGTTCGCGCAGCATCCGAGCGCCGCGCGCTCTGTACTGCCAGACCGCGATGGCCGGGAGGCCGCGCGGCCCCATGCCGATACCGACGACCGTGAGCGGCGAGTGAGGAGGATTGATAACAGACAGCTCGAAGTCTGCCTGAAGAGGAAACGAGCGGTTCAGCATAGCTATGACGGTCTTCATCGGGGGATCTCCATACGGGCCGGCTTTTTAAGCCGACCCTTGCTTTGGTTCGCCTTGTGACGCCTGCCGTTTAAAACAGCAGCGCTTTAGAAAGACGGCTGGCTTTCAGCGTCCTCAGCATCCAGATTTATTTCGGGCGCGAAGGCTTCGTAGTCAATCTTTCGGATGGAGCGGGCAACAATAGACCAACTCTTGTGCTTTACGTCGTCCGCAACATAATCGCCGGTGCGAACTTTACCCTCCACAACAACCGCAGCGCCCTTTTTAAGGGCTCCTGCAAACTTTGTCGATGCACCCCACACCTCTACATCGAACCAATCGGTGCGTTCGTGTTTGGTGCTCTTCTTGTCGATCCAACGCTCGTTTACGGCAACGCTGAAGTTCACGACATCCCCATTCTGGGTAGTCCTGGTCACGGCATCTTTGCCGAGATTGCCTTCAATCTGCATTCGGTTGCGGAAGCTGCTCATGGTCTGGTGGTTCCTCTCGGGTGGTTGATTTATGGAGGGGGCCTCTGTTCCCTCTCCCCATGACTTAAATATATAAGTATATAAGTATCTTGTCAATTGAAATACATAATAGTAAAAGATACTTGTTGCGTGAAAATACCGGCACCGTCTCGATACTTCCTGGCGGCGACCATCGGGAGCACTCAGCAATGCCGAGCGACCACCGGAAGCGACCTCGGCCGGGGTTGATCTTGCTTTTGCCCTGGTGGTCGAAAAACAATGTTTTTCGAAGAAAAACGTTGTGATCTCGCCTTGCCGGAAGCGGAGAAGGGAAGCGTCAAGGCTGGGCCGGCACTTTCGGCCCACCGCGCTTCAGCGCGGCGCAACGCGGCCTTGACGCTTCCCGCGCTTCCGGCAGCTCTTGACCTCGCTTAGGCTTCTGCCGGTGGGAATGTGGGAGCCGGGCGGCCGTCTCGCCCGGCTCCCAAGCGCAGCGCCATTTCCACGGGCCGGGCTTGCCCTTTAGCGGAGCTGCCGTGCGCCGGCCAGGCGTGACTCCGGCCGCGCCCCTTGCCTGCTTTTTACAGGCGGCCCGGGCGCAACGCGCCCGACGTGTGGAGCGCCCTTGCTTTACCGCGAACGGTTTTCCTGAAAACGGGAAGTTTAATCGGCCTTAACCCCGCTTACTTCTCCTTTTCTTCGCCTTTCCTGCTATACCTACGGATGGTAATTGGGAGTGGGCATGAGTTTGGAGATTGTGGAGTGGGTTGCAGGTCGGCCGCTGGCGCTGCCGTACTTTGAAGGGCGAGTTCCGGCCGGCTTCCCGTCACCGGCTGAGGACTATCTGGAGGTGCCGCTCGATCTGGCGGAATACCTGGTCGAGAACAAGGCAGCAACGTTCATGATGCGAGTGACAGGCGACTCGATGACGGAAGCCGGGATTCAGGACGGGGATTTGCTGGTGGTCGATCGCTCGATCAAGCCTGTAACCGGAAGCATCATCGTGGTTGCCGTCAATGGCGAGTACACAGTGAAGCGGTTGCGGCGCGGCGCGGATTGCGTTTGGCTTGACCCGGCGAACCCACGGTTTCAGCCGGTTCGGGTGTCGTGGAAGAAGAGCTGCACGTTTTCGGCGTGGTGCGTCACGCCATCCACACGATGCGGTAGCGGAGATGGCGGAAACGTTCGGGCTGATCGACTGCAACAACTTTTACGTAAGCTGCGAGCGGGTTTTCCGGCCGGACTTGGAAGGCAAACCGGTCATTGTGTTGTCGAACAATGACGGATGCGCCATCGCGCGCAGTGCGGAGGCGAAGGCCCTGGGCATCAAGATGGGCGACCCGGAGTTTAAGCTGCGCGACCTGATCCGGCGCGAGAACATCCGGGTTTTCAGTTCGAATTATGCACTCTACGGTGATCTGTCGCGGCGTGTGGGCGACACGCTTACGTCCATGGTGCCCATTGTTGAAACGTACTCGATCGATGAAAGTTTCCTGCACCTGACGGATTTCCGGGAAAAGGAAGTGGAGAATCTGGCGCGGGAGCTCCGCCGGCGTGTCCGCCAGTGGACGGGCATACCGACGTGCGTTGGTCTGGGACCGACAAAGACGCTGGCGAAGGTAGGGAACTACATCGCAAAGAAGCGGCCGCAGTATGGGGGTGTGTGCGACCTGCGCTCCGCGACGGTTCGCGCGGAGCTGCTGGCCACGGTGCCGGTGGGAGAAGTTTGGGGGATCGGCGGCGCATCGGCGGGGAAGCTGGCAAAGCTGGGCGTTGCGACGGCGGCGGACCTGGCCGCGTTTGAGGTCGACGATGCGCGAGCATTGATGACGGTGACAGGCGGCCGGGTGGTCCACGAGTTACGCGGGATCTCGTGTTTGCCTCTGGAGTTGCTGGAACCGACGCGGAAGGGCATCGCGGTGACGCGGAGTTTCGGCAAGCCGGTGACCTGTCGGACGGAGATGCGGGAAGCCGTCGCGAGCTATGCGACGCGAGCGGCGGAAAAAATGCGTCGCCACAAGGTAGCGGCAGAAAACCTGTTCGTATTCATGCATACGAACGTGCATAACAGCAACCCGTTCTACTCGAACGGAGCGACGGCGCGGTTCGCGGAGACGACAAACGACACGGGCGAAGTCGTCGCCTTGGCTGTTCGGCTGGGGGAGCGGCTTTGGCGTGACGGCCATCGTTACGCGAAGGCGGGCGTGATGGTGACGGAGCTGCTGCCCGAAGCCAGCATGAAACCAGCGCTCTGGAGCGACATCGACCGCGAGAAGCGGGCGAGCGCCTGGAAGGTCATGGACGGGCTGAATGCAAGTCTTGGGCGTGACACGGTTCGCATCTTGAGTGCCGGGTCGAAGGTTGCTACGTGGAAGTTGCGGGCAGAACATCGTTCGCCGCGATGGACTACTCGCTGGGGAGATATTCCGCAAGTACGGGCATGATCTGACAAGAGAATGATGAGTGGAGCTGCAATGCGTCGGCTAAGCGTGATTCTGGCGTTGTCACCACCTGCCGAGACGGCGGACGTATAGGCTTTTGCGAAATCTCCCGACTCTTTGACGAATTTGGTCAGCACTTTTGGGGTTGAGCAAATTGTGGGTAAGTGATCTCGTAAATCGACCGCCTTGACAATCTCTTCAGACTTGATCTTGTCGACAATTATTGTGTCCAGCTCAGGATGTTTGCCTCGTGCTTTACGAATGGTGTTCGATCTCAGATACTCGTAGTAGTAGCTACAACGGTCTATCTTGTTCTCTCCATGATCTTCCATGAAGCCATAGACCTCTATGAGGCGGTTTACCTCTTTAAAGGGCTCTGTTGCAACAATTTGGCGGCCCACAAGATGTTGGGGAGGAGTACAGGCAAGGAGCCCACAGTTAGTATGCTGACGAGCGTTTGTGGGGTTTTTGCAACAGAGCCCACCAGAACGCTTGACAGCATGGTTCAGACGTTCAGTGAAGGTGGTACGCGACGATCTGCGACTGCGCTGAACTTCCCCCGTATTTACTCGTCGCCAGCAAGAGCTCGAAATAGCGAAGCCGCTTTCCTGTCGGAGTGTTCCGGCGTAAAAATGCCTCAAAGCGGGGATCGTAGAAAAGAAAGTCCGCTGCCGCCTCCGTGCCAGCCTGCGATGTGCCTTCCAAAATCAATACATTACCCGAGTTGTTCAGATTGGGCAGAAACGCAACTAATCCAAAAACTTTCTTCTGAGGATCTTCCGCCCGCGACTCATAGCGCACTGCTTCAGATTTACGCGGAGCCCGATTAAACACCGTGAAGATGCGTTCCGAAACATTATCGTGAAAGCTGAAGTCCATTGATGGTTCGAAGAGGTCGACCCATGGGTTTGCCTCAGTCGCGCCAATCAAGATGACGTTCGAATTCTTCAGTTCATCCAGGTGAATATCCCGTGCATACCCGACCTGCAACGGCGCATGTAGAGACGTGGCAAGCCTCTGCAGTGTGTCCACAACCGTGAGGTCGACGATCGTCGTGATTCTTCGCTCTCCGAGGTTGTCAGCGACCGCCCCTTCTCTCTGGGCGAACAGGTCGCGGACCGTCTCTGAGTGGTCTTTTTCAAGATATTGGTGGAGAGATACCGTCTTGCCCGTCATGTCTTCGTAGAGGACGAGACCATTATCGCCGGGAACCACGATGGTGGAACGATCCCGCGAAAACAAAGCCGACCACATCTCTCGACCCAGCTGCGGCATCGCCGGCGTGCTGGCTGCAACGGCGGCGCGGTCCCGATGCAATCGCGAAGTGGTTAAGGCCAGAAGCATTGCCAACACGAGCGCGACGACGGCCAGCCCGAATGCTGCTCGACGCCAAGTCCGGCCTCCCTCTATTGCTTCAAAGTTCGGCTCCCCAGCAGCCGAGCCAGTCAGCGACGCGTTGACCGGTTTCGCCGTCTCGAAAGGAATCGCACCTTGTATCTCGGGCTGAGCACTTTCCGAAAAGACGGGAACGTATCCACCTTTAGGGATCGAAACGCGCAACAACTCCGATGCTCCTTCACCTGCGAAGTACTCATCGAGCTTGGCGCGCAGGCGCACCGCGTGCGCTCTGACAATGCTGTCTACCGACGGATCGTAGTGCTCGGGACGCTGAAAAACAGAAATACCAATGCTGTGTTCGCTGATCTCATCTGCGCGGCCGCTGACCTTCATCCTGACGACATGCCACAAGAATTCTTTCAGTCGCGCCGACTTCATCATGGACGGAGTTCCGATCACCCGCTCGATCAACTCCAAGCGCGGATCCCCATGAGACGCGATTTCTGTGTTTGCTCTCTCCTTCGGTCCTGGCGTGATCACTTCAGCCATCAGGCTTCCTTTTGCCCCGCAGTCATCCGCAAGCCTGTAGCATTCACATGTTAAACAGGCTCCGTTAAGGTTAGGTAAACCCTTCTTTCTTAAACTGGTTAGCTGGTTTAACAGTGCGCCATCCGTAAAAGTGCTTCATTCACTACCCAAACCCTCTATAGCTTCCGTGATGACCGCTGCCATGCAATAGCCAGCGGAGAGGATTCAGAATGAAAGTCGTAGAGCAGCTATCCGCAGATCAAGACACCAAAGTCCAACAAACCCGGACCGCATCCCAGGTTTGTTTTTTTTGCGACGCGAACGACGGGAGCGTCCTGCTGTCGCTGGTCCTGCTGATAGCGGCTGCCTTCTTCATCCTTTCCGCTCCCCGTGCCTATGCCCAGCAAATCTACGGCACCCTGACGGGCAATATTCAAGACAGCTCCGGAGCAGCGGTGAGCTCTGCCAAGGTGACCGTAAGCGAGGTAGACAAAGGCATCAGGTTTTCTGCCCCGGTTTCCTCTTCAGGACTTTACACCAAGGGGCAGCTCATACCAGGCAGATATACAGTCGCGATCGAGGCTCCCGGGTTCACGAAGGTCGTTTCCACCTTACTAACGGTGGGCGCCGACGGGGTCACTCGCTTCAACGCGACCCTTTCCCCCGGCAGCGCTGAGCAGACAGTCCAAGTCACAGATAAAGCCCCTCTCCTGCAAACAGACAGCGCGGATGTCGCCACCGACCTTACAGCACATCAGGTGGTCACCCTGCCTGATTATCAAAGAAATTTTCTTGCGCTTGAATTTCTCACCCCGGGCGTCATCAACTCCTTCGGCAGCACTCCCTCGGCCGAAAACCCCGAAGGCAGTTTCAGGGCGCAGGTGAATGGGCAGATTCAGGGCACGACCAATTACGAGCTGGACGGAACGGATAACGATGATGCGTGGCTTGGAACCGCCATCATTAACCCAAATCCCGATTCTGTGGCTGAGGCCAAGTTCTCGACCGAAAACTTCAATGCCGAAAACGGTTTTATTGCGGGCGGCATGTTCGCCATCACCACCAAGTCCGGAACCAACCAGCTGCACGGATCCCTGTTCGATTACCTGATCAACAACAGCCCGGGGTTCCGAACCGTCGCCTCCAATCCCTTTACACAGCCGGATGGCGCACCTCCCCTGAAGTCCAACCAGTTCGGAGGATCGCTCGGCGGCAAAATCATCCCGAACAAGCTCTTCTTTTTCGGCGATTTGCAGGTGCAACGCAGAAGCGAAGGCGATACCCTTCTCACCACCGTTCCCACCCAGCAGGTGCGTGACACGTGCCTTACCGGCACCGGGTTCTGCGATCTCAGTCAATACATCAGTAACGGCCAGAATCAGATCTACGACCCTGCGACCGGAGATCCGGCCAGCGGGCGGGGTCGCACGCCCTTTGCCGGCAATCTGATACGTGCTTCACGGATCAGCCCTCAGGCGCAGAACATCCTCAAATACTTTCCCGCCCCGAATACTGAGGTCGGCGGCGTTCCCTACCGAAACAACTACATCGCCTCTGGCAACCAGAGCTTCGACTCAGAGCAGTTCGACACTCGCGAGGACTACTACCCCAACGAGCGTTCCAACTTCTTCGGCCGCTACACCTTTGTCAACTACTCGCTCTCCGTCCCGGGTGCCTTCGGCGTTCTCGCAGGCGGCCCCGGACTCGACAGCAGCGGTTACTCCGGCAATTCCTCCATCCGCAACCAGAGTCTGTCACTCGGCTACAATCGGACCTTCAGCCCCACCTTCCTCAACGAGCTGCGCTTCGGCTGGTACCGCTACAACGTGCATGAGGTCCCCGGTGGCTATGGCACCCAGCCCGCGACTCAGGCTGGCATTCCCGGCCTCAATCTTGACACCACCTACACCTCCGGCTTCCCAGCCTTCAACATCACCGGCGATGGGGGCGCCCAACTCGGCTATAGCCTGACGGTCAACCGCTGCAACTGCCCCCTCACCGAGCGCGAAACAGAATTTCAGATACTCGATAACGTCACCCGACAGATCGGCAATCACACTCTCAAGTTCGGCGCTGACCTGCGCCGCAACAGCAATCTTCGCGCCCCCAGCGACAATCACCGCTCAGGCGAACTCACCTTCGCTCCCGGCTATACCGGTCTCGGTAATGCCAACGGCAGCGCCGTCGGCGGTCTCGGCCTGGCCACTTTCCTCCTCGGCCAAACGACCTCCTTCGCCCGCTATGTTAGCCAGGTCAACGACGCCACGGCCTTCCTCGACCGCGCCGAGTTTTATGCCCAAGACACCTGGCAGGCAACTCCGAAGCTGACGCTCAATTACGGCTTGCGCTGGGAACTCATCTTTCCCGAAGCCACCGCTGCCGGCAAGGGCGGCCTGCTGAACCTCAACACCGGCAATGTAGTCGTCTTTGGCATCGGCGGCAACTCCTCACGCGGATTTCAGAAGATGGTTTATACCCATCTGGCTCCCCGCATCGGCCTCAGCTACCGGCTCACGCCCACCACAGTTCTTCGCTCCGGCTACGGCTGGGCCTATGACATCGGCTGGGCCGGCACCATCTTCAACGACGCCAATATTCAGCTTCCCGTTCTTCTCGCTCAGTCCAATACGCCTGCCAACTCCACCCAGGGGGTGTTCAATCTCGCCAATGGCCCGGCAACCCCGGTCTTCCCTACCATTCAATCCAACGGCCAGTTCCGGCTTCCCAATAATATTTCGCAAAGTACGCGCCCGGTTACAGAAACGCTGCCCCGGGTGATGGCCTACAACGCCGCTATCCAGCAGCAGTTCACCCGCAAGGTGTCGGTCACCGCCGCATACGTAGGCAACTCCGCACGCCATACCGTGAACGGCGACAATGGCAATTTCAACGTCAATCAGGCGGCCTTCGTCCCTGGCGTCTCCAACCAAAACACGCTGAAGCCCTATTACGCCAAGTATGGCTGGACCCAAGCCATCAATTATTTCTGCGACTGTGCCGTCAGCCAGTACAACTCTTTCCAGGGCTCGGTCAATATCCGAAATGCCGGCGGCTACTCCGCCACCGGGACCTATGTCTGGGAGTACGCCTATGGGGACGCCGGCACCACTGTCGACGCCTACACGATGCTCTACGACCGCAAGCTCGGCCACGGTAACTTTGCCAGCATCCCTCATCACCAAATCATTCTCCAGCAGGACTACCAGCTGCCTTTCGGCCGCAGTCGCAGGTTCGGAGCTCACCTCGCCCCCGTGGCCCAGGCTCTGGCCGGAGGCTGGGAGCTGACCGGCGTTACCTCCTTCCTAAGCGGCGAGCCCTTCACTGTTGGCATCGGGACTTACCCTACTGGGTACGCGTTTCCGTCAGTCGGCATCAACTACCCTGACCGCGGCTCTGTCTCTCCTTTTCAGGGGGCGGCCCACAACCGCACCCAGTGGTTCAAAGGAGGCCTCGGCACCGCCTTCCTGCTTCCCGCCCCCAACACCTTCGGAAATTACGGCTTTAACAATCTGCACGGCCCTTCCTACATCGATGAGGATTTGTCCACTGATAAGCATTTCTCGCTCGGCGAGCACTACGTCGCCACCATCCGCGCCAGCGCTTACAACCTCTTCAATCACACCAATCTTGGCCTGCCAAATACCAACATCACCGACCCCAAGGCTGGCCAGATTACGAGCATCGCTTCCGGCGCCAACATGCGACGCCTCCAGTTCGCCTTCCGCGTCGACTTCTAACGCTTCCTGGAGCTGCCCGCCCATGCGCTATTCCCTGCCATGCCTTTTTCTGCTTGCCGCAACTCTCGGGCTGTTCGCTCCGCAAGGCCGCTCGCAATTGGCACTCGCCCATACCCAACCCTCGACCGCTGCAGCTTGGGACACCGCACCTCCGCCTGGCAGCAACCAGGTTCTACTGACGATTGAGCTGGCCAAAGCCGCCGGCAGCCTCGCCGCGCAGCCGGTCTCCATCCAGTTCCCGACTGCCTGTTCGGAGTGCCAGGCCGTAACTGACCCGGCATACGCCCGCCAGAACAGCAGAGTCATCATCCTTGCCATGCGCGTACCCGTTTCCCACAGGTTGCCGCTCTCTGTAGACGTCTTCAGACAGCACATCCGCCGCGTGCTGCTGGAGGGCGTAGATCTTCCTTTCACTACAACCGCTGGCCTGCTCCACTTCACCGTTCCTGCGGAGCCGGTTAACCGCGTCAACTCCGGTGAGTTCCAGACCCACATTCTCTGGCCGGGTATCGACCTCCGTCTTGAACACGGAGACCCTGGCCGCCGTGCAGGCAAATATGCAGACGGCCCCTGGCCCGCTTTGCAGCTGAAGGCGGCACATAATCTCGAGTTCGCGCAGTTGTATGCCCTCCGCATACTTGGCCTTGACACCTACGTCATTGACCAGAATGTCGGCACCATCGACCTCATGGGCTTTGACACCAACTTCCCCCACGGCCATGACGATTACCCGCCCCACATGCATATGATCCTTTGGTGGCCTACCGTCACCGGAGCCGGGAGCCTCATCGGCCATTACTACATCAGTCCTCAAGGTCTGCTGACGCACAACGAGGTCATCCCCCTGCGCGTGCTTGGCCTCATCGCCACTTCGATCCCCCCGGGAGTTCCCTACACCGACACCGACGACACAGGGCAGCCGGTCTACACCCACACCATTACAACGACAGGCGCGCTGACCCTCAGTCGTCCCGGCGGCGGCACCTGCTCCATCGATCCTTCCGGTGACGCGCTTCACGGTGGTTTCGGCTCCGGTGCCTCTGTCCACTGCCAGGGATTTGCCGCAACCACCGTTCAGGTTTCCGACGACGTGGCACACGGTGTACTCCGTGTTGTCAATACCACCAACGCCCTTTCCCACACCAACACTTATACCTATGACACCGACACGGGACGGCTCTTCACCAGCCAATAGACCACAGGCTACTCAGTCACCTACCTCCTCTCTAACACCCACGATTGATCCGCCTGCTTTCGACTCTTATTAAGGAAACACATGGTTCGCTCGCACACCCACGACGGTCTCACTACCACTATTCTCTGCGGACCGATGGGCCAAGTGCAGTGTGCCTGTTCGCCAGCCTCCGTTCTGACTCCAGTACGCGCCTCGCGCCAATCGCAACTCTTGAATATCTCTCTCAAACACTCTTCGCCTTCAACCATCACCATCACGAGGACCTGTCAATCATGAACGCATCTGTAAAGTCTCAACACCTTCGGCTCTGCCTCATGGCTATCACACTATCGGTGGGCCTGCTCCACTGCACAGGCCGAGCCATCGCCCAGTACCCGGCCAGCGTCACCGCACCGAGTGGTTTTCAACCGTGTGCCGACTCGGCATCGAGCACTCCTCCGGCGGCCGACTCCTCGCCCTACACCGTCGACGACACCCTTACCGCGATGCACACGCCGAGCACCTCCGTCGGCGCCGTCACATTTTCTGCACATCGCGGCTTCTGGCAGAATGCCCCTGAAAACTCCATGACTGCCATTTACGAAGGGATTCGGAATCATATTCGCGTCAATGAGGTCGACGTATTCGAAACCAGTGATGACCTACCTGTGCTGAGCCACGACAACGATATTGCGAGGACTACAACGGGTACGGGCCTCATATCCTCGTTGTCCCATAACCAATACCTCTCTTACTACCTAAGGGACAGACACGGCTGCCCCACAAACGAAGACCCTGTAACCCTTGCGAAGGCAATATCCAATCTGATCGGTACTGGTCAGATCTACGTCGATGACGACCAGGAGCTTGCCGGAAGCGTCCTAGTGGTCGATGTCAAAGGAACCACCGCGAGTGCTGTCTACGAGAACCTCTTGGATTCCATTGCAGTTTGGGAAAACAACGGCGTTTTGATCAACTACGGCGTCGCGGAGGCAGTGGTATTCAAAGTACCCTTAAACCTAGGCTTAGCACAGGTGATGCCGAACCGGGACACCTGCGATAAGTCGGGCAAGTGCGGCTACTACAAGTTCTTGGATGATATTGGGGCAAAACTCGGCACGCAGAACTTTGCTCGGCCGAACATGGTTTATGTACTCTACGCACCGGCAAACACTGATCCCAACGACACCTATGTGGAGGAGTATGAGGTTGCCTGGAAGCCGCGCCAGGGAGGGACTATGGCATTCGAGACTCACGAGCGGTACCTCAACGATCAGATGACAGAAATGCGCCAGTACCTCGCAAGCATTGGCCTGGGAATCAACAGCTTTTCACCGGACAACTTCTTTCCAGAGGGTGATCCAAGCGGAAATGTCTGCTGCAAGCTGTTCAACATGTCTCTGAGCGCGGCTACGCAGCCAGACTGCCTCAACGGGGGCGTAGGTTCATGCCTCGATGAGCGTGTACGCTGGGACTTTCAGCTGCTGACCAACAACGTCAACGCGGACTTTCTGACACTCGAGCGCCCGCTCGACGCCCAGAACTACGTGAGGGCTATTACGAATCCCACGACGCCGCTCTCCGTTCCTCCACCAGAGTGATCGATTGATCATACACACGCAAATGGTGCCCGCTGTGGCTCGCGATAACCGGGGCCGACGCGACGCTTGTTGACGGCATATCCACTCGAGAAGGTTGGAGACTGATGAATACCTACTTCCGCAGCTTGTTAGCACTGCTGTTCTGCTATACCGCCACAGCAGCCCTCTGCCAGGTGGCAGATCCTTCGGCGTGCCAGTACTCGGGACCGAACTATACCAATCCCCCAAATGTCGGGGCCTGCCTTGCAACGATTCCCTCCAGGACGCAGTTCCAGTATGGTCTTGCACGCAACGTAACCACGGTTCCCTACAGCCTCGTCGACTTCACTACAGGCGGCCCGGCGTTTCGGTTCGCCGACACACCCAAGTTCGATTACCATAACGCTTCACAGAACTACACGCCCTACAACCAGCCATCAAGATCCGACTACAAAGAAGCGAATGGTGGTGGCCATGATCTAAGTACACCCTGGAGCTTCAATCCGAGTAAATACAGCTCTCCCAACATCAACGTGAACGTAGGCTTCACAGTCATGATCATGTCCTGGATCGATGAGGGCGAGGCACAAACGACGCAGCCAAAAGACTATGTTACGTTATTCGACCAGAGCGGAAATGCGCTTTACACCCTGGGCAGATTGAACACGACGTGGGGTCTCCGTGCCCGGGTGTGGGTCGACAACTCGCCTAAAGGCGCATTTTGGCAGTTCCCCTGGGACTCAACCGGTGCCGACGGATACTTTCAACTCGTCTTTTACACCTTCAGCCCTGATGGAAAGGTCCAGATCAATGTGTTGCACGACAACAGCCACGCCGACCCAAACGGACATGACTTTGAGAGCTCGCTTCTCGATTTCGGATCCGCGATGAATCCCGTCTCACAAGGAACATCGACAAGCAATCCATCATCCCTCAATTTGATCCCTGTCAGTTCGTCAGACATAGAACTTGGTCAGGAGTGGCCTGGTGATGGCTACGGCACTGCTTTTCAAGAGATCGATTTATGGACAACTGCCCTCTCGAGAGGCCAGGTGGCTGCCTATGCAAGCTCCAGGCTCGGCAATTCGGGGACCTTCTACCCGAATTCTTGTAATACGGGCTATATGCTCAACGCCGCGCCCCCTGGGGGCGGCTCGCCAGGCACTGTACCTCCTAACGTATGTGGATATAGTTCAAACTGGGGGCGCAAGTCCCCCACTGATACGGGAGCTGCCGTTCAACTTTCCACAACAGACCTTGAATTCAGCACGCAGGCCAGCCCCCAGCCCTATGAATCAGCCGATCAAGCCATCACAGTCACAAACTCTGGTGCGGGAGCACTATCGATTTCTGCCGCGACACTGAAGGGCGATGATCCCAAAGACTTTTCTGTAGACGCCGACTCGTGCAGCGGAAATACGCTCGTTCCCGGGGCTTCCTGTACGCTACAGGTAGGCTACACAGATTTTGACCAAAGGGCTGACGCTACTCTACTGATTCAAACTAATGCAGCCACTCAGCCTCCGGTGATCACTTTGGAAGGAGACAATGGCTGAAAGTAGATTGCAAATAGCTAGCGGTGGCGATCTGCCTGACTTGCTCTACGGTGCGGCGGGACCGTATATCCGTTCGGCCTTAGAGTTTAGACGCACGACATAGTTCATCTTTAATCAGATAGACGCATAAGAGAGCCGTTGAGACTAAGTTCAGAGCCTTTCTGCGCCAGCCATGAACCCTATGAGCAGAAAAGAAGTGTAGAAAATTAAAAGACACGCAAGGCTACAGCGATTCTCCGCTTTCAAAGGCAGCTCACCTCGGTGAGTGCATCATGGCCGAGTCACTCACTGATGGTGCGAGCTAGGGTCCGATAAACCGTCGGGAGAGAAATGGAGAACAGCTCCGCGAGATCGCTGATGGAATATTGGCCGGTGGCGTTCATCCGGCTGAGTTCCTTCTACTACTTGTCGGACAGCTTGGGTTGCTTTCCGCGGAGCTTACCTTTCGCCCGGGCGATCTTCATTCCCTCACAAGTTCGCAGCCGGATAACGTCGGCCTCAAACTCGGCGAAGGTCGCCAGGATGTTGAAGAACATCTTGCCCATGGGATAACCTGGATCGTGGCGGCTTTGACCGAGAGCGAGTGTGACGCCACGAGCGGCGAGCTCACCGGCTGTCGAGCGCGCATCGGGCACTGACCGAGCGAGCCGGTCCAGCTTCGGAACGATCAGCGTTTCGCCATGCCCGAACGGCTGCAAGCGCCTGATTGAGGGCGGGCCTGGCATGGTTCGTGCCGGTCAATCCATGATCAAAGTAAGTCCGGTGGACAGGGACACCTAATTCTGCGAGTGCTGCGCGTTGAGCGGCGAGGTCCTGCTTGTCGGTCGAGCAGCGTTTCCCACCCTTCACCCGACCCCTTGGAAGCCCGGCGATAAGAGCCGCCGCGCTCCCACATTCCCACCGCCACGGCTGTTGGAGAGCGCCAGAAAGTCGGGGGTCGAGCAGGCTGATCGGCTGATCTCAGGCACTTGCAAGTTTTTGGCTGGCGAGGATTCGGTACACGGTGGCCTCGCCGAGCTTGAGTTCTGCGGCAATCCGGGCTCGGGTTGCGCCTTCGGCAGCTAACCGAAGCACGTTCTGACGACGCTGGGCTTCGATCGGCTTGCGTCCTTTATAGCGGCCGTCGGATTTGGCCTTGGCGATTCCTTCGCGCTGCCGTTCGAGCATCATCTCCCGCTCGAATTGGGCGACGGCTCCAAGGACGGTCAGCATCAGCTTGCCGGTCGGCGTCTGGGTATCCATGCCGAGATTGAGGATGCGGATGCCGACGCGTTTCTGTTCGAGAGCCAGAAGGATCGTCATGAGGTTGATGACGGAACGAGCAAGCCGGTCCAGCTTGGTGACGACAAAGATGTCGCCTTCGCGGACATAGTCGATGGCGGCCTGAAGTTGCTTGCGTTCGGCCACAGAGGAGACCTGTTCCTCGAAGACTTTCTCGCACCCGGCCGCCGCGAGTTCTTTCCGCTGCACCTCGAAGCCGGCGATCTGATCGACTGTGGAGGTGCGCGCGTATCCGACGATCATTTTTCCATCACAGGGTTCAATGACATTCTGATAGGCTTGCTCTCAAAAGGCAAATGCAATGTCAGTGAGAGGTCTAGAGGGTGTTCCAGCCGGCTCTCGCTGGACCGTGCCCTATTGAGAGAGGAAGAGCGACGATTGAGCGCTGGAGAGCCGGGTTCGATGACGGAAGCGCCGTAAGCGTGTGGTCTTGGCCGTTGTCTTTTCGGCGGCGGCGTGAGGGTGGAGATAAGTGTCCACATAACTTATGTGGACACTTATCTATGGACTGCAGGTGTGGGTGGGGAGTGTGACGTTCCAGGG
>JAABUX010003523.1_pt1 | contig 20676 bp, 14 predicted proteins | sample 5561851 | NCBI WGS metagenome assembly JAABUX01 (sample SAMN10711883, study PRJNA513361) | rock metagenome | isolation source: Antarctica rocks | place: Antarctica: Victoria Land, Richard Nunatak red sandstone | collected 2016-01-03 | reverse complement strand
GCAGCTTCACCACCGGGCAATGCCTCGATATCAGCGGCGGACGCGCCACCTACTGAGAGGTCTTGAGCGTGCATGGCGACGGCCTGACCTTAAAAGGTCATGGCAGATTGTCATGTCCCTGCGGGACGCCCCCACGGATGAAAATCCGCAATTTACACAGCAGGGGACGGACCTTAAAAGGTCGGCCGAGACCCTATACACGCCCGGTCCGCGCCAGACGATGGGCCACCGGAGACCCTTCAGGGTCCTGCCCTGCCATGGTCATTCATGGTCAGGCCGCCTTCGTAGGGCCCGCCCACAGGTCATCACCGCCATCCCGATGAATGGAAGCGCGACGCGCATGGAGATAGAGACCACGGCATGGATATTCAACGCATCGTCATGACGGGACCGCGCGAGGTGGACATCGCGCGCGAGGTGCTGGCGGAGGACGCGCTGTCGCCGCACGAGGTTGTCCTGCGTACGCAGTACAGCCTGATCAGCCCGGGGACGGAACTGGCCCACTTCGCGGGCAACGCGGACCTGGGGCGTCACATCCCGGAGCAGCCGTATCCGTGGTTCCCCGGCTACGCGGCCGTCGGCGTGGTTCTGGCCGCGGGCGAGGAGGCTGGCGTCCGGGTGGGAGAGTCCGTCCTGGCGCACACCGGCCACCAGTCAGCCGTCCGCTTCGACGCCCGCGGCCGCGTGTGTGTGCGCATTCCCGACGGCGTGCCGCCGCACGTCGCGACCATGGGGCGGCTGGGTCAGGTCAGCGCGGTGGCGCTGCGCGCGTGCGCGGCGCGGGCCGGCGACTGGGCGGCGGTGATCGGGCTCGGCCTGGTAGGCGCCTGCGCGGCGCAGTTGTTGCGCGCCGTGGGACTGCGCGTCATCGGCGTGGACCCGCTGCCGGAGCGGCGCGCCCTCGCCACACGCCGCGGCAGCGCGCGGGCCATCGACCCGCGTGACGCGGCGAGCGTCGACGCGGCCATCGAGGCCAGTGGCGGCGGATGCCGCCTGGTACTGGAATGCTCCGGCCAGGCGCGCGGCGTCGAAACGGCGCTGGCTCTCGCGGCGCGCCACGGTCAGGTGGCGCTGGTCGGCGCGGCCTGGCGGCGCGACACCGAGGTCCTGGCGACCGATATCATCCGGCCCATCTTCGATAAGTTCCTCACCCTGCGCAGCGGGTGGGAGTGGCAGATCCCGCTCTACGGCGACGGCGCGGACGATTCGGTCGCCGCCTGCACCAGATGGGTCCTCTCCTGCATTGAGGACGGATGTCTGGACGCGCAGGCGCTCATCACCGACATGATCGCGCCGTCCGGCGCGGCCGAGGCGTACCGACAACTGCTCGACGAGCCGGCCGGGCGCCATGTTGAGGTGTACCTCATAATACAGCGCACGGGAGGAATAACCGTCGTGAAGATTACCGAGATTCGCGCGATGAAATTGACCAAGCCGCCTCGTCCAGCGTCTGCTCCGCCGCGCCGCGAGTCATGGACGGTGACGGCGGAGGTGGCCAATCCCATGTCGCGCTACCCGGCCGTCAAGGCCCATCGCAGTCTATGGACCCCGCGCTGGAGCGACGTGTGGTGTCGAGTCACGCTGGAAGACGGGACTCAGGGGCTGGGGCAGACCTCGCACGGTCGAGCCGTCGCCGCCGTGATCGACGATCACCTGGGACCGCAACTGATCGGCCAGGATGTCCTGGCCGGCGAACGCCTCGCCGATATGTTGTTTCGGCTCACCAAGCCCTATGGCTCGACGGGCCTGGCCTCCTATGCGACCAGCGCCATCGACCTTGCGCTGTGGGACGCGCGGGGCAAGGCGCTGGGGCAGCCGGTCTACAGCCTGTTGGGCGGCCCGCAAAAGGATCGCATCTTCTGTTACGTGACCGGGAACGATGTGGACTGGTGTAAGGAACTGGGCTTCCGCGCCTTCAAGCTGGCGTGCCCTTACGGGCCGTCCGATGGCCTGGAGGGCATAAAGAAGAACGTGGAGTTCGTCGCGCGCGCCCGCGACGGGATCGGCGACGAGTGTGAGTTGATGCTGGACTGCTGGATGGCCTTCGACGTCGAGTACACGGTGCGTCTGGCCGAGGCGCTGCGCCCCTATCGGCTGGCCTGGATGGAAGAGTGCTTGATGCCCGAAGACCTCGACGCGCACGTCGCGTTGCGCGAACGACTGCCCTGGCAAACGCTGGCCACGGGCGAACATTGGTACACCCACGTTCCGTTTCAGTGGGCGGTCAGTCACCGCGTCGCCGATATCCTGCAGCCCGACATCTCATGGTGCGGCGGACTCACGACGTGCCAGAAGATCGCGGCCGCGGCGGACGCGGGCGGGACGCGCGTCATCCTGCACGCCGGCGGCATCACGGCCTTCGGTCAGCACTTTAGCTATGCGACGCCCTCGGTTCCCTGGTGCGAGTACTTCGTGGGCACGGCGCCCGGCGTGCCCCTAGAAGACGGCTGGGCGCTGCCGGGAATGGCGCTGCCCCGGGATGGCTGGCTCGTCCCGAGCGACGCCCCCGGGTTCGGTCTGGACATCCCGCGCGAGTGGCTCACACCGTTCGACGCGGCATAGCGGCATAAACACATATAACATATATAAAGGAGCATGGAGCGTATGCGCGTAGTGGTGACCGGCGCGGGCGGACGACTCGGCAGGGCCGTGATGGCACGGGCGCAAGAGTCTGGGATCGAGACGGTTGGCGTCGACCGGATCGCGTCCGTGGGTCAGGGACAGAGACAGACCATCGTGACGGACCTCTGCGACCTCGGCCAGGTATGTGGCGCCCTCGCCGGCGCCGACGCCGTGATCCACCTTGCCGCCATCCCGGCGCCGGTCGGATATCCCCCCGAGGTGGTGTTCCGCAACAACGTCCTGGGACAATTCAACGTCTACGAGGCGGCGGCGATCCTGGGCATCCGCCGTGTCGTGGAGGCCTCCAGTGTGTCGGCGCTTGGATTCCCCTGGCAGCACCACTGGTCCGAGCCCCTCTACTTTCCCATCGACGAGCAGCATCCCCTGCTCCCTCAAGACGCCTACGGGCTCTCCAAGGCCGTGGGAGAAGACATCGCCGCGGCCTACTGCCGCCGCACGGGAGGTAGCGCGGCAAGCCTCCGCTTTTCGACGATCGTCGACGCCGACGGCTACCGTCGCTTCGTCGACGGCGTCCGCGCGCGGCCCGACGACGTCGCGCCCGTGCTATGGTCCTACACCGACCTGCGCGACGCGGCGGAGGCGTGTGTGCTCGCCCTCACGGCGCCATTCGAGGGCCATCAGCCGCTCTTCATCGTGGCCGACGATACCTCGTCAGACCTGGCGACCGATGTCTTGCTTGAGCGCTATTTCCCTGCCGTCCCGAGGCGTCCGGGCGACCGCCCGGCGCGCTGGCCGCTGATCGATGGAACGCGCGCCACCGAGGTCCTTCGCTACCATCCCCGCTATCGCTGGCAAGCGGCGCTGGACGACACCCGGAGTCCGTGAAAAGTCGTCGATGATGTGCGCGGTCGCGTCAAGAAACAGCGTACACTACCGAGAGAAGTTGTCGCCGACCGTGGAGAGGAAAGGGGGGCGCATTGTGGTGATTGTGTGGACGGCGCCGAGGCCGGGCGAGGAGGGGTCCGTGGGACACGTGCGCGCGACGATAACGGTTGCGAACCGGCTGGACCAGGCTCTGGTCGAGAGGGGGGAACTGGACGCCGCCGAGGCGCGCTCGGCAACGCTCGACGGGGTAATGGTCGACACCGGGGCCACGCTGCTCGCCCTGCCCATCGACGTCATCGACCGCTTGGGGCTGGGGGTCCGACGCACAGTCACCGCGCGCACCGCCGCTGGCCCGCGCCAGATCCGGCAGTTTCGCGACGTCGAGCTGACCGTGATGGGCCGCTCCGGCACGTTCGATTGCCTGGAAGTGCCCACCGGATCGCCCCCCCTGCTGGGCGTCACGCCGATGGAGATCCTGGGCGTCGAGCCGGACATACAGAACCATACGCTGCGCCTGCTCCCGGAGGGGCCGGACGACAGCCACATCCTCCTGCTCTGAGGGCGTTTAGCGTGGAGGAGAGGAATTGCATGCGTCCTTATAGGCAAAACGTCGTATGTGATACGCCTTTACCCTGATCTGGCCGTCCCCGCTCCGATAGCCGGATGGTCCTGGCCCGCGCATCGCGCCTTGGCAATGGACATCCTCGCCTGCTATACTGTTAGTGTCAGTAAGACGCAAACCTGTCTGGGGCCTCGCAAATCCCGGTTGATGGGACGGAGGGCTGGCCTCGCGCGCGGGTGTGCAAGAGTTCATGGTACCCGCGCGGACAGACGGCAACGATGCCGATGGTCCGGGTATGCGCTGCTGATATCCCCTACCGTGCCGTGAGCGGCGGCTGTTGCAGGCCGTCCGGGGTGCACCATGACGGTGCGGCCTCCTGAGAAGGTGGTTGCTCCTGTTGAGCTTCCCACGTTGCAGGCCGTCCGGGGCGCACCATGGCGGTGCGGCCGATGACGCGACGCCAGTGGGCCAAGCCGTGCGGCGATGCTGTCGCCCCCCTACATCAGATACGAGCCGCGTTGTGCTGGCCCCCTTCCAAGTGCTTACGGCCGTGGCCTCTCACGTCCTCACGCAGGTCCCCATCCGTTAACAGGATGCGTGCGAAGGCGACCATGATAGCGTCCCTTGCCAGGGATCGCGTCGCCACGACCTTGGGAATGGCCCTATCGGTTGGGCAACGAGGCGCCGATGGCGGGAGGGGCGCGTCGCCGAGACAAAGAGAAGACAAGAACTATGAAAGAGGATCGTCGGCTGCTGTCCGATGATCAACAAGGAGATTCCATGTTTGACCCGACTTTCTTCCATTCCGTGACCATGGCCATGCAGGACGATCGACTGCGGTCAGCGCGCCTGGCCTACCATACTCCCCAGGCGCCCGCGCCGCTGCCGACCAACTCGATTCGAGGGCGCCTGACGCTACGGCGTCTGCGCGCCGGGTTCCGCTTGTTAAGCCAGCCGAGCTAAGGAGAGCGGCCGCCGACGCACAACCGCATCTTGCACTAGGCTAGCCAGCGCCGGTTGCCGCGTGAGCATCGTGGGCAAAGACGATGGCCTCATGGCAGCGGCGGCGTCCGGCTGCCCGGCGCGAATGAAGGATGATTGATAAAATGAAGGATAATAGATAAGGGGATGGTCGGTTGCGACACAAGTCAACACGAACATAGAGATGGAGGAGGTCGTACCATGCGCGTGGCTATCGGACAGCTTGGCGAGTTGACCCACGAGGCGCTGCTGTTCGCCAGGCAGTTGGGCGTGGGCGGCGTGCAGCTCAACACGCCGGTCCTCCCCGGCGCGCACCGCTGGGAGGAGCGCGACCTGCGCTGGCTGCGTGAGCGCTGCGAGAGCAATGGCCTGCGGCTGGAGGCTATCGAGAACACGCCCGCCAGCTTCTACGACCGGGCGATGCTGGGACTGCCTGGCCGCGACGAGCAGATCGCGCACTACCAGGAGACGATCCGGGCGCTGGGCCGCGCCGGCATCCCTATCCTGGGGTACCACTGGATGCCGCTCGGCGTCTGGCGTACCTCCGTGCTGACAGCCGGCCGCGGCGGCGCCCAGGTCAGTTCCTTCGACGAGGGCCTCGTCGACGCGCAGCCGCTGGCCTGGGGCCTGCGCCGCCACCCCCTACTGGGGGAGCGCGAGGTCGGCGCGGAGGAGATGTGGGCCAACTACGCCTATTTCATGCGCGCGGTGCTGCCCGTGGCCGAGGAGGCCGGCGTGACGCTGGCGCTGCACCCCGACGACCCGCCGCTGCCGACCCTCGGCGGCGTGGCGCGGCTCTTCGGGTCGTTCGCCGGGTTCGAGCACGCCCTGGAGGTCGCCCCAGGCCCCAACCACGGGCTCGACTTCTGCATGGGCTGCTGGTCTGAGATGGAACCGCGCGTGACGCCCGGCACGGTGGAGGCCATCCGCCACTTCGGCGGCCGCGGCCAGATCGTCTACGTCCACTTCCGCGACGTACAGGGTACGGGACCCCGCTTCCAGGAATGCTTTTTGGGCGAGGGCAACGTCGACGTGGTGGCGGCGATGCGGGCGCTGCGCGAGGTCGGCTTCGGCGGCTTCATCATCGACGACCACGTGCCCCACATCGTCGACGATACGCAGTGGGGCCACCGTGGACGGGCCCACGCCACAGGCTATATCTCCGGTCTGGTGCGGGCCGTTACCGCGGGCGCGTAAGCAACGTTAGCGTTTTCCCTAGTCTAGTGGGTGTGAAGTGCAATAGTTATGTGCTGTAACAAGCCGCGCGCGGCGGCTTAAACCGTACCCCGCTTTAGAGAGGTGGAGTTAACCCTGCGCGGTGGGACGGACAATCACCTCGCTCACATCAACAGTGGCCGGCTGCTCGATCGCGAACGCAATAGCGCGGGCGATCGCATCCGGCGGCATTGCGGTCTTGTCCCGTCTCTTTTCGAGTTGGGCTTTCACCTCCGGATTTGTCATAGCGTCCGCGAAATTCGTCCGCGTCATGCCAGGCGAAATGATCGTCACGCGCAGCTTGTCGCCGGACTCCTGGCGCAAACCCTCGGAGATGGCGCGCACGGCGACCTTCGTGCCAGCATAGACCGACATACTCGGTAGGACGAGAAATGCTGCTGTCGAAGCAATGTTGACGACATGCCCGAAACCCTGCGTGCGGAAGACCGGCAGCGCTGCCGCGATGCCGTACAGAACGCCTTTAATGTTGATGTCGATCATCTCCTCCCACTCCTCGACGCGCAGGTCATCAAGGGGGGAAATCGGCATGACGCCGGCATTGTTGACCAGAACATCAAGCTTACCGTACCGCTCACACGCCAACGCGACGAGGTCGGCTACGTCGTCGCGCCGTTTTACGTCCGTGCGCGCGTAGGCTGCCTCGCCACCTGCTCCCGCGATACGGTCAGCGAGAGCCTCAAGGCGATCCAATCGGCGCGCGCCGAGTACGACCTTCGCGCCGCGCTCAGCGAGCAGGAGCGCCGTCGCCTCGCCTATACCGCTGCTTGCGCCCGTGATTGCAACGACTTTGCCGTCGATTCCTGACATGACGTTCTCCTTATGAGATATGACCTTCAAAATCGAGCCGGAGAGACTGCCAGACCAGGGTCAGGGTCTGTGAATTGTATGGCGCCCTACGGGGAGCGCGGGCGGCCGCCCGCCTCGTGTGGTGCTCTGGCGGGGGGGCGGCTGGCGTCCACGACGGTTGGCGGCGCCGATCCGCGTGGCCGCGACGGAAGCGGGCGGGCCGCCCGCGCTCCCAGTCCGACAATGCACAGGCCCTGGCCCTGGACTGCCAGACCAATAAGAAGAGCTATGTCGCGTCGGCGGATTGCGGCTGGTAACAGCTACCGCGACACCGGGCCGTACCTGGCCACCATGCCCGTCGTGCGTATCATCCACGGCACGGGCGCGGGCGCGCCGCGTCAGGTCGTGCGCGACGAACTCGCCACCAACCCGTTCGTCTCCTTCTTCCACACCGCGTCGTCGCGGTGCGGCCTACGGCTCATTGTACCACCACCGTTTCCAGACCCAGCAGCCGTCCGACCTTCTCCAGGGTCGCCGCCTCGTGCCCGACGCCCAGCGCCACGTGGTGCGTCGGGCCTTCCTGGCACCAGCGGTCGATGAACCGGTCCGGCGGCAGGGCGAAGCGCAGGCGGCTGTTGGTATTGCCGATGCGCAGGATCTCCCCTGGCAGCGACTCGCCCTCCGCCGCCAACAGCTTGAGACGCCCGTCGGCCGTCTGCGTCACGCCCAGGATCGTCACCGGCCCCGTCTTGACCGCGAACTCGACCGACACGCCTCGGCCCGCCTTGCCGTGGTACAGGCCCAGGCCGCGCAGCATCGGCTTGCGGTCGCTGATGGCCACGTGCCCCGGCCCGTCGTGGCCCATCAAGACGAAGCCCTCCGCCAGGTCCATGGCGTAGAACTCGGTGTAGGACCCACCCGCGCCCAGGCGGTCCAGCAGCAGCATGGCCACGTCCGTCTTGAGGTCGCCCTCGCCCGCGCAGGGCACGCCGCGCGCCGTCAATCGTGAGCCGCCCAGGATCAGGGCCGCGCCCAACTCCTCGAAGGCCCCGCGTCCGCGATAGTAGTAGGTCAGGGCGTCCAGGCGGCGCGCGGCGACGAGGTGGTCCATCCCGGCGGCCACGCGCGCCGCCCAGGCCAGCCGCTCCTCGCTCACCGTGTCGTCGAGCGCAAACATGTCCCGCGTCTCGGCCAGCACCTGGCCGACGTCCGCGTCCGTGACCGCCTCGACGTGGGCCTGCAGGTCGTCCATCTCCAGCACCTCGACGTGTAGGCCGAGCTGGGCATGGTGCTGCGTGAAATCGGAGTACATGTCGAGCATGCCGGGGTAGGTATGGCCCAGGAAGCCGATGCGGGCGCGGCGCAGGGCGCGCACCGCCCCCGTCGCGCGACACCACCCCCGGATCTCCTGCCAGGCGCGGCTATCGTCGGCGTCGTCGAGCAGGCCCGAGACGACCTGGTAGGGCACGCGGGCGCGGGCAAAGGCCCCGGCCAGTTCGGGGGCGCAGCAGGCCGAGCAGTTGGCCAGCCACTCGCCCGTATCGGTGTGGGCGTAGTCGAGCGCGGCCACGGGCTGCAGGTTGAGCACCACGACGGGGGCACCGACGCGCTGCACGGCGGGCAGCACCTGACTGGAGGTGGCGTAGGTCGCGGTGTGCAGCAGGATGACGTCCACTTGCTCACGGGCGAAGAGGTCGCCAGCGGCGCGGGCGCCGTCCGCGTCGTCGACCAGGCCGGCTGAGACGACCTCGGCCCAGGGGGCGACGCGCTCGATGACCCGCTGGGTGTAGCCTTCCAGGCGCTCCTTGAGGCCGGGGAACTGCGGCCAGTAGGCGGCCAGCCCGATACCGAACACGCCGACGCGCCCCCGCGCCTGCCGGTCCAGCGCGCCACGCGCTGTCATCGTCTGCTCCAGCATTTCAACCATCATAGTCCTCCTTTATGTCGCTCAGCCACAAAACGCGGAAAACGGTAGCTGCCATCTCCGGGCGAGGCCACGCGAACATGACTCTGCCCGGAGGGTCGCACACACGCTCAAGGATACGGCCCCGGCTCGCCCTCGACCTCCAGGTCCAGCGGGATGAGGTGCAGCGCGTAGTAGGCGTGGGTGGCGAAGTCGCCGCAGGTCAACATCCACAACCTCTTGCCGTTCGCGCTAATGAACTTACCAGGAATGGTAGGATTATAGAACCCTTGCGGCTCGAAGATCTGGGAGTGGAAGACGGTCCAGGGTCCCCACGGCGCGGGCGCCTGGTAGAAGTCCCATTGACAGGATTGCCAGCGCGCCGGGTTCGGCCGGTCGTCCACGTGCAGGAAGTGCCACTGCGGCATGATGTAGAGGCCGAGCGGGGCCATGTACCGCGCGCTGGTCATGCTCGCGCGGCCGGGCGCGCGGAACACCGGGCAGGCCGTGTCATGGCGCGGACCCCAGCGGGGCGCTTCAAGGTCGGCCGGGTTGCCGCGCACGTCGGGGACGCCGCTTTCGCCGAAGCCCTGCACGAACTCCCAGTCGCCGGGGTCGAGGTGGCCGATGCGGTCGCGGCGCACGCGGCCGAGCGTCATCTCGGAGCCGTTGTTCCAGCAGCCCACGGCGGAGAGCGCGTAGACGTACCGATCCGAGCCGTGCGGCCCGGCCGCGCCATTTTGCCCATACTCGACGAAGACGGGCGCGCTGAAGTTCCGACCGGGGAACATCGACGCCCCGAACTCGGGCGTGGGCGACCACGTCCGGCCGTGGTCGTCCGAGCGCACCATGCTGGAGTCCCACGTCCACTGCACCCAGCAGGGCGCGGTCATGTAGACGTGCCGGCTGACGCTGAGGTACAGGACGCCGTCGATGCAGGTCAACCCGCAGGCCTTCCAGTGCGCCTGGTCGGGCCCAAGCTCGCACATCCCGCCGTACGCGGTCATGGGGTTAACCGTCACGCCGACGATGTCGGGCGGGAGGCCGTCGATGCGGTTGAGCGCGAAGTTGCTGGAGCACACGTCCCCGAAGCCGCGCGTGTCGTCGGCCGTGGCGTAGACAGCGCCATCATCGGCCCAGGTGGCTGACCAGGTGTCGCCGAAGACCTCGGCGGGATGGCGGATGGGCGCGCCCAGGCGGGCGCCCGTGATTTGCATGTCTTCTCCTCTCGCACAGTGCGGACGGGACGCGCGACGGCTCCTTTAGTCGTGGTGGAACATCTCTTCAAGCACGTAGAACGACCCGGTAGCGGGGTCGATGGGGACGTCGAGGATGTCCGCCATGTACTCCTGCCATCTCCCGTTGACGCTATTCTCCGCCAGGTAGCGCTGCGACGCCTCCCAGTCGTCGACCTCGCAGTAGGCGAACAGTTGCGCGCCGTGCCGGAAGATGCTGTAGTTGCGCATCCCGGCCGCGCGCAGGGCCTCCGTCATCTCCGGCCAAATCTCGTCGTGCCGGCGTCTGTACTCCTTCTCGACCCCCGGCTTCATGCCCAGCAAGAACGCGACGCGTTGCATCATTCTCCTCCTCTTCCATGCGCTGTCTTTGTCCTCGTGTCAGGTGGGAGTGGTCGTCGAGCGGCGATGTGAACGCCACATGCGGGGGCAGGTCGCGGCCGAGCGCGCGGGCAAGGGCCTCGATCATCCCGAAGCCGAGCCGCGTGTCTGGCAGCAGGTACTGGCCCTCCGTCCACTCGTTCCAGCACCCGATGGTCAGGACCGGCGGGATGCCCGGTCGCTCGTTCAGATAGGCGAAGCCGGCCCGGATCAGCGCCTCGAACGCGGCAGGGGTCTCGTCGACGACGATCGTCGTCACCGGCCAGGTCTCTCGGTTTGGCGGCGTCGTGCGTGCGCGGGGGACGACGCGGCGCGGCGTGGTGTCCCATCCCGGGCTGACGGCCGGGAAGCACGGCAGGGGCGAGAGCGCGTCGACGCGGGGCCACAGGTCGCGCGCGACATCCGCTGCCACGTCCCCGTACGCGGGCAACTCCTCCTCCGGCGGACGCCGCTCGGCCGCCAGGAGGATGGGGCTGTACAGGCCGTAGCTGTCGAAGCCCATCGCCTCGAGGTCGCCGAACACGGGGAGCGACCCGTGCGAGGCGTGGACGTGGATGCCCGCGTGGCCGAGCTTGCGGGCGAAGGCGCGCAGCTCGACCAGCAATTGGCGCGTTCCCGCGATTCCGAAGGTGTCGCGCAGGCGCTGCGCCTCGTAGATGACCAGCACGGGGGCGCCGTCAATCCTCCAGTAAGTGGGCTGGTGGAAGTAGCGCGCGATCATATAGCTGATGCTCTGCCAGACCTGCTCCGGCCGCTGCGGCGGGTCGTAGGAGAAGGGGCGGCTGTTGGCCCCGTCGCCATGGACGGTCGGATACTGAAGCGTCCAGGTATGGTTGGTCCACATCAGCGCGAACCGGACGCGCTCGTGGTTGGAGGAGCGCAGGAAGCCCTCGTCGAGCGCCTCGTGCAGGACGGGCTCATCTCCGTACCAGTACCAGTCCCAGATGAAGACGTCGACGCCGTAGTCCGCGGCCAGCGCATTGTATCGCTCCCAGGTGGCGGGCTCCCGCTCGTCGAGGTTGCCCAGCAGGGGTTGGCGAGGCTGATGATGACCCGGGAACCAGGGCCGCGCCCCGCGGACGAGCACGTACTCGGTCCACCCCGGCCCATACAGACGGTCGTTGAGCGCCGAGCGGTGAAAGTGCGGGAACGAATAGCAGGCCACGGTCAGGTCGTCCGGCTTGCGCGCCATCCCTGGATCGCTGCTGTGTGTGTCCATTATCCTGCTCCCTCGGCGCTCAGGTTCGCGCCGCCCAGGTGGGCGGGCGGGGTGTTGCCCCAGGGCGGGCGGTCCATCCCGTCGTAGCGGGCGAACACGATCGGCCCCCGCCCCTGCTGACGTGCGGCCGCGTGCAACACGTCGTCCGGCAGGTCGCTCCCCCATTGCAGGACGATGTCGAAGGTGTGCTCGCCTTGGTCGGTGTGCCAGTCGCGCCCGGCGTAGAGCGACGTGCCTCCTCCCGCCCACGCGTCGCCCATCCAGGCCATCTTGGGGCCGCGCAGGAGCGTCCATTGCCAGCGGCCCTCCGCCAGGCTCAGGCTGTAGGCGTCGTCCGTGACCAGCGCGAGATAGCCTGCGCCCGTGGGCACACGCGACCATCCCTGCACGGGCCATTCCGTCGGCCCCTCCGCCCGCTCGACGCGGCCGCCCGGCAGCCCGTCCGTATGGCTGTGCGGCGGCTCCAGGAGATGGATGGGCAACTGCAGCAGCCGGAACCGCTCGCCGAACAGCACCTCGAGGTGTAGATGCAGGCGTGGGTCGGCACGATGGAGGGTGAGCGTCCAGCGGACCCGCGAGTGCCCCAGCCACGCCTCGGCGCGCACCCGCGCCCGCAGGGGTCCCGCCTCCTCCACGACCCAGTCGTCCGCCGCGAAGGCCTCCTCGACGGGCTCGTCGAAGCGATCCGTGTCCATGGTCCAGGTGTCTGTCGTGTCGCGCCGCAGGTGCAGACCGATGCCGCCCGCGCCAAGCACAGCCCGCCCGTCGACGGTTAGCTGGCGGACGCCGCCCTCGTGCAGGTCCAGGCGCAGATACCGATTGGCCAGGCGGTACGGCGTCGCCTCCAGGTCCGTTTCCGTCAGGTCCGTTTCCACGACGCCGGGCGGCGGGGCCGCGTCGTCGCGCACCAGGACCTCCGCGTGGCCGCCCCCAGCCAGGTGTAGCGGGAACACCACGCGGTGGACCATCTGCGGGGACTCCGCCTGCACGAGTTGGAACGGAACGGGGCGCCCGTCCACGTCGCTCAACCAACGTTCACGCCAGAGGTCGAAATCGAGCGGCGGCTCGGCCTCGACGTACCCGTCGAATGCGTCCGCGTCCGGGTTGACGACCACGATCCGTTGCACGTTCGCCGGCGGCAGGGTCTGCCGCGCCCAGCGCCGCGTCGCGTCCACCACGACCTCGTCGCCGCCGAGGCGCGCCCGCCCCTGCCGATCGCGCACCGCCGGCCACGCGGAGGGGATCGACGTGCCCGACAGGATGTCGTGGAACTGCGTGAAGAGCAGGTCGTCCCAGGCGGCGTCCAGCCGCGCGTGGGCCGCCCGCCGCTCGTCGGCGTCATCGACCAGCATATCGACGGTGCGCGCGGCGTGCGTGAGCAGGCGTTCGCCGCGCCGTTGCCCCTGCTTGATGTCATGCATCACGCTGTAGCAGCCGGGGAAGCAGCGCTGCAACTCCTCCGTGACGACCGGGAGGCGGTGGCGCTGGAGGGCGATGGCGTCGAAGAAAGCCCGCGGCGTGCTGAAGCGCAACTCGACGCCGGGGAGCGCGCGGGCCTGTGTCTGGATGTACTCAATGGCCGCCTTGGTCGGGCCGCCGCCGTGGTTGCCCACCCCGTAGAAACACATCGTATGGCCGAGAGAGGGGTCCGCGCCCGCAATCGCCTGCCGCACGGGGCCGTCGATGTCGTCGGTGCGCGTGTTGTAGCTGTGGGTGATGCGGAAGGCGAGCAGTTCCGCCCCACCCGTGCCCCGCCAGCGGAACGTCTGCGCGGGCAGCGCGAGCTGGCGCGCGTCCGGGCGTCCGAACACGTAGCCGGTGTAGCCGAGCGGCGCCAGCAGGTCCGGCAGCGTCGCCGGGTGGCCGAACGCGTCGACGTTGTAGCCAACGGTGGGGCTAACACCGAACCGCTCCCGCATATAGCGCTGCCCATGCAGGATCTGGCGGCGCCAGCCCTCCGCGGTGGGGATGTTCCCGTCGGGCTGGACGACCTGGCCGCCCGTCACATGCCACTGGCCGCGCGCGATGTGACGGCGGACGCGCGCGAACAGGTCTGGGTCGAGGCGCTCGACCTGTTGATAGATCCAGGCCTCGCCCCGTGTGAAGATGAAGGCGGGGTACTCATCGCAGCGATCCGCGGCGGAGCGGACGGTGGCCAGCGCCTCGTCGACGCCCGCTGGCCAGTCCCACAGCCACACGGGGTCGATGTGCGCGTTGCCGATCATGTGGACGATCATTGTAGTCCTCGTCGTGTGGTGGCGTCCACGATGGGAACGCTGCCTGCGCGGTCACGCGTGCGGCGGACGCGCCAGAGGTCCGCGACCTGGCGGGCCACGGCGGCCTCCATCTCCGCGAGCCCCGTGTCGTCGCCGTAGCAGCCATTGGCGATCGCCACGGGGGCGTTGTGCGCCAGGACCGCCCAGCGCGTGAAGGCCAGATTGCTCACCGGCGCCCAGTTGCAACTCCAGGCCACGTTGCGCCAGGCCGGAAAACGCACGCAGTCCCACGTCTCCGGCGTACACCAGGAGTCCTGATAGATGCCGTCGGCGCCGAGACTATAGGGAAAGACGCGCTGCTCCAGCGGAGGCGCGCCAAGCAAGTCGGCGGTCAGGAAGGCCAGGTCGGGCCGGTAGCGATGGCACAAGCCTGTCATCTCGCGGATCAAGCTCAACTGCGCCCGGTCGGCGTACCCCGGACACGCCGCCGGCCCCAGCGTCCCATAGGCCACGTAGTAGGCTTCGTCCATCACCAGCGCGTCCGTCAGGTCGCCCACCTGGTCGAGGAGCGCCGCGATGTAGCCCAGAACCTGTGCGCGCACCTCCGGGTGGAGCGGGTTGCGCAGATAGGTCGGTCCGATCAGGTCCGGCCCGTGCCAGAGCGGCGTGTCGATGTCGAGTCCAGTCCCGTCCGCGACGCGCGGCGCGCGCGAACCGGCCGCCTGCAGGCCCGTTAACGCGTACACGGCGGTGCGAAAGCCCCGCTCCCTGGCGTAACGCAGGCGGTCGCGCACCGCGGGCCACGACAGGGGGACCGGCCGATAACGATCCAGGTTGCGAAAAGCGTAGTTGGTGGGTGAGGGATTACCGACCACGATCGGGGTCGCGACGGCCCGCGCCAGCAGCTCAGAATCATGGATGTGCGGGAAGGCTATCCAGTTCTCGTCGAGCCGCCCCGTCGCGGCGTCGTAGCAATACCGCCCGATCTGATCGTACCAACCGTGGAGGCAGAACAAGGCGCGGTCGCGGTCGCCTGGGGCGATCAACGCGCACGCCGCGTCTATGTCGGCGTACCAGCCCTGTCCGTCTTTGGACAGGTAGTCGTAGTTCTGCAGCGCGATCTCGTGCAGCCACGCCGGTCCGGCCGGCACGTCGGGCGTGGCCAGCGCGAACCAGCGGTCGAGGGCCGCGCGCTCGTCGCGCACCGGTTGCACGAACAGCCGCCGCGACTCGTCCCCATGCACGCCGGCCGCGGCCAGCCAGCGCCAGGAAAACACGACCGTCGTTTCGCCGCTATCCTCCCACGTGATCGCGATGGTCGTGGAGAAGGTCGGGTCGGTCCCGCCCAGCCAGCGCGCTCCCCCCGACTCCAGCACGGCGAATGGTAAGGCCAGGCGGTGGTCCGCCGGCAGGTCCTGCCCCGGATGCCCGGAGCCATGGAAGACGCCGGCCTGCTCGTTCGCACAAGGGCGACGCTCGAACAGCCCCTCGTACCGCGGCCAGAGCACGTGCCCCGGCGTCTCTCCCGGGTCTAGCGCGACGCGCGCCTCCACCCCGACATCCTCCGGCCAGTCCTCGCTGGCGGCGAGGGTCAACTCCCAGCTCCCGGCGCCGGTGGCGGCGTCGGCCATCCCCACGCGGATCTGCCCTGGGAACAGCGACGGCGACCAGACGCCCGCCGCGGACAGGGCGCCGGACGCGTCCAGCGGCCAGCGGTGGCGCGCCTCGCGCTCCCCGCACCGTAAGACAACGGTCAGGTGTCGCATGCAACACCTCCTCCTTTCAGACAGATCGATGAAGTGGCTGCTCTCCGAGGCGACATCGCGACGGCGTTAGGCTCGTGATGACCGTCACCGCCATCAGACCGAACTGGATGGCGGGCACGGCCAGTTTGATCGGCGCGCCTACTCATCCCACGGGGCGCCGGTGCGGCCGATGTCGGGCAACCCATCGTGCAACCGGTCGGCGCTGCTCAGCAGCAGGTAGGCGTCGAAGCGGGCGTCGCGGGCATGGCGCACGAACTTGAGCAGGACTTCGTTCCAGCCCGCGGCCAGGCTCGCCGTGCCGTACCCGTCCGGTCCATCGTAGTTGGGCCGCACCGGCCTGTAGCGGAAGGAACCGGCCACCACCTCGCCATTGACCCACAGTTTGCTGGGGCAGATGGCCGAGACGCCGATCCAGACCTCGCGCGGCTCCGGGCTCCGGAGAAAGGTCTGCGCGTAGAGCGCGCCGTCCGCCGCGAAGACATCGCCCAGCGGCAGCCTGTTGTCCGGCGCATAGAGGTCGCGCCAGTCGCCCGCACGGCCGTCGGGCGTCAGGGACGGGCCGCGCGTCGCCTCCGGCTCCAGCGCGCGGTCGAACAACTCCCGGTCGGACAACTCATCCGAGGGGTATGGGCCGGCATAGCGGTAGCGCGCCGCGCCGGGCAGCGTCACGGGGACGGCGCCCTGGGCCGGATAGCCGGCGGCCTGGACATCCAGCCGCAGCAGATTGGCGTTCTCCAGGGCAGGAGCGGCAGGCACGGCGATCTCCCACTGCACGGAGACGGTGGAGCGGGCCGCGACCTCCACCGTGCGCGGCTCGGGGTCGGCCGGCCATTGCGCGGGGGCGCGTACCGCGCAGCGCACCCGCACCGGGTCGGGATGGGGGTTGGTCAGGCGCGTCACCACCGTCTTGCGGCTGTCCGGCAGCACAGCGGGGGTCGCGCCGTAATCCACCCCGACGTGGATGGTCCCGGCACGGTGCTCGGCGCGCATCGGGTTGGCCGACCACAGCGCCCGCACGCCCTCATCGGCCTCCAGATCGCGCGGGTCGACCCGCACGGTCCCGTCCGCGCCCAGCAGTCCGTGCGCGGCCAGCACGCGGCGCGTCATGGCGCGGACGCGCTCGGTCAGTTCGTCCAGGGTGGCGGGGACCGGGTTGGGTCTGTCGGAGGCGTGACGCAGGCCGCCCCACGATTCGTTGGTAGAGATGGAATTGCCCAGCGGCGCGGTCCAGCGACGCGGCAGACCGTGCCGGCCAGCCAGGATGCCCAGGATGGCCCCCACGGTGGCGCCGGTGCAGTCGGTGTCGTAGCCGCAGTTGACGGTCTTGCAGAGGGCGTCGCCGACGTCGTCGCCGTAGAGCCATCCTACGACCTGGAAGCCTAGATTGATCGGCGCGTACTGGGCCACGTGGTGCGGCGTGGCCTCCAGGACGCGGCGGCGCGCGGTCAGCCAGTCCTCGCCGGCCGCGTGGGACGCCCGCGCGGCCCGGATGGCCCGGGCCGTCCGGCTCCCCTCCGGCACGTAGGAGAGGCCGATATCCAGCAGGCGCTCGCGGTCGTCCAGCGCGAAGGCGGCCGACTCGACCGCCGCGTTGAACAGCTCGCCGAAGACGCCCTCGCCGCCGGCATGGTCGCAGATGGCGTCCTCGTAGGCGTAGCGCGCGGCGAGGCGGGGCACGCCGGGGGCCACGCAGGCCCAGATCTCCGAGCGGATGGGCGCGCCCATACAATCCTTGAACCAGTTGTTGTAGGCGCCCGAGACCGGCGGCAAGAGGCCCAGGCGCAGATTCGTCTTGCTGAGGCCATACTCGTCCCAGTTGTAGCCGATGTGGTCGAGCCAGTAGCCGGCCAGATCGGCGGCGCGCAGGTCGGGGCCGACCTCCTCCAGCGCCTTGAGCCAGATCAACTGCATCTCCAGGTCATCGTTGGGGCTGCCACCTTCCTGAACGTCGGTGTACCACCATACGTCGAACGGCTCGGGCCGGCCCCAGGCCTCCTCCAGCGGTTGGCCCAGAGTGCCGCCCGCATTTTTACCCAGCCAGCAGCCGTACACCTTGTCGCGAAAGTCCTCGCCGCCGATGTTGATCGTGACCATAACGATCCCTTCCCCCTCCCTTCTTCTCGCCTCACCCAGTCAACGGGCCTGCGACTGCGGTCGCATGGCAAACCACGGGCCGACTGCGGTCGGGTGTGGACGTACTGCAAAGTAAGCCGCCTAATTTTGCACTAGTACACGTTGGCTTAAGTAGCTTGGCGATGCATATGGGCTACCAAGACACTTCAGTGTCCGTGGTTTGCCATGCGACGTCAGTCGCAGGCTGCCGCCGGAACGCAAACTCATCTACGCCAACGTGTACTAGTCACCCCAAGCCTATAGAGCGTCACGCCCTTTCTTCCTGTCCGACGCTGGCGTGGGAGGGGTCAAGATGCCAGACGGCGCGCGTGTCGTGCTCCCTGCGCGCCGAACACGCGCTTGATCTGCTCCAGGTAGCCCAGGCCGTGCAGCGTATCGGGCTCCAGGTAGCTGCCCTCGGTCCACTCGTTCCAGGCATTGACCGTCAGGATCGGCGGGGACGTGCGGCCCTCGTCGAGGAAGGCGCGCGCCCGCTCCAGTGCCCGCCCGAACTCCGCGGGCGTATTGCCGGTCAGGATGGCGGTGAAGGGGTAGCCGTCGTCGTCGTAGCTGTCCGACTGCACCGTGCGCGGGCTGGGGTCCCAGCCCATGGTCACGTTGGGGTAGTAGGGCAGGGCGAACCGCCGCGTGTAGCGATCCCAGTCCTCGGCCGCGCGGCGCGCGTAGTGAGGGTAGGGGACGGCCGGGAAGGCGTCGAACCGGGCGTGGTGGATCCACACGTACGAGGTGACACTGTCGAAGCCGAGCGTGGTCAGGAGGGTATCAGGCTCGTCCATGGCCAACTCGCCGGGCAGCAGCTCCAGGCCCCACACGATGGCGTTGAGGTGCAGGTCGCCCTGGCCGGCCGCGCGCACCTTGGCGCGGAAGCTCTCCAGAGTCGCGCGCGCCTCGTCGATCCCGCCGAGGCCCTGAATCAGGCGCTGCAGCTCGTAGACCGAGAAGTAGGGGCGGCCGTCGATGCGCCAGTACGAGGGATGGCCGAAGTAGTGGCGTACCATGTGGTCGGTCGCCGCCTCGAACGCGGCGCGCGAGACCGCGCCGGGCGTGAAGATGTGCGCCGGCACGCTGCGCTTGGCCGGAAACAGGTTGATCCAGTCGTGGTTGGCCCACATCAGGGCGAACTGGAGGCGCTCGTTGTTCGGCGCGCCCAAGAAACCGCGGTCGAGCGCGCCATTCAGGAAGGGACCCTGCTCGTGCCAGTACCAGTCGAAGATAAACGAGGTGAGGCCGTGGTCGGCCGCCGCGTCGATCTTCTGGGCCATCACCGCCGGGTCCGACTCGTCCTGGTAGCCCCACAGCGGCGCCTTCGGTTGTTGGTGGCCGGGGAAGCGCGGCTCGGCTCTCCGGATCAGCTCCCACTCGGTCCAGCCGGGCGCGTGCCAGCGGTCGTTCCGCGGGTCGGGGTGATACTCGGGGAAGTAGTACGCGGCGATCTGGTACGGACTCGGACTCTCATGCTGATCTGTCACTATCGTCTCTCCACGACTGGTTTATGTCTCCGGTTTATTACCTATGACCCTGGGTGCGCCTTGAAATTGTGGAATCCGACCTGCGACTGCGGTCGCATGGCACACGACGGACACTGCGGTGTCGAACTGGGGCCTGCGACTGCGGTCGCATGGCACACCACGGACACTGCGGTGTCGGACCGGGGCCAGGAGCAGCGTGGCGACAGACCCCACCCGACCGCAGTCGGCGTCCGTTTGCCATGCGACCGCAGTCGCAGGCGTACAGCCGCGCTACGATGCCGGGCCGAACACCCGCTTGATCGCCTCCAGGTACGCCAGTCCGTGCGTCGTATCCGGCTCCAGGTAGCCGCCCTCGGCCCACTCGTTCCAGGCGTAGACCGTCAGCAGGGGATGCCCCGTCAAGCCCCGGTCGAGGAAGGCCCGCGCCTCCCGCAAGACCGCCTCGAACCGCTCTGGCGTGGCGCCGGTCAGCACCGCCGTGGCGGGATACGCGCCCCGCTCGAACGGCGCTGCCTGGTCGGTGCGCGGGCTGGGGTCCCAGCCGACCGTCACATTGGGATAGTAGGGCAAGGTGTACTCCCGGCTGAACGTCTCCCAGTCCTCTATTGCCGCTTGAGCATACGACGCGTACGACGTGTCGGGGAAGTGCCCCATCGGGGTGTGATGGATCCACACATATGAGGTGATACTGTCGAAGCCCAGCGTGGTCAGCAGTTCGTTCTGCTCGGCGACCGACGGCTTCGGTTCCCCGAGCTGCAAGCCCCACTGCACGGCGTTGAGGTGGAGCTCGACCCCTATCTCGCGCGCCTGCCGTCGAAAACGCTCCAGGGCGTCGCGCGTCTGCTCGACACCGCCCAGTCCATTTATCAGCGTGCCCAGCTCGTAGATCGAGACGTACGCTTTACCCTCAATTTTTTGATAGGACGGGTGCGAGAGATAGGTACGGACAAGATGGTCGGTGGCGCGGTCGAAGGTCTGCCGGTCAATCGGCCAGTGATTGGCCCACATCACGGAGAAGCGCAGGCGGTCGTTGTTGGCCGCTCTCAGGAAGCCCCGCTCCAGTGCGCCGGCTAGCATCGGACCATTGCCGTCCCAGTACCAGTCGAAGATGAAGGTCGTGACGCCATGGTCGGCCGCCGCGTCGATCTTCTGGGCCATCACCGCCGGGTCCGATTCGTCCTGATAGCCCCACAACGGTTCTTTGGGCTGCTGGTGGCCGGGGAAGCGCGGCCTGGCCTGCCGCACCTCGTCCCACTCCGTCCAGCCGGGTCCTCTAGTGGCGTCGTTGCGCGGCTCAACGTGATAGTTGGGGAAGTAGTAC
>JAABUX010003522.1_pt1 | contig 20678 bp, 12 predicted proteins | sample 5561851 | NCBI WGS metagenome assembly JAABUX01 (sample SAMN10711883, study PRJNA513361) | rock metagenome | isolation source: Antarctica rocks | place: Antarctica: Victoria Land, Richard Nunatak red sandstone | collected 2016-01-03 | reverse complement strand
CTCGTCCCCCGGGCCGGACCGGCAACTCCACCGGAGCGTGGGGGGCCCGGCTCTGTCAAGATGAGCGGAGTGACGCTCCGGATCGAAGAGGTGGTGATCGACTGCGCGGACCCGGCGCGCGTCGGCCGCTTCTGGGCGGAGCTGACCGGGGCCACGCTGGAGGGCCCGGACGAGGACGGCAACCATTGGCTCGATGCCGACGAGAGTGGCCTCGAGCTGATCTTCGTGCCGGTCCCCGATGTCAAGGCGTCGAAGAACCGCGTCCACATCGACCTGCGCCCCGGCGACCAGGCGGCCGAGGTGGAGCGCGCCCTCGGGCTGGGTGCCAGGCACGTCGACATCGGCCAGGGCGACGTCACCTGGGTGGTTCTGGCCGACCCCGAGGGCAACGAGTTCTGCATCCTGCGAGCGCAGCCACAGGAGGGGTCCTGAGCTGCGCCGACATCATCCGTCTCGTCGCCGGGTGCTCTGCGGTGCAGCGCACCGTGGCGGGATCGCCGCCCGGGCCGAGGTCATCCGAGGCCGGGCAGGCGAACGCGACCCGCGCGTGGAGCGGGAGAACTTTGGTACGATACGTCCTTGTGCCCGTCCCCCCGGGTATCCGCGCGCCCACCTGCCGAAGGGAACTCTAGCACATGGTTTTGAATGCTTCCAGACCCTCAGAGCGCCACAGCTACGGGAAGATCACCGACCGGCTGGAGGTGGGCAACCTCATCCAGACGCAGCTCGACTCGTTCCGCTGGTTCTGCACTGAGGGTCTGCGCGAGCTCTTCGACGAGATCAACCCGATCACGGACTACACCGGCAAGAACTACGAGCTGCGCTTCCTCGACTACGAGTTCGGTGCGCCCAAGTTCGATGAGGAGGAATGCCGCCAGCGGGACATGACCTTCTCCGCCCCGCTGCGCATCAGCACCCGCTTGCACATCAAGACGGGTGAGAACGCCGGCGAGATCAAGGAGGCCGAGGTCTTCATGGGCGACTTCGCCATGATGACCACCGAGGGCACCTTCATCGTCAACGGCACCGAGCGCGTGGTGGTGTCCCAGCTGGTGCGCTCCCCCGGCGTGTATTTCACCTCGAGCGAGGACCGCACCTCGGGCCGGCTGCTGTACTCCGCCAAGCTCATCCCCAACCGCGGCGCGTGGCTGGAGATCGAGACCTCGAGCAAGGACCTCCTCACCGTCAAGATCGACCGCAAGCGCAAGGTGCCCGTCACCACCCTGGTGCGAGCCCTCGGCTACGCGAGCAACGACGACATCAAGTCGTTCTTCGCCGAGCAGGACATCGATCCTGAGCATGCCTACATCACGGCGACGCTCGACAAGGACCCCACCACCAGTGTCGAAGAGGCGCTCATCGAGCTCTACCGCAAGATCCGCCCCGGCGACCCGCCAACGGTGGAGAACGCCCGCAACCTGCTCAACTCGCTGTTCTTCAACGGCCGGCGCTTCGATCTCTCCAAGGTCGGGCGGTTCAAGCTGGACAAGAACCTCGGCATCCCCGAGGACGAGGCGCGCGAGCGAGCCTTGGATCGCGACCGCCGCGTGCTCGACAACCAGGACTTCATCTCGATCATCCGCAAGCTGATCCTGTTGAACAACGGCACCGGCGAGGCGGACGACATCGACCACCTCGGCAACCGCCGCGTCCGCGCGGTTGGTGAGCTCCTCCAGAACCAGTTCCGCATGGGCCTGATCCGCATGGAGCGGATCATCAAGGAGCGGATGACCATCTGCGACTCCGCCACGGTGACGTCGGCGAGCCTGATCAACGCCCGCCCGGTGGTGGCCGCGATCAAGGAGTTCTTCGGCTCCAGCCAGCTCTCGCAGTTCATGGACCAGACCAACCCCCTGGCCGAGCTCACCCACAAGCGGCGCCTGTCGGCGCTCGGCCCGGGCGGCCTGTCCCGCGAACGGGCCGGGTTCGACGTGCGCGACGTCCACCACAGCCACTACGGGCGAATCTGCCCGATCGAGACCCCTGAAGGGCCGAACATCGGCCTCATCGGCTCCCTGGCCACCTTCGCCCGGGTCAACGAGTTCGGCTTCATCGAGACGCCCTTCCGGCGCGTGTACCGCGAGGTGAGCACCTCGGATCCCCGCGTGCTCGCCGGGCGGACGGTGTCCCGCGCCTACCCTGGCGGCGACGTCGCCGAGGGCCAGGTGCTCGGCTCCGAGGACGTCGACAGGCTCGCCGCCGCCGGGGTGGGCACGGTCAGCATCATGCCCTGGGTGAGCGAGGACATCCTCTTCCTCTCCGCGGATGAGGAGGACAAGTACAACGTCGCCCAGGCCAACGCGCCGGTCGACCAGGCCGGCAACTTCACCGTGGCGCACGTCGCCTGCCGCAGCCGGCACACCTTCAAGGACCTCCCGGTCATCGAGGTCGATTACATGGACGTCTCGCCCAAGCAGACGGTCTCCGTGGCGACCTCGCTCATCCCCTTCCTCGAGCACGACGACGCCAACCGCGCGCTGATGGGCTCGAACATGCAGAAGCAGGCGGTTCCGCTGCTGGTCAGCGAGGCGCCGATCGTCGGTACCGGCATGGAGGCGCACGCCGCTCGCAACAGCGGTGAGGTGGTGCTGGCGCGCAAGCCCGGCGTGGTGGTGGGCGTGAGCTGGCCGGAGCCGGCCGACAGCGACCGCAGCGTCGAGAAGATCCGCAGCGGCCAGGACTTCGGCATCGGCATCCTGGTGCGCCCGGACGACGGTGGCGCCGACCAGTGGTACGGCATCCACAAGTTCGTGCGCAGCAACCAGGGGACCTGCCTCTCGCAGCGCATCGTGGTCGCGGCGGGCCAGCGTGTCGAGCCGGGCGACCTGCTCGCCGACGGCCCCTCCACCGACCAGGGTGAGCTGGCACTGGGGCGCAACGTGCTGGTCGCCTTCATGCCCTGGGAGGGGTACAACTTCGAGGATGCCATCCTGATCAGCGAGCAGGTGGTGCGCGAGGACATGTACACGTCGATCCACATCGAGGAGTTCGAGGTGGAGGCGCGCGACACCAAGCTCGGTCCCGAGGAGATCACCCGCGACCTGCCCAACATCGCCGAGGAGACGCTGCGCAACCTCAACGAGCGCGGCATCGTCTACGTCGGGGCCGAGGTGCACCCCGGTGACATCCTCGTGGGCAAGATCACCCCCAAGGGCGAGTCCGAGCTGAGCGCCGAGGAGCGTCTCCTCCGCGCCATCTTCGGCGAGAAGGCTCGTGAGGTGCGGGACTCGTCGCTGCGTGTGCCCCACGGGGAGCGCGGCACGGTGGTCGACGTCAAGCTGTTCAGCCGGGAGAGCGGCCACGAGCTGCCCGCCGGTGTCAACGAGCTGGTGCGGGTCTACGTGGCCCAGAAGCGCAAGATCGCCCAGGGCGACAAGATGGCCGGCCGGCACGGCAACAAGGGTGTGATCGCGCGCATCCTGCCGATCGAGGACATGCCCTACCTGCCCGACGGGACGCCGGTGGAGATCGTCCTCAACCCGCTGGGGGTCCCCAGCCGCATGAACCTTGGCCAGGTGCTCGAGACCCACCTCGGGTACGCCGCCCACGCGCTGGGGCTGACGGTGGCGTCGCCGGTCTTCGACGGCGCCAGCGAGGAGCTGATCGAGGACGAGCTCGAACGCGCCGGCCTGCCGCGCACCGGCAAGGAGAAGCTCCGCGACGGCCGCACCGGCGAGGAGTTCGACCGCGAGGTCACCGTGGGATACATCTACATGCTCAAGCTGGCCCACCTCGTCGAGGACAAGATCCATGCGCGCAGCACGGGTCCGTACTCGCTGGTCACCCAGCAGCCGCTCGGAGGCAAGGCGCAGTTCGGTGGTCAGCGCTTCGGCGAGATGGAGGTGTGGGCGCTCGAGGCATACGGCGCCAGCCACATCCTCCAGGAGATCCTCACCGTCAAGTCCGATGACATCGTGGGCCGCGTCAAGGCCTACGAGGCCATCGTCAAGGGCGAGAACACGTTGGAGGCGGGCATCCCGGAGTCGTTCCGTGTGCTCGTCAAGGAGCTCGAGGGCCTGGCGCTGGGGGTGGAGATCCAGTCCGAGAACGAGAACAAGATCGTGCTCGGCGAGGAGGACATCCCCGACATCCCGCTCGACCTCGGCATCCACCTGGAGCGCGACGAGCGCGACGACATCGACGAGACCGTCAGGTAAAGAGAGCACATGCTGAAACTCGAGAACTTCGACGCCCTCCGTCTCTCCATCGCCAGCCCGGAGATGATCCTCTCCTGGTCGCACGGCGAGGTGACCAAGCCGGAGACCATCAACTACCGCACGCTCAAGCCGGAGCGGGACGGGCTCTTCTGCGAGAAGATCTTCGGCCCCACCAAGGACTGGGAGTGCCACTGCGGGAAGTACAAGCGCTACCGGTACAAGGGCATCATCTGCGACAAGTGCGGCGTCGAGGTGACCCGCAGCAAGGTGCGCCGCGAGCGCATGGGCCACATCAAGCTGGCCTCGCCGGTGTCGCATGTCTGGTACTTCAAGGGCATCCCCTCGCGGATGGGCCTGCTGCTGGACATGAGCCCGCGCAACCTGGAGAAGGTGCTGTACTTCGCCAACTACATCGTCACCGCCATCGATGAGAAGGCGCGTGCCGACCTGGTGGCCAGGCTCGACCCCGACACCGACGAGCGCGTGGCCACCCTCCGCGACAAGGTGGCGTCGGGCGACACCGGCCATCACGACGACCTCGCCGCCCGCATCGCCACCCGCCAGAAACGGCTCGCCGGCGAGCGCGGCTCGCTCGAGGTGGAGCGCGAGCAGCGCATCACCTCGCTGCGCGAGTCGGCGCGCGACCTCGACGAGCGCATCCAGGAGGCCAAGGGCCACAAGGCCGTCGCCGCCATGGCGCTCACCGACGGGGTCGACAGCGAGTCCATCGTCGCCAGGGGAACAGTCCTCGACGAGGACGTCGCCGTGGAGGTGCAGCGCCGTGCCGGCGAGCGCGAGGAGGATCTCAGCGCCCAGTTCGAGCACCGCCTCACCGACCTCGACGATGGGGCGGGGGCGGAGATCGCCACCTGGCGCACCGAGCTCGAGGCCAGCCGCAGCAGCGCCGAGGACAGCGGGCGCACCGAGCTCGAGGCGCTGCGCGCCGACATCGTCCACCAGCGTGAGGAGCTCGAGGCGCTGAACGTCCGCGACCTCCTCACCGACACCACCTACCGTGAGTACGTGGAGCGGTACGGCAAGGTGTTCAAGGCCGGGATCGGCGCGGCCGCCGTGCGCGAGCTGCTCAACCAGATCGACCTCGCCACCGAGGCTCTGCGCCTGCGCGAGGAGTCCAAGTCGACCAGCGGGCAGCGCCGTCAGAAGGCGATCAAGCGCCTGCGCGTCGTCGAGGCGTTCCGCAAGTCGAGCACCGCACCGGCGTGGATGGTCCTCGATGTCCTCCCGGTGATCCCGCCGGAGCTGCGCCCCATGGTCCAGCTCGACGGAGGCCGGTTCGCCACCAGCGACCTCAACGACCTCTACCGCCGGGTCATCAACCGCAACAACCGTCTCAAGAGGCTGCTCGAGCTCGGCGCGCCGGAGATCATCGTGCGCAACGAGAAGCGGATGCTCCAGGAGGCGGTCGACGCCCTCATCGACAACGGCCGGCGCGGCCGGGCCATCACCGGCACCGGCAACCGCAAGCTCAAGTCGCTCTCCGACATGCTCAAGGGCAAGCAGGGCCGCTTCCGCCAGAACCTGCTCGGCAAGCGCGTCGACTACAGCGGCCGCTCGGTGATCGTGGTCGGACCGGAGCTGCGCCTGCACCAGTGCGGGCTCCCCAAGAAGATGGCGCTGGAGCTGTTCAAGCCGTTCGTGATGCGCGAGCTGGTGAGCCAGAACTTCACCCAGAACATCAAGAGCGCCAAGCGCATGGTGGAGCGTGTCCGGCCCGAGGTCTGGGACGTGCTCGACCAGGTCATCACCGATCACCCGGTTCTGCTCAACCGCGCTCCCACCCTGCATCGCCTCGGCATCCAGGCCTTCATGCCCGTCCTCGTCGAGGGCCAGGCGATCCAGATCCACCCGCTGGTGTGCAAGGCGTTCAACGCCGACTTCGACGGCGACCAGATGGCCGTGCACGTGCCCCTGTTCAGCGGTGCCGTGGCCGAGGCCAAGAACCTGATGATGTCGTCGAACAACATCCTCAGCGCCTCGGACGGCCGTCCGGTGGTCACCCCCTCGCAGGACATCGTCCTGGGCGCGTACTACCTCACCCAGGAGATGACCACCCCCCCCACCGCCGTGGCGGACATCCAGAGGCTGCAGAGCTTCTCCTCGGCCGAGGAGGCCGAGCTCGCCTACGAGCACAAGCGGATCGACCTGCACGACCACGTGCGGGTGCGGATGCCGCGCCATCACGTCGATCCCTTCCGGGCCTCCGAGGAGGCCCCCACGGGCACCTCGCTGGTGACCACCACGGTCGGGCGGGTGCTCTTCAACGCCGTGCTCCCGCTCGGTGAGCCGGGCACGCACAGCGACCTGCGCTCGATCACCTTCCGCAACGAGGTCATGGACCTCCGCAAGCTCGGCCAGCTGGTCAAGGAGTGTTACGACCTGCACGGGTCCGAGCGCACCGCCCAGATCGCCAACGACATCAAGCGTCTCGGCTTCCACCACGCCACCAAGGCCGGTGTGACCGTGAGCGCCATGGACATCAAGACCCCTGGCGCCAAGCAGGGCATCCTCACCGCCGCCGAGAAGCAGGTGGAGGACGTCGACCTGCAGTACCGCCGCGGCCTGATCACCGACGACGAGCGCTACCTCAAGACGGTGGAGATCTGGACCAAGGCCACCGACGATGTCACCGACGCCACCATGCGGTCGTTCGACCGCTTCCACTCGGTGCTGATGATGTCGCAGTCGGGAGCGCGCGGTTCCACCCAGCAGATCCGCCAGATCGCCGGCATGCGCGGCCTCATGGCCGACCCGACGGGGCGGATCATCGACCTGCCCATCAAGGCCAACTTCTCCGAGGGCCTCAACGTCCTCGAGTACTTCATCTCCACCCACGGGGCTCGCAAGGGTCTCGCGGACACCGCGCTCCGCACCGCGGACTCCGGCTACCTGACCCGTCGCCTGGTCGACGTCGCCCAGGACGTGATCGTGCGCATCGACGACTGCGAGACCACGGCGGGCATCTGGGTCGACCTCGAGGACCCGCTGCTCGGTGACCGCACCATCGACCGCGCCGCCGGCCGGATCGCGGCCCAGGAGGTGCTCATCGACGCCGAGACGGTCACGTCGGCAGGTGAGGAGATCACCGACGAGGTGGCCCGACGCGTCTTCACGGTCCGCGACAGGGTGCCGCGGGTCAAGGTGCGCAGCATCATGACCTGCAAGGCACGAGAGGGCGTGTGCCGGCTCTGCTACGGGCGCAACCTGGCCACCGGGCGTCTGGTCGAGATCGGCGAGGCGGTGGGCGTGATCGCCGCCCAGTCGATCGGGGAGCCGGGGACGCAGCTGACCATGAGGACCTTCCACACCGGCGGGGTGGCCACCGGTGGCTCCGACATCACCCAGGGACTGCCCCGCGTCGAGGAGCTCTTCGAGGCTCGGGTGCCCAAGGGCAAGGCTCTCATCAGCGAGGCCGACGGCGAGGTGGAGATCGTGCGCACCGAGGCCAAGGCGGTCAAGGTGAAGGTGACGTCGCGCGACGTTTTCGACACCACCTACCCGATCCCGCCGAAGCACTCGGTGCTGGTCGGCGACTCAGCGTCGGTGACCGAGAACGCGGAGCTGATGCGCGGCACCGACGACAACGGCAACGAGCTCACGATCCGCACCAAGTACGCCGGCGTGGTCAGGGTCGGCAGGAACGAGGTGCTGGTGCGCACCACCGACGAGGACAACCACGAGTACGCCGTGCCCGTCTCAGCCCAGCTGATCGTGCGCGACGGCGACCACGTGGTGGCCGGTGACCGCATCACGCAGGGCTCGATCAGCCCGCAGGAGCTGCTCCTGGTGCGCGGCCGGGAGGATGTGCAGAACTACCTGGTCCGCGAGGTGCAGAGCGTGTACCGCAGCCAGGGCGTGGACATCAACGACAAGCACATCGAGGTGATCGTGCGCCAGATGATGCGCAAGGTGCGCATCGACAACGCCGGTGACACCGACCTCCTCCCCGGTGAGATCGTCTCCCAGTTCGAGTGGGAGGAGTCCAACGCCAAGGCTCTCAGCGAGGGTGGCGAGCCGGCCATCGCGGGCACCGTCCTGCTCGGCCTCATCAAGGCCGCGCTCAACACTGCCTCGTGGCTGTCGGCGGCGTCGTTCCAGGAGACCACGCGGGTGCTCACCGAGGCTGCCATCTCCGGCAAGATCGACAAGCTTCGCGGGCTCAAGGAGAACGTCATCATCGGCAAGCTCATCCCCGCCGGGACCGGGCTCGACTACTACCAGAAGCTCCGCGAGGAGGCGGCGCGCCTCTATGAGGAGGAGGAGGAGGCCGCAGCGGCGGCGGGCCTTGCTGCCGAGGCTGCCGGTGAGGACGATGAGGACGATGAGGACGACGGCGTTGGTGCCGCGGGCGCCGGCGAGCGCCGCGTGGTCATCGAGGAGGTGCCGACGGCAACCGCCTGAGCCGCCACCGCACCGCGTACCAGGGAAGGGCCCCTCGTCGCGAGGGGCCCTTCCCCACGTTCTGCTGATGTTCCCTCGCAGGAACGTCGCAGGTGACTCGGTACGCTGATGAGGTGCACCTCATCAGCGACGTCGTCCTTGCCGGCCATCGGGTCGACGCCACAGTCCTTCTCGCCGCGCTGGTGGCGTGGGTAGTGGCGTACATGGCCTACAAGATGTTCTGGCACGCCGATTTCGGCCTGCCGGTGCGCCGCCGGCTGCTGGCGCGGGAGATGAGGGTGGAGCGTGACCAGGTGGCGTTCGTGCCCCTGTGGTGGTCCGACCTGCAGATCCAGCACGCTGTGAGCGCCCACTGGCGCAACACTCTCCGCGCCACGGTGAAGGGCGGTCCCGAGAAGCGGTGACCGGCCGCCGGCCTGGGGACGCGGAGCTCTGGGGTGTCCAGCCGTCGTTCGAGGACGCCGCCGGCCACGAGGTGACCGCGCCGGCTGCCACCGTGGCAGCGGTCCTGGGTGAGCTCGGGGCCCGCGAGCGTGCCGAGCCCGCTGCCGCGGGCGCGCTGATCCTCCACCCCGGTGATCACTCCCCACGCGCTCTGGAGGTGGTGACCGAGGACGGCCGCCAGCTGCTCATCGACGGCACCGTCAGCCGGGACGTGCCCCTCGGCTACCACACCGTGGCGGACGGCCCGGAGCAGCGCACCCTTATCGTGGCGCCGAGGCGCTGCCACCTGCCGCCCCGGCTGCGGCTCGGGGGGTGGGCCCTGCAGGTCTACGCCGCGCGCTCACGGTCGAGCTGGGGGATCGGCGACCTTGCCGACGTGCGCGGCTTCGGGCGCTGGGCGGCCGCAGCTGGCGCGGGGTTCGCGCTTCTCAGCCCGCTCAACGCCGCCGCCCTCACCAGCCCCATCGAGGCCAGCCCGTACCTCCCCTCCAGCAGGCGCTGGCGCAACCCACTCTACCTGCACATCGAGGAGGTGCCGGGGTGCGAGCACCTCGGCGACAACCTCGAGCCCCTGGCAGCCGCCGGTCGCGCCCTCAACCGCGACCGGCTGATCGACCGGGACGCCGTGGCGGTCCTCAAGCTCGACGCCCTGGCGCGGATCCTGGCGGTGGCCCCGCCGGCGCCGGCCTTCGCGGAATGGCGGCGGCTTCAGGGCGAGGACCTCGAGCGCTTTGCCACCTTCTCGGTCATCGCGGAGCGGCACGGCGGCAGCTTCCTGTCCTGGCCGGCGGGGCTGCGCGACCCCGGGGCGGCCGCGGTGGCGGCGGTCCGCGAGGGCTCGCGCGACCGGGTGCGCTTCCACGCCTGGCTGCAGTGGCTGCTCGACGGCCAGCTGGCTGCGGCCGCACGGGCCCTGCCGCTGATGACCGACCTGCCCATCGGCGTCCACCCCGGCGGCGCCGACGTCTGGGCGGATCGCGAGCTCTTCGCCACCGGGTTCTCCGTCGGCGCCCCGCCCGACCTGTTCAACGTGCTCGGCCAGGATTGGACGCAGCCGCCGTGGAACCCGTGGCGGCTGCGTGAGCGCTCCTACGCGCCCTTCGTCGCCGTGCTGCGGGCCGGCTTCGCCCATGCCATGGGATTGCGCATCGACCACGTCATGGGGTTGTTCCGGCTGTACTGGATCCCCCGAGGCGGCGGCCCCTCCCGCGGTGTCTTCGTGCGCCTGCCGTCCGCCGACCTGCTCGACCTCCTCGCGCTGGAGAGCGTCCGGGCCGGGGCGCTCGTGGTGGGGGAAGACCTGGGGACCGTGGAGCCCATGGTCCGCGCGGAGATGGCCCGGCGGGACGTCCTCTCGTACCGCCTGCTCTGGTTCGAGGAGGGTGGCCCGGCCACGTTTCCGCACCGAGCCATGTCGGCCGTGACCACGCACGACCTCCCCACCGTGGCGGGCCTCTGGACTGGCGCCGACTCCGAGGCCATGCGCTCCATCGGCCTGCCGGTCAACGAGGCCGCGACCGCGAAGGTCCGCCAGCGCCTCCTGCGGGTTGCCGGTGACGAGGGTGCGCCAGTCGGTGACGTGGTCGCGGCAGCCTACACGGCTCTCGCCCGCTCCCCCTCCATGCTCGTGACCGCCGCGCTGGAGGACGCCAGCGAGGTCCTGGAGCGGCCCAACATGCCGGGGACGACAGCGGAGCGCTGGCCGAACTGGCGCCTGGCGCTTCCCCGGTCCCTCGAGGACACCGTCGCCACGTCGCTGGCCGGGCGCCTGGCCTCGGCGTTGCGCCGCCAGGCGCGCTGAATCGACCTCTCAGCCGGCGCGGCGCTGGACGGCACCGGCCAGCGCCGAGGCCAGGTCGTCGCGGAGCATGCCCTCGATCAGCTCGCGAACGCCGGAACCGGCACTGCCGGCCATGACGAGGTCGGCGCGGTCCTTGACGCTGTCCAGGGCGTTGCCCACCGCCACCCCGCAGCCGGCCAGGCCGAGCATGACCAGGTCGTTCTCGGCGTCTCCCACCGCCACGGTGGCCTCGGCTGTCTCGCTCAGCTGGTGGAGGGCGGTGGTCAGCCCGGTTGCCTTGTTCACGCTGGCGGGCAGGACCATGACCGACCGCTTGTTGAAGATGACCTGGAGGTCGAGCCCCATCTCGTGGATGGTCCGAACCACCACGTCCTCGAACGGCTCCCATGTCGAGCAGATGGCGCGTCCCACCGAGAGCGGGGTCACCCCGCGCGCCTGGAGGGCGGCGGTGAAGCGGCGCGGCAACGGGGGGCCGAGGAGTTGTTGCCGCCCGGTGGCAGGGTTGTACAGAAGCGCGCCGTTCTCAACCACCGCGAGGTCGAACACGTCGACGTCCTCGCAGATCTCGAGCAGCTCGTCGAGGACCCGCCCGGTCACCAGCACGGCGCGGCGGCCGCTGTCGCGCAGGCGGTGCAGCGAGTCGACCGTGTCTTGGGCGAGGACGCCCTCGCTGGCCACCGTGCCGTCGTAATCGCAGGCGAGCACGCGAAACCTCATGCCCTCATTGTCACCCAGCACGGCGAACCCGGGGCTACGCGGCATCGACGCAGGGGCTGCGGGCGCATGCCGGGATGGTACCGGTGGCCGCGGCGTACCCCAGGCGGAGCAACCGGTGCGCCAAGTGTGACGGTCGGCGCAGCAGTCTCGGCGGGTTGGTGCCCCGCCGGTCACAGGGTGGTTGCACGGTCCCGGTGCCGGTGACGGCGGGCGTATGAACAGGAAGCATCACCAGAAGGAGCGCCAGGCCGATGGACCCGTCCGTGCGTGCCGGCCTTCCCCGTGTCCTCATCGTCGAGGACGACCCCTCGCTGCGCCGGCTCCTCGAGATCCGCCTGTCCGTGGACGGCTACGAGACGCGCGCGGCGCGCGACGGCGCTGCCGCCCTGGAAGAGCTCGCGATATGGACCCCGGACGCGGTGCTGACCGACCTCATGATGCCGCGTCTGTCCGGCCTCGATCTCTGCCGCGCGATCCGCGGCGACGCGTGCACCGCGGCGATCCCGATCATCCTGCTGACCGCGCGCTTCCTCGACGACGAGATCAGCCCGGTGCTGCAGCTCGGCGCAATCACCTTCATGAGCAAGCCCTTCGATGCGAAAGCCCTGGACGACGCGCTGCGCGCGGCCATGGCCGGACGCTCCTCCGAGCTGAGCAGGGGCCTCCCCGGCGTCGCATCCTGAAGTCCGCGCCCAGGAATGCGGGTGGCGGGTGACAATGGCGGCCGACGTGACCAGCACGGGCTCCGTGGCCGCGCCCACCACACCGCGGCGCGACGCCGAGACGGCACGCGTCACCTCCCCCGGTGGCCTCTTCCTCAGCGCGGTGCTGATCGCGGCGGCGTTCCCGCTCACCAGCCCCATCCGCGACCCGGACTTCTGGTGGCACCTGCGCAGCGGCCAGCTGATCGTCCACTCGGGAGGGCTGCTGCACGGCGACCCCTTCACGTACACCGTGAGCGGTCACGCCTGGACCATGCACGAGTGGCTCAGCGAGGTGCTCTTTGCCGCGCTGTACGGGTGGCACGGCCTGGCGGCGGTGGTCGCGGTGCTGAGCGTGGTCAGCTGGCTGGGCGTGCTCTGCATCTTCCTGCGCGCACGCCTGGACGGGCCGGGGCCCCTGGTGCTCGGCGGCGGCATGGTCCTCGCAGTGATCGCCGGATACCCCATCTGGGGTCCGCGCGCGCAGATGATCACGTTCGCCTTCGCCTGCCTGACGCTCTATGTCGCCGATCGCCACCTGCGCCGTGGCGGCCGGCTGGCGCTGCTCCTTCTCCCCCTGTTCCTGGTCTGGGGCAACCTCCACTCCGGCTTCCTGGTCGGCCTCGGTCTCATGGCAGTCATGGTCGCCGCGGAGGTGGTCGGGCACATCCTCCACCTGCCGGGTCGAGCAGCCGCGGCGCAGGTGCGCAGCCTCGCACTCCTCCTCGGCGGTTCGCTCCTCGTCACCGCCGTCAACCTCAACGGACCGTCGATCATCCTCTACCCGTTCGGCACGCTGGGCTCGGTCGCGCAGCAGTCGCTCATCCTGGAGTGGCACTCGCCCGACTTCCACGACTGGTCGGTGCGCATCTTCGGGGTGATGCTCCTCAGCCTGGCGGCGCTGATCGTCGCCAACCGCAGCGTCCGCCTCCGCGATGCTGCGCTGGTGCTGGTCACCGTGGCGCTGTCGCTGCAGTCGGTGCGCCACATCGCCCTCTTCGTGGCTGCGGCGACCCCGGTGTGGATCCAGCAGGCCGACGTGCTGGGCCGCCGGATGCACAGCCGGCGCCCGCGCAGAGCCCTCCCGCCACCGGCCGTGCGCGTGGCCGGCTGGGGGCTGCTGTGCGCAACGCTGCTGACGCTGTACGCCGGCCTCAGGCTGGTGCCGTCGATGCTCACCCGCGAGGACTCGCTGTTCTACGCGCAGGACTTCCCGGTCTGTGCGGCGCGATGGCTCGCCGCCGACCCGCGGCCACTGCGCATCTTCAACCAGTACGGCGAGGGCGGATACCTCGCGTACCGGCTCTCGGCCCGCGGGGACCGCGTCTACATCTTCGGCGACGCGGCACTGATGGGCGATGCCCTTCTCTACGACTACGGGGACGTCGAGTCGGTCACCCCGCGCTGGGACAGCATCATCCGCCACGCCGGCACCGACCTGGTGCTCTTCGACAGCGGCGCTCCGCTGAGCAACGTGATGCTCCACGCGTCCGACTGGGCCAGGGTGTACAGCGATCCCCACAGCGTCGCGTTCGCTCCGCGTGAGCGTCTGGGGCAGCTCCGGCTGCCGCCACAGCCGGTGTGGACGGCGGCCTCCGACGCCTGCACGGCTCTGCAGCGGACGCCGCCCTCGAAGCTCGTGCAGGAGCCGGGATGACCCGCCCGCGGCGCGGTCAGGCGTGGCTGCTGGGCGCGTGGACGCTCAGCCTGGTGCTCACGGTGCAACCCTTCCGCGACAGCGACGTGTGGTGGCACCTCGCCATGGGCCGCCACATCATCGTCAACGGCATCCCCTCCGCTGAGCCCTTCAGCTTCCTCCACGCGGCCAGCCCCTGGGTCGGCCAGCAGTGGCTGTACGAGGTGGGGCTCACCCGCATCGTGGCCGTCGGCGGCGCCGGCCTGGCCTCGCTCCTCATGGGCATGGTGGCGTCGACGGCGCTCCTCCTCGCCGTCCTGTCGATCCCGCCGGCGCGGCGCCCCTCGGGGCCGTGGATGGCCCTGGGAATGCTGCTCGGCACCCTGGTGGCCGCCCAACTCCTGGGTGTGCGCGGGCAGGTGGTCAGCCTCCTGTTCACGGCCCTCGTCCTCCAGGCGCTGATGCGCTGGCGGGAGGGCTCGACGCGGGTGCTGCTCGGGCTGCCACTGCTCTTCGCGCTCTGGGCGAACATCCATGCCGGCTTCACCATCGGGCTCGGCATCGGCCTCCTCGCCCTGGTCGCGCTGCACGGTCGGAGTGCCGGATCACGGCGCCTGCTGGCGCTCGCGCTCGCCGCATCCGCGCTGGCCACCATGCTCAACCCCGCGGGACCCCGTCTCTGGGGCTACGTCGGGGCCACCTTCACCAACCCGACGGTCACGGGCGTGGTCACCGAGTGGCAGTCGCCCGACTTCCACCAGGTGTGGCTGCGGGTCTTCGCGGCAGAGGCCGTCCTGCTGGTGGTGGCGTGGACGCTGGCGCCGCGACGGGACATCTTCGACCTCGTGCTGGGGGGCGCGGCGTTCGCCGCGTCTCTGCAGGCGCAGCGCAACGTCTCCCTCTTCGCGGTCCTCGCCGCGCCCCAGGTCGCGCTGTACTGCTCGCAGGCGGTGAGCGCTCAGGTCGGGCGGGTGCCGCCACTGCCGGCGCGGTGGCACCGGCGCCGGCCCCCGTGGTGGTTCGCGACGGGCGTGCTGGCGGCGGTCGTGGTGGGCGCGGCGCTCGCCGTCGTTCCCAGGCTCAGCGCCGCCGCGGCGGCCCGGTACGAGGCCACCACCGAACCGATGGCCGCGGTTGCATATGCCTCCGCCCACCTGCCCGGCCATCGCCTCTACGCCATCGACACGTGGGGTGGCTACCTCGCCTACCGCCTCCCGGCTGGCCGGGTGGTCTACCTCTACGACGAGACCGCGGTCTTCGGCGACGCCGACCTGCAGCAGTACCTCGACATCCATGACCTTCGTCCCGACTGGCGGGGGGTGATCAGGCGAGCGCGGATCGACGACGCAATCCTGCCTGCCGGCGCCCAGGAGGTGGCGGCGCTGGCCACCGTCGGCTGGGGAGTGGACTGCCACGACTCGACGTCCGGGAGCGTGGTGATGTCGGCGCGAGCTCGCGCAGCGCCGAGCCTCGTCTCCCCGATCGACGCGGTCGCCGCCGCCCCTGCCTGCGCCTGAGACCGGGAGGCCTGCCCCTCCTGTTACAGCGCCGCGGCGGCATTCGTTACCAGTCCTTGTCGTGGCTGCACCAGCGGATGGATAGGCTCAACGGTGTGAGCACCGTTGCGGCGATGAGGCACCCGCCCGGACCCGGCACAGCCGTGAGCCAGCAGCCGGCGGCACGCCTGCCCGTCACCACCACCGCCGCCGGCAGCCGCCCGTCGCACCGCGGCCGGGCGACGTCACTGGTCCCGCTGGACCGCGACCGCCGTGCCGGTGTCGAGCGTGTGATCGAGCTCTGCCGGTGGTCGGTGCTGATCTTCGCCGCGGTCGGCAACAACTTTCCCGGACAGCCTCGCTCGGCGACCAGCTCGGCGGTCAACCTCATCCTCGGAGGCTGGGGTCTGTTCAACCTCAGCGCCACCCTCGCCCTCCTCCTCCATCGGCTGCCGGGACGCAGGACACAGCTGGCCGTCCTCTTCATGGACCTCGCCGTCGCCAGCGCCCTCGTCTACCTCACGGGTGGCTTCGCGTCCAACCTCGGGATCGTCTTCTACGTGATCATCGCCATCAGCAGCCTGCGCTTCGGGATCATCGGCAGCACCGTCTGCGCGCTCACGATCGGCACGCTCTACGTCGCCGTCGGCCTGGCGGCGTCCGACCCCCTCACCCACTCCCTGGCCGACGTGCTCGCTTCGCGCCTCTTCCTGTTCTTCGTGGTCTCGCTGGGCACCTGCCTGCTCTCCCGCGAGATGGTGGCCGCCCGGGCCCGCCAGCTGGCGCACACCGCGGACCTCGAGCACGCCGTCTACGCGGAGCTGCGCGAGGTCGACCGCATCAAGAGCGAGTTCATCATGCTCGCCTCGCACGAGCTGCGCACGCCGCTCACCAAGATCACGGCGTGGCTCGCGCTGATGCAGGACGGAGGCGACCGCCTTCCCCACGAGGCCCGCCAGGAGGGCTTCCAGGAACTGCGCACGGAGGCCGAGCACCTCGGCCGCCTGACCGACAACCTCCTCTGCATCGCCCAGCTGGAGTCGGGAGAGATCCGTCTCCGGCCAACCGCTGTCGACTTTGGCTCCCTTCTCGGCCAGGTGGTGTCGCGGTTCGTGCAGATCGCCGACAGGGGCAGGTTCCTGGTGAACATCGACGCGGACCTCGGCTGCCTGCACGTCGACGAGGAACGCCTGGCGCTGGTGCTGGCCTGCCTCATCGACAACGCCCTCAAGTTCGCGCCCGACAACCAGCCGGTGGAGGTCACGGCTCGGCGCGTCGTGAACACAGCGCAGGTTGAGGTGCACGACAACGGTCGCCGCATTCCCGACGCCGAGGCGGACCGTGTCTTCGCCTCGTTCTACCAGGTGGAGAGCCCGCTGCTCCGGCAGCGCGGCGGGTTCGGCGTCGGTCTCTACCTGGCCCGCCAGCTGGTGGAGAGGATGGGCGGGCGGATCTGGCTCGACAACGCGAGCGCCCGGGGCAACTCGTTCTTCATCGCCATCCCGCTGGACGATGGTGAGCGCCCGCGGGCAGTGGTGACGGACGTTCCGGGGCAGTGAAAGTCCGCAACACTCGGGTAACCGATCGCGATCGGCACATGGACGAGTGCTACGTTGCCGGCGTCGATCCACCGTCAAGGTACGCCACCCCCCAATGAAGACCCTCCTCGAGACGATGCCCGCAGTGGCATACGCGGCCGGACGGTCGTCGGGGGCCGAGGCAACCGTCCTGGTGATCGACGACGACCCCGCGATGCACGACATCCTCGCGGTGCTCGGCAGCCAGCACGGCTTCGGCATCCAGTTCGCCCAGGACGGCGTCGACGGCGTGCGCCTGGCCGAGCAGAACGACGTCGACCTCATCGTGCTCGACCTCAGCCTCCCCGGGCTCAGTGGCTTCGACGTGTGCCGCCGCATCCGGGGGGCAGGCATCGAGATCCCCATCGTCATGGTGTCGGCCAGCTCCGACCCGGTCGACGTCGTGGTGGGTCTCGAGATCGGCGCCGACGACTTCGTGGTCAAGCCGTTCGAGATTCGCGAGCTGGCCGCGCGCATCAACGCCAAGCTGCGCCGCCAGCGCACGGCTCGGTCGGAGGTGCGGCCCGGGCGGCTGAAGTTTCCCGGGCTCATCGTCGACGTCGGCCGTCATGAGGTCCTGCGTGACGGGGTGGCGGTGACGCTGACTCCAACCGAGTTCGACCTGCTCGCCCTCCTCTCCGCCTCTCCCGGCCGGGTGATCTCGCGCACGGAGATGATCCAGAAGGTGTGGGGGCAGGGGGCCGACCTCGACCTGCGCAGCGTCGACGCCCACGTCTACCGGCTGCGTCGCAAGATCGAGCCGGAAGGCCCGCGACCCACCTACATCCACGCGGTGCCGGGGATCGGCTATCGCTTCGAGCGGCGCGGCCTCACCGACCGCCTGACGCGGGCGGCAGACGACGTCGACGCGACCGCGGACGAGAACCTCATCAGGTAGTGCGGCCAGTGCCAAGCCCGTCACACGTGACCATGATGCGCGAGATCGCAACAACCGGCGATCGGGGGCGCACCGGCGTGCTCGACGTGGAGTGGGATGGCTCGCAGGGGAGCCTGTTCTTCCTGTTCGGTCACCCCAACCACGCCGTCTTCACCAGCGTCGATGGTCGCAACCTGGTCGGGAACGAGGCCCTCGACGCCCTCGTCCACGAGCTCCCGGCGGCGTTCCGGGTGGCGTCATGGCGCCGTGCCATGGTCACCGAGGACACGCTGCGCCTCACCGCCGGCGAGCTGCTGGCGCTCTTCGCCGGTGACGGCGCGGCCGCGGCCGCCGAACACTCGCCGGCGCCATCGCCCACACCCGGCGCATCAGCCCTCGCTGGGTTCGCATGGACTGTGCGGGACAGCATCCCGTTCTGGACGCCGGCGGCGGAGGATGCGCGCCGCGCGCCGGCCGAGGAGCCGGACTCCGGCTTCCCCCTGCTGCCGCTCGGCCGCGCGCTGTGGTCCGATGAGATGGCCAACATCACCGGCCTCGGGGCGGCGGTTCCGCACCTGCCCGACTGCCTGCTGATGTTCAGCGGGGCTGGACGTGACGCTGCTGCGCTGGTCGCCGGCGGCGTCCTCACCGACGCCGTCTCGGTCGCCGGTGGCCGCCGACTCATCGGCGGCGAGGCCGCCGCCGCGATGATCAACGCCCCCGCCGGCGTGCTCAGCGCCCATCGCATCGACGATGCGCGGCTGGTGACGACGCTCCCCCTGCTGTGGCGCGGCGGGCGCATCTCCCACGCCCTCTCCTCCGGGCTGCCGTCGCGCGTTCTGAGCGAGGAGGCGCGTGCGTCGGGACGCACTGGGGCGCTGGTCGTCGAGGGCGAGTCGACCGGCGTCGTCCTTTTCCACAACGGCGAGGTCGTCGCGGTGTACACCACCGAGCAGCGTCGCCCGTCGACCGACCTGTCCCTGCTGGACAGCCTGCTCCACGAGCGGGACGTGCGGCTCACGGTGATCGGTGAGGTGCCACCGGCGCCCGATCCTGCGCCCTTCCTGCGCGACGCCGAGGGCGTCGCGGCGGTCGAGCCATCCTCTCCCCCCGGCGAGACGAGCCAAGTACATGAGCCAGACGGCCATCGCGGCGTCGAGGCGCTCGCAAACGAGGAAGCCGAGGGCGCCACGGCGGCGACGGCCGGAGCGATGGACGAGCCCGCCGACGAAGCGGGGCTCGGCGCAGCCGACACTGCAGCGGCCGAGAGCCCGCTCATGGAACAGGTGCTGCCCGACTTCGTCGCCCCGCGGCTCGACATCGACGTCGACGCGCTGCGCACCGAGCTGAGCGCGATCGCCATCCAGTGGCTCGGCAGCGACGACGCGGTGGAAGCGACGGCGGCCGTCGCGGCCACGCGTCCTGGCGTCGCGGACTTCGTCTCCACCATCGCCGCCATCGGCGTGATGGACATCCCCGGCCACGAGCGATCCGTCATCCGCGCCATGGCTCGCGAGATGCACTACCGGGCAAGCGAGGTCCTCTGTGGCATCTGACGCCACCACGTCCCTCGACGCACGAGGAGCCGTCCCAGCGTGAGCATCGCAGTCGCCGCCAGGGGGGGCATCGACCCCCGCTACCTCGAAGCCCTCGGGCCGTTGCGTCCACTCATCGACGACGACAGCCTGACGGAGATCATGGTCAACGGCCACGAGATGGTCTACGTGGAGCGTCGCGGCAAGATCCTGCTCACCGATATCCGCTTCGACACCGAGGAGCACCTGCTGCGGGTGATCGACACCATCGTGGCCTCGGTGGGACGCCGCATCGACCAACGCTCGCCGATGTGCGACGCGCGCCTGCTCGACGGCTCGCGTGTCAATGCGGCTATCGCCCCGGTCGCCCTCGACGGCCCGATCCTCACCATCAGGAAGTTCAGCAAGGACCCGTACCAGGTCAGCGACCTCATCGGGTTCGGCACGCTCACCCAGGAGAGCGCCGCGTTCATCCAGGCCTGCGTGCTGGCCCGCGCCAACGTGCTGGTGAGCGGCGGGACCGGAACCGGCAAGACAACCCTGCTCAACGTCTGCTCGGGGTTCATCCCGGTGGAGGAGCGGATCGTCACCATCGAGGACGCGGCCGAGCTGCAGCTCCACCAGGAGCACGTGTGCCGTTTGGAGTCGCGCCCCTCCGACGTCAACGGCGACGGCCGCATCACCATCCGCGACCTGGTCGCCAACTCCCTGCGCATGCGGCCCGACCGCATCATCGTCGGCGAGTGCCGCGGCGGCGAGGCGCTCGACATGCTCCAGGCGATGAACACCGGCCATGACGGCTCCCTCACCACCGTCCACGCCAACAGTCCGCGAGAGACGCTCTCGCGCCTCGAAACCCTGGTGTTGATGGCCGGGATGGACCTGCCTCTCAAGGCCATCCGCCAGCAGATCGCCAGTGGGATCAACCTGGTGATCCAGCTCAGCCGCCTCAGGGATGGCTCGCGCAAGGTGACCTCGGTCACCGAGATCGTGGGCATGGAGGGTGACACCATCACCATGCAGGAGATCTTCAAGTTCGAGTCCAAGGGCGCTGACCCTTCGACCGGGCAGATCATCGGTGACTTCAACCCCACCGGCATCCGTCCCAAGATCATCGACAAGCTGTTCGACATCGGCGTGCCCCTGCCGCCGCGCCTCGCCCAGCTCTTCCCCGACCGCCGACAGTTGCAGCAGCAGGCGCTTGTCCAACAGCACCGCCGCGGCTGACCCTACTCTCAGGCTTGGCCGACCACCCGCATCGGCGCGAACATCTCGCGCGGCAGCTCCTCGCCCTCCGCGGCAAGGTGCTCGAGGAAGT
>JAABUX010003518.1_pt1 | contig 20692 bp, 16 predicted proteins | sample 5561851 | NCBI WGS metagenome assembly JAABUX01 (sample SAMN10711883, study PRJNA513361) | rock metagenome | isolation source: Antarctica rocks | place: Antarctica: Victoria Land, Richard Nunatak red sandstone | collected 2016-01-03 | reverse complement strand
TCACCTTCATCTACGAGCAGTCGCAGGTCAACCTGTTAACGCGGCTATGGGACAGCCTGAACCCCGATGTATCGATCTATACCCCGCGGCAGCTGTTCGGCTCCGGGCCCGTGCCGACGCAGCAGCAACAACAACAGGTCAGCATCAAAGATATGCTTGACAGCAAGACCAATGCGGAAGTCGCGGCGCTCAACGCTCAGGGCTACCCCATAGCGGGCGAAGAGGTAGTGGTCGGACAGATCGACCCACAGAGCAACGCGGTAGGCGTATTGCGCATCGGCGACATCATCGTCTCGGCCAATGGTCACACCGTGCATTCGCTCCAGGGGTTGGTGCAAGCGGAGCGGGGCTTACGTCCCGGAGATTCTATCGCCCTGGTCGTTCGTCGCCTCGGCGGCGACTCCTTGTCGCGGGGGCAGGGTCAGACGGCGCGCACGTTCACCGCGCGGATCAAGACGCTGGACAACAACGGCCGCGCCATCATCGGTATCGCGCCCACCACCGCTTTTAGCGCCCTTCCCAAGCTGCCCTTCACCATCACCATCGACAGCGGCGACATCGGCGGCCCCTCGGCCGGGCTGATGTTCGCGCTGGCCATCTACAACCGCCTGTCCTCGACGGACCTGACGCACGGCCACAAGATCGCCGGGACGGGTCAGATCGACGCCGATGGCTACGTCTACCCCATCGGCGGCGTCAAGCAGAAGGTCATCGGCGCCCACCAATCGGGCGCGCAATACTTCTTCGTTCCGCAAAGCGAGAACTACTCGGAAGCCAAACCCTACGCCGCCGCCAACGGCATCACCCTCGTCCCTGTCTCCACCCTGCAACAGGCGATAGACTTCCTCAAGCGCCTGCATTAGCCCGTGGCTCGTAAGTAGCCTGCAATCGACGAGGAGACCACGTACAGTGTCCGAGAAACGCGCACGGGCAGAGCCCGTCCCTGATAGAGTTCGCCTCAGGCTGCGCGCTGACTGTGAGCGCTGTTTTGGGCTGTGCTGTGTCGCGCCGGCCTTCGCCGCCTCCGTGGATTTCGCGATCAGCAAAGCCGCCGGGCAGGCCTGTCCCCATCTGCAATCGGACTTCCGCTGCGGCATTCATACCCGCATCAGGCAGCAGGGCTTTCGGGGATGCGCCGTGTATGACTGCTTCGGCGCAGGGCAACAGGTCTCCCACGTTACCTTCGGCGGACAGGACTGGCGGCAGGCGGCAGGCGCCGCGCGGCGGATGGTCGCGGTGTTCCCGATCATGCGGCAGCTCCATGAACTGCTCTGGTATCTGACCGAAGCGCTGACCCTGCAACTGGCCCGCCCGGTCCACGGCGCGCTCGGCCTGGCGCTCGACGAGACCGAACGCCTCACCCACGGCAGTCCCGACGCTCTCCTGGCCCTGGACGTGGCAGCGCACCGGCGAGACGTCAACGCCTTATTGCTCCGCGCGAGCGAACTCGTGCGAGCCGACATCCGGCGTCCGACGACGGACCGCCAGGGAGCCGACCTGATCGGGGCCGACTTGAAAGGCGCTGACCTCAGAGGCGCCAACGTGCGAGGGGCGTACCTCATCGCGGCTGACCTCAGCGGCGCCGACCTGAGAGTGGCTGACCTCCTGGGGGCTGACCTCAGAGATGCTGACCTTAGCGGCGCCGATCTCACCGAGAGTCTCTTTCTCACCCAATCCCAGCTCGATGCGGCGAAGGGCGACGCGGACACAAAGGCGCCGCCGTCGCTCACTCGCCCGACGCATTGGGGGTAGGTGTCGCCTCGGACGTGAAGGGCTAGACCTCGCGGCGTCCGAAGCTATACATGGCCAGACCCAGGATCGCGACGGCCCAAAACGCGCACCAGATCAGGTAGGGCGCGGTCGGCGGCGCGGCGGAGAAGAAAGGGTTTCCCCGGCCCGCGGCGTTGGAGCCCAGGGCCAGCACCGCCGCCGGCTCCAGCGAGAAGATCGTGCCGCGCCACAGGCCGTCGGTCGGCAAGAGCAGCTTGCTGACCGTGCCCACGTGCGTGACCGCCGCGTTGTTGAAGGCCGTGCCGAACCCGCCGATCACGCCCAGCATCCAGGTGACGAAGAACAGCACGGTGGCGATGATGCCGCCTGTCATGCCCGGCAGGCGCGTGCTGAACAACATGGCCAGCGTCAGCAGCGCCAACCCCTCGGACACCAGATAGGCCATGGCCGCGAACGGGTGCGGCGGGGCGTAACTGACCAGGACGTTGACGAGCACGAACTCGATGACCATGGCGCCCACCACGTAGATCGTGACCAACGCGGCCAGTCCCACCCACTTGCCCAGCACGATGTCGCGGCGGCGCACCGGCCGGGCCAGGATCGACAGGGCGATGCCCGACTCGATCTCGCCGGCGATCGACGGGGCGGCCACGAAGACCGAACTCAGCGCGATGACGCCGCTGAACATGAACATCAGCAGGATCAGCAACTGCGAGGCGATGGTCTTGACCTCGGCCGGCGAGATGGGTTGGCCGTGGTCCCGGATCGAGGGCAACCGCCCGAAGCCCCAGGCGCTCAGCGCGATCACGATGGCCGTCAACACCAGCAGCGCCAGCAACAGGCGCCGGCGCGCCACCTCGCGCACCGTCAGCCGCGCGATGACCAGGATAGGCGTATCCATAGCTTCCATAACTCAGTGCCCCTCCTTCCCTTCTCCATCTCCCAGCAGTCGCAGGAAAAGGTCTTCCAGCGAGGCGCGGTGCGGCTCCACGGCGTGGACGCGCCCGCCCAGGCGCACCGCCTCGGCCACGATGTCCGGGATCTCATCGGCATCGACGCCCTGCACGATCAGCCAGGAGCCATCGGTCGAGAGCGGGCCAAAACGGCGCAGAGCCTCTTGCCCCCGCGCGTCAAGGCCGGTCACGCGCAGCCGCACGATGCTCTGGCCCAGCAGGCTGTCCAGCGTGCCCATGGCCACCACGCGCCCATGGTCGACCACCGCGACGCGGTCGCAGACCTGCTCCACCTCGCTCAGCAGGTGCGAGTTCAGGAACACGGCCGTGCCACGGTCGCGCAAACCGCGGATGATCTCGCGCACGTCGTGGCGGCCCACCGGGTCCAGCGCCGAGGTCGGCTCATCAAGGATAACCAGGTCGGGCCGGCCCAGCAGCGCCACGCCGAGGCCCGTCCGCTGCTGCATACCCTTGGAGAACGTGCCCACGCGATCATTGGCGCGGTCGGCCAGGCCGACGGTCTCCAGCGCCTCGTCGATCTCGCGGTTGCGCTCGGCGCGCGGTATCCCGGCCAGCTTGCAGTGCAGGCCAAGGACCTCGCGCGCGGTCAGCCAGTCCTGGTAGCGGAACAACTCGGGCAGGTAGCCGACGCGGCGACGCGCCTCGAGGTCGCCCAGCGGTGCGCCCAAGACGAGTCCCTCGCCCGAGGTCGCCCTGGCTAGCCCCAGCAGCAGCTTGACCGAGGTCGTCTTGCCGGCGCCATTCGGGCCCAGGAAGCCGAAGACCTCGCCGCGCGGCACGGTCATGGTCAGGCCGTCGAGCGCCGTGTGCTTGCCGTAGCGCTTGACTAGATCGCGCGTCTGGATAGCAGGGGCGGAGGCGGCCAGATTGGCCGCCTCCGCCCCCATCCCCGTGGCCTCTTTGAGCAGCGACGGCGGCCGTACCCGCTCGTCGCGCGCCTCGCGTACATCGGTCGCCATCAGGTCACCTCACACTAAAGGTTGTCTTGGCCCGCGACTGAAGTCGCATGGCAAGATGTAGGTCATGGCCTGCGACTGAAGTCGCATGGCAAGATGTAGGTCATGGCCTGCGACTGAAGTCGCATGGCAAAATACGGACACTGAAGTGTCTTGTCGCGTCCGAGCGGCTGCCGAGCGGCTGCCCCATGTCCCGGCGCCGCCCCCCCGAGCGACTTTAGTCGCCGTCGTTTGCCATGCGACTTTAGTCGCAGGCCTGAGATCACCAATCTGCCTACTGCCGAAGGCTATTGGCCACCGCGATGTCCTGGTCCTGGGTGAGGGGGCCGGCCACGGCGTAGACCATGCCGTTTTTCTGCCACACCACGCCGCTGCCGATGCCGGTGTTGTCGCCGATGGCGATGCCCTGCACGCCCTGCACCTGTACCGGATGGGACGTGGCTACCTCGACCGGGATGGGGATGGGCAACGTGGTAGTGGGGTCGCCGATGGCGCGGATGGCGCTGGCCAGGGCCGGTGAGACGCCTGGCTGCTCCAGCAGGTAGTCCTCGATCTGCCTGGCTGAGGCCCCGGTAGAGGTGACGCGCGGCGCGGCGGCCTCAATCACGATCAGGTTTGGGATACCGGTCATGCCCGTACCGGAGGTGATGTCGCCGCCGCCATAGGTGGCGACCACGATCGGGCCAATCGAGGCTTGCAAGGTACTGCCGTCGAGGCCGACGGGCATGGCCGGCAGCGCCTTGTGGGCCGCGGCGGCGGCCGCCGCCGCCTGGGCCGCGCTGAACGTGAACGACGCGCTCGTTTGCGGCACGACGCGGTAGAGCGCGGTCGAGGGCGTGCCCGAGGGCAGCGAGCCCGGAGCGCTGAGCGTCAGACCGGACACGGATGACGCGGCGGCCAGAGACGAGGGGCTGGCAGTCGACAGACCGGACACCCGCGACATGGTCCCGTACTGTTGCAGGTCGGGCAGGCTGCGCAGATCCCTGAACGAGACGGGGACGGCCACGACCTGCTGCGGCTCGAAAACGGTCAGCAGGCTCTGGGCCAGGGCGCCGGCCGGGGTGAGGGCCAGCGCGGCGGCGAGGCCCGTGGCCGCGATCGCGCCGCCAACCGGCCTGGTTAGCCGGCGATGTGCTACCTGTTGCATGGTTGCGATGATCCTTTCGTCGAGGCGCCCGTAGCGGCGCCCGACCACGATGTTTTTGCCGTAGGGTTGGGGACGCGAGGCCTCCTCGCGGGCAGCCGATGCGACGCGCCGGCGCACCCGCGCCAGGGACAGCGCCGTGGCGCTGTCCAGGTCTTGGTCGGGACTGTCGGACGCGCGCGCGGCGGCATTGATCGCGGGGACGGAGAGCAGGTCGGCGGTGTGGAGCGCGTCGGCCGTGAAAGCGGCGAGGCGCGCCTGGCACCGCGCGCACTCCGCGCAGTGTTGCCGCACGCGCACCGCGATGGCGAACGGCTCGTCGCACAACCGGCGCAGCGTGCCGTTATCGGGGTGTCGCACGGGTCATCTCCTTTCGTAATGCCGCCTCGGCGCGGCGTAGCAGGGTTCCAACCTGGCCAATGCCGACGTCGAGCGCCGCGGCAACCTCGGCATAGCTCAGACCACTATAGCGCAGGGCCAGGAGCGCCGCGCTCTTTGTCGGCAGTCGCGCCAGGGCCGCGCGGACCTCGCGGCGCTGCTCCTCGATCACGGCCATGCGCTCGGGGTCGTCGGCGTCCGCCCCGGGGTGCAGGCGCTCGAACGCGATGGCCTCGGCTTCCTCGCGCTGGGAGCGGCGACGCCGGCCGCGCAGCACGTTGAGGGCGGTATGCGCGGCCGCGGCGTGCAGCCACGGTCCGGCATAGGGGGCGTCACAGGGATGCTGGCGATGGAAGGACACGAACACCTCCTGCGCCACGTCCTCGGCCTCGTGCCGGTCGACCAGCACGCGGTAGGCAATGGCGACGACCACGGCATACTCGGCCGTGAAGAGCCTCTCGAAGGGATCGGCCGCGTTCACCGCCTCCGCGGGGTCCGCTGGGTCTTGCGCCGCCCGGCGATCCTGATCCGGGCCGCTATAGTAGCTCGCCGGCACTGCCATCGCCCGCACTCCCCTTAACCTCCTGGTCTATCACCGGTAGCGACTGCCCCAAGGGCCTCGCATACCGCCCTCTACACTCTCAGCACCACCGGTCGCCGGAATGTGACACCTGAGACCAACGGGCTGCTGTGTAAATTGCCGATTTTCATCCGTGGGGGCGTCCCGCAGGGACATGACAATCTGCCATGCGATTGCGATCGCATGGCAGCAAACGGACACTGCGGTGTCGGGGGTGCGGATATACGACAGAGAGCCTGCGACTGCGGTCGCATGGCAGCAAACGGACACTGCGGTGTCAGGACGGGACAACGATGGGGCTCGCATTCGCGAACTGCGTCGGGACGTTCCGTCGGTCCCATGCGACCGCAGTCGTCGTCCGCTGCCATGCGACCGCAGTCGCAGGTCGGTCGGCCCCTCACCGGATCTCCCGTTCAGTCGGGGAAGTCGATCACGAGGCTTGTCCAGCCGAAGCCGCTGGCGTTCTGGCCCTCGCCGGTGTAGGGGTTGTAGCACTCGCGGAAGCCCTGGGCGTCGACGAGCGCGCGCGTGGCCGCGCCGATGCGCCGCGCGTCCTCGACGTAGCCGCGGTCGTGTAGCGCGTGGGCCAGGAACCAGTTGCTGTTGACCCAGGTGGGACCGCGCCAGATGAAGCCGTGCGGGTGGTCCGGGTTGAATCCGGGCGCGTTCGCCGCCACCGAGGGCACAGGGTACGGCAGCGCATACTCGGCGGGGTTGCGCAGGTGGTCCGCCACCAGACGCTCCGCGATGGCCGGATCGAGGCCCTCGACGATCAGCGGGAAGAGGGTGCTGATCGTGTTGACCTCGGCGCCTCGCTCCTCCGTACCCAGCAGGTCCAGGAACAGACCGCGCGCCGGATCGTAGCACTTCTCCATCAGCGCGTCGAGCACACGCCCGGCCCACGCGCGGTACTCAGCCGCCTCGCCGGGGTCGCGCGTCAGGCGGGCCAACGACTGCAACCCCTGGGCATAGATGCTGTTGACCAGCACGTCCTCGACCACGAACACGTCGGCCGCGATGATCCGCCGGTCGTCGTTGCCGAGCGGCTCGTAGCGGGCGTAGATCGCGTTGATGGCGCGCACGAGGTCGTCGTTATCCCTGGGGTAGCCGAGCAGCGGATCGTACTTGGGGCTGGCGTCGACGCCCGACTCGTCGGGCTGGACGATGGCGATGAGCTCATCGCCGTCGGGGTCGCGGTTATCGCGCAGCCAGCGGAAAAAGGCGGCGACGACGGGCAGTAACTCGTCCCGGAAGTCTTCGTCGCCGCTGGCCCGGTACACGCGCTCGACTGCCAGGGCGATCACGGGCGGCTGGATCGAGGCGCTGAGGTAGGGCGTGGACAGGCGCAGGGTCTGATGCGCCATTACCTCGCGGTCGGGCTGCCAGAAGATAATGTGGGGCATGAAGCCGTCCGGCCGAGCGCCCCGTGCCAGTGAGCGCAGTTCAGCTTTGGCCAACTCGACATTGATATGCGTCAGGGCGATGGCGTGGAAGCACGAGTCCCAGAACCACTGGAATGGATAGCTATGTGCAGAAGGACAGGTGTAGTCGTAGCGCCGCCCTTCCCACGGCGACACGCCCTGGCGGTGGTTGGCGGCAAGCAGCGCGCGCGCCCGCTCCAGCAGCCGCGTCCGCAATGCCCGCTCCGCGTCGGCGTCATCTTCGGAACGTGAGCCCGCCCCGCCCGTCGCTTTATCCCCGTCCGCGTCGCTCATCGATGGCCTCCTCATAGATACGGCGGTAGCGCGCCGCCACGACATCCCAACTATAGGTACGGGACACAAAGGCCCGCGCGTCGTCGCCCAGGCGCCGGCGACGCGCGTCATCATTGACCAGGCGCACCAACGCGTCGACGGCCGCGGCCGCGTCGTACGGCGGGACCACCACCCCGCCCCGCGCCAGCACTTCGGCCGTGGCGCCCACGGCATGGCTCAGTACCGGCACGCCGTGGGCCATAGCCTCGACGTAGACCAACCCGAACGCCTCGTAGCGCGAGAACAGGACGAAGAGGTCGGCCGCGTCGTAGAGGTCCCCCAGTTCCTCGTCGCCGACCTCGCCGGCCAGCGCCACCTCATCGCCCAGCCCCCAGGCGGCGATGCGTCGCTCCAGCGCCACCCGCCCGCCCTCGTCGCCCTCGTCGGCACCGACCAACACCAGCCGCGCCGCGCGCCTGAACTGGGGGCGAGCGCGCAGGTAGACGTCGAGCAGCCACGACTGGCCTTTGTGCTGGCCCAGCCGGCCCACGCACAGCAGGATCAGCGGCTTGTCGCCTCTATCCTCGCGCCGACTATCCGGCCCGTCTGGTCCATGTTCTGGGATCGTCGCGCCCCAGGGGACGATCGCCAGGTCCGACCGCCGCGGACGGTACGCCTGGGCCACGGCGCGATACTCGACGCGGCTGAGCACGACGATGCGCTCGACATGGCGGCAGACAAAGGTATAGGGCCAGCGCATCCAGGCGCGCGACCCGCCGAGGTCGTGGAACGACGGCGTGAAAACGACCGCCGTGCGTCGGTCGCGGCGCGCCAGCACGGCCAGGTGCGCCCAGATCCAGCCGTCACCGACGATGTGCACCACGTCCGGCCGGTACGCCCGCAACACGCGCCCGACCTCGCCCGACGAGAAGATGGTGACGGGACAGGAGTAGTAGGGGAACAGCGGCGCGGGTGTATGCGGCCAGTTCGCCAGCCGGAACACCTCCAGCCCACCCAGGACCTCGCGCGCGGCCAGCCCCGGCACGTAGCGCGGGGGGAAGGCGTAGCGGGTACAGAGCAACGCGGGCCGCTCCATCCCCGACTGGCGCGCCAGGGCCGCCGCGAGGCGCTCGACGACGCGCTCGATCCCGCCCAGGTGGGCCGGCCGGTAGTAGGGCGTCAGGAACAGGACGCGCATCAACTAATGGTCCCGCGTCGTCGCCCCAGCTCGCGGGGCGTCAATCGGCCGCATCGTCGTCGAGGCGCGGGCGCGCGCCCGCGCCATATAGCTCCGCGTGCGGCCATGCTGGAACACGACGATGGGCCCGCGCCCGGCCACCTCCCACCCGTCCGCGCCGCCCAGCAGCCCCTGCTGTTCCGGGACGCCAAGCAGGGCTATCGAGGGGGAAACCTCGGCCGCCAGCCGCGCGGCGAGACTGATGGCGGCGCCCTCTTTATCGGGCGTGTAGTGCGGCCAGACCAGCGCGTCCGGCACAAGGCCCAAACCGGGCGCCCACGGCGCCTGATCGAGCGTCCCTGAGCCGCGCCCCGGAATCAAGGTCTGGCCGCAGACGACCATCGCGCCCGCGCTCGATCCGCCCACCACCGCGCCGCGCTCGTAGGCCCGTTGCATGGCCTCCCACGCCGGTGAGCCATGTAAGGCGTCGAGCAGGACGTCAGGATCGCCGCCGCCTAGGTAGATTAGCGTGGCGTCCTCGATCATGCGCGCCCACCTGGGGTCGTCGGCGTCGGCACGATTCAGAATCATAGCCACGTCGCAACGCGCCCCCAGGCGACGCCAATAGGCCACCGCGCCGCGCCCGCTGCCGACGGGATCGTAGTGGGCCACGGCCGTGGGTAAGAAAACCACGCGCGCCTCACGGCCGCCGGCCGCGTCCAGCACGCGCCGGTCCATCTCCTCGCAGCCGGGCCGCAGTTCGTTGCCCCCAGCCAGTATGACGTTGCCAACCATGACGCCTCCGATCAGTGGGCAGTGGGCAGTGGGCAGTGGGCAGTGGTTCCACAGACGCGCGAGAGCTTGGGGTAGGCAACTAACTCTTTAACTTAACGTCGTTCCCTGCTGCCCACTGCCCACTGCCCACTGCCCACTCGTTGCTTCGACACGAGCAAGTGCTCGTCGTGGTGCCAGCGGTCGAGGAAGCGACGGAAGTTGCGCCGGCTGCGCCGCTCGCGCTCCTCGTCCGAGAGTTCGAGCCACCCGCGGTGTTCGTGCATCACGGCCGGCAACTCGGGAATACGGACGACGTGCAGGCCGTGATGCTTGAACGCAAAGCTGGTCTGGATGTCCAGGTTGCGATAGTAGCGGAAGTGCTCGTCCAGCGCGCCCAGCCAGCGCAGGTCGGCGCGGCGGAAAGCGAAGAGGTAGCCCTCAATCGCGTCCACCTCGACCTCGTCGCTGGCGGTAAACGCGCGCAGGTCATCGGAGCGCACGCCCCAACGCCCGGCCACGCCGACCGTGGGGTCGGACAGCGTCGCCAGGAGCGGCCCGAAGATGTCGCCCGTGACCTCGACGCCCGTGTCGAGCAGCAAGACCACGCGGCCACGGGCGCGGCGCAGGGCGGCGTTGCGTCCCTCGGCCTCGCCAAGGCGATGGTCGGCGCGCAACACCTGCACGCGCGCATCGCGCGCGGCAAACTCCCGCAGCACGGCGCGCGCCTCCGCGTCCGCGTCGTTGTCCACGGCGATGACCTCGACCTCGTAACCGTCCGCGTGCCGCAACAGGCTATCGAGGCAGCGCCGCGCGTCGTCGGGATAGCCGTGCGCCAGGATCGCGACCGAGACGTCACGGCAATCCGGCTGGTCGATTGACGACGGAACGTCGGACGCGGACGACAGGGGAGCCGGACGGCCGCGCGACGGCGCCCAGGGAGCGGGACGCAGCTTCCCATCCGGCCCAACCAGGGGATGCGCGCCGGCGTCGCGCAGACCGGTCAGGATCGCGTCAGCGCGGTCATGGCAACGGGCGGCGCGCGCCTCCTGCCACGCCGCGACCTGCTCCAACACATCGGGCGTCCGCGTCGCGTCGAGGCGGTCAGCGAGGCCAAGACCGAGTATCCCGTCGAACTCCAACGCCAGGGCCAGTTTGCGCTCCGGCCGCTCGTCACTCCGCGCCAGTGACCATAACACGGCCAGCGCTCGCGGGACGTGCAAGTCGTCGCACAAAGCGGCCCAAAGCCGCTGGCGGTAGGGCGCGGCGTCCGCGGCGTCCAGCGGAAGAGGGGCGACGGCCGCGGGCTCAACGCCGGGGACGGAGAGCAGGCGGGCTAGATGTGCCAGCCCGTGCTCGGCCGCGCGCAGTCCGCGGAAGGTGAAGTTGAGGCGCGAGCGGTAGTGGACGCCGGCGCACAGGTAGCGGAACGCGGCCGGGGTATGGCCGCGCAGGGTCAGATCGGTCAGCGTGTAGGCGTTGCCCTCCGACTTGGACATCTTGAGTCCATCGGCCAACAGGTGCTGCGCGTGCATCCAGTAGCGCGCGAAGGTCGTGCCCGTGGCGCCCTCGCTCTGCGCAATCTCGTCCTCGTGGTGCGGGAAGATGTTGTCCACGCCGCCGGTGTGGATGTCCAGCTGCTCGCCCAGGTAGCGCATGGACATAGCCGAACACTCGATGTGCCAGCCGGGGAAGCCGTCACCGAAGGGGCTGGCCCACTTGACCATGCGCCCGGGCTCGGCCCCCTTCCAGAGCGTGAAATCCTCGGGGCGCCGCTTGAGCGGGTCCGCCTCCACGCGCACGCCCTCCAGCAGGTCGGCCGTCGCGTTGCCCGAAAGGCGGCCGTAGCGCGGGAACGAGGCCACGTCGAAGTAGACGTTGCCGCCGGCCTGGTAGGCGTGGCCGCGCGCGATCAGGCGCTCGGTCAGGCGGATCATCTCGGGGACGTGGTCGGTGGCGTGTGGGAAGACGTGCGCCGGCAGGATGCCCAGCGCGGCCTCGTCGCGGTGGAACGCCTCCGTATAAAAGGCGGCGATGTCGGCCGGCGTCTTGCCTTCGGCCAGCGCGGCGGCGATCATCTTATCCTCGCCGCGCTCGACCATCTCCTGGCGCATGTGCCCCACGTCGGTGATGTTCTTGACGTGCGTGACCTCATAGCCCAGCCCCTCCAGCATGCGCCGCAACCAATCGGCCATTAGATAGGTGCGCAGGTTGCCGATGTGCACGAAGCGGTAGACGGTGGGACCACAGGTATAGAGCCCAACACGCGGGCTATGCAGCGGCCGGAACGGTTCCAGGCGCCGGCCCATCGTGTTCCAGAGACGCAATTCATGCCGAGTCTGTTGTGGCTCCGAAGGAAGTGGTGATTGTCTCTGCTGGAATGATCGAGGGGTTGGGTCTGTCGATGTCACTGTCGGAGTCTCCGGGGTTGGGGGATCATAGTGATTGAGTGTACCAACCTTCTCTGGGTCACGCGAATCTAACTATCCTTCACGGATTGGCGTCTTATCGTCTCTTGACTACCTCTCGCTCCAGGTACGCGTGTTGCGGTCCCAGGTCGGCATACCAGGATCTTGTGTCATATCGCCACGACTCGTCGCAATAGTGTCGACGTAGGCCAGGAGTCGCATGAGCTTGTCCGTTTGATGGTCGATATCGTAAGTAACGACAACCTCGACGCCTCCCTGAGCCTCTGAGTGAAAGTAGGCCGCGACGTAGCCCTGAAACTCCTGGACAAGCAATTGGAGCCACTCGCGCTCGATGCCGTCGTCGTCCTGGTAGCGGTGACTCAAGCAGATAACGTCTGCTGGGTCTTCCTGTGTCACCGAGAGGAGATAATGTCGCACACTGGTTGCTGCCGTCTCTTGAAGACCAAAACGGATGTCGCCACGATCCCCGTAGGGCTCGAAGTAGCGCACGTCGCGTTCTACGAACGCTCCTGACACATCGCGCACACGCAGGATCTCGTTTTGCTGGGAGTGGTGGGTCAACCAATCGAGCGACTGATACAGGTTGCTGCCGATATGATCGATGGAGTCGCTGTTAACGTCGATCATGTAGATAGCATCAGGATTGTCGGGCAAGAACACGACGGAGTCACCGTCGACGGTGCTGGACAGAACAATAGCTGTTCTCAACCGGTCAAGCGGCAGCACGTCGCCGCCTCTCTCGATTGTCTCGGCCGGATGGGTCCTCCACAATGGCTGTACCTCATCCGGCAACTCCATCTCCTCGACAACCTGAGAAGGTAAATAGACTCGCACGTAGTTAGTGTAGTCACCGACTCCGAGCGTCGTCACAAACTCGCGATATCCATCCGGAAATCGCGTGCCTAGTCGCGTCGCAACGGCGTCGACCTCTGCGCCTGCCACGACATCCAGCTTATCGCCAACCCGATAAACATCCTCGAATGCCATCACTTCTCCTTACTAACAATGCCCCTATCGCTGCCTCGATGCGGTACCTCTGACAGACTGTCTGTATCGTGGGCTGCTTTGTCCGATCTCCAACTGATCATTGCTAGAAGGAGGTCTCAGAATTATCTCTGCCCGCTCGGCGTTACCGTCCACCCAGTTCGCCAGGGCAGGCCTCGTGGCGACAGATCACGGTGAACAAGGCAGCACAGCGAGTGCCCGAGGTCCCGACCGTCGCAAGGAGTAATATGCCTGACAAACTGCTAAGACTCAGTCGCGACGAGGTGGGCGTAGCGCTGCTGCACGCGCCGCTGGTTCGCGGCGTGGGCGCCGGAGCGCACGCTGTCGATGCCGAGCCCGCGCTCCTTGCTGCGGTACAGGCTCACGATCGCGTCCACGAAGCCGGGCGGACCGTATCGCTCCAGTGAGCGCAGCCAGAGGTCGTAGTCCTCGCAGCAACTCAGCGAGGGGTCCCAACCGCCCAACTCCAGCAGCGCCGCGCGCCGGTACAGCGCGGTGCTGGCGTTGGGGATCATGGCGCTGGTGTAGAAGAGCCGCGCGCAGGTCGGAGCGTCGTCGCAGGCATAGTTGACCACATCCTGGCCGATGAGGTAGCGTCCCTCCTCGTCGATGCGCAGCGCGTTGGCGTGGACGGCCCAACGCTCGGGGTTGACGCGCAGGTAGCGCAGGCGTCCCTCGACCCCTTCCATGGTCAGCAGGTCGTCGTCGTCGAGGTCGGCCAGGTACTCGCCCCGCGCGTGGCGGAGGGCGCTGTTGCGCGCCGAGGCCACGCCCAGCGGCGTGTGATGGAACACGGGCCGGAGTCGTGGGTCGCTCGCGGCCTCACGGACGAGATAGTCCGCCGTCCCATCGTCCGAGCCGTCGTCGACGACCACGTGCTCGTAGGGCACGGACAGCCGCAGTGCGCGGACGCTGGCAATGGCGGCTGGCAAGTAGGTCCCGGCACGGTTGCGCGTCGGCGTGGCAATAGAAACGATCGGAATCCTGTCCGCGTCCATAGCCTATGATATCCCCGCGATGGCCTCGGCCAGCGCCTCGGGGCGCTGCAAGGGGATGTCATGAATCGTATCCTCCAGCCAGCGCACCCGCAACAGCGGCTGCAGGGTCTGGCGATGGGCGGCCATGCGGCGCTTGTTCTCGGCCATCCCCCGCTGCGCCTCGTCCCATGGTTCGCGCGGCAAGGCCAGCAGGGCCAGCGCCGGCCGGCGCAGCAGCGGGTAGGCCAGGTCGAGGTCGTCGTCCCACAGGGCGCGCAGGATGCTCCAGTGATGTTGCGGCGAGAGGCGTCCGCGGATCGCACCTGTGCTGTCAGGCCGCCGCTCGGTCATGGCGGCGAAGAACGCGCGACGGAAACCGTCGTCCAGGAAGGCCAGGTCACCGTGGCGCGTGTGCTCCAGCAGCTCGTCGAAGCGCACGTTGTCCCAGGCCGGCGGACCAAAGCGATCCTCCACCGTGGCCCACGTGGCGCCGGGAATATCGCGGAAAGAGGAGACGCCGCCGTCGACGAGCACGGCGGCCCGCACCTCATCGGGACAGCGAATAGCCCACTCCAGCGCGACCGTCGCGCCCCATGAGTGTCCAACCACGATGTAGGGGGACGGCAGGTCGAGGGCCTGGACCACGCCCACGCCGTCGGCGACCAGCGTGGCCATATCGTAGCCGTCGTCGGGTTTGGCCGTCTCGCCATGCCCGCGCTGGTCGTAGGCCACCACGCGGCGTCCCCGCGCCAGCAAGGGCGCGCACAGATCGTAGATGCGGCAGGTCGAGGCCAGGCCGTGCAGCAGCACGACCGGGGGCAAGACCGCATCCCCGGTCGCGCCGGCGACATCGCGCGGCCCTCCCCAATCGCGGTAGTGGACCTGTAGCCCCGTCGCGGGCGTCCTCAACATGGCGTCGGTCAGCGGCTCATTCATCGCACGCCCCTCCTTGGCTCAGTGTACCGCACTGCTCTCCGCCAGCTGATATCATGTCCGAGGCCGCTACCGGGTGTGCCCCACGATTGTGATGACGCCCGTAACGACTTGACCCTGGGTCATGGCAGGGAACGGACCTTAAAAGGTCGGACCAAGGAGCCTGCGCACGTCGGGCGCCTGGCTTGTGCCAGATGACGGGCTCGTGGAGACCCTTCAGGGTCCGTGTCCTGCCATGACCTTTCAAGGTCAGGCCGCGTCTCACAGTCGCGGGGCGCGCCCGCCGCTACCTGCCGCTACCTATGGGTAGCAGGCAGCAGGCTCGACGACCGGATGAGCCGTGGAGCATCGTGCCCTACTCCGCGGCGCTGGCGTATCCCGAAGTCTTGGGCAGTTGCTCGTCCATCTGGTCGATCTTGCGCCACTTGTAGTAGGCGACGGACCCGATCCAGCTCAGCAGGAAGATCCCGACGATGACGAAGCCCATATTGCTGATGTCGAGCGCGCCCAGGAAGGTCCATATGCCGCCCGACGCGCTGGTCTCCTGGATCAAGACCTGCATCAACTCGAGCCCGCCGATGAGAAGGGCGACCACGACCGAGATCAGCGTGATGTTCATGTTGTAGTAGAGCTTGCGCACCGGCCTGACGAAGGCCCAACCGTACGCGCCCAGCATCGCCACGCCATCGGTCGTGTCGGCCAGGGACATGCCAGCCACGAAGAGCAACGGCAGCAGCAGGATCAGGATCGGGGGCACCGGATGGGACAGGTTAGCCGTCGACGCCGTGATGCCCAGCAGTCCGACCTCGCTGGCCGTATCGAAGCCAAGCCCGAAGAGCAGGCCGATCGGGTACATGTTCCAGGAATTGCTGACCACCCTGAGCATCGGCTTGAAGAGTCGCGCCAGCAGGCCGCGGTTGTTCAGATAGTCGTCGAGCGACTTGTCGTCGTAGGTCCCGCCCTTGACCACGCCGCGCCAGGTCTTGTAGATATCGAGGAAGACGATCAGATTGATCGCCGCGATGACCACCAGAAACACGCCGGACACGCTCGTCCCGATAATCGTCCCCACGGACTTCCAACTCGTCAGGTGCTGGTTGACGTACCCGGACGAAATCACGACCAGCAGCGAGAGGGCGAAGACGACCGTGGAGTGGCCCAGCGAAAAGAAAAGTCCCACGCCGACCGGCTTCTTGCCGTCCTGCATCAGCTTTCGCGTGGTGTTATCGATGGCGGCGATGTGGTCGGGGTCCACGGCGTGGCGCAGCCCAAAACCATAGGCGATGACCGCCAGGCCGAACAAAATGGGGTACGTGAGCCCGGCGGCGACCAGCGCCGCCCACACCGCGATGTTGAACAAGATCAGGAACGAGTAGGTGATGACCAGGCGCCGTCGAAGGCCGGGGTCCGCCCCTCTCCATAACGTGGTAAAGCGATTCACGGGTTGCCACTCTCCATCATGCGTGTCTACAGGCCATTCTCGACCTCGTCGTCGGTCCGCTGCCGCGGCGTTCATAGAGAGAGTACCTATTTTTGCAACCTACGGCAATTACATCCAATTGCAACTGGATGTGGTGACGGATTTGGCCGCGCGCTAACACTCGCTAACACGTCGGTAGGCTACGCATGGCAGAGCGTGACGAGAAATGTCGAGTCGAAGCCCAGGGCGCTGCCGTCGAGGCCGCCGTGGTAGGCGTCGAGCGCCAGGTCGGCGGCCGCGTACATCGACGCGAGCTCGGTTAACGTGTACGTGCGCAGGGAGTGGAACTGCGTGGTGCGCTGTCCATCGGGGTGCAGCAGCGTATAGGTCACGTCGTTGCGGCTGGTCAGCAGATTGAAGTGCTGCTCCTCCACCAGGATCAGACCATCGTCGTAGCGCGTGACGCTGTTGTCCTGATAGTGCCGCACGACGGATTCGCGGTTGGCGATCTCCTGCAGGAAGAGGCCGCCGGGCCGCAGCGCGCGTCGCACTCCCGTGAGCACGCGCGCGTCATCCGTCTCGTCGTCAAGGTAACCGAAGGCATTGAAGATGTTGATCACGGCGTCGAACTCGCCGATGTACGGCAAATCGCGCATGTCGCCCTGGCGCCAGCGCGCGTCGACGCCGGCCGCCACGGCGTCCCGCCGCGCTTCCTCCAGAAACAAGGCGCTGAGGTCGTAACCGGTCACGCGGTAGCCGCGTCGGGCCAACTCGATGCAGTGTCGCCCATGGCCGCAGCACAGGTCGAGGATGGCGCTGCCGGGAGGCAGATTGAGTAGGGCAACGATCCCGTCGGTCTCCTGTAGGGTGCGCTCGGGCGGCAGGAACGGACGGTACAGGCGTAAATAATCCTGGCCGAAGAAATCGACGTACCAGGGCGACTGGTTGGGCTGGCTCATAGGTATACCTCGCTGACGGGTGATGGGCGCGCCGGTCCTCGCGCCACGGCAAGCGCCCGTACAGCGGCGCGGCGGTCATGTCATGACGCCATCGTCGACGTCCGGGCGCGCACGCTGCCCAAGCTAAAGTACCAGGAGTCGCGCCAGGCCGCCTATACACGCCGTTGCGCTCAGCCCCCACTCACGCAAGCGATGTCCGCGCGGCCCCTCCATCTCCATCTCCACGCTGCCCCTACACGCTCCTATGGGAACCGTTACGCGGGGCTCTCCCGGGTGCGCTCGACGTGATGCCGGATCAGGGCCAGGGCGCGCAACTCGGGGCCCAGGGCGATTTAGTTCTCGATCAGGCGAATGATTCTCGGGAGTAGGGGCGTATTGCATACGCCCGGTGGCGGCGCGGCCGAGCGTATGCAATACGCCCCTACCCCGCTCTGGTCGTCCTATCGCGAGAACTAAATGGCCCTACGATGCCGCTTCTATCAATTGCCCTAGCGCCAACTCATACACGCTGCTGAAGGTGGGGAACGGGTGAACAACCCGCGCCAGGGTGTCCAGCGGGATGCCGGCCTGCACGGCCAGGGTAGCCTCGCCGATCCACTCCGAGGCGTGCGGGCCGATGATGGCGGCCCCGAGCAGGACGCGTCGCTTGCGGTCGGCTACCAGCTCCAGCCGCCCGATGCGCGTTCCGTCGGTGACCGCCCGCTCGGTCTGGCGCAGGTCCACCGCGGCGCCGATGGCGTCGTGACCGGCCGCCTGGGCCGCCCGCACGGTGGCAAGGCCGACGGAGGCGCACTCCGGCTCGACGTACATCACCCTGGGGATGGCGTGCAGGTCGAGCGTAGCCGCGCCGCCAAGGATGTTCGTCGCCAGCAGCCGGGCCTCGACGTTGGCCGCGTGCGTATAGCGCGCGTCGCCGGTCACGTCGCCGGCGGCCCAGACGTGCGGTTGCCCCTCCACGCGGCCCGACGCGTCGATGTCCAGCCCGTTCTTGCCCGCTTGAATGCCGAGGATCTCCAGGCCGAGCCCCTCCACCGTGGCCTTGCGGCCCACCGCAACGATAACCCGCGCCGCGGTCACGGCAGCGCCGTCGTCGAGCGTCAGCCGCGCCCCCCGCGGGTCGGCCTCGGCCCGCTCCACGCGCGCGCCCAGGCGCACGTCTATCCCGCTGCCCCGCAGCACGTCGGCCAGCAGCGCGCCCATCTCCGCGCTGTTAGCGGGCAGCAAACGCGGCGCGGCCTCCAGCAACGTCACCCGGCAGCCGAAGCCCGCGAAGAGCTGCGCAAACTCGCAGCCGACCGCCCCGCCGCCCATGATCGCCAGCGACTCGGGGTAGTCGTAGGAACTCATGGCCTCGTCGCTGGTCCAGGTTGGGACGGCATCAAGACCGTCGATCTGCGGATGCACCGGTTGGGAGCCAGTTGTGATGACGAGGTCGTGGTAGCCCAACTCGCGATCACCGACAGCCACGACGCCCGGCCGCGCGACGCACCCCCACCCGCGCACCAGCGTGACCCCGGCTTCCTCGACCCCACGAGCGTGCTCCGCGTCGTCGCGGTCCTCCACGATGCGGTCGCGCCGCCGCACCGCCAGTTCGTAGGCCGCCCGGTCGTCGTCAGGCTGGTAGGGCCGCGTCCCCGCGCCGAGGTCGGGCAGGACAGGGAATAAGTGGCGGACATGCGCTGAGCGCAGCAGCGCCTTACTGGGCATGCAGGCCACGAAGGGACACTCGCCGCCCACGCGGTTGGCCTCGACCAGGGCCACCGACCTGCCCTTTTTGACCAACGCCTCGGCAAGCGTCTCGCCGGCCGTGCCGGCGCCAACGATCACGACATCAAACGTCTCCATATACCTCGTACCTCACTCCTCGCGACATCCTCGACGATGTTCCACTGCTCCAAAAGTACCTGTAGCTGCTCCGCGACATCCCAGATGATGGGCCGCCCGGCGATAGCGCTCATGCGGCCATAGGCCAATCGTGGTAGAGGCTGTGCGCCTGCTCCATGATCGTAGGTGCCAGCTCCTCGAGCGCGGCGGCGCTGAGGCCGGAGCGGCGCGACAGGCGCTTGATAGTTAAGGGACTGGCACACCAATGACGGTGCCAAACAGACGCCTGAAGCTGTCCCAATCGGCTCCGGCTTGCTGTCGAATCGCGCGGGCATCAAACAACTGCGTTGAGGAGGGTGTTTCATTGGAAAGCCGACGACGGTCCAGTCCCCGCATTACCATAATCGTCCAGCGATCTCGATAGCCTTGATCCTTGGCTCTAAGGTGCGACTTTTCCGCTTCTCCAATGCGATTGTGAGCGTTGGAAGCGTCTTCCCCGCCCTTGATTTCCATCGCAACGATAGGGTAACGTGCGGTGATACTGTCGTCTTCCATGACGAGTTGGCTCAGGCTAATATCCGGGTCGCTGCCCACGAGCAACTCGTACATGACACTGTGTGGCGTCTGAAACTGCACGCGCGTTGGGGTATCCAGCGTTAGCCAGGGACGTACTAGAGTATACAACGCGGCAAACACATCCACAGAAGCCTGCTGACCGATCAGGTTGTTGCGACCACCTTGCAGCGTCGGACCAAGAGTAAGCAACGCGAGGTCATTCAGATCGCGGTCTTCGAGCGGCTTTAGCAGTTTTGTCGCATCCACCAACTCAACGAGAGGCTTAACCAAAGCCTGACAAAAGTCCTCGACGTAGGGCTCCAACTTTCGAGAGATGGTATTGCGATCCTCCGCGGTTGCCCATGGTCCGTACCCTAGCTTGTTCGCCTGGGAGAAGTCCTTTTTAGAGATGCCCAAGAGCATACGGTAGTATCCAATGAGTTGCGGAGTATGGCGAATCAACGTTGGAACAGGGAAAACGCGCTCCCCGCGCAAATGCAACCCGGCAAGGTAGTCGAGCGAAGGAGCGGGCACGAGACGATGTAACTCCGGGTCGATGGCTGCCACCCCGACCGCTTGTACCGCTCGGTCAAGGGCAGGTTGTAGCTGGAGACCACGCGCCATAAGCAAGGCCTGAAACAGGGTTATGGCGGTGTTCGAAGGTATGGGATTGAAGCGCGCGCTGGCATTAACCAACTTGCTCGACCTGCCGATCTAGCCGATTCACATCGGCAATGCGGCGTCGGGCAATATCAACGTACGCTGGATTCAACTCGATGCCAATAAACGGCCGCCCGTTTTGGATCGCAACAGTTGCAACCGTCCCTGAGCCAAGGAAAGGATCGAGGATGGTATCGCCCGGCTTCGACGTCAAAAGGACACAGGGCTCCACCAACGTGGGAGGGAAGGTGGCGAAATGCACATCGTGCAAGGGCTGCGTGTTGATGTCCCAGACGGTACGCAGGTTGCGCCCGTTGACCCCGCGCACAGCCTTGGAGTCATAGTGATAACGCTCGGACTTGGTCAGCAAAAATAGATACTCGTGGGAGCGGGTGGGGCGATCCTTGACCGATTCCGGTAACACATTCGGCTTATACCAAATTGTATCTGATCGAAGATACCACCCCGCGGCTTGTAAGGCGAACGCAAGCCGCCAGGGAATGCCAACCAATTCCTTGGGCTTCA
>JAABUX010003516.1_pt1 | contig 20700 bp, 17 predicted proteins | sample 5561851 | NCBI WGS metagenome assembly JAABUX01 (sample SAMN10711883, study PRJNA513361) | rock metagenome | isolation source: Antarctica rocks | place: Antarctica: Victoria Land, Richard Nunatak red sandstone | collected 2016-01-03 | reverse complement strand
GCGCACGGCGTGCCGATCCTCGCTTGGCCGGCCGGGGCGGTTCCCTACACGCTGTCCGGCGCGGGCGAACTGCTGGCCGATCGCACCGCCGACGCGGTCGCTGCGCGGATGCTCGGCCTTGCGACCGACCCGGCGCGCCGGCGGGCGATCGTGGCGGCGCAGGACCGCGTGCTTTGCGCGTTCGACCTGGACCGCCACGTTCCCGTCCTGATGCAGGCCGTGGCGCGCGCCGGCGCCGCCGTTCCCGACCGGCGCGCACGTCCGGCCATGGCCGCGAACATGCGTTTCACCCTCGCCGGCCACGTGAGCGGAACCTATAGCCTCGCCGCGGTGAACCGTGCCATAGCCCGTGCCATCGAGGCACGCCGGCCCGGCGCCGTTCGCCTCGTTCCCGTGGAGGGCGCGCCGACCGACGACGTGTCCGGGGTTCCGGATGAGGACCGGACCGCGATGGCAGCCTTCGCAGCGCGTGGCGGGTTCATCACCGGGCCGGAAGCGGTGATCAGCCAGCACTACCCGATCTATGTGCCCAAGCCCGGCGGCGACGTCCGGCTCGCCTTGGTGTTCTGGGAAGAATCGTTGATTCCGGCAGACGCCATCGCCCGGCTGGAATCCGGGTTCGACGCGGTGCTGGCGCCCTCGGCGTTCGCCGCGAAGGTCCTGCGCGATTCCGGGCTGAGCTTGCCGGTGCTGATCACCGGGCAAGCCATCGCTTGGCCGCCGCCATTCGCGCCCATCCTGGAACCACGGCCATTTACCTTCCTGCACGTCTCCTCGGCCTTCCCGCGCAAGGGTGTCGACGTCTTGCTCGCTGCCTGGGCGGAGGCGTTCGATGCGCGGCTGGACGTGCAGCTGGTGATCAAAAGCTTCCCCAATCCCCATAACGATGTCGCCGGACAGCTCGCGTCCCTACGGCAGCGGAACCCGGGTTTGGCGCCGGTCCGCCACATCGACGGCGATCTCGGGGCGAGCGAGATGGCGGCCCTGTATGCCGAGTCGGACTGCATGGTGCTGCCGACGCGGGGCGAGGGCTATAACCTGGTGGCGGCCGAGGCGCTGGCGGCGGGGTTGAGCTTGATCGTGACCGGCCTTGGCGGGCACATGGATTTCTGCACCGCAGCCAACGCCCGCCTACTGCCGTTCCGCTATGACGCCTCCCGCAGCCACCTTGCCACCCCGCACTCAATGTGGGCGGAGCCGGAACGGGACGCGCTCGTGCAGGCGTTACGCGACGCGCCGGCTGCGCCGAAACCTCCCGAGCAATCACGCCGCGACATCCTGTCGCACACCGATCCGGCCGCCTTCGTGGACCGTCTCGCCAACGCCGCCGCCGCCGTGATCGCGGCAGGGCCGGCCCGGGCGGCGCGAGTCGCCTGGGTTTCCTCGTGGCAGGTCCGTTGTGGGGTGGCCGAGTATTCCAGCGCGCTGCTGGACGCGCTGCCCCGGCGCGGGATCGAACGGCTCGCGGTCATCTGCGACGACCGGACGCCGGCCGGCGACGCCGTGCGGCCGGTGGGACGCCTCGGCGACGCGGCCCATGACGAAATTCTGCTGGACGCGATCATGCATGAGGACGCGGACGTCGTCGTCATCCAGCACCACCCCGGCCTGCTTGCCTGGGCAGCGCTGGCCTGCTTGCTAAGTCGGCTGACGCCCCAGCCCCGCGCGGTGCTCGTGACGCTGCACAGCACGCGGCCCCTGCAAGGGTTGCTGCCACCCGAGCGGGATGCGGTGCTTGCCGCTTTGGGCCGGGTCGCGCGCATCCTGGTGCACACGGTGGCCGACCTCGACATCATGCAGTCGCTTGGGCTTGGTCCCTGCACCGCCCTGCTGCCACACGGGGCAGCCGTTCCGTTGCCTAGCCGGTGGACCGCCGACGGACCGCTCATAGTGGGATGCACCGGTTTCTTTCTTCCCGGCAAGGGCATCGGCCATCTGATCGAGGCGACGGCGAAGCTGCGCCCGGCGTGGCCAGGGCTGCGGTTGCGGCTGGTGTGCGCTGAGTACGGCGACCCAATCTCGGCCGCCGAAATCGCGCGCTGCCGAGTTTTGGCGAAGGCCGTTGGCGCGGACGTGGAATGGCATACGGAGTTTCTGCCGTCCGCAATGGCAGCGGCGCTCCTGGCGGAATGCCGGCTGGTCGTGCTGCCGCACGCCCCGTCGCTGGAATCGCTGAGCGGCTCGCTCCGAAGCGCCCTTGTGGCAGGAGTCCCGGTCGCCGTGAGCCCCCTTGAGCTGTTCGACGAGGCAGCCGGCGCGGTTGCTCGCCTTCGCGGCGGTGAGCCGGCCGACATCGCCGCTGGAATCGATGAGCTCCTGTCCGACCCCGCCGGTTTGGCGCGCTTGCAGGCCGCAGGGCAGGCGTGGCTTGCCGCCCGGCAATGGCCCGAACTGGCCGCCAGGCTCCATGGGATGATGCTTGGCTTTGCGGCGCAAGGACGCGTGGAGGGCCTGAGCGACACGTGATTGAGAACCGTCCTGGCCTGAGTGAATTATCTCACGACGGCTGCATCCTTTTCGCCGGACGAGAAGTAGTCCTACTGCGGCATAGGCCGTCGGCATGCTGGCGATGCCGTTGGGTGAACAAAAGGAACGGTTCCAGACATGAGCGGCACAGACACCAAGCAGATGATTGAAACGGCGATCGAGCGCCGTGGCGTGATCAAGCGCGCGGGCCTTGGGGCACTCGGGCTGGGCGCTTTGGCAAGCGCGGGCGTATCGCTGCCAACCCGCAGCGCGTCGGCGCAGATGGCCAACATCGACGTGGACGTGCTGAACTTCGCGTTGAACCTCGAATACCTTGAAGCTGAATACTACGTCCGCGCCGTGACCGGCCAGGGCCTGGCCGACGCGGATCGCACCGGCGGCCAGGGCCAGGCGCCCGGCACCGTCAGCGCGCCCGACAACACCAAGGTGTATTTCCCGACCGGTTTGCTTCGGCAATATGCCCAGGATATCGCCAACGACGAGCAGGCGCACGTGCGCTTCCTTCGCTCAGCACTCGGCTCGGCCGCGATCCCGGAGCCTACGATCGACGTAGGCCAGGCCTTCACCACCCTGGCCCAGGCAGCCGGCTTGATCGGCCCAGGCCAGACCTTCAACCCGTACAACGACGAGATTTCGTTCCTTGTCGGCGCCTTCATCTTCGAAGACGTCGGCGTCACCGCCTACGCGGGCGCGGCCGGGTTGATCACCGACAAGGGCTACCTCGGCGCAGCCGCTTCCATCCTGGCGGTCGAGGCCTATCACGCCGGCACCATCCGTACCATCCTGGCCGAAGTCGGCGCCGGGGACGTGACGGACGCCATCGCCAACCTGCGTTCCACGCTGTCGGCTGGCGCGCCGAACATCGATGACGCCGGCACCAAGGCGGCCGATGGAACCGTGATCCTGGCTCCGGTGGACGCCAACTCCCTGGCGTTCCGCCGCACCACGCGTCAGGTGTTGAACATCGTCTACGGCGCTCCGAACGCCGCCAGCGGCTTGTTCTTCCCGAACGGCCTCAACGGCACGATCACCAGCTAGCTTTCGAGCGGCTCGCCACCTCGCTCCCTCCCTGCGCGAGCTTCGCGTTGGGAGGGGCGAACAGCGCCCGCGCGGCGTTGACGACCTGGTCCTGGTAGGCCAGCCCAAGCGCTGGCGTGTGCGAGTGATAGAAGCCGATGGCCGGCATCATTGCCCCGCCCGCCTCGTCCAGGTAGGTCCGCAGGATCACGCCCGCAGCGGCGATATTGAAACAGCTTCGTTGCAGCAAGCTTTGCTCCACCAGTGCCACCGGTAGTCCGGTGTAGCGCGCCAGCGATGGCAGCCACCTCGTATTGACCTGCATCAGGCCGAGATCACGCGATCCGTCGGTGTTCAAGTGCGCAAGGCCGGGACGTCCACCCTCGACATGCATGATCGACGGGAGGATACGGGGCGGCAAATGATAGATCGACGCGACCAGCGCCATGCAGGCGGCAAAAGGCACGGCCAAATGAGTAAACCCTCTTTACGACAGCGCAAGCATAGCGCGACAGGACGCATCGACCCATCGTTCTTTCTCTGGCGGGAGAAGTCCAGGGCGAGGGCGGCTGACCAAGCCGGCTTCACCCTGCTCGAAATCCTCGTCGTCATCGCCATCCTCGGCCTGCTGATCGGCCTCGTCGCGCCCGCGGTGCTACGGCAACTCGGCAACGCCCGCACCTCCGTCGCACGCCAATCGATCGAGCGGATCGGCACGATCCTGGACCTGTACAAGCTCGACATCGGCAGCTATCCCTCCACCGACCAGGGTCTCCAGGCGCTGGTGGACCGGCCCACCGGGGCCACCAACTGGAACGGTCCCTATGTGAAGGGCGCCGTGCCCGTCGACCCGTGGAACCACGGGTTCACCTACCGCACCCCATCGCAACGATCGGGCCACGACTACGACCTTTGCTCGAACGGGCCGACCGAAGGCGGCGCCAACAGCCAAATGTGCAATCCTTGATCACAGCGGTGGCGCCGACCACGTGGTGATGCGGAACGAGCGGCCCGACCGGTCCCGACCCAGGGCCACGGCGGCCGTGCGAACGAAAACCCCACCGCCCGCGTCCTGCACGCGCGCCGTGATGGTGACCGCAGTCGGCGCCTGGGGCGGCCCCGTCGCCGTGGTCGGAACATGCGCCAGTTCGAGCGCGCGCAATACCACCGGGTCGGCCGCCCGTGGGTCGACTACCCCGTCGGAGTCGAGCGTCAAGTGCGGCCGCAGCGCTGCCAAAAGCTTGGGCGTCATGCCCAGCACGAGGCCGATTTCGTCCAGCGCCTGGAAGCGGGCGCTTGGGGGAGCGTAGCTGAGTCCCGCCTGCCGGTAGCGCTGCGCTTTCGGGCCCGTGCCCAGGTCTTCCCCGGACGCCTGGCGCCATTCGTCCATCGCCAGCGCGATCGAGGCGGCAGCGTCCGCGGTGGCTCCGGCCGCGCGCAGGAGGAACACCAGGAACTCGGCCGGTGCCGTGTTCGGGTTGACCTTCCCCGCCTCGTCGTCGATCCGCAGCTCGACAGCCGCCACGCCGGGCAATGGCGCCAGCCGTCGCAGCGCGCCGTCTGCGGCCCAGCGCGTCGCCGGCGCCGGGTCGATCAGGTGGAAGATCGCCTCGTGCACGGCGCCGTCCGCGGCGTTCTGCAACACGATCGCCCGGCGCAGGTTGTCGGCCAGCTGCGTTTCGCTGCGCCCGGTCGCGGTCACCTGCGTCAGCAGCAGGGCAAGCAGCGCCATCGACCACAGCACGATCAGCAGCGCGAAGCCACGCTGCCTCATTTTGGCGGAGTCATTGGTCCAGGCGCAGGCGCCGGCGCAGCGGTTGCTGCGGATCGGCCGAACCCGACACGCCCAGCGCCTGCAACTGCTGCGGCACGGCTGCGGCGCTGTTCAGTTGCTCACGCAGGTCGGCGGTCAGCTCCGCGGCGTCCCGCTGGTCGTGCACCACATGGGGGGTAATCAGCACCAGCAGCTCGGTCCGTATGCGGGTGTTGTTTTGGCTGCCTGCCAACAGCCCGAGCAGCGGGACATTCTTGAGCCACGGAATGCCCTGGTTGTTGCGGGAATCGGCGTCGCGGATCAGCCCTGCCAGGCCGACCGTCTGCCCGTCCTGGATCACCACGCGCGAGGTGATGCTGCGCTCGTTGAAGGTGGGCGAGTTCACGCCGGGGGTGGTCACGTTCGGATCGACGTCGCTGACTTCCTGCGCGATGTCGAGCGTCACCAGCCCGCCGCTGTTCACCCGCGGGGTCACCTGCATGATGACGCCGGTTTGTTGATACTGGATCGAGTTCACGATCGGGCCGTTGCTGGTGATCGTGCTTTGCGAGGTCTGGCTGATGTAGGGCACCAGCGCGCCCACCTGCAGCCGCGCGGCCTCGTTGTCCAGGACGAGCACCTGGGGAGACGACAGGACACGCAGCTTGGTGACCGATTGCAGCAGGTTCAGCGCGGCGTTGGTATTGTTCGGTCCGCTGAGCACGAAGCCGGGGAAGCCGCTGGCGAACCCCGCCGCCGGTGGCGCCGCGAAGCTGAGCGCCCCTTGGATTCCGGCCCGGAAGAAGAATTGCGTGCCGTACTGCAGGGCGTCGTTCAGCGTCACCTCGGCGATGGTCGCGTCGATGCGGACCTGCAGCGGCAGGATATCGAGCTTGCGGAGCATGGTCTCGACCGTCTCGTTCTCGTGCGGCGTGGCATAAACCAGCAGGGCGTTGCTCTGCGTGTTGGGGATGATCCGCATGGTGTCCGCCCCGGCGCCCTCCGCCGGGTCGAGCCCGCCAAGCAGCGGGTTGCCGCCGGCCGCAGGTGCAGCCGGCGGCGGAGTCGCCGGTCCCGAGGGAGCGTTGCCCAAGCTGCTGGACAACCCGCCGCCTCCCGAAAGGCCTCCGCCCAAGCCTCCGGAGCCGCCGCCCAACCCACCGCCACCTAACCCGCCGCCGCCCAGCCCACCGCCGCCTCCTGGCCCGCCGCCGCCGCCCAGTCCGCCGCCGCCCAGTCCGCCGCCGCCCAGGCCGCCACCACCGCCATACCCGCCACCGCGGGAGGAGCCGGCTTGCTGGGCAGTGATACCTGCCTGGGCTCCGGTGGATGGAGGAGTCGGCTGCGCCGTCACGTTGTTGGGCGTGAAAGCCTGCTGGAGGACGTAGGCCGTATCGTTGCTGCGGCTGTTCTGCAGGTAGTACACGTGCCAACTGCGCGAGGTCTGCTTGCGGTTGCGCTCGACCAACGCGTAGATCCTGCGGGTTTCCTCGATGTAGCGCGGCTGCGACGACACGACCAGCACGGCGCCGATCCGCTGCATCGGCAGCACCCGGACGAGCCCGGCGAGCGCCCCGCCCTGGCCCCGGAACGCGTCCTGCAAGGCGCTCGCAAAGTCCTTCGCGTCGCCGGACGGCACCGGGAACAGCGCGTAGGATTGGCCAGCCAGAAGATCCACGTCGAAGGCGCGCACCAACGATATGAGCGTCTGCCGGGTAGCCGGGTCGCCAGAAACGATCAGGGCATTGCGCCCGGCGTCTGCGACGATACGGCCGCCGCTTTGCACGAAGGGCTGCAGCGTCTTGCCTAAATCCTCCGCGCTGGCGAACCGCAGCGGCAGCACGACCGCGCCCCCCGCCGCCTCGTTGTCGGCCAAGCCCGGCGCCGTCGCCGCGGCCGCCGCAGGCACCACGCGCCACAACCCGCCCGCCTGCAACGCCGCCGCCCCGCTCTGGCCGAGCAGCGCCTGCAGGGTCGGGATAAGCTGGTCCTGGCGCAGCGGCGTCGCCGAATGGAACGTCACCATGCCGTGCACCGCAGGGTCGATCGTGTAGTTCTGGTTGAGCAGCTTCCCGAGGATCTGCGCGACCACGTCCCGGATGTCGGTGTCGGCGTATTCCAGGACGATGTCGCCCCGCCCTCCGCCGCCCGCGCTGCCGCCCGGCGTGCGCACCTGCACGTTGGGCGAGGGCGCCAGGCTGACCTGAAGCGGCGGCGACGCATTCGGGGACCCGGCCGAACCGTTCACGCGCGGGTCCGCCTGCCCGCCGCCCTGAACCTCCGGCAACGGATCGAGCACGGGAGGCTCACGCGATTCACAACCTCCGATGAGGGCCAATGCGAGCAGAATGGCCGGGCGAAGGGTCAACGAGGAACTCCGAGCGCGGGCCGGGTCGGCGAACGGGTCGGGACCGGCTGCGCGTTGTTGAGGATAGCCAGGCCGGTTGGCGCCGGGTCGGACTTGAAGGGCACGGCGGCGGGAGCGGCGGCGCTGCCGGCGGTGGCATAGCGCGGCTGCACCGAGTGGAGCGTGACGCCATCCTGCAGCGTTACCTCTCCCTGGTGTATCGATTGGACGCGGAATCCGCCGATGGTGTCTCCCTCGCCGACCACGAGGGCCTTGCCCGCCGCGTCCGGGGCGAAGATCGCCTGCCGCGTTCCCCCGGTGACCATGATCCCAGCCAGCCGCGGCAACGGCGCGGTGCGGGCGGCGATCTCCGGCGCGCGCGCTTCGGCGGCGGGACGGCGACCGGGGCTGAACAAAGGCCGCGCAAGCAAGGACGCGACCTGGTCGGCAGAGGGACCGGACGGGCCGGCGGCGCGGCTGGCTGCAGGGGCCGCCTCCGCCTGGGGCGCCCGTCCCGGCTCCGGCGCCTCGCTCGTCGCCTCGCGCGCGACCAGGGCAGCCAGCAAGGCCGCCAGCGCCGACAGCAATAGGATGGGCCAGCGCGTCATTTCAGCGCCGCCGCGGGCTCGTGAAAGGCCGACACGGTGAACGTGGCGTCGAGCGGCTTGGCCGATCCGTTGGTGATCGCCTGCGTCGGTTGCAGCTGGAGATTCCCGACCAGCATCCGCGGGGCAGCCTCGTCGATCGCGGCAAGCAGGCTGACCAGCACCGGCCAAGTTCCGCTGACCGTCACCCGCACGCCAATCCGGCGGAACGGCCCGGCCGTCTCCGACTGGAGCGCTTCGGCGCTGGCCATGGTCGCGCCGGCCTGAGTCACCAAATCCTGCACGCGCTGCTGCAACGCCGCCCCGGCCACCGCATCCGATGACGCGTCGAACGTCGCGCGCCGGCCCGGACCCTCGGCGCCGGCCGCTTCGACCTCGCGTTGCAGGGCCGGCGCGGTTGCGGCAAGGGCGGCCATGCGGGCGGCGATCACGCGGCGGTCCTGCAGCCGTTCCTGACGGTCCTGGTACCAGCCGATCACCGGCGCCACGGCGCCGAAGCCCGCCAACGCCAGCACGAGCAGGAGGATCGCCACCGCCAGCGCCTGTCCGCGGCGTCCGGTCGGCAACGTTGCGGCCGACATCATGGCGTCAGCTCCACCCGGATGGAGAACTGGTCGAGCTTGTCGCCGCCCAGCCGCATCACCGGCGCCGCGAAGGCCGGGTTTCGCAGTTCCGGCGCGGCTGACAAGTCGCCGATCAGCCGCGCGGCGGCGGCGGACCGCCCGGTCAGCGTGACCTGCCGGTCCTTCAGCGCCAGCGCCGTCAGATAGGTGTCGTCGGGCAGCGCGCGGGTGACGGCGGCGAGCGCCAGCAGGGCGTTGCCGGCCCGCGCCGTTTCTGTTTGCAGCAATTGCTCCGCGCTGGTGTGGGCCGTCAGGCGGCTTCGCAAGCCATCGACCAGGGCCAGGCGTGGCTTGAGCGCATCGATCGCATCTTCCACGCGGGCCATGTCGCGTTGTTGCCGGATCACCGGAATGGCGCAAGCCACGGCAGCCAGCGCGGCGCATGCGATCGCCAGCGCCCGTGTGACCGACCGCCGGTTCCCGGCCCGGCCCGGCGCTTGCAGGTCCAATGCGACGCCGCCGGCTTCCAGCCGCGTGGGATGCAACCCGATCCGGTCCAAAACCGCCAACAAGGCGGCGATCTCGGCGCGCGGCACCATCGCCAGGCGGACGACCATGCGGTTGTTGGCCGGGTCGCGGCGGACGATCCGCCAGGACCAGGCGACGTCGGTGGCGCTGAACGGCGTCAAACGATCCATCTCGTAGCGCAGCACGGTCGCTGGATCGCGCTCGGCCGCCAGTGGCAGCACCGCGTCCTGCTGCAGCAGGCTGGCTTCAGGCAGCGCGATCACGGCCGGCCCGGCGCGGCGGACGCCGGCAAGGGTGGCACGGGCGGCCGCCAGCCCGGCGGCGTCCGGCGGAAACCGGCCGGCCGGCGCCGTCCGCCCAGCGCGGCGGACGGAAAGTTGCACGGCGCCGTCCGCTCCCGACTCCACGAGCACCGCATCCGGCGCGCGGCCGGTGCGCGTCAGCCCGTCCGAAACGAGCGTGCGCATCTGCTGCGCCCACCAAGTGGCGAATTCCTGCAACATTGTGTCTGGCTACGGTCCCCACCGCATAACGGTGCGCCATAATAGCCGGATGCGGGCGGCATCGGTAGCTGCGCGTTTGTGACCCTTTCGACGATCAACTCTGCGGCGGCACATCCCAGCCTAACACCAGGTAGCGCCCCCGTTGCGCCCCATGACCAGCCCAGGCGATGGCCCGGCGGCTGAACGCCGAACCGTCGTTGCGCGTGACCCAGACCGCGATTTCCACGTAAACGCCGTCTTCCGCCGGTCCCTCTGCCGATGTGTCGTCGTCATTGGCGCCAAGGCTTTGCAGCACGCGCAACACCACCGGATCGGCGGCGGCCCGCACGGGGTCGCCGGGGTAGAACACGCTCATGTGCGGCGCCAGGCGGGCAAGCAGGTCCGGCGTCATGCCCAGGACCTGGCTCAACTCTCCGATCGTTTCGAACGGTGCGCCCGGCGGGGCGTACGACCGGCCTGCTTCACGATATTGCGCGGCCTTGGCGCCGAATGGGCGGGCGCGCTGGCCCGGCGTGTGCCAGTCGGCGATCGCGGCGGCCAACCTGGCTGCGGGTTTCTCGGTCATTCCCACCTGCTGCAGCAACGCCTTCAGCAACGGCTCGGACGCCGTGTTCGGATTGACCTTGCCGGCGAGGCTGGTGACGCGGGTGACGGCTCGTCCGCCGGCGATGGCGGTCGCATGATCCAGCCCGTCCGCGCCGCGCTGCGCGGGCGAGGCGCTCATGAGGCGGAAGATGGCGCCGTAGATCAGCCCGTCGGCCTGTGCCTCCAACACCGAAGCGGTGCGGATGTTGGCCGCGACCTGCAATTCGCTGCGGGCGGAAGCGGTGAGTTGCGTGGTCAGCAGGGCAAGCAGCACCAGCGACCACAGCACGATCAGCAGCGCAAACCCGCTTTGGCGCCTATTCACGGGGACGGTCCTGTGCCGGCTCGGCTACGATATCCGGCCAGTGCCGCGGATCGGCCTCCGGAAACGCCAGGTGGATGCGGACCAGCCGCGGCAGGTAATCCTCCGACCAGGTTTCGGTCCAGCCGCTGCCCTTGGCGCCGACAGGATAAAGGTATTCGAAGCGGATAGCGGACAATCCGGTGAGCAAGGCGGCTTCGGATGGCGGCAGCGGGACGGCGGCAAGGGCGTGGGTGTGCGGCGTCCAGCGCATCAGCAAGGTGTGGGCCGGGCCCACGAGCAGTGCGACGTCCGCGTGGCGTTGCAGCGCGTCGCCGGCCGCCTCGGGCAAGTCGGTCGTGAACACGAACTGGAACCGGTCGCCGTTGACGCGCGGCGGGGTGGCGGCGCTGCCGGGGTCCATCCGCGCGACCAAGCCGCGGAGCACGCGACTTACGGCGTCCAGGTCGGCGCGCCCGCTGACCATGCGGTCCTGCATGGCCCAGGCGCGCAAGCCGAACTGGACACCTTGCACGATCCCGGCCAGCACGAGGCCGAACACGGCCAGCGCCACGAGCACCTCGACCAGGGTGAAGCCACGGGACAGCGATGTCCGTCCATCCCGGTTCCGTCTCCCCATCATGGCAGCTGGGGCGGCACCGGGGTCAGGCGCTGGGTGTCGAGGCGCACGTTGGACCGGTGCCGTCCTCCCATCCAGGACACGATGACGGATACCTGATACAGCGTCGTCTGCGTGAGGGTCGCCGGTTCGCGCCGGGTCCGTCCCGGGGCGGTTGCGGCAAGGCTGTCGAGCGGCGCCACGATCAGCCGCCAGTGAAACCCCTCGCCCTCGTCGCCCTGCAAGTCTTCGGCCGCAGGAGCGGCGAGGCCGTCGAAGGCGCTGAGATGGGAGCGTGCAAGCGCCACCGCGTCCTCGGTGCGGCCCGCGGCGCCGACGCCACGCAACCCGGTGGCGCCACCTTCCAGCAGCGCCACCGTGGCGAGGGATACGATGACAAAGGCGACCAGGACTTCGAGCAGGGTGAAGCCTGCGTCATGCGGGATCACTGCGTTGGTTTGAGCACCTTGTTGGCATGGTCGAGGATGTCGTTGCACTCGTCGTCGTCTCCCTCGGCGGCCTCCTTGCGGGCGTGTCGGAGGTCGTTGTCAAGCACCGCCCGCAGGTGCGCGTCGGTCACCGCCGCGATCTGCTGCGACAGCGCGGCGATGCCCTGGGGACAATTGGTTGCGGCACGGGCCGGGCACAGCGGCGCGATAATAGCGATGGCAAGCAGGGTAACGGTTTTCTTCAAGGTGGCTTCCTGTGTCTTGGGCAATGGGGCGGAAGCGGTTCAAGGACACGATCAGGGCCAAGTCATGTGACCTTTCCAAGACGTTTCACATCCGGTTGACCAAATACTAAAAGTTTTATTACGAATAAATGACGATTATATCGTTATTTCACGCAAACCAGTTGCCGCGATTCGAAATACCTTGAAAAATATTTGTTGCTATATCATTATGTTTTGATCAATTCGAGGGTGATTTACTTCTAATCTTGCTTCCTCCTTACCCGACCCGGAGATAAACGTGCCAACAAATCCGACTCTGCAAAGTCTCATCCCCCTCGCGGTCGATGAGAACGGCAGCTCTGTCCTTATCGAGACCATCACCCCCGTCCAGGCCGGCGACGCGCTCACCCTCAACTACGATCCGACAACCATGTTCGGCACGCTGTCAATCGTTGGCACGAACGTGTTCTACACGGCCGCAACCGGCGGCCCACCCATCACCGAGCAGATCAGCTACTCGGTGTCCGAAGCCGGGTTCGGCACCTCCGACCTGCAGTCGGGATCGTTCGTCGTCGAGCCAGCCCCCGCCCTGACTGCCGTGACGCTCACCGCCCCGGTCGAGGTCGGGCAAAGCGTGGTCATCGGCACCGTCGCCGTCACCCTCCCGAACGATCCGTTGACGCTTTCCAACGTCATCGGTTTGGGTAGCGTGACGCTGGGCGGGGTGGCAAACGGCGTCCAACAAATCCTCTACACGGCCCCGGCAGGCACCGGCGGCGCCGCGGCTGACACCGTGTCGTACACCCTCACCGACGCGTACGGCCTGTCCTCGTCGTCCCAGGTGTTGTCCGTCGCGCTCGATCCGGGCCTGACCTACGTTGCCGGCCTGCCGAATGGCGTCGAGAGCGGGCAATCGACGGTGATCGCGGTGCTGACGCCGGGTCTCCTCGGCGACACCCTCACGTTGACCGCCATGAACAAGGCCGCCGCCGCCGGCCTGTCGATCGGCCCATTGCTGGCAAACGGCACCGAGCAGCTGATCTACACGGCCCCGGCGGGCGTGACCACGACCCACGCGACAACCCTCGACTACACGGTCGAGGATCAGCATGTTGGCGGCCATAGCTACGTCACCGCGATCCAGTTGGTGGCCGGCCCGGTGGTCACGCCGGTGATTCCGACCGGCAACCTGGAAAACGGGCAGTCTGTCGTGATCGGCAGCGTCAAAAGCGGCCTCGCCGGCGACACCCTGGCCATCACGCAGAGCGGCGCCTTTCTCGGCGCCGTCAGCCTGGGCGCTGCCGACGCGAACGGCGTGCAGCAGATACTCTACACCGCGCCCGCGCACATCCTCGCAAATGCGCTTGAGGCCGTGTCCTACAGCATCACCGACGGGCGTGGCTCTCCAGCGACCTCCGGAGCGGCCTCGGTGCAGCTGGACTACGGCGTGATCATCACGTCGACCGGGCCGCATGTCCTGTCGATCGGGCAGTCCGCCGTGGTCGACACGATCACGACCTCGCTTCCTGGCGACGTCGTCAAGTTTACCAAGACCTTTTCGAGCCTGGGCAACTTCACGCTCGAGCACATCGGCGGCAGCGCCACGACGCCGAACACCTACACCGTCACCTACCATGAAACCGGCGCGTTCTCGACATTCCGGCGCGATTACGCGACCTTCCAAGTCGGGGATCGCGTGGGCGGCAAGCTGGCGGGAGACGGACCCGTCATCCGGCTGGACCCGCTGCCACCGGTGATCGTGGATCCGCTGGTGACTCCCGTCGAGAAGGGACAGTCGGTGGTCATCAGCACCGTCGCGCCTGGCACGCCCGGCGACACCTTCACCCTGTCGCAAACCGGAGCCATAGCCGGCACGCTGGCCCTAGCTCATGTGGGTGGCGTCGAGGAGGTCGTGTACACCGCACCGAGTTCCATGAAGTCGAGTGGAGCCGACTTGCTCAAATACACCGTGACGGATGAGAACGGCGGAACGGCCGTCAGCAACTTGACCTATGTCAGGCTCGACGCCGGCCCGTCGACGCTGGCTTTCGCGCCGGCTCCGGTGGTGACTGGCCAATCCACCGTCATCGGCGTGGCATACGCCGGCCTGGTCGGCGACACGCTGACGCTGACGCAGACGGGCACGAGCTTGGGAACCGTGACGCTGAACGGCAACAAGATCGTTTACACCGCCGCCGCCAACGTGCCCAGCACCAGCGTCAGCACCGACGCCGTGTCGTACACCATCTCCGACCAGCACAATGGCGTGACGCTGGCCGGCGTTGCCGCTGTCAAGATTCTGGGTGCACCGGCAACGACCGGCAACGCGGCAATCGACAGCACGGCTTTCCAAAGCTTCTACGACCTGGCAAGCGGCGCCCCGACGATGACCTTCAAGGGCGCCAACTCGGCTGTGTTGCTGGAAGGCTCATCCAGCCCGATGATCACCGACAACGCGATCGGCCTCACGGTCGATGTCGCGTCGAGCAGCGTGTCGGCTACCCTCGCGAACTTCGTGGCGGATGCACGCGGCGTGATCGACCTGCTCAATGGCGTCGGCGGCTACACCTCGGCCGCCGCCGCGCAGAGTGCCCTGGTTTCGGACGGAAATGGCGGCTCGACCCTCGCGTTGGGCAGCGGCTCCCTTCACTTCCTGGCGACGAGTTCGATCGCGGTGGCGCACTTCAAGATCGGCTGACCGGCCTGTTCGGCCGTCCCCAGACGGCCGGTTGCTGCCCCGGCGCTTTCCCTGCCTGGCGAGGGAAGCGTCGGGGACGACATCACCGTTTCATAAACTTGTCATCAAACCGCCGTCGCGTCCGCGGGCCTGACCTCTGTATCGAGATGGGGAAGCAACACGCAGCTTCGCCATCGGCGACAGATCAGGCCATCGACTTGCAAATCGGCAAGCACGGCTTGTTTTGTATTTGCAAGGAATTGAGACGAATGCATTACCGGCCCAGGACCAATCAGGTGCGGCAAGCGCTGCTCGCGGCGACGATGATCGGCGCCATGAGCCTCCCCGCCTTCGCCGGCGTCGCGGAGATGGATAACGAGACGACTTCCCCGCCGCTGCCGAGCGGGCAGCATATCGCGCCGACGGCCGCGACCGGCGCCTACTTCACCGGCCTCAACCCGGGCCTGGCGAACTACCCGGACCACCTGGCCAGCCAGGCCGTCAAGACCGCCATCAGCCCCGACGGCAACACGCTGCTGGTGCTCACAAGCGGCTACAACGACTTGAGCGGCCCCGACGGCAAGCTCGATCCGGCCGCATCGAACGAGTACGTCTTCGTGTTCGACATCAGCGGCGGCAACCGCGACCAGCCGAAGCAGGCCCAGGTGATCCCGATCCCCGACACCTATGTCGGCCTCGTGTTCGCGCCCAGCGGTTCGACCTTTTATGTGTCGGGCGGCGTGGACGACGTCGTGTATGCCTACACCGCGGCTGATGGCCAATGGGCGCAGAGCGGCTCGGTGAAGCTCGGCCACGCCACCGGCAACGGCCCGCTCGCGACCCAGGGCCCGACCGTGTCCAACCTCGCGATCACCCAGGACGGCGCCAGGCTGGTCGCCGACAACATCTACAACGACTCGATCTCGCTCATCAGCCTGGCCGACCTCAGCGTTCTCGGCGAACTTGACCTGCGGCCCGGCGTCATCGATCCGGCGCTGTCCGGCCAGGCCGGCGGCGAGAACCCGTTCGGCGTCGCGATCATGGGCAACGCCACCGCCTACGTGTCCAGCCAGCGCGACCGCGAGATCGACGTCGTCGACATCACCACGCCGAAACCCACGCTGGCCGCCCGCATCGCCGTGTCCGGCAACCCGAACAGCATGGCGCTGAACGCCCGGCAGACGCTGCTGTATGTGGCGCAGGACAACACCGACACGGTGGTGGTGATCGACACCCAGTCCAACCAGGTCGTCGAGGAAATCCGCACGGCCGCGCCGGATGGCTTGCTGGCCAATCCGGTAAGCTACACCGGCGCCGCGCCCAACAACCTCACCATCTCGCCGGACGGCGAGACGCTGTATGTCACCAACGGCGGCGCCAACTCGGTGGCCATGATCGACATCGGCGTCACCGGGCCGCATCGGACCATGGGATTGATCCCGACCGGCTGGTATCCGCACGCGGTCAGCCTCTCGGCCGATGGCCACTCGATGTATGTGGTCAACGGCAAGAGCGACCCCGGGCCGAACCCGCAGCACCTGACCGGCGGGACGAGCCTGCTGAAGCTCAACGGGCAAACCGCGGCGCAGAACACGGCGGCAGCGGCGGCGTCGAACGCGTCGAACCAGTATATCCTTCAACTCGAGTCGGCTGGCCTGCTCGCCTTGCCGATCCCCGGCAGCGCGGATCTTGCCAATCTCACCCGCATCGTCGCCGCCAACAACGGCTACAGCCTGGCGCGCAACGAGCAGGACGAGGCCGTGATGGGCGCGCTGCGGCAGCAAATCCAGCACGTGATCTACATCGTCAAGGAAAACCGCACCTACGACCAGGTGCTGGGCGACCTCCCGGCCGGCAACGGCGACCCGGCGCTCACCGTGTTCGGCCAGGCCGTCACGCCGAACTTCCACCGGCTGGCCAGCAACTTCGTCAACCTGGACAATTTCTTCGACTCCGGCTCGGTGAGCGGTGACGGCTGGCCCTGGACGACCTCGGCTCGCGAGACGGACACGGTCGTCAAGACCATTCCGCTGAACTACGCCAACAGCCCGATCGCCACCCAGAAGTATGGCCGGGGCGCGCCGTACGACGCCGAGGGCCAGAACCGTGGCGTAGACACCGGATACCCCACGGTCGCCCAGCGGCAGGCGGCCGACCCGCGCTACCCGAACGACCCGAACCTGCTGCCGGGCACCAACGACGTCGGCGCGCCGGACGGCCCGAACGGGCAGAAGCAGCGCGGCTACATCTGGGACAGCGCGTTACGCTCCGGGCTGACGGTCCGCAACTACGGCTTCCTTTGCGACCTGAACCGCTACGGCGCCGGGCCCGCGCAAATCCCGCAGGACCTGATGCCGGCCCTGAACAACCCGCCGACCCAGGTCGCCTACCCCGTCAACCCGACCCTGATCCCGCTCACCGACATCTACTTCCGGGGCTTCGACAACGCTTTCCCCGACATCTTCCGCGAGGAGGAGTGGGCGCGCGAGTTCGACGGCTACGTTGCGGACAAGAACCTGCCGAGCCTCTCGCTGGTGCGGCTGATGCACGACCACATGGGCAACTTCGCCACCGCGATCCTAGGCGTGAACTTCCCGGAAGCGCAGCAGGCCGACAACGACTTCGCCGTCGGCCTGCTGATCGACCGGGTGGCGCATAGCCCGTACAAGGACAACACCCTGATCTTCATCGTCGAAGACGATGCCCAGGACGGCCCCGACCACGTCGACGCCCATCGCAGCACCGGCTATGTCGTCGGCCCCTATGTCAAGCAGGGCGCCCTGGTCTCGACGCGCTACTCGACGGTCAACATGCTCCGCACCATCGAGGACGTGCTCGGAATCGATCACCTGAACCTCAACGACGCCTACCAGCGCCCGATGACCGACATCTTCGACCTGAACCAGAAGAGCTGGACGTTCCACGCCCAGGGTTCGACCGTGCTGAACCAGACCCAGGTTGCCCGTGAGGCGCCGGTCGAGTTCGCCGGCGCAGCCCCATTCCATGTCGCCCACCCGGCCGCCTACTGGACGAACGCGACGCGGGGCTTCGACTGGTCGAAGGAGGACCGGGTGCCGGTGGAGCTGTTCAACCAAGTCGTGTGGGATGGGCTGACCAACGGCGCGCCCTACCCGGCCGCCCGCGATGGCGCCGACCTGCGGCAGAACCGTGCCAAGCTGATCGCCGAGCGCCGCCTTCACGTTGGCGACCAGCCTGGCGAGTAAGCCTCGGATGTCAGCCCGCGTTCAGCTCGAACTTCACGTGCACGAGCTTGACCAGCGTGCGTCCAGCGAGATCGCCGGGAGGCGGCGGGTAGCTCGCGTTCCGAACGGCCGCAAGTGCCGCACGGTCGAGCACCGGTGAGCCGGAGGTTTGGGCAAGGCCGGTAACGTGAACCGCTCCGTCGCGGTATTCGAACGCCACGACGGCCTGTCCGGTCGAACCCATGAGACGGGCCGCCGCCGGGTAGCTGCGCCGGGCCTCGGCTTGCACCGCCTGGAGCAGCAGCGTCTCGAACGATGCTTCCACAGCGGCAGGTGCGGCGGCCTGCTGGGTCGGCGCGTCGCTGGCGAGACGCGCCGCCGCGGCACTGGGCGCAGGGGCGGCTTGGCGTTGCGCAACCAGGGGAACGGCGCGGGACGCGACGGGGCGCGGCGTCCTGATGGAAGCGACCTTCAATGACGTGACAGGCAGCGCCTGGTTCGGCTTCGGAGGCAGGTCGGCAACCGGCTCGACGACCTGTGAAACGGGGCTGGGACGTGAATCGGCGACGGATTGCGGCGCCGGCGGTTCGAGGGCCAGTTCGGGCGGAGGTTCCGCCACCGGCTCCGAAGGCGGCACGGACGGTTGCTCAATTGGCTCGGCGATATCCGGCGCGACCTGCGGCGGTTCGGGCAACGGGACCGAGACCAGCGTCACTGGGATCGGCGTCGATTGCGGGGCAGCGTCTGGCCTCCCGACGCCGGGAACCAGCATCAACAAGGCAACGTGCGCCGCGCTTGCCAAGGCGAGCCATGGCAGGAGGGCGACATTGCGGGCTTGATCGGACGAAAGCGCGCGCGCTCCCATGTCGGCTCCAACCATGCACTTCCCCCCTCTCCCCGACGCCAACGCAATTCAGCAGACGAGGGCCGCCGCGGACACCCGTGTCATGATCTCTTCACGGACGAGAATGGCCGTACGTTCTGTTTCACCAACGTCTTGCCAACCCGGCGACGGGCTGCCACGCGTGGCCGTTCTTGCGGGTCAGCGATCCCCTGGGCCGCGGGAGATGAGGTATTCTTCGAACAGGGCCTGCCGTTGGCGGGGCGTCAGCACGGCCGAGTTGCGGCCTGCTTTCTCGAGAAAGGCATCGAATTTCTGCCGTAACCGTTCGCGCGCCTCGTCGGTCACCGGTTGCTGCGGTGCCGGCGCCACGACCGGCGGAGGTTCGGGCGTCGGTATCGGGTCAGCTTGGGCCGGGAGGGATGGCTGGCTAGGCGGCACCGGGGCGAGCCAGGATGTCGCAGCCCATGTTGCCCCTCCAACCAGCACTGCCAGGCTCACAGCCGTGACGAGCCACGGTCGCACTCGGGACGCCCTTGAAGGCGCCGGAACAGCATTCGCGACCGATGCAGCCCTAGTTCCCCAAGCTGGTGGCGGTTCCGGCACGGCGCTCGAGACTGGCAGGGCACCGGCCGCCATCTCCCACAGCTGGGGAAACCGCGGCTGCAGCAAGTCGCTGAAACCCGTCCGGCCGACGAGCACGAGTTGCATCAGCAGGGGCTGCGAGGAGGGGGTGATCGCTCGCTCGAAAAACTCGAGGGCTCCTGTGTCCAACGCTTCGGCGGCTTCGACGATCAAGACTGTGCGGCCCGACGCCGGCTGATGCGCCTTCAGGGTGGCAAGCATCGCCGCCGCGCCGTCCTTGCCGTGCAGTGCGTCGATCCCGGCCTGGAATGCGACGTCGGCAAGAGTAAGCCTCCGGCCTGCGGAGGGCGTAAAACGCAGGAAGTGGCAGGTTCGCAGCAATGTCGAGGCCATGACCGCGTGGGTCAGTGTGGCTGCCTCCGTCGGCCCGGCGGCAAGCACGGCAATGCCGCGCTGTCCGATGAGCAACGCGCCTACGACGGTATCGCATGCCGCCCCGACCGCCACCGCAGGCTTGAGGTTCGCCGACATCAGGACGCAAACTCCATCGGCCTGTCGAGACGATTCCTGCTCTTCCGCCAAGGGGGGAGGAAACAGAAAGCATGGCCGGGCATATGCGCTTGCCCTGGGCAATCGGCCCGGGCGGCCCGGGCGGCCCCAGTTGCGACGTGATACTCGGCATAGGCGCTGCACGGGCCGGGCAGGCCGTCGAAGAGAAGCAACGGCTGAGGCAAACTTTCACTCCAAAGCGGTCACGGGCACACACCTCCTGCAAGCAAAAGAGGGGACATGGTCAACCGTGCATCGACGAAGCCCACGGCTGGCCTGGCCGCGCTGACTGGCTCGTACGACAAGTTCAGCTTAGACCTGGGGCCGAAATCTCGATAGCGCGGCCTCAGGCGCCGGTGTTGACGACCTGAACCCGGCGGTTGCGGGGCTCTTCACGTTGCGGCGGTGTCTGGATCAGCAATCCCTCGTCGCCCATGCCAACAGCCTCCAACCGATCCGGCTCAAGATGAAAATGCTCGACCAGATAGCTGACGACGGGTGCCGCCCGGCGCGCCGACGACTCCCTGTTCGCGTCCGGAAGCCCGACCGTGTCGGTATGGCCCTCGATGCGGAAATGGGAGCCGTTCAGCGCCGGGCTGGCGAGTGCTCGGCCGAGGTCGTTCAAGGTGCGGGCCGCGTTTGGCATCAAATCGGCCAACCCGGTGGCGAATTGCACGTTGAGGTTAACCGACGGCGCGGCGGCAGTGGTGTCGGCCTTGGGTCGGAAAACCGCCGCGGGATGACGGCCGCCCAATGCCGGCCCGCCGGTCCGCTGCACGGCCGGAGCGGGCAGGTTCACCGCCGGAACTGCTTCAGGGGCCTGCATGGTCGGCCGGATGCCCCGGGTGCTCCCCGAAAAGCCGA
>JAABUX010003514.1_pt1 | contig 20704 bp, 16 predicted proteins | sample 5561851 | NCBI WGS metagenome assembly JAABUX01 (sample SAMN10711883, study PRJNA513361) | rock metagenome | isolation source: Antarctica rocks | place: Antarctica: Victoria Land, Richard Nunatak red sandstone | collected 2016-01-03 | reverse complement strand
TTGCCGATCTACCGCGGCGACATCATCAACGCGCTCGAGTTCACGCCGGAGGCGCGCCGAGCCGACCCGGAGCGGCAAATCCAGGCCTACTCGCAATCGGCGGCGACGCTGAACCTGCTGCGCGCGCTGACCGATGGCGGCTATGCGGCGCTGACCCGCGTGCACGAGCACAACCTCGACTTCGTCGCGCAATCGCCCCAGGGCAAGCGCTACCAGGAGGTGGCGGACCGCATCACCGAGGCGCTCGCCTTCATGGCGGCCTGCGGCGTGTCGGACCTGAACACCCCGGCGATGGCGTCCACCAAGCTGTACACCTCGCACGAGGCCCTGCTGCTCGGCTACGAGGAAGCGCTGACCCGGATCGATTCGACGTCCGGCGGCTGCTACAACACTGCCGCGCACATGCCTTGGATCGGCGACCGCACTCGTGCGATCGATGGCGCGCATGTCGAGTACATGCGCGGCATCGCCAACCCGATCGGCCTCAAGGCCGGGCCGACCATGACTCCGGACGACCTGCTGCGCCTTTGCGACGTGCTCAACCCGCGGAACGAGGCGGGGCGGCTGACGGTGATCGCGCGCATGGGACACGAGCTGATCGGCTCGCACCTGCCGCCATTGATCCGCGCCTTGAAACGCGAGGGATCGGTCGTCGTCTGGTCGTGCGATCCCATGCATGGCAACACGGTCAAGGCCGCCTCGGGCTACAAGACGCGGCCGTTCGCGCAGATCATGCGGGAGGTCGTGAGCTTCTTCGCCGTGCACCGGGCGGAAGGCACCCATCCCGGCGGCATCCACGTCGAGATGACGGGGCAGAATGTCACCGAATGCACTGGCGGCGCGCAGGCCATCACCGACGAAACCTTGTCGGATCGCTATCGTACCCCATGCGACCCAAGGCTCAATGCACAGCAGAGCTTGGAGGTGGCCTTCCTGGTGGCCGAATGCCTCAAGGCCGCGCGTGAGGAAATGGCGGCGAACCGCAATGGAGTGCTGTCCTGAACGACTCCCTGGACATCGGGCGGCTGGAGGTTGCAGGCCACGCGCTGCAATCGGCCCATGCGCTGCAATCGGCCAGGACGCCGCCGCTGTTCGGCCAGATTACCTTTGTCGGCATCGGCCTGGTCAATGGGTCGCTCGCCCGCGACGTGCGCCGTCTCGGCCTTGCCGAACGCCTGGTCGCCACCGCCCGCCGCCCGGAGACGCGCGACCAGGCTTGCGCGCTGGGCCTGGTGGACGAGGCCATGCCGGATGCGGCGGCGGCCGTGCGGGACGCCGATCTGGTGGTGCTCGGCGTGCCTGTCGGCGCCAGCGGCGAGGCCGCGCGCGCCATCGCGCCGGGCCTTCGCCCCGATGCGGTGGTCACCGACGTCGGCTCGGCGAAGGCGAGGGTCGCCGAACTCGTGGCGCCGCATCTGGACATGCGCCGTTTCGTGCCCGGTCATCCTGTGGCTGGCACGGAGCATTCCGGGCCTGCCGCCGCCATCGACCACCTGTTCGACGGCCGCTGGTGCATCCTGACGCCTAACGGCGACACCGACCCGGCGGCTGTGGACCGCGTGGCGGCCCTGTGGCGCGCGGTCGGCTCCCGGGTCGAGCTGATGGACGCGGCGCACCACGACAAGGTCCTCGCGATCACCTCGCATTTGCCGCATTTGCTGGCGTTCAACATCGTCAACACGGCGGACGACCTGGAAGGCGTGCTGAAGGGTGAAATCCTGAAATACGCCGCGGGCGGGTTCACCGACTTCACCCGGATCGCTGCGTCCAATCCGACCATGTGGCGGGACGTGTTCCTGCACAACAAGACGGCGGTGCTCGAGGTCGTCGGCCGCTACATCGAGGATCTGATGGCCTTGCAGCGTGCGATCCGTTGGGACGAGGCGGACACCTTGTTCAAACGGTTCGAGAGCGCGAGCGTGGTCCGCCGCGAGGTGGTTCGGGCGGGTCAGGCGTATAAGCGACGTCCGATCGTGAAACTTACTACCAATTGATAGAAACTCATAATAATTCTTCGAAGTCGTGTTGCTATTTATGAGATTAAAGCAAGTATAATCAGCAACCAAGATGCAGTGTAACGACGTGAATTCAGTGCGGTAAGCATTGATCCGTCACATTTCCAGGGAATGACGCAGATGTCGGATACTACTAGCGGCAACAACACGCTCGATGTCACGGGTGGCAACAACCAGTTCGTCGTCGTATACCAGGACGCAGCCGCCGGTGGCGCCGCGTCCAACCCGGCCGGCAGCAGCGGCGCCCCGGCGTTCGGCGCGCCGGGTTCGCTCAACAACACCAACCCGAACTTTGATTTCAGCTCGCTCAACAACGGCCAGGTTTATGTCGTCACAGGCGGTGGCAACACCACGACGGTCGACGGCGGAAACAAGCAGTTCGTGGTGGACTACGTCGCTTCGCCCTCCGGCAGCGGCGCCGGCGCGGGCGGCAACGCGGTCAGCGTCGGCGGTGGCAACAACACATTCGTCGTCGCCTACCAGGACGCCTCGGCCGGAAGCGGCAATTCGGTGAGCGTGGACGGCGGCGGCAACCAGTTCGTCGTCGCCAACAACAGCACGTCGGCCAGCGGCGGCAATTCGGTCAACGTGACGGGTGGCGGCAACCAGTTCGCCGTTGCCGGCAACGATCCGTCGAACACCGGCGGCAACTCGGTGTCCGTCGGCGGTGGCAGCAACCAGTTTGCGGTTTCCTATAACGGTTCGTCGTCCGGCGGCAGCGGCTCCGCCCCAGGGGGATCGGGCGCGTCCGGGCAGATTGCCGGCAGCAACAACCAGGGCATGGTCGTCGGTGCTCCCGGAACCAACTCGGTCACCGTGTCCGGCGACAACAACCAGTACGCAATCAACTATGCCTCCGGCTCTTCCGGCAGCGCCGCGGCGTCCGCAGGGGGCGGCATGCCGTCCAACACGGCAGCCGGGGGCGGTGGCAATCCCTTCGCCAACCTGGGCAGCGGAGCCAATCCGGCTGCCGGCATAGGTGGCGCGCCCTCGGCCGGCTCCAGCGCCGGAGCATCCGCTGGCAGCGGTGCGCCGAGCAGCGACCAGCTCAACTCCTTGCTCGCCGCCAGCCCGTTCGGCCCTTTGCTGAACCTTCCCGGCGTCACCGCGCAGACCATCTTCGGCAACCTCGATGGGGGCGCCAACCCGTTTGCCGGCTCGGGCGGCAGCGGCGGCGCGCCGAGCAGCGATCAGCTCAGCTCCCTGCTCGCCAGCAGCCCGTTCGGTCCTTTGCTCAGCCTTCCCGGCGTCACCGCGACCAGCCTGTTTGCCAGCTTCAGTGGCAGCGCCGCCCCGTCGACGACCGATCCTTCGAGCAGCGGCCCGTCCGCTTCCAGCGGCAGCACACCGGGGGTCGACGCCTCCAGCGCCACGGTGCCTGGGAGCATTGGGCCAAGCAGCGCTCAACTTGCCAGCAGCCCGTTTGGCTCCATGCTCGGCTCGCTCGGGGTCAGCGTGGATGGCTTCTTCTCCAGCCTCGCGAGCGGCGCCAACCCGTTTGCCGGTGGCGCTGCCAGCGGCAGCAACCCACTCGCAAACCTGGCAAACGGCCAGAACCCGTACGACACCCTGTTCGCAAGCCTGCAAAGCAGCGATCCCGCCCTTGCGACGTTCATCAGCGCGTTCAATCCGGCAAGCGCCGCGGCTGGCGGCAGCGCCCCGGTTGGTGGTGCAAGCGTGGGCAGTCCCGACCCGACTGCCATAGCGGCACTCGGCAGCGCGTCCATCCCGTCCGTCGGTGCGAGCAGCGGTGGCGTGCAGGTGATCCCGCCGTCCAACGGCTGATGCCCGCCATGCCTTTCCTTCCGGATACGGAGTAACCGATGCCTGATCACAATCCAGCCCCGATGCCGCTGTATATGGACCCGCATATCCACATGATCTCCCGCACGACGGACGATTATGAGGCGATGCGCGCCGCCGGCATCGTGGCGGTGATCGAGCCTGCGTTCTGGATGGGACAGCCGCGCACCTCGCTTGGCTCCATGCAGGACTACTTCGCCAGCCTGCTCGGCTGGGAGCGTTTCCGCGCCGGGCAGTTCGGCATCCGGCACTACTGCACCCTCGGCCTGAACTCGAAGGAGGCGAACAACGAGCGCCTGGCCGAGGAGGTACTGGACGTCCTGCCGCTTTACTTGGGCAAGGAAGGCGTGGTGGCGATCGGCGAGATCGGCTTCGACGACATGACGGCGGCGGAGGACCGTGCGTTCCGCGCGCAACTGGAACTGGCACGCGAGCTGGACATGCTGGTGCTGGTGCACACGCCGCACCGCAACAAGACGGACGGTTCCCGCCTGAGCATGGACATCTGCGAGGAGCATGGGTTGCGCCCCGACCGTGTCGTGATCGACCACAACAACGAGGAGACCGTGCGCGAAACCCTCGACCGCGGCTACTGGGCCGGGTTCACGATCTACCCCCGCACCAAGATGGGCAACGAGCGCATGGTCGAGGTCGTGCGCCAGTACGGGCCGGAGCGCATCATCGTGGACAGCTCCGCCGATTGGGGTGCGTCCGATCCGCTTGCGGTGCCCAAGACCGCCGGGCTGATGCTGGCCCGCGGCATCGCGCCGTCGGCGGTCCGGGCCACCTGCTACGGCAATGCCCTGGCTGCCTACAGCGCAAGCGGGCGCATTTCGGAAGCCGACTGGCTCGACCCGTTGCCGATCGACCAGCGGCAACTGCTCGGCGGCAATTCCGTGCTGCGCGGCCAGCAGCCCCAGGTCGAGGCGCGCGACCCGGCCTTGATCGCCTGATCATGCGCAACGGACCCGGTGACCATCTTCACTTGGCCTACTGCACCAACGTCCATCCCGGCGAAAGCTGGGCCGACACCTTCGCCGAGATCGCGCGCCACCTGCCGCCGCTTCGGGACGCGCTCGCGCCGCATGCCCCCTTCGGCGTCGGATTGCGGCTGTCGGATCTTGCCGCGCGCGAATTGCTGCATGGCGATTGCCTGGACCGGTTCGCGGCCTGGCTCGACCGGCATGGCCTGTACGTGTTCACGCTGAACGGTTTTCCCTATGGCAGCTTTCACCACGCCGTGGTGAAGGACACCGTCTACGCGCCGGACTGGACCCGGCCGGAGCGGTCCGCCTACACCTTGCGCCTGGCCCGCATCATGGCGCGGCTGCTCCCGGATGGGATCGAGGGCAGCATCTCCACCGTTCCCGTATCGTACAAGCGGTGGCACGCGACCCCGGCGGCCCGTGACGCGGCGCTCGATGCAGGCGCCGACCGGCTGCTGGACACGGCCCGCTATCTCAGGCGCCTCGCAGCCGAAACCGGCCGGATCATCCACCTCGACCTGGAGCCGGAGCCTGATTGCCTGTTGGAGGACACTGCGGAAACCGTGCAGTTCTTCGAGCGCCTGCTGCAGCGGGCCCGGCCCGGCGAAGCAGGAATGGTGCTGCGCCACCTGCGGGTGTGCTGGGATGCTTGCCACGCCGCCGTGGAATACGAGACGCTCGGGGACGCCGTGCGACGCTTCGATGCGCTTGGCATCGCCATCGGCAAGATGCAGCTCAGTTCGGCCTTGCGGGCGCCGCTTGGGACTGCAGCGGCGCGCCGAACCCTGGCCGAGCGTTTGCGGCCGTTCGCGGACGACACCTACCTCCATCAAGTGGTCGAGCGGCGGACGGACGGCACGCTGCGCCGCCATGCCGATCTCGGCCAGGCACTCGACGCCATTGCCGATCCCGATGCCCAGGAGTGGCGCGTCCACTTCCACGTTCCGATATTCGCCGCCGACTTCGGTGGCCTGTCCACCACGCAACCGGAGTTGCAGGCGACCCTGGACCTGCTGCTGCGCCGACCGGTCTGCGACCACCTGGAAATCGAGACCTACACCTGGGACGTGCTGCCTCCAGCGCTGCGCCTCGACCTGCCGCGATCGTTGCTGCGGGAGTACGAATGGGTGCTGGGCGCGTTGGAGGCGACGGCATGCGCGGCCTGACCCGACGCACCGCGGTGCTGAACGTGGTCGGGCTGACGCCGGGCCTGCTCGGGCCGCGTATGCCCCATCTCGCGCGCTGGATGGCCAACGCCGACATTGCGTCCCTCCGTCCGGTGCTGCCGGCGGTGACGTGCTCGGCCCAGGCAACCATGTTGACGGGACTGCCCCCGTCCCGTCACGGCGTCGTCGGCAACGGCTGGTACGACCGGGACGCCGCGGAAATCCGGTTCTGGCGCCAGTCCAACCATCTGGTGCAGGCGCCAAAGGTGTGGGATGCCGCGCGTGCGGTGGACCCGGCGTTCACCTGCGCGAACCTGTTCTGGTGGTTCGCCATGTATGCGGGCACCGACATCACCGTGACGCCACGGCCGATGTATCCGGCGGACGGACGTAAGATACCCGACATCTGGACCAATCCCTCCGGATTGCGCGACACCTTGCAAGCCGAACTCGGCCGCTTTCCCCTGTTCGAATTTTGGGGACCGCGCACCACGATCCGCTCCAGCCGCTGGATCGCCGATGCCGCCAAGCTGGTCGAGACGGCCCACGCGCCGTGCCTGTCGCTCGTGTATCTTCCGCATCTCGATTACGTGCTGCAGCGGGAAGGTCCCGAAGGTGCGAACCTCGCGCGGGACCTGGCAGACATCGATGCCGTGTGCGGCGACCTGCTCGCATTCTACCAGCAGCGCGGGGTGCAGGTGCTGGTGCTCTCGGAGTACGGCATCGCGCCGGTGTCCCGCCCCGTCCACATCAACCGTGCCCTTCGCCGGCACGGCCTGATCGCGGTGCGCGAGGAGCTTGGGCGTGAGCTGCTCGATGCCGGCGCGAGTGCGGCGTTCGCCGTGGCAGATCACCAGGTCGCCCATGTCTATGTGCAGGACCCGGACCGGCTTAGCCAGGTTCGCGCCCTGTTGGAGGCCGAACCCGGCGTCGCGGCAGTGCTGGACCAGGCCGGCAAGCGGGCGCACGGCCTGGACCACGCCCGCGCCGGAGATTTGGTGGCCGTGGCGGCGCCCGATGCCTGGTTCACCTACTACTACTGGCTCGACGACCGCCGCGCGCCCGATTTTGCCCGCACCGTCGATATCCATCGCAAGCCTGGCTACGATCCCAGCGAGTTGTTCCTCGACCCGGCGCTTCGCCTGCCGCAGTTGAGGGTCGCGAGCATCCTCGCGCGCAAGCGTTTAGGGTTCCGCACCATCATGGACGTGATTCCGCTCGACGCCGGGCTGGTGCGGGGCTCGCATGGATCGCTGGCGATGGCGCGGGAAGCAATGCCGTTGGCCGCGACCCAGTCGCGCGGCCTGTTGCCGGGCACCGAGATGGACGCAACCGACGTGCACGACGTCATGCTGGCCCACCTGTTCGGGTTGGATCGGATAGCGGTGAACAAGGGAGCGCCCCAGGGCGACGCCAGCCACAGGACGAGCGAGGCTGCTTTGTAGCGAGTCATCCAAAAAAACACGGTGCATCGCTCAAGTGTCTCATTGACGCGTGATGATCACGGAAGAGTTACAGGCTGACATACCATGATGTGCAGAATGGCTCTCATTGACCCATGTTAAAATCGCATCAAAATCCACTACATGATCTGGTGATAGCCAGGCATGATGAGACGGGTGTGGTTGCAGCTTTCATTCGACGGTTGGAGCATTTTGGCGAGCTTTCAAAGCAAGAAAGACAGTCAATCGAAAATTCCACGTTTTCTATTCGTCAAATCGGCGGCGATCAGGACATCGTTCGCGTAGGCGACGCTCCGGTTTATTGCCCGCTGCTGCTGGATGGCTTCGCCTGCCGCTACAAAACCTTGGAAAATGGCCAACGCCAGATCATGGCGTTTCACGTTCCAAATGATTTCTGCGACTTGACCAGCATCCTGTTGAAGAAACTGGACTACAGCATCGGCACTCTTACGCCGGCCAAAGTGGCGCTGATCCCGCACGCGACTATCCTGGACTGGGCGTGGAACCACCCGGGACTAGGCCAATTGCTGTGGCGGGCGACCCTGGTCGATGCGGCCGTTTCGCGCGAGTGGATCGTCAATGTCGGGCGTCGGACGGCCTACCAACGCACCGCCCACCTGCTATGCGAGTTGATGTTGCGCATGCGGGCGGCCGGACTGGCGCAGGGACTCGCCTGCAATCTGCCGATCACCCAGATCGAACTCGCCGATGCGCTCGGCCTCACGCCGGTGCATGTCAACCGCACCTTGCAGTGGCTCCGCGGTGAAAGCTTGATCGAGCTGAGCGGCAAGACCCTGACGGTCCGGAATTGGCGAGAGCTTAAGCGGGCGGCCGGGTTCGATGCCACCTACCTTCACCAATCCGCCCCCGCTTGATCCACCTGCGCCGGCCCGCCACGACATGAGCCACAACACCTTCGGTCAACTGTTCCGCGTCACCACGTGGGGCGAAAGCCATGGGCCCGCCATTGGCTGCGTGGTGGACGGATGCCCTCCCCGGATCGCGCTAGGCGAGGCCGACATCCAGCCCTGGCTCGACCGTCGCCGCCCCGGCTTGTCCCGCTTCGTGACCCAGCGGCAGGAGCCGGACCGCGTCCGCATCCTGTCCGGCGTGTTCGAGGGCATGACGACCGGCACACCGATTGCGATGGAAATCGTCAACGAGGACCAGCGCTCACGCGATTACGGGAGCATTGCCGACAGTTTCCGCCCGGGCCATGCGGACCTCGCCTACCACGTGAAATACGGCGTCCGAGACCCTCGCGGCGGCGGCCGGTCCAGCGCGCGTGAAACCGCGATGCGGGTGGCTGCCGGGGCATTGGCGCGCAAGGTGCTTGGACCCGGCGTGACGCTGCGGGGGGCCATGGTCGCCCTGGGCGCTGACATGGTCGACCGCGCGGCCTGGGACTGGGCGGAGGTGGAGCGGAACGAGCTGTGGTGCCCCGACGCCGTCGCGGCCGCGCGCTGGGCGGATACGCTGCTGGCGGTGCGCAAGGCCGGGAGCAGCGTCGGGGCGGTGATCGAAATCGTCGTCGAAGGAGTGCCGCCGGGTCTCGGGGCGCCGATCTATGGGAAGCTGGATGCGGAGATCGCCGGCGCGCTGGTGGGCATCAACGCGGTCAAAGGCGTCGAGATCGGTGACGGCTTCGCCGCGGCCTTGCTGTCCGGCGAGGGAAACGCCGACGAGATGCGGGCGGAGTCCGACGGGAGCGTGCGATTCCTGTCGAACCATGCGGGCGGCATCCTCGGCGGCATCTCGACCGGGCAGCCGATTGTCGCGCGGTTCGCGGTCAAGCCGACCTCCTCGATCCTGATGCCGCGCCGTACCCTGGACCGGCACGGCGAGGAGGTGGACCTCGTCACCCGCGGCCGGCACGACCCCTGCGTCGGCATCCGGGCGGTGCCGGTCGGCGAGGCCATGCTTGCCTGCGTCCTGGCGGACCACATGCTTCGGCACCGTGCGCAGAACCCGCAAGCGCCGGACCGCGTGGCGCTGCGACGAAACTGAAGCTTTTCTCCATAGCAAATAACAGTTCGAAATACAGCACAACGAATGCGTCTGTAATTTCCTTGTATTCTTGCTTTTCTGGCAATATCTGACCATGCAAGAACGATGATGAGTGAATATGCCCAGTATTTCCGGTTCTTCAAAACCTAGATTGTTCGCGGCTGCCCGGCTGCGTCGCGCTATCAGGCAGTGGGAAGGCGGCCAGAGCCGGAAAGCCTTGCCAATCCTGGCCAACGCGGCGGAGAACGGCGATGCGGAGGCGCAATTCCGGATCGGCCGCGCCTACCTCGACGGTGTCGGCGTCCCCGTCAACCGGGCGACGGCCGCGTATTGGCTGCAACGCGCCGCACTGACGGGCAAGGTCGAGGCGCAGTCGGTTCTGGCGGCTCTGTATCTGACGGGAACCGGTGTCGCGACGGGAGGGACCGCCCTGTTCGCAACCGCGGCCAGCAACGACCCCGACTTCGACCGTGCCCTGCATTGGGGCCGAATCGCCGCAGAAGCTGGCTCGGCGGATGCGATGGCGTTGGTGGGCTACGTCCTGACGTCGGGGCCGGAGGCTATGCGCGACCTGCCGGCAGCCGACGATTGGTATCGCAAGTCGGCGGATGCCGGGTGCGTGCAAGGCTCGCTGGGCATTGGGCTCGCCCTGCTGCGCGACGCCGCCGATGACGCGGCACGTCAGCAGGCGGCGGGGCATATCGCCAAGGCCGCCGCCGCCGACATGCCGCTGGCGGTGTTCCTGCTCGGCGTCATGACGGAGGCCGGCATCGGCGTCGCTGCCGACCCGGCGCAGGCGGCAGGCCTGTTCAAGCAGGCGGCGGAGCGCGGGGTCCGGGCGGGACAGGCTCGCTGGGGCGCCGCGTTGCTGAGCGGTTCCGGGGTGGCGCGCGATCCGGTCGCGGGCGAAAGCTGGCTTCGCCGTGCGGCCCTTGCCGGCGACGCCGACGCCGCCGTCGCGGTGGGCGACCTGTATGCCCGGCAGGGCGAATTGCCGCCGAACTTTGCCGAGGCCGCCCTTTGGTTCAATCGCGCCGCCGAGCAAGGCCACGCCACCGCCGCGCGAGCGCTCGGAATGCTTTACCTCACCGGCAATGGCGTCGGACGCGACCCGGACGAGGCGGCCCGCTGGTTCCGGCGCTCCGCCGAGAGCGGGCTTGCGTCATCGCGGGCGGATTTGGCCAACCTCGTTTTGTCGGGCGCCGGCCAGGACGAGGACCGCTTGCGCACGCGCGAGTGGTTCGAGAGCGGCGCCGAGTCGGGCGACCCGGTCGCCGCCTTCAACTTCGGCGTTTGTCTTGCCGAAGGCGTGGGAGTCGAACGCGACGACCATCGGGCGGTCGGCTGGCTGCGCCGGGCCGCGGACACCGTGGTCAACGCGCAATACTGGTACGGCCGCATGCTCGCCGAAGGCCGCGGTATCGCCGCCGACCCCGTCGAGGCGCGGCGCTGGATCGAACGCGCGGCCAGGGGCGGCATGCTGGAAGCCCAGGTGGCCCTCGCCGGCATGATGATGGACGGTCGCGGCGGCCCGAGCGACCACGCCGAGGCAGCCCGGCTGTTCGAGCACGCGGCGGAACAGGGTCATTTGGGCGCGATATTCGCACTCGGTGCGCTGCTCGGCGGCGGCCACGGCTTGACGCAGAACCAGGTTGCCGCCCAGGCCAAGTTCCAGCAGGCAGCCGAGCGTGGGCACGGCGTCGCCGCCCTTATGCTCGGCCGCTATCTACTGCGTGGCGTGGCCGGCCCGGCCGACCCGGTTGGCGGGCGCGCCTGGCTGGAGTTGGCCCGTCAACGCGGCGTTGCCGATGCGGACGCGGAACTCGCCCAGTTGCAGCCAGCGTCGTCTTGACGCCAGCCTTGCTGTTCGGTCCCGGAGGATCATCCGGCCGCAGCGGCATCCGCTCGTATGACGATTGCGCCTCGACCAATGGCCATCGCGAAATAAGAACAGGCGGCAATCAGCGCCGGCCCGCAGGACGGCCAGTTCAGGCCGCGACGGCGCCGATGCGGACATTCCGTATCGCTGCCGCCAAGCTGCGCACCTGATCCAGCACCAGGTCCACGGTCTGCGGCCCGGCGCAGCCCCGCTCGTCCAGCGACGCCGCGAGCGTTTCGATCAGCACGCTCGCAACCACGGCGGCGTCGGCCACCTGCACCGCGTGGGCCGCCTGCTCGGGGCTGCGAATGCCAAAGCCGATCGCGATCGGAAGCGTCGTGTGCGCGCGCACACGGGGGATCGCGAGCATGAGATCCTCGGCTGCGGCTGAGCGTGTGCCGGTGATGCCGGCGATGGCCACGTGGTACACGAACCCGCCCGCCCCTTCGAGCACCAACGGCAGCCGGGCGTCGTCGGTGGTCGGCGCCACCAGGCGGATCAGGTCGAGCCCCGCCGCTTCGAGGTGCGGCGCGAGTTCGTCGGATTCTTCCGCCGGCATGTCCACCACGATCACGCCATCCACCCCGGACGCGGCGGCATCGCGGCAGAACCGGTCGGCGCCGTAGGCCAGGATGGGGTTCAGGTAGCCCATCAGCACCACCGGAGTCGTGTCGTCGGCCCGCCGGAACTCCTGCATCATGCCCAGGACGCCCTCCAGCGTGCCGCCGGCCAGCAACGCTCGCTGCCCGGCGCGCTGGATCGTCGGCCCATCGGCGGCCGGATCGGTGAACGGCACGCCGATCTCGATCAAGTCGGCCCCGGCTGCCGGCATGCCGCGCAGGATTGCCATGGACGTTTCGCGGTCGGGGTCGAAGGCCTCCAGGAAGGGGATCAAAGCTCCTCGTCCCTGCTTGCGCAACTGGGCGAAGCGGGCGGCGATCCGCCCCGAATTGCCGCTCACAGTGCCTGCCCGAGATGCTGGGCGACGGTGAAGATATCCTTGTCCCCCCGTCCGGACAGGTTCAACACGATCGTCTCGTCCTGTCGCATCGTCGGCGCCAGCTTGGCGATGTAGGCAAGGCCGTGAGCCGTCTCCAGCGCGGGAATGATGCCCTCCAATTGGGAACAAAGCTGGAATGCCTCCAGGGCCTCGGTGTCAGTGGCGGCGACATACCGCACGCGGCCGATGTCGTGCAGCCAGGAGTGCTCCGGGCCGATGCCGGGATAGTCCAGGCCGGCCGAGATCGAGTGCGCCTCGGTGATCTGGCCGTCGCCGTTCTGCAGCAGGTAAGTCTTGTTGCCGTGCAGGACGCCAGGCCGGCCGCCGTTGATCGCCGCCGCGTGCGCGCCGCTATCCAGGCCGCGTCCGGCCGCCTCGACGCCGTACAGCATCACTTCCGGGTCGTCGAGGAACGGATGGAAAATTCCCATCGCCGAGGAGCCGCCACCCACGGCGCACACCACGGCATCCGGCAGGCGACCCTCGACGGCCAGCATCTGCTCACGCGTCTCATCGCCGATCACCGACTGGAAGTCGCGCACCATGGCCGGGTAGGGATGCGGGCCCGCCACCGTGCCGATGCAATAATAGGTGTCCTCGACATGGGCGACCCAGTAGCGCAACGCCTCGTTCATCGCGTCCTTGAGCGTCGCCGCGCCGGAGGTCACGGCGTTCACCTCGGCGCCGAGCAGCTTCATGCGGAACACGTTCGGCTGCTGCCTTTCGACGTCGGTGGCGCCCATGAACACGAGGCACGGCAGGTTGAACAGCGCGCAGGCGGTGGCGGTGGCGACGCCATGCTGGCCGGCGCCGGTCTCGGCGATGATGCGGGTCTTGCCCATGCGCCGGGCCAGCAGGATTTGGCCGAGCACGGCGTTGATCTTGTGCGCGCCGGTGTGGTTCAGCTCCTCGCGCTTGAAGTAGATGCGGGCGCCGCCGAAGTGCCGGGTCAGCCGCTCGGCATACCAAAGTGGGCTTGGACGGCCGACGTAGTCGCGCAGCAGGCGGCGCCACTCCGCGTCGAAGGCGGGATCGCGCCGGGCGCTCTCGTAGGCCTGCTCGACCTCGAGGACGTTGGGCATCAGGGTTTCGGCCACGAAACGGCCGCCGAAGGTGCCGAACCGGCCGCGCCCGTCCGGGCCGCTGCGCAGGCTGTTGGGCAGGATTTCGTTCACGGCTGATGCCTCCTTGATGAAACCGATAATTCAGAACGATTGCAAATTTGTGGAGAGTATCGGCAGCAGCAATTGCACATGCCGGTAAGCACTCTACTCAATTGTGATCCAGAGATCGTCAAAATGCACAATACTCAAGCCGAAATCGCTTCCAATCTCGAGAACGCCCCGACGCTGTCCAGCGCCCGCACGAACCTCCCGGCATCGGCGGTCCGCAACCCGGCCAGGTTGATGCGGCCGCTGCCGGCCATGTAGATGCCGTGGTCGCGACGCAGCGCCGCAACCGCCGACGGCGCGATCTGCAATTGCGCGAACATGCCGCGCTGGCCGGACAGGAACGCGAGCCGGCGATCGGCCGCCGCGAGCGCGCGCCGGACCGCATGGATGCGCCGGCACATGCCGTCGAGCTCCGCCCGCCAGTTGCGCGAGAGATCTTCCGATTCCAGCACGCACCGCACCGCGGCGGCGCCGTGATCGGGCGGCATCGACCAGTTCACCCGGGCCAGCGCGATCAGGTTGTCGCGCACTACTCCGGCCGCCCCGGAGTCCCGCGCCAAGGCGAACAGCGCCCCGGTGCGGTCGCGGTAAAGGCCGAAGTTCTTGTCGCAGGAATACGCGACCAGCGCCTCGTCGACGGCGGCGAGCACGCAACGCATGCCGCTTGCGTCGGCTTCAAGGCCGCATCCCAAACCCTGGTAAGCAAGGTCGATGAAGGGCACCAGGCCCCGGTTGGCCAGAAGGCTGGCAATCTCCTGCCACTGCGCCTCGTCAAGGTCGGCCCCGGTCGGATTATGGCAGCAGCCATGCAGCAGCACGACGTCGCCGGCCACCGCCTGGGACAGCGCCGCGATCATCTCGTCGAAGCGGATCGATTGCGTGGCCGGGTCGAAGGAGCGGTATTCGGCCACGGTCAGCCCAGCCGCCGCGAACACCGGGCGGTGGTTGGGCCAGGTGGGCGTGCCCAGCCAAATTCTGGCGCCGGGCCGGGCCGCGGCGATGAGCTCGCCGCCGAGCCGGAGCGCGCCGCTGCCGCCGGGGGTCTGCACGCCCACGAGACGGCCGGCCTGGTCCGCTGCGCCGAACGCCATTGGAACCAGAAGATCGACGAAATTCGGGTCGCCTTCGGGTCCGAGATAGGCCTTGCTCCCCTGCGTTTCGAACAAGCGGCGCTCCGCCGACTTGATCGCGTCCATGACGGGGGTGAAGCCGTCCTCGTCCCGGTAGGTGCCGACGCCGAGATCGATCTTGTCGCACCGGGGATCGTCGCGGAACAGGCCGATAAGGGCGAGCAGCGGGTCAGGCTGCTGTGGCCGAAGCGTCTGGAACATGCTCGATGCCCTCGATCAGGATCGGTGGCTGTCGGATATCGCAGCCCCCGGAGCACCCTGCCCCGAGGCCGGCTCCTGACGCTTACCCCCCAGGCGCGCCTTCCACCACGGCGCGGACGGTCCCCCCACGTCCTTGTCGAGGAGCACGCGCGGCCGGTCGGCCCCGTCGTAAGCGCTTTCCGGCCAGCGTTCCTCAAGCCGCCGCCACCCTAACTGGAGAGTGTCGAGGTCCCGCGCCAACGACCATGACGATCCCGTGGCGGTGTCCAGCAGCACGGCCTCGCCCTTGCCATAGGGCACGATCTGATAGCGCCCGATTTCCCCGGGCCTGCTGTCGCTCACGGCTGATCGGCTCCTTCCTGCCAGGTGCGGGAGCTAGCGACGGACGGAATGCCGTTCATCAACGAATGCCCGCCTGGGAGGCTCGAATGCAGCGGCACCGGGGTAGAACCGGCGCGCGGCAGGGCGCCCTGGAGCACCGGACCGCCGCCCTGGGCGACATCCTGCAGCCCGGCCCGGTCCAGGATGACGAACCGGCCACGGCCGGTCCGGATCAAGCCGGCTTGTTGGAGAGCGGCCGCCGCGACGGTGACGCCGCAGCGGCGCATGCCGAGCATTTCGGAGAGCGCTTCGTGGGTGACCCGCACCTCGTTCCCGTCGACCCGCTCATGCGTCATCACCAGCCAGCGCGCGCACCGCTCGGCAAGGCTTCGCCGGGCGTTGCAGGCGGCAGTCTGCATCACCTGGGTGAGCAGGGACTGAACGAAGCGGGCGCAGGCCGCGCGCAGAGCCGGGCTCCGCTCGATGGCCCGGCGCAGGTCGCCGCTGGCGATGCGCAGCGCCGTGCCGGGGATGTGCACGAGAACCCGGCCGCACGCGGCATGGCGCATATCCACCAGCGAAAGATCACCGACCATGCCTTCACGGCCGATCATGGCAACCTGCACGCCTGCTTCGCCGTCCAGGGGTTCGGAGACGACCGAGACGACGCCCTGTTCGATAAAGAATGCGTGATCGATCGGCTGACCGTGCTCGGCCAACATCTGGTCACGGACAAGTGGAACGCGTACGAGGCACGCCTGGATATGATCCAGTTCGGAAGGCGGCAATGAGGCAAGCAATCCGTTCAATAACGCCGAAGTTTGCTTTGTGGCGATTGTCATAACTCTACCTTCGATTAGGTTACAAACATACAGAACACAGCTAGAAACATGCGATGGTAGGCAAACTCGCATTGCGCTGATTAGTTTGTCGCTAACCCTTGTTAGGTTTATCGGGTCAAATCACCGGCGTCATTATGACGGTTTGACAGGGCATCGATAAACCAAGACGCCCTGGCGACGGAGTCGTCTCGAGCCTGTCCGGAAAGCTCCGCGGCGACACGCAGCTTGTGGCGCAAACCGTGCCGATTTGACGGCCAATGAACACCGGATGCGAAAGTGTTGACTTTGTCTTGCAATCAAGCGGTCATTCCCGCATCATACTACCAGCATTTAATGCAACCTTTTTGAGCTTAAACGTTCAGCCGAAACGCTTCAGCGCTTCTTTTTAGGCCGGGACGTACCACCCAATGCAGCGCAAAGCAGATAGCTCCGGATCAATGCAACTGTTTGCGGCACTCAGCAAACGCATTCCCCAGTTCGTCTGGACCTCCAAGGATCACGGAAACTGGACCTGGTCGAACGCCCGCTGGAGCGCCTACACAGGTCTCACGACCGAGGCAAGCCAGGGCGGCGGCTGGTATGCAGCCATCGATCCGAGCGACTGGGCGGCAACCGCGGCGGCTTGGCAACGGGCCACGGATTGCGGTGTCCTGGAGGTGGAGCACCGGGTCGTCGGCGCCGGCCGCTCCCACGAGGCGCGTTGGTTCGTGACCCATGCCGAGCCTTTGCCCGAGGTCGAGGGGCAGGACAGGCTTTGGCTCGGCACCTGCACCGACATTCACGAGGCTAGATCGTTGGAGCAGCGCCAGCGCCAGTTGCGCGACACCGCCGAACGCCGCGTCAACGAGGTCATGTCGCTGATCCGCTCGGTCGCACGCAGGACCGTCAAGGCCAGTGCGGGGCTGGACGATTTCGCCTTGCGGCTGGATGGCCGGCTCGATGCCATCGCCCGCACGCAAACCATGATCGGGCGTGATCCCGAGGCCGGCGTGGACCTCGCGGAGTTCGTCTTTGACGAGTTGCGGGCGCATGCGGCACACGAGGGCGAGCAGGTCCATATCTTCGGTCCCGCGCTCCCGTTGCGGGGCGAGGCCGCTGGTCTGCTCGCCCTTGCCATTCACGAGCTTGCCACGAACGCGGTCGAGCACGGCGCGCTTTCCAGGCAGCAAGGGCGCATTGCGGTGACCTGGAGTGTCGAGAAGGCGGCAAGCGGGCACGCGCTCCGCTTCGAGTGGCTGGAAACAGGGGTGCGCGTCGCAGACGCGTCGCCGCGCCGCCAAGGCTTCGGGACCCATCTGATCGAGCGCACCCTGCAGCAGGAACTGGGTGCGACCGCATCGCTCGGATTTGGCCGCGACGGCGTTTGCTGCACGATCATCTTGCCTGTCACGGCGGATGGCGCGCTTGTGGACCTACGCGCCCGCACGTGAGTGCGGCGGCCCGATCAGCCCTCGGCCAACCCGACGCCGAGCGAGGCGAGCGCGGCCCAGTATCCGGGATAGGTTTTGCCGACGCAGCCTGGGTCGAGGATGGTGACGCCCTCGATGCGAAGCCCGGCGAGCGCGAAGCTCATGGCGATGCGATGATCGGCGTAGGTTTCGATCCGGGTGGGATGCACGCTCCCGGCCAGCGCCGGGTCGCCGGCGACGAGCAGGTCGTCGGCTTCCTCACGTCCGAGGCCCGGCACGATGCGCGACAGCTCCGTCGCCAGCGCCGCCACCCGGTCGCACTCCTTGACGCGTAGGTTGGCGATGCCGGTGAAGCGAACCGGCGTCACGTTGAAGGCGGCCAGCACGGCGAGCGTCGGGACGGCGTCCTGCATCTGCGAGCCGTCGATTGTGGCCGGAAGGTGGGGAAAGGCACGCATGACCGCGTGGGCACGGGCGTCGGGCTGGCTCGAGGCGTCCGGGCTGAAGCCAAGGTCGATCGCGCCGCCGGTCAGCAATTCGGCCGCCCACAGGTAGGTCGCGGCCGAAGCGTCCGGCTCCACGCTCAGGTCGGCGGCGCGATATCCGCTCGGCGCCACGCGCCACGCGGCGCTTCCGACCGCCTCGACCTCCGCCCCAAACGCAGCCATCGCGGTGAGGGTCAAGTCGATGTAGCCTCGCGCGCCAATGTCGTGCCCGGTCAGCGCGACCTCGACAGGCCCGCGTCCGCAGGCGCCGATCATCAGCAGCGCCGAGACATACTGGCTCGACAAGCCGCCATCGACCTCGACCCTGCCGCCCGCGAAACCGCCCTGCCCCCGCACCCGCACGGGCGGGCATCCGCTGGGGGCTGCGATATCCACGCCGAGGCGTTTGAGGGCGGCCACGAGCGGCTCGATCGGACGTTTTCGCATGTGCTCGTCGCCGTCGATCACCACCTCGCCCGCAACCGTCGCCGCGGCGGCTGTCAGGAACCGGGTCGCCGTTCCCGCATTGCCGAGAGCGAGCGGCCCCGCCGGCGCCGTCAGCCGCCCGGCGCCGGTCACGACGAAACTCGTGTCGTCCGGCTCCGCGATCGACACGCCCATTCCGCTCAACGCCCAGGCCATGGCCGCCGTATCGTCGCTTTTGAGCGCGCCCGTGAGGCGGCTGATCCCCGTCGCCAGCGCCGCCAGCAGGAGCGCGCGGTTGGTGATTGACTTGGAACCGGGCAGCACGACGCTGCCGTGCAGGGCTCGGCGCGGCGGGACGACGGTGAGGGAGCAAAGTCTTGCAAATGTCATGGTTGAACCTTAAAGGTCGAGTTTCTGTCCATGCAGAGTCATGAAGTGAACAGACTCGCGGATTTTTGAGTATGGATCGATGATCCCTATCGACTTAACGCTTGTCCCCCCTGGTCAAGTCATCCAATCACCGCCCACTTCATTGCTTGGTTTTTTGTATCGCGAGTAATCTCGTTAGTGGTTGGCCAGGCATCCCTCCCCGACATTCCGTCCCGTTTCCACGCATTGCCGGGACACCTGGCCGGCCGCTCCATTGCTTTGGTCGGTTTGATGGGCGCCGGCAAGACGTCCGTCGGGCAAAAGCTGGCAATGCGGCTCGGCATGCCGTTTTACGACGTGGATGCGGAAATCGAACGCGCCGCCGGGTGCAGCGTCCCGGAACTGTTCGCCCGTGAGGGGGAACAATCCTTCCGCGACAAGGAACGCGGGGTTATCGGCCGGTTGCTGGCCGGCGATCCGGCGGTGCTGGCCACCGGAGGTGGCGCGTTCATGGACCCGGCATCCCGCGCGGCGCTGCGGCGGGCGGCAGTGTCGATCTGGCTACGCTGCGACTTGCCGGTGCTGCTGAACCGGGTGGCAACCTGCGCCAATCGCCCGTTGCTCCAGGGTGGCGATCCGGCTCCCCTCCTGGAACGGTTGATTGCGATGCGCCACCCGATCTACGCCGAGGCGGACCTCGTGGTCGACTCTGCCGACGAGGGTGCCGACATGACGACCGCAAAGGTCCAGTCTGCCTTGCAGGCTTGGCAGCCACCCCGGCGCCTGCCGGTATCCGTGCCGTCGGCATCGTATGAGGTCGTGATCGGCGACAGCTTGCTGATGCGTGCCGGCGCTTATCTCGCCCCCGTCCTGGCCAGCCGGCGCTGCATGGTCATCACTGACGAGACGGTAGCCGAGCTGCACCTGCCCGCGCTGCTGGAGGGCTTGGCCCAGACAGGGATCGCAACCGGCACGATCGTCGTGCCACCAGGCGAAGCCTCCAAAAGTCTGGCGATGTACAGCCATGTCGTCGGCAAGTTGCTTGAGGCCGGCATCGATCGTGACACGGCTGTCGTCGGGCTGGGCGGCGGCGTCGTGGGCGACCTTGCGGGTTTCGCCGCGGCGACGGCGTTGCGCGGCCTGCCGTTCGTGCAGGCGCCGACGACCTTGCTCGCCCAGGTGGACAGCAGCGTCGGCGGCAAGACCGGGGTGAACACCGCCCACGGCAAGAACCTGGTGGGCGCCTTCCACCAGCCGCGCCTGGTGCTGGCCGATACCGGGACGCTCGGCACCTTGCCGGGTCGGGAACTGCTCGCGGGCTATGCCGAAATCGTCAAGGCCGGGCTGATCGGCGACGCGGCGTTCTTCGCCTGGTGCGAGCGGCACGGCGCGAAGTTGGCGGCGGGAGACCCGGACCTGCTTGCCGAAGCGGTGCTGCGTGCCTGCGCGTTCAAGGCGGCCGTGGTTGGCGACGACGAGCGCGAGGAAAGCGCCCAGGGTGGCCGCGCGCTGCTCAACCTCGGTCACACCTTCGGTCATGCGCTCGAAGCGGAGATCGGCTATGGCGGCGCGCTGCTGCACGGCGAGGCAGTGGCGATCGGGCTCGGCATGGCCTTTCGCCTGTCGGCCCGGCTCGGCCTGTGCGCCGAGGGCGACGTGGAGCGGGTGATCCGGCACTTCGACGCGGTCGGCCTGCCCAGCGAACCGCGACTGCTGAACCGGCGCTTTTCCGCCACGCGCCTGCTCGGGCACATGCGCCGCGACAAGAAGAACCGTGACGGACGTTTGCGCCTCGTGCTCGTCCGCGGCATCGGACAGGCGCTCACCTTCGATCGCGTGGAGGAGGCCACCATGGTCGAGTTCCTCCACGAAGAAGGCTGCCAGTGATGAAGTTGGCTACTCAGTTTCCTCGTGAGGGTGTTTGTTTTGGATTCTTTTGATGCGGATGTTCCGGTTTCGGTGATCACGCCTGGCACGGTTGCGGATGGTTTGGACGTGGCGGCGGCGGTGGAGCTTCGGTTGTTGGCGGT